>Ga0185299_10000474_pt1 | contig 108095 bp, 111 predicted proteins | sample PaiPotPPA55metaG_FD_128002 | JGI IMG/M metagenome (GOLD analysis project Ga0185299, IMG submission 128002) | Iron sulfur acid spring bacterial and archeal communities from Banff, Canada, to study Microbial Dark Matter (Phase II) - Paint Pots PPA... ... | reverse complement strand
ATATGCCGCTCGGAATTCTCGGCTCGTTGATCATCTGCACCGTGCTTTATATCATCGTCTCCGGCCTGCTGACACATCTTGTCCCTTACACCCAGCTCAACGTTCCAGACCCAGTGGTCATCGGCATTCGCACTACAGGGCACCCATGGGCGACATTTCTAGTGGAACTGGGAGCTCTCGCAGGGCTGGCAACCGTGATGCTCGTGATGTTGCTCGGCCAGTCGCGTGTGTTCTACTCCATGTCTCGTGATGGTTTGCTGTGGCCGTGGGCGAGTAAAGTTCATCCGCGTTTTCGCACTCCCTACCTTAGCTCCATTGTCGTTGGTATTTTTGTCGCGCTGCTTGCGACCCTGATTCCGCTCAGTGTGCTGGATGAGATGACTAGCGTAGGTACGCTGCTCGCATTCATGTTAGTCAGTGCTGGAGTCTGGGTGATGCGTAGGACCCATCCTCACGTAAACCGCCCGTTCAAAACGCCGATGGTGCCCCTGGTCCCGATTCTTTCAATTCTCTTTTCCGGGGTACTGATCGTTTCCCTCTCGTATTGGACGCAACTCAGGCTGGTAGTTTGGTTAGTGATTGGCCTTGTAATCTATTTCGTCTACGGCCGCAAGCACAGCAAAGTGCAGATATCGAACCGGGCATCGTCGCTTCCGAAGCGCACGCCCACCATGGCAGACTGAAGAGAGTCATCAGATGAGACGGGCGAGGTCGCCCGTTTCTCCACAAATAGGTGTTTGGAGGTGCGGGCGTCCTCGCCCGTACTACGTTTAACACGTTTAACGGACTGATTTCTCCTTCTGGTCGTTCTCTTGAATTTCCCTCTTCCGGGATCCCCGGTTTAAGCTGAAAGTGATAACTGAAGGCAGAGAGCTACCATGAAGATTGTCACCTCAGCCGAGATGCGCGAAATCGACCGTGTGACCAGCGAGCGGTTTGGGGTGCCATCGCTCACCCTGATGGAAAACGCTGGGTCGGCGGTGGCGGAGTTCGCGCTCGCCTCGTATCCCAACGCAAAGTCATTCGGAGTCATTTGCGGGAAGGGCAACAACGGTGGTGACGGCTTTGTGGCGGCGCGCAAACTCTACCAAGCGGGCAGGGAAGTGCGCCTCCTCCTGTTGGCTGATCCCTCTGAATTGCGAGGCGACGCAACCGCGAATTTCGCCAAGCTTCCAAAAGACCCAAGCTCCTTTGCGATTTTCAACGCCTGGGGAGAACCTGCTTTTAGAGAAGTCTTCAGCCGCGATGTGCTCATCGACGCAATTCTCGGCAGCGGTTTTCAATCACCGGTCGTTGGCGTTTATGCCGAAGCAATCGCTAAAATCAACGCCACCGCCGCCCCTGTGATTGCAGTCGATATTCCTTCTGGCGCCGCCAGCGACGTTATGGGCGACCAAACCGGCGCCGTGGCCCGCGCGGATGCGATTGTCACCTTCACCGCACCCCGCCCCGCGCACATGTTCGGAAACTTGACTTCGGGGCCAACCGTAATCGCGCCTATCGGCTCGCCACCCGAGGCAATTCAGTCTTCACTGAATCTGCAAGTGATCACGCCCAAAGAAATTGCTTCACTGATTGGGCCTCGCCCACGCGATTCCAATAAAGGTATGTATGGTCACGTGCTCGTGGCTGGTGGCTCCCTGGGCAAAACCGGCGCTGCAGTGATGGCAGGATTCTCCGCTCTGAGAACTGGCGCTGGACTGGTGACCGTTGCCTCGCCGCAATCCACGTTGCCGGTTATTGCCAGTTACCATCCCGAGCTGATGACCGAGCCGCTCAGCGAAACTGAAATCGGCAGTATTTCAAAAGTAGCGCTCGAAGAATTCGATCGGATTGCCGAGAACAAAACCGTGCTCGCAATTGGGCCAGGGATTTCGCGGCATCCCAGCACCGCCGAGTTCGTTCACACAATCGTGACCAAATCGCAGACGCCAATTGTTATCGATGCCGATGGGCTTAACGCGTTTGAGGGCCGGACGCAGGAATTATCTGGCCACGGGCGAACTCTCGTCCTCACGCCTCATCCCGGCGAAATGGCACGGCTGACGGGTCTGAGCACCGCAGCAATTCAGCGCGACCGAATCAATGTTGCCCGCTCATTTGCCCGCGATCATGAGCTGATCTTGGTCCTGAAAGGTGACCGCACCATAATTGCCAAGCCCGATGGCGAGGCATGGGTAAACTCCACCGGAAATCCTGGTATGTCCACTGGCGGAACTGGCGACATTCTTACCGGCATCGTCGCCGGAATGCTGGCGCAGAACCCGAAGCGCGCTTTCCTGGCGGTTCTCGCCGCGGTTTATTTGCACGGCCTGGCCGGTGACGTCGCAGAGGAGGCCATGGGTGAGCACTCCTTGGTCGCGACCGATCTCATCCGGGCCCTACCTGAGGCCTTCCGGCGAATTCGTGCGCAAGCAGCAGAAAAGTGGGTAAATCTCGGATATTGGCGAACTCAGCCTGCATGAATTTGTACACTGCGCTTCGGTAATCTCGCTCGTTTTCCGGCCCGGTGCGATAGTGGTGCTGATGACACACTATCCCCAGTGCAACCCCACGCATCGCGCTACCCGCATAAAGCTACAGACAACACCGGCGCTGATTAAGTTAGGCGACGGTCACCGTGCCAAAGGCCGGCTACAAGTAATCTCCGCGACCGGAGGACTGCTGCAATTGCCGGTTGCCATCTCCGAAGGCGATTTCGTCGAGGTCGCTTTTCAAACTCACTCTGGCGACGTCAACGGCATGGCTGAAATGCTCAATCCCTTGCGGGCCAGCACAGGAAGCGTCTTCCAGCCCTTCCGTTTTATCGCGCTTGAGGATGACGACCACCAGCACCTTCGCATGATGGTCGAATCCGTCAGCGACCGCACCTTCGCCGGCTTACGCTCGAGTCAGTGGAATTCGCAAAAGGGATAAGAATCGCCTGCGGCTATACTGATGTTTCATCGGCAGCCGAATGGCGCGCGACTTCACCACAAATTCTCCTGAGGAAACTATCGCGCTCGGGCGGGAGCTGGCGTCTCAGCTCGCGCCACCGAAGATCGTCATATTGCGCGGCGATCTCGGCGCCGGCAAAACCACACTGGTCAAGGGCATCGCGGAAGGATTTAATGCCGCATCTCACGACGATGTAACCAGTCCTACCTTCACTTTGATCCACGAATATCGTGGCCCCGCCGCAACCGTTTACCACATCGACTTGTATCGGATAGATACCCAACGCGAGCTCGAGACGCTTGGCCTAGATGATCTAATGACGGAAAACAGCGTGCTTCTGATCGAATGGGGAGAAAAGTTTCCGCGCTTTCAACGTGAGCGGGATGTAGAGATCGCGCTAGAAAGAATTTCCGAGAACCAGCGAAAAATCAGATTAACAATTGCGGATTGAAGATTGTAGATTGCAGATTGCAGATTGAAAGCCCAGCCATTATTCTGAATTCTGCCTTCTCACTTCTGCATTGAGTTCTGAAATCTGCAATCAAAAATCTGAAATCCACATTGCAGTTTGTTCGTCTGAATTCTGCACTTCTTACTTCTGCATTGAGTTCTGCAATCTTCAATCTAGAATCTGCAATCAGGTTTCAAAATCCCATAATGTTGTATCCACAATCCACGTAAATCACTTCGCCCGTAATCGCCGAACTCGCGTCTGATGCCAGGAATACTCCCGTCGACCCAACCTCGTTGACATCCACATTGCGCCTCAACGGCGCCCGCTCGGCATGCGACTTCAACATCTCGCCAAGCCCGGAAACCCCGCGTGCGGCCAGGGTCTTGATCGCTGCCGCAGAAATAGCGTTCACTCGAATCTTCTTCGGCCCGAGGTCGTAAGCAAGATATCGCACCGTACACTCCAATGCTGCCTTTGCAACCCCCATCACGTTGTAATGCGGTACAACTTTTTCAGCGCCATAGTAGGTCATGGTGATCACACTGCCGCCGTCCTCCATCAGTGGAGCGGCCGCGCGTGCCACTGCGATCAAGGAATAAACGCTGACATCATGCGCAATTCGAAAGCCCTCGCGGCTGGTATTCAGAAAGTCGGCTTTCATGTCTTCAGCCGGAGCAAAGGCGACGCTGTGCACCAGAACATGGAGCTTGCCATAGCGTTGTTTTAATTGCGAGAACAGCCGTTCGATTTCTTCATCCTTGGAAACGTCGCACATAAACGCTTCGGCGCCGCTCAGGGAGAGAATTAAGTCCTTTGCTTCCTGCTCCAAGCGTTCGTTTTGATAGGTAATGGCGAGCTTTGCCCCGGCCTGATGTAAACCCTGCGCGATCGCCCATGCGATGCTCCGTTTATTGGCCACTCCAAAGACAACGGCCACCCGGCCGTCAAGGCTGAAAGACATGCATCCTCCTGTGGGAACAAGGAACAAAAGAGGATATCAGCGCCACAGAGCAGACGCTAGGCGGGTTTGGGATAGGTGTTTAGTGCGGTGGATGAACAAGCCCTAACCGGCCGCGCTGCTTGGGGCGTGCTCGGGTCGGCGGCCGGCGGGCGTGTTTGTTGCTTAGGGGATGAACCCATCAACTGGCGGGGAGTTTCGCGGAAAATTGTGGAAAATTCAGCAATGGTGCTCGCCTCGGCAAAGGGCAGAGGAGTGTCAGTGGCGAACAGTCGCCGCCTGAAAAGCAGGAGGAGTCGTGACAAGAGTTAGCCCACTCCAAGCCTCTGTACACTGTCTGTTCCCGTAATAGGTCTTCTCCGCGATCTTTGCGTTGTCTCAGCGATCTCTGCGGTTAAAAACTTCGAAATCGCTACTCCGGAATGGCCACCGGCTTCATCTTCATCAACTCCGCAAACCGCGTGTCTTTGCGCAGATCCGCAAACTCCGGGTCGGTGTAAACGTCCTTCACATCCTTGTAGCCCTCTTCCATGGATTTGCGAAGAAACTCCAGTGAGTGGTCGTGGTCGCCGATCTTGGCATACAGCTTGGCTAGCACGAAATCGTAGTGGGCCCGGTCATCTGGCGACGCCATCTGTGCCGCGATCCCGGTGTGCGAGGTGCGCTCGAAAATCTCCGGATCGATCTGTACAGCCTTCGTATAGGCCTGCGTCGCATGTTCAAATTCCTTGCGCGCGAAATAGGCCGCCCCCAGGTTTGAGTAGAACGACGCCGAATCCGGCTCAACCGCAAGCGCCTTCTTGTATTGCTTGATCGCCGGACCGTACTTGCGCCGCTCGTAGTCGATTACGCCAAGATTGTTGTAAGCTTCGGGGAAGTTTCGGTTCGCCTTGATAGCGCGTTCGAATTCCTTGCCCGCCTCTCTAAACCGCTGCAGCATCAGCTCAGCGATCCCGAGCTTGTTGCAAACTGCTGCGTTCTGCGGATCTTTCGTTAGCGCGGCCTGGTAGTAATCGATTGCGTCCACGTACTGCTTTACGGCCCGCAGGTCGTCGCCCTGTTTCTCCAGCTCTGCGACAGATGCGCTGCTTGAGGGCGGCGCAACCTGCCTCATGGGAGGCGCGATCTGAATTTGATCCAGTGGTGAATATTGGGCGGACGCAAACGAGGAGAAAAACCCGAAAAGCGCTAATGGCAGCGCTCGGCGGAAGGACGCCTGAAACATATCACCCCTCCTGAGCAGGAACTCCTATTCAACTGACACCGGGCAAGTCCCTCAAGTTCCCGGCAAAGCTTAGGCGCTCTGACGGTGCTCAATGAGGACTGGCCGTGACATCCGGTGGCTTGGGCGGAGGATCCGGCTTCTTGTCATCCTTAAACATACCAGCGATTTTGCCCAATAAACCCTTTTTCTTTTGGGCCGCTTCATCGGATGCTTCGTTCGCCGGAGGCTCAGGCTGAGGGTTCCCCAGGCCTAAAATCTTGGACAGGATTCCGTGGATTCCATTGCCTTGGTCGCAAGTGCTGGTAGGCTCTGTGCCAACGATGAAAGCCGCGCTATAGGTCTGCGGACAAGATGGTGTCGCCAGCAGGTTCGTGATCCGGTCGAGCTGCACATCCACCACGCCCGATGGCTGCGAAAAAGGCTTCATGTCGGAATAGCGCGGCAGTTCCGCCGCCTTCTTCATTAAGTCCGTCCAGATCGGCGCCGCCGTCTGTGCGCCGCTCAACCGTAGGTCGCTGTAATCATCGAACCCAACCCACACGATGCAAAGCAGATTGCTGGTGTAGCCCGCGAACCATCCGTCATGTGAGCTGCCCGTTTTCCCGGCTGCAGGCTGCTGGAATCCCCGCACGCGCACCGCTGAAAAACCCAGGCCGTTGTTGATGACACTCTCTAACATGTCGGTCATGACGTAGGCCACGCGCGGGTCAAGCACTTGACGCGTATCCGGATTGAAATTCATGACCGGATCGCCTTCCGCACTACGTACCGACTTCACCAGCACCGGCGAAAGCCGCATGCCATTGTTTGAAAAGACGGTGTAAGCCGCGGCCATGTCGAGCGGCGTTGCATCGTAGGCACCCAACGCCATGGCCGGAGTCGCTTTTACCGATGTGATCCCAGCCGCTTTGGCCAGATCAACTACCTTGTCGTATCCCACTTCTTCCGCCATCTTCACCGTGGCATTGTTCAGCGACATCGCCAGCGCATAACGCGCCGTCACATCCCCGTGATATTCCTCTTTGTAATTGCGCGGCTCATAGATCTGGTCGCCATAGGCGAAAGTGCTCGGCTGGTCGGGAAGTATCGACGCCGGCGTGTAAACCGGATTACTGCCATCGAGGGCGGTGTTCATTGCCGCGGCATAAACAAACGGTTTGAAAATCGACCCTGTCGGCCGTTTGGCGACCGCGTGGTTGAGCTGGCTAAACCCATAGTTGCGGCCGCCTACCAACGCCAGGACTTCACCGGTATGCGGATCCATCGCTATCAGTGCGACCTGGGCCTGTGGCCCTGGTTCTACTTGGGTTTGGTATTTGCCCTTGCTGATTTTCACCCGCTTGGTTCGACGCTTGGTCACCTGATCATCTACCAGCTTGATTCCGCTCTCGACCGCTTGCGCAGCAGCCCGCTGCAGGTTGGGATCGAGGGTTGTATAAATCCGATATGCCTGTTCGTTCATCTCCCGCTCAGGCAGTTTGGGGATCAGCGTTTCCCTGACGAGGTCGACAAAGTACGGCGCTTGGCTGGCCTCCACGTTGGGCGGAGCCAATTTCAGTGGCGCAGCTTTGGCCTTATCTGCCTGCTCTCGCGTGATGGCATGGGTTTCGACCATGCTATCGAGCACCAGGTTCCGGCGCTCCTGCGCCCGCTCGGGATGTCGGTAGGGCGAAAGATAGCTTGGACGCTGGATGATGCCCGCCAGCAGCGCTGCCTCAGGCAAACTAATGTCCTTTATGTCCTTGTTGAAATAAGCTTGCGAGGCTTCCGCGAACCCGCTGATCTCAAACGAACCGCGCTGCCCAAGGTCTACCCAGTTCCCATAGAACTCGAATATCTGCTGCTTGCTGAACCGTTGCTCCAACTCCAGCGCTATAAGCATTTCGGTCAGCTTGCGCTTGATGGTTTTTTCCGGCGTCAGAAAGAATCCGCGGGCGAGCTGCATAGTGATGGTTGACCCGCCCTGCTCGTGGCGCTGCCGCGTGAAGTCGATCCATGCAGCCTCGGCGAAGCGCAGAAAATTGACGCCATTATGCTGGAAGAAGCGCCGGTCTTCGATTGCCAGCACCGCATCGACCAAGGTCTTGGGCATTTCGTTGTAGTGGACCACTTCGCGCTTTGAGCGCTGGTCGCCAAACAACGAAGTGATGATCTCCGGCTCAAGCTCATAGGCTTCCAGCTGGCTTCCCGCGTTGCCGGTAATGCTGTCCACTTCTCCGCCGTGCACGCGTATGGTCGCAGGTTCCGGGCTGTGATAGGAGTTCGGGCCCGGCTCGATTTGAATGCTGCCGGCGGTCAGGCGATAGCTGCCCATCGGGGACTGGCCGCTCTTCTCCGAATACCCGGCATGGCGAAGCTCCGCCGCAATTTCCTTAAGCTCGGCTTTCTCTCCCACGCCGATCGAGACAGGTCGCGCGTAGATCTTGGCGGCATTGGCGAAAACCGATCCCTCGAAACGGTGCGCGATGATGCGTTCGTAATGGACGTAGTAATACGAAAAGGCCGCCGCGAAAGCCACCCCCAGAATCAGGAATGTGGCTAAAGCAAAACGCAGCACGGGATCGCGGCGGGATTTACCCGACCGGCTGATTCGACGCGGAATTCTGATTTTTATGGCCACGTTATGGCGCAGTAACCCCTGGCTTTAGACGAAATTATGTCACTGCTGGTGAGATGCGCGGCGCGAGCAATCATTACCAGAGCATGCCCGGCCTTGGGCCGGAGTACTTCCCATTCTAATAGATTTTGGGTTCAAATCGATTACCGCGGCGGCCGAACGTACCTCTAGAGTACGCCCCGGTTTTCCGTGGATGCGTCGAAGTGCAGGTCCATGGGATATCCCGGAAGGTCAACGTGGACTACATACGGAGCGCGAATGATGATCAGCCCGCTGCCTTGCATTCCCGAGCGTTGCACATGAATCTGTTCTTCTGTGATGGGAATTTCGAGGTCTTGCGCTTTCCTGAAGACCGCGGTACGAATATCGTTTTCGTTCTTACTGGTGTAAGTATCCAGCGTGGCTTCGTTCTTGATCGCATCCTGAAACTGGTAATTCCCGAAATATGGGGGAATGACCTTCGCGCCGACAAATACTGCGGCGGCTATAGCGAACAATCCTACGAACATTTTTATGGTGGTCATCTGCCCGCTCCGCGGGGACATAAGCTCAGTCGAATTACGTCCGAGCACGTCCTACAACATCGTCGAAATAATCCACTATCGCGGCGATGCTAACATCCTGAGATTGGCGAGTCGAGCGTTGAACCACCTCCACCCTATCTTCGGTAACTTTTTTGCCCACATTTACCCGAAAGGGTATGCCCACTAGGTCAGCGTCCTTGAACTTAACCCCTGGCCTTTCGTCCCTGTCGTCTAGTAACACGTCAAATCCCGCCGACTCCAGGCGGTTGGCGATGCTTTCCGCTGTGCTCTTCAGCTTCTCGTCGGCAACATTCGTCGGCGTGACAACGATATCGAAAGGCGCAATCGCCCGCGGCAGCCAAAACCCGTTCTCGTCATTGCTCTGTTCCACCGCCGCCGTGAGAATGCGCTCGATTCCGATTCCGTAACTACCCATAATGGGCGTGACTTCCTTGCCATTTTTATCGAGCACGCGGGCATTCATCGAAATCGTGTACTTCTGTCCAAGTTTAAAAATGTGACCGATCTCGACCGCCGTATCCATGCGCAGCTGTGAGCCGCAATTCGGACAAGCATCGCCGGTCGCGACGGCACGCAGATCGGCATAAGCGGTCGGCTGAAAGTTGTGGCCCGGCGTGATGTTCTTGACGTGATAGTCCTGTTTGTTGGCTCCCGCTATTAGATTCGTCCGTCCTTCGAGAGCTTTATCTACCAGGAGCACAGGGCCATTGCCGTCGGCGAGGTTCTTTGCCCATTCGATTCCAAGCGGACCAAGGAATCCCGCAGGCGAACCGAACAACTGCAGGATTTCTTCTTCTTCCATCGGCCGGGTCTCTTTTCCCGCGAGGGCGGTGGACAGTTTGGCCTCGTTTAACTGATGGTCACCCCGCATCAGAACAATAATCGGGCGCGAGGTCGGCTTGCCAGATTTCGCGTCTTTCGAATCGATCATCAATGCCAACGTCTTGATCTTGTTCTTCGGCGAGACGCCAAGATACCGCGCAACATCTTCGATCGTCTTCATCCCGGGCGTGTGCACTTCGAGCGGCTTGCTGTCTCCTTCGGGCTTGAGGTCTTCAACCGCCTCGAGTTTCGACGTTGCCTTTTCCAGATTCGCCGCGTACTTGCAATTCGCGCAGCTCACAACCAGGTCTTCTCCCGCTGGCGTATACACCATGAACTCTTCCGATTGCGTTCCGCCCATCGCGCCCGAATGCGCGTCGATTACAAGATAGTTCAATCCACAACGGTCAAAGATACGGCGATAAGTCTCGCGGTGCTTCTGGTACGAAACATCCAGCCCCGCAGCATCGATGTCGAACGAGTACGAATCCTTCATCAGGAATTGCCGCACCCGCAACAAGCCTGACTTCGGTCGTGGCTCATCGCGAAATTTCGATTGGATCTGATACCAGATTTGCGGAAGCTGTTTGTAGCTGCGCAATTCCTTGCGCGCGATCTCGGTCATGTTCTCTTCGTGAGTCATGGCCAGGCAGAGCTCGGCGCCCTTGCGATCTTTCAGCCGAAAAAGATTCTCCCCCATCACCGACCAGCGGCCGCTCGCCTCCCACAACTCACGCGGATGCAGCGCCGGCAGATAAAACTCCTGCCCAATGCGATCCATCTCCTCACGAACAATACCGATGATTTTGTTGAACGACCTCTGCCCCAGAAAAAGATAGGAATAAATTCCAGCGGCCAGCTGCCGAACATACCCGGCGCGGACTAAGAATTTATGGCTGGCGACCTCGGCATCGGCCGGCGCCTCGCGCAGCGTGGGAATAAAAAGCTGTGACCAGCGGTGCATAGAAGAAGTCCCAGTTGAAAAGGGAATTGGGTATTGTAGCAGGGCAGCTAGCGGTCAATTTCTACTTCCGATTTCTTTCTCGCTGTCATTCCGAATTGCTTTAGCGGGTGAGGAATCTGCTCTTGTCAAACCAAAAGCAGATTCCTCGGGGATGAATCCCCTCGGAATGACATTAATATTGCATTGCTGGAGCTATGTTCTCCTCAGCCTCGCCAGGCCCACTCCGGCCCCGATTAGCAACGATCCCGCAATTCGATTCGTCACCTTCTCAAATCGCGGACTGCGAGCAGTCGAGAGCGCCCGTCCGGCCAGCTGTCCATAGACAAACAAAATTACAAATTCCACGAGGATCGAGCTGATCCCCAGCACCAAAATCTGAAACGCGACATTATGACGCGCATCGATGAACTGTGGCAGAATTGCCGTAAAAAACAGCAGCGCTTTGGGATTCGCCGTCTGCAGAAAAAATCCATCGCGTAAGATGCGCGGGCCGCTGCGCGAGTCGCCGTTCGATTCCGGCAGCGACAGCACCGAAGCTTTTCCAAAAAAACTGCGAATGCCAAGATAGACCAGATAGCCCGCGCCCAACCACTTGATCAGAAAAAATAACTTGTACGAAGCCACGATCACCGCGCCCAGACTGGTTGCCGAAAGCGTGAAGTAAAGCGCGTTTGCGCTAAGAATTCCCCAGCTTGCCCAAACTGATTTTCCTGGTCCCCGCCGGATCGCCTGTGACAAGACGTACAAGACCGCCGGTCCCGGCGTGAGGCTGAGCACGGCTTCGGTCATCACGAACAAAAGCCAAATCTGCCAGGTCATAAAAGCCGTCAGCCATCAGCCATCAGCAAGACTCACACCATCTCGGTTCCCCACAGATCGTGGAGGTGGACAATTCCCTCGAGCTTCATATCCCCGTCAACCACGACCAGGGACGTAATTTTGCGTTCCTCCATGATGGCCAATGCCGTGGCAGCGAATTCCTGTCCGGAGATCGTCTTCGGATCGCGCGTCATGCATTCTTCAGCGCTCATATCGAGCACATCTTTTCCTTTGCGCTCCAGCAATCGCCGCAAATCGCCATCGCTGACAATCCCCACCAGCCGCTCGCCTTCCACCACCGCCGTGACGCCCAGCTTCTTGCGCGACATTTCGTAAATCACATCCGGCATTTTGGTTTTCCGCAAAACTCGCGGCACCGCTTCGCCCGTGTGCATAAGCGTCTCAACACGCGCCAGCCTTTTGCCTAGCTTGCCTCCGGGATGCAGTCGCGCGAAGTCTTCTTCTTTGAATCCCTTCTTCTCTGCAACCGCAACTGCCAGGGCATCGCCCAGCGCCAGCATCGCCGTTGTCGAAGCCGTGGGAGCCAGGCCCATGGTGCAGCCCTCCTGACTTACGGCGCAGCTTAAAAATACCTCTGCCGAGGAAGCCAGCGTAGACTGCGAATTCGATTCCTTACCTCGGACGCCTGGCGTAATTTCATCGCAAGTAATCGCAATTAGCGGAAGCCGCAGTCTTTTAATGGTGGCCAGCAGTTGCAGGATCTCATCAGTCTCGCCACTCGCGGATAGCGCGATCACAACGTCTCCATGCGCCAGCATTCCCAGGTCACCATGCAATGCCTCCACCGGGTGCATGAACAACGCTGGCGTTCCGGTCGAACTCAGTGTCGCGGCGATTTTGCGTGCGATTAATCCGCTCTTGCCCATTCCTGTGACCACGACGCGTCCCGGGCAGCAATAAAGCAACTCGACTCCGCGGTTGAAAGCATCGGCCATCGGCCCGGCAATACGGTCTGCCAGGTCCGACAGGGCCCGGGCCTCGATGCGCACCACATTTTCGCCGATGTGATTCATGGTTAGAGCAGGAAGAAAGGATGTTAGCAAAAAGCAGTGGTTAGTGGTCAGTGACTAGTGAGCAGCAAATTCGAAGTATCACTCATTGGTGACTAGTGCACCTCAAGGTTGTAGGAAGCGCGGGCGCCCTCGCCCGCACTGTGCTCCTGCAAGAAGGGACGAATAGATCGGGAATGAGCCGCAAGCCTACTGGCCGCTAACCACTGACCACTGACCACTGACCACTGACCACTAGCCACTAATCACTGCTTCACCAGACTCTACACGCGTTCTGGCTGACCATTGACTGGCCCTCTTTGCAGCTGAAGGCGTGCTCGAACTCAGGCACATTCTGGACTACTCCATCCACGCGCCACTTCCCCGGCGAATGCGGATTCGTGGTCGCCTGCGCCCGTGCATACTCCGGCCGTCGCAACTCGCACCAGATGCGCGCATACCCGAGATAAAAGCGCTGCTCCGGAGTGTAGCCGTCGATTGTCTGCGCCGCTTTGCCAGTCTTGTCTTCTGCCATCAAGTGATGCAGCGCCGCCAGCGCAATTCGCGCGCCGCCGTTGTCGGCGGTGTTCTCACCCAATGTCAATCGCCCGTTCAGCTTGATGTCATCAATTGCGGTGAAGCTGCTGTATTCATTTGCCACGCAACTCGCGCGCTCTTCAAACTTCTTGCCATCTTCAGCTGTCCACCAGTCGCGCAAGTTTCCTTGCGGATCATACTTGCGTCCCTGGTCATCGAATCCGTGCGTCAGTTCGTGACCGATCACCACGCCGATGCCACCGAAATTGGTTGCGTCGTCCGCGTTCTTGTCGAAGAACGGCGGTTGCAAGATCCCCGCCGGGAACACGATTTCATTCCGCGGCGGTGAATAGTATGCGTTCACCGTCGGTGGAGTCATGCCCCACTCCTTGCGGTCCAGCGGTTTGCCGATCTTGTTGATGTCGCGTTTAGCTTCGAACTCATTCGCCCGCAGAAAATTTCCCAGCAAATCACCGCGTGCAATTTTTACCGAACTGTAATCCCGCCACACATCCGGATATCCAATCTTGTTCCGGATCGCGCTCAGCTTGATGTGTGCCTCCTTCTTGGTCTCGTCCGACATCCACGAGAGCTCCGTGATGTCCTCCGACAATGATTGCTCCAGCGCATCGACCATCTTCAGCATGCGCTGCTTGCCCTCTGCGCCGAAGGTCAATTCCACATAGCGTTGCCCGAGGGCCTCGCCCAGTTCGTCATCGACCGCAGCCACGCACCGCTTCCAACGCGGCTTGATCTCTGATTGCCCGGTCAGCGCTTGCTCCATTTTGAAATTCGCATCTACGAACGGCTTTGAGAGCCATGGTGCAGTTCCGTCCAGCAGGTGCCAGGTCACGTACGTCTTCCACGCGTCCAGCGGCTCCGACTCGAGCAGTTGATTCACCTGCTTGAAAAATTCCGGATTACTCACGTTCAACTCCGAAAAGCTGGGAGTGTTCGCATCAGCAAAGAAGCGAACCAGATAAAAGTTCGAGGCCAGCTTCGAAGCTTCTTCAAGGCTCATCTTGTGGTCGCGTGTCTTCGGATCGCGCCTCGCCGTGCGGTCCATGGCAGCCTTGGCCAGCGCCGTCTCAATGCGCAGCACCGTTTTCGCCGACTGCGCAGCCTGTTCCGGCGATTGCCCGGCCAAGGTGAACAATTGCGTGGCGTACTCCACATATTGCCCGCGAATCTGCGTCATGTGGGCGTCGTCTTTAATGTAGTAATCGCGGTCCGGCAGCGTGAGTCCGCCCTGGTCAATGTATGCGATGACCATGTCGGCGTTGTGCAGGTCGGGCTGGCCATAAACATTAAACAGAGGGTTCGGGCCGATCATGTGTACGCGCGCAATCGCATCGATCAGCCTTTGCTTGTCCTGCACGGCAGCAATGCGGTCGAGCTCAGGCTTCAGCGGTTCCAGGCCTTTGGCATCGACCGCCTTCTCGTCCATACACGATTCGTAGTAGTCGCCGATCTTCTGGTCGATGGCGCTGCGCTTCGCATCATCAACTGCAGTTTTCTCCAGAATCCCCTTTAGGACTTCCTGGTTCCGTTCCATCAGCTCCCGGAACGTGCCCCAGGCCGCCTGGTCCGGAGGTATCTGCTGCGTCTTCATCCAGTTGCCACACGAGTATTGATAGAAATCAGTGCACGGATCCGCAGTTTTATCGACGGTATCGAACCTGGATGTAGGTTCCGGCTTGGAAGCATTTGACTGGGCGAGAGTGACGGTTGGAGCGATCGAAAGCGAGAGACACAAAATGAAAAATAGACGCACGGTTAACCTCATCAGAGAGCTTGGCGAACTGGCGATTTTAGGCCTATCATCCTTGGACGGGCAAGGGCAGGGAAGGTTAGATGGTTCTCACTCCGGTTACTCTGGGCGCCTTTTGTCGGAGAGATTTTCTTGGATGGCATTATTCATGTAGTTTCGAATTGTGTCCCGATCCGCCGGGTTCATGTCAACAAACTGAATTCCATTCCCGACCTGAAGTTCCCTCGAAACGACGATAGCCTTGGCGTGCACAACGTGTCCAACCTGAAGGCTAACCTCCAATACTGTACCGATGGGAAAAGTAAACATCATTTCTAAGTAGCAGCCCCCGAGGCTCAGGTCGGCAGTCGCACTACGTAGCTTTTGGCTGCCCTCTGGATGAAACTCAATTGGCGCCTTTATCTTGAATCGCTGATGTTTTCGGCGATCTTGATTAGCAGATGACATGGCGATGTGTATGAGGGTCCTTTCGCGGCATCTTCTGTCATTTTGCCGCAACTAGACCTTCCGAGCGCAAACAAGATTCGAACCAGCCTCGTGTCGGAACTGGGCGCTAACCTGCTGTTTACTGACTTCCCGGACTTCTCTCCCCAATGTACTGCTCGACAACCTTCTTCCACTTGCCTTGAGCTTTCAGGATGAACTCAATCACGTCCCGCAACGCCCCGTCTCCGCCGCCGTGTTTGGCCACGTAATGGGCGTCACGTTTCACTTCATCACGCGCATTGGCCACGGCGACCGCAAATCCGCAATTCCACATCACCGGCAAGTCAATGACGTCGTCGCCGACAAAGCAGGCCTCGGCAGAGGTCATCTGCTCCTGCTTCAAAATTTCGTTGAAGACGCCGAGCTTGTCGTCAATCCCCTGGTGCACGTGGTCGAGTTTCAAATCACGCGCCCGTAAAGCCACTGTCTCCGAAATTCGTTTGGTGATAAGTCCGGTCTTGATTCCGCCCAGCCTCGCCAGCGATATCCCCGGCGCCGTCGTGAGCGTGGTAACCCTTGGCTTCAACAAAGCTCTCGCTATGGAGCCCAAACCCGCCTTGGCCTCCATGTTTTGCCGATTGGTCCCGAATACTCTGTTGCGCTCCCGCCGGAGCGGGGAAAAAGAAGAGTTTGCCGTCGGTCAAGACTCCGTCAACATCGAAAAGCAGCAGTTTGATCTTTTTTGCGCGCGACTTGCTGTCTGGCATGACGCGGATTTTAGCAGAGCGCTGATCTGCCCCGGTTTGTGTGCCTGATTTAAAATGAGCACAGGCCGGGATGGCGGAATTGGCAGACGCGCTGGACTTAGGATCCAGTGCCGTAAAAGGCGTGCAGGTTCAAGTCCTGTTCCCGGCACCAATATTGAAGTCCCTCGACTCCGCTCGGGATTTCGGCAGCGGACTCCCGCTCGCCTCCTGCGGGGTGAGCTTACGCCCGCTAAGCGCCTCAAGTTCAAGTCCTGTTCCCGGCACCAACCCTTACGCGCGGTGTTTCGCCCTTTTTGCTGCCTTGCGTTGCGCCTTCAGCATTTTCTTGTTCGCTTTCTTCGGGTTCTTGGCCGCCCTTTTTTGGTCCTTCCTGGCCGCTTTCTGCGCTTGCTTCGCGCTGTCCGGGCCGCGGTAGATTTGAGCTTGACTCGCCATCGACCAGGTAAGAGTCAAGACAACCAATACGAATGCCGGAATTCGTTTCATTGCGTCCTCAAAATGGAATCGCCCAAACTGCGCTGCCTGCTCAGCCTTCTTCTCCCAAGTGTATTCCACAAAGTGCTCATCACCGCCTCGGCCGCGATTCGAGGCAAGCTCTCATAGACTCGGTGCCGCAAATCCACATATTCCTGCGATCCTGAAAACAGATCGCGCATGATCTCCCGAAACCGCGCACTGCGCTTCGTCAGTTGGATCATTCTTTCCAGAGTCGATCCGCCCATCCATTCGCCTGCATAGAAGCGGTCTGCGATCCGGGACGCATGCTCGAGTTCGGGAAGAAACTCGCCTCTCGCAAGCTCAGGATATTTTTCCGGCGAATACGCCAGCAACGCCTCTGACAGTAGCTCTGCCGAACGCAATGCGTAGTACAAGCCTTCGCCCGTGATCGCGTCCACGAACCCCGCGGCGTCCCCGATCATCGCCCAGCCGTCGCCCGCGAAAGAAGAGTTACGCAACGCACTCGGCGTGAGCGACGGAATGATGTGCGCATAAAAGCGTGCCCCGTCCAGGCTCAGCCCAAACTCGGGCAAAGAATCCTCCAGCAGCCGTCGCAGTTCCGCCGTGCTTTTGCCTTGCATGCGTCCGCAGATCCCAGCTGAAAAATGATCGGCCCGCGGAAAAATCCAGACATACCCGTGCAGGTCTTTCAGAAACTTGATTTGAACCGTATGGTGGTTTCCTGGAATGTAGTATCCCGCAGCGACCATAAAGTTTTCTGGCCCCAGCGGTTCTGTAAATCGACTGCGAAGGGAATTGCGCGCGCCGGCGGCGGCGACAACAAAATCGGCGGCATATTTCCCGCTGGCAGTGCGAATGTTCCACCCACCAGCGGCTCCATCAACCTCGACAACTCGTTCGCGGCAAAGCTTCGCTCCTGCACTGCGCGCGCGTTCGAGCAACAAGCCATTCAGGGTCAGCCGGGAAAAAATCGCGATGTGCCGCTCCAGAGGGAAGCGGACTCGACGGCCGGACGGAGCTATGAGTTCGCACTCGCTGACCCAGTTCCGCTCGACCTGCGCGTCGCGGAGAAATGGCCATTGCGCTAGGGCCTTATCGGTCAGCCCACCGCCGCAGGGTTTTTCCCACGCCAGTTTTTCGTCAAAAAGAAGGACTTCGCGTCCGGATCGAGCGAGCTCCGCCGCGGCACATGCCCCGGCAGGTCCGCCGCCGATAATTGCTATGCGATGAAGGGGCCGCATGATTCAGACACAGAGGTTAACTGCAGAAAACCTACATTTTGCGTCTGATGCTAGCCCACAGAGTGCGAACACACAACTACCTTTTTGCGTTCCCAAAGTCAGTGGCAGCCAACTACTGCGCTGCCTGCTGCAACCCCTGATAAATCGCGACTCCGGCAATGGTCAGAATCAGCACCGCAGAAGCGGTGCCCAGGATCTTCACGAACGGGGCAAGCTTCTGCACCCGCTTCATGATTTCCATTTGTTCACGTTCCATGTGGGATTCGGATTCACCAAGGAAAAGCTGGTCATCCTCTTGCATTGTGAGGGTGCCACGATAGATTAAAACGGCAATCAGGGCAGCCGTGAGCACTCCCCATGCGATCAGAAGCTCGAACAGAGTCGACATAGACACCTCAATACAGGCGAGCTGTTCTTGCCTCCGTCTAGGGCCGTTGAACGGTTCCCAACCTGAGAGGGTGGGGCGGTATCGGCTCTGGGCAGAGTTGTTACAAAAATTATAGACCCGGTATGACCGCTGCAATAAGGATTTTTCAGAGTAGAACCAGTGCCGGGCAGGTTTTTTGCGCCGGATTTCCTCTGCGTTCTCTGTGGTTTAGGTTTCCTCTGCGCTTAGAAACTCTTGCTCTTGAGGCAGGACCAAAACCGCCCTGGCATGAATAGCGCTACCTGATTAGCGGAGCCGTACCCGCCACCACCAGCCCAATCACACCCAGCACAATGCCTGCCTTCCAGAATATTCGCCGGCCTGATAAAAGCGTGATCGAAGTCACCACCAATCCGATTTCCAGAAAGACCTCTGCCAGATCGTATCTGTCGGCCCGGTCGCGCTCGTGGTTGGTTTCTTGTTCAAGTTTTCTTGCCTCACCGTCGATATCCTTTTGCTGATCGCGATAGCTATTTGCTTCCGCCTGATACTTCTCCCGAAGCTGCGCTGCCTTCGTGGAATCACTTGTTGCAATTACCGATGCGAGGTCCGCGAACAGTTCATCCGTGTGTCGCCGAATATTTTTCGCCTGATAATACGCCCACTGGTCGGTCGCCTTATTTTGCAAAACCACTTCTTCCGTATGCGCCCGATGTCCGAGCAGGGAAACCACCGCTACCAGCACTGCCAGAATTGCCATCGTAAGTGATACCGGCGCCATCGATGGGTTGTGAGCCGCGTGTTCGGCACGTTCCTGTAGTTCTTGCAGTTCGTCAGCGCTCATATACCTCCCTTCACTCTCCCATCACTTTCACAATCAACCGCTTGTCTCGCTGCCCATCGAACTCCGCATAGAAAATCTGTTGCCACGGACCGAAGTCAAGCCGTCCGGCGGTACTCGGCACAATGACCTCATGATGAATCAGCAGCGCCTTCAAATGGGAGTCCCCATTTGTCTCGCCAGTATCGTGATGCCGATAACTTTCGCGGAATGGCGCCAGCTCTTCTAGCCATTTATCGATATCTTCGATGAGCCCCGATTCATTGTCATTCACATAAACTCCGGCCGTGATGTGCATCGCCGAAACCAGCACCATGCCTTCCTTGATGCCGCTCTTCTTCACGATTGCTTCGACCTGCGGCGTGATGTGAATGTACTCGCGATGCTTGCGAGTGTGAAATTTCAGATATTCAGTGTGGAATTTCAACTCAGGTTCCTCAGCGGCTCTCTGTGTCCTCTGCGGTTTGCTTTTTCTCCGGCCTCAGCAGCGGGAACAGGATCACGTCCCGAATAGATTGCGAATTCGTCAGCAGCATGATCAGGCGGTCAATCCCAACACCAACGCCGCCTGTCGGAGGCATGCCGTACGAAAGCGCCCGGATGTAATCTTCATCCATCTGGTGGGCCTCTTCATCTCCCCTCTGCCGGGCTTGAAGTTGTTGCTCGAATCGCCGCCGCTGGTCTTCGGGATCGTTGAGCTCGCTGAAGCCGTTAGAGATTTCCATCTGCCCGATATAAATCTCCCAGCGCTCGGTCCAATCCGGCTCGTCAGCTTTTTGCTTTGATAAAGGTGAGACCGCGGTAGGGAACTCGTAAATGATTGTCGGCTGCGTCAGGTGTTCTTCGGCGACCGCTTCGAAGAGACTCGCAATTGTCTTGCCTACCGGCTCATTTGGATCGTATGCCATGTGCGAATGCACAGAGTTGAATTTCTCGACCAGCGCCTTCACCGAATCATGCGACACGAAATCTGAAAGCTGCGGTTTAGTCCCCGTAGTTTCCGGCCAGTACTCAATGATGGCCTCCCGCATGGTCATGCGCCGCCAGTTTGCTTCCGACCACTCAATCTCCTGCTCTCCCCATTTTGTCTTCGTTCCTCCGGTTACGTCCTTCGCGGCTTGAATGATGAGCGCCTGTGTCAGGTCCATCACCCCGCGGTAATCCGTATACGCCTGATAGAACTCGAGCATCGTGAACTCAGGATTGTGCCGTGTTGAAATCCCCTCATTTCGAAAGTTGCGATTGATTTCGTATACGCGGTCGAACCCGCCAACCGTAAGCCGCTTCAGGTAAAGCTCGGGCGCAATCCGAAGGAAAAGGTCTATGTCCAGCGTGTTGTGGTGCGTGATGAAAGGTTTGGCCACCGCGCCGCCCGCGATCGGCTGCATCATCGGCGTTTCAACTTCGACGAATCCCTGGCGGTCCAGAAAATTTCGCACCGACTGGACCAGCTTGGCGCGCTTTAGAAAAACTCCGCGCACCTCCGGATTCATGAAAAGGTCCACATAGCGCTGGCGATAACGCAATTCCACATCCGTCAGCCCATGCCATTTCTCAGGAAGCGGCAGCAGGTCCTTCGAGAGAAATGTGATTTCCTCGACGTGGACCGTCAACTCGCCAGTCCGAGTTCGGAATAGATACCCGCTGACCCCAATGTGGTCGCCAAGGTCGAGCAACTTGTAGAGCTCGAAGCCTCTTTCGCCGACTGCGTCCTTCTTCACATAGATCTGCAGCCGTTCCCCTTCCTGCTGCAGGTGGGCGAATCCCGCCTTGCCCATCAATCGGATGGCCATTATCCGGCCCGCAACTCTAACGTTGACCCGCGACGTCTCCAGTTGCTCAGCGTTTTTTGCTGAGTGCTCCGCCAGGACTTGAGGAATTGTCTCCGTGAAACCGTACTTGGTCGGATAAACGCGCTGGCCCAGGGCTTCAATCTGCTTGAGCTTGTCGAGCCGCAGTTTGTAGATATTTTCGTCGAGTGCCAAGGGCTTTCCTGCGAGTTGAGTTAAGTGAATGCCGATTATAAACAACGTCCTGGCAATGGATCGGACAGGCTTGCCATCGGGTAGGTACCGTGGTACATTGGTACCAATGACCGAGGCGCAGGAATTCATTATCGAGCGAGTGCAGACCGGCGTGCGAATGGAAAAACGCATCCTCAAAGTTCTAAAGGCATTCGCCGAATATCACGATATGACATTGGGAGACCTGCTGGAAGGAATTGTGCTTCACGCCTTCGACGGCAAGACGCCGTTCTCGCCGGCATCGCTCGACCGTATTCAGCAGCTGAAAAAATTTTATGGCTTGGAGCTCGACTCCACTGCCAGTCACCGCCTCAAAGAAATCAGGTCAAAAAGTAGAGCTAAACGAGGTCCGGAAAAGTGATCACAGCACATGAAAAGGCAGCATACCGTTTCACATTCGCTTTGACTGCTCTGCAATGGTCTTTGGGAATTGTGATTTTGATTGAGGCGGCCCTTTTCCTCTTCGGACCCGAGTCCCGCCATGACTTCGCCTCGACCCACATGCCGAACGCGATACGCATGATCTTAGGATGGGGAGAAATCGTTGGCGCTCTCTTACTCCTCGTTCCACGAACTGTGTCTCGCGGAGGTTGGCTCCTGCTGACTCTTTTCTTGTTCGCGATTGTGCTGCATCTTCTGCACGGCATCTCTAACGTCGGGTCTCTGGTCATTTACTCGGCCGCGGCATGGGTGGTCGCCTCAAAGGAATCCGTAAAGCGACGCAGCACCGGTGTCTCCGGGGCGTAATAACGATTATGACCGACGCAGAACTCATCGCCCGCTTCGAAGCCGGCGACCTGACCGAAAGCGCTTTCCATCACGCCGATCATGTCCGTCTGGCATTCGCCTACTTGCGTGAATACTCAGCGCTCGCAGCCCTGCAGGGGTTCTCAGATGCCCTCAAGAAATTCGCTGCCAGTCGGGGCAGACCGCAGCTTTATAACGAAACCATCACCTGCGCATACTTTTTTCTCATTCGCGAACGCATGGCCCGCTGCGCTCCGACAGAAATTGATTGGGAAGAATTCGCCCGCATGAATCCAGACTTGCTCACCTGGAAGGACGGAATACTGAACCGCTATTATCGGGAAGCAACGTTGAAATCCGATCTCGCCAGGCGGGTCTTCATTTTTCCCGACAAAGTGTGACTGACTTCCAGCGCGTGCTTGTTCGGACATTCGATAGTAAAGTACCATGATCGAACCGCAAGGTTTTGCGGGCCTCGGAGGAGAGCAGTGCCCACAACGCCAGCATCATCCGGCGAAATCTTTACCGCTAGCCGCTGGACCCGTGGCAACGTATTTTTCCCCACCCGCATTGTGGTCAGTCCGCTTCATGTCAGCCGCGGCAAACGGCACCTTTTCCGCAGCACCGAAGAGAGCATTGCCATCTCCCAGGTAGCGTCCGTCGAGATTTCAAATGGGATCATCTGGTCGGAAATAACCATCGAATCGACGGGCGGGGCCGACCCGATCACGAGTCACGGTCATCGCAAGCGCGATGCAATCCGCATTCGGGACCTGATCGAGAACTATCAGGCCAGTCGTGGCAGTCTTCCTGCTACCGCTCGAAACTGACTTTCAGCGTTTCGGTCGTTTCTTTCGATGCCCGTTCATAACGCCACTTCATCACCGCTGCTACTGCAACTTGGGCCAACACCGGATGACCGCCGACCACCCGAACCTGTTTCACCGTTCCGTCTGCCCTGACTACGGCTTCCAGCTGTACTGTTCCCGTAAGCTTCATCGTTACCGCGATACTGGGAAACTGAGGAAGCACACGAAATGTTATTGATCGGGCGCTTTCCGGTTCCACTTCGGCAGTCTGTGGGTCAGTTTTCGGCGCAGCCAAACCGGCGTCGCCGTGGACGCCGGCACGTTCCAGCGCCGCAGAGTTGACCTCATAGGTGATCTTGTCTTCCGACGGCAAGAGGTTAATCATGCCGCCATCGTTCAGAAATTCTTTGTCTTCTCCAACCAGCACAACGCTGCTTCTGCCCAGTTGCGCGATCACAGCTCGATTCGTTTGCTCAGATGCGCGAAAGAAGACCAGTTGGCAAGATTTCAATTCTTTCGGGGAGCGTAGATGACGGATTTCGAGAGGACGTCCGTTAATGGTTTTGCCCGCCAGAGTGCGGCGCAAAACCTTCACGAAATCCTCACTGCCGCCAAAGACACCGATAATCAGGTCAGAACTGCCAGGCAATCCCGGTGGCAACGGCGGCACCATCTTCGCAAAGTTGTAAAGATAGGCAGCCTTCACTTGAAACTCGTTCACAATTTGTTGAGCGCTGGCAAACTGAGAGAACATCAGGATGAGCGCACATAGGGGCGACAGCCGAGTGTGCATAGACACGAGTCCTGTTACAGTGTTCTTCGGCTGGAATTGAGTTCTTCTTTAACGTTGCATATGGCTTCAGATCCACAAGAACCGGACAAGAAAAATTCCTGGGTGCAGATGGCCAACTACGCGCAATTGGCCGTGATCTTCCCGGCGGCCACGGTCGTCGGATGGCTCATTGGCGTGGCCCTCGACCGCTGGCTGCACACTACATGGCTTTACATTGTGGGATTGCTTCTCGGCATTGCCGCCGGATTCGTAGAGTTGATCCGCACCGCGATGAAAAATACCTAGACACTTCAGCAATCCAGCAGCGAGTTTCGGGGCGCACTCCGAGAGGTCTTCGCGAACTCTGCGGTTAAAATCTTCCGGTGTCTCGGCAATCACCTCAGAGCGATGGCGAGTTTTACGCTCGGGCTCTTGAGCGGATCCAGAACCTCATGCTCACGTTCGGGACCGCGGCCCTGATCACAGCCTGCATATTTTTCGGATGGCGCATTGGGACTGGCTTTGCCCTCGGCGCCACCATCGCCTATTTGAATTTCCATTGGCTCAAGAAAGTTGTGGCGGGTTTAGCGGACCTCACCATCGGCACTGGTACTCCAGCCTCAAGCCGGGGAGTGGTGCACCGTTTCCTGCTTCGCTACTTTTTGATGGCGATTGTTGCCTTTGTTATACTTACTGTTTCTCGCGAGAGCCTTTACGGATTGTTTGCGGGTTTGTTTTTGCCCGTAGCGGCGATCTTGTGTGAAGCCGCTTACGAGGCGTATGCAGCTGTGATACGAAAGATTTGACACAGTCAGCTTTTGGATCTTGGCCGATGGTGAATCGAGGTTTGGCTGAGAGGTGATAGCTGACGGCTGACAGCTTATTTTCATGCCCGAACAACTTCTCTTCACCAGACTTTTGAACCATTGGTTCGCCGGCCCGACGACCGCGCTGCTGCGTGCGCTGCACATTCAGCCGCAATATCCACAGGCGCCCATTACTAGTGCGGTTGCGATGGAGGTTTTGGTTGTTGGATTCCTGCTCGTCGTCTTCGTCATGGTGCGCTCACGCCTGTCGGTGGAGAGTCCAGGCGGCCTGCAGCACATGTTCGAGGGCATTAATGGTTTTGTTGAAGGCCAAAGTCGCGACGTGATCGGGCATCACAGCGAACGCTTTACGCCGTTCCTGGTTGCGCTTGGGCTCTTTATATTGATCGCCAACCTGTTCGGCGTCGTCCCCGGGCTTGAATCCCCGACGGCTTCGCCAGTGGTTCCGCTCGGGTGCGCGATCTGCGCTTTTGTCTACTATCAGGTCCAGGGTTTCAGAACCGGTGGTGTGGGATATCTAAAACATTTCCTCGGTCCTATGTGGTGGCTGTCGCCGCTCATGTTGCCGCTTGAAATCATCAGCCATCTAGCGCGCTTGATGTCGCTGACTATTCGTCTTTACGCCAACATGTTTGCTGGCGACATGGTCACCTTGGTCTTTTTCTCGCTGATCCCAATTGCTGTCCCCGTCGTTTTCCTTGGACTTCACATCGGGGTTGCGCTGTTGCAGGCTTACATTTTTGTTCTGCTTACCACAGTTTATCTGGCGGGAGCTGTCGCAATCGAACATTGAGTGTCGAGTTTCAAGCTTCGGGTTTCGGGAGCGCGCGAAACTGGAATCTTGAAACCCGAACCGGTTTCTCGCCGTCCAGCGTGAGGGCGTTTGCACGGTAACGTCAACCACCCACTGGCGGCATTTCATAGGAGAAAAACAAATGCGTAATCTGATGCGAATTTTGAGCAACGTGTTTATGGCGCTATCGGCGCTCTGCTTTGCGGTGCCGGCATTTGCGCAAGGCGGAACCTCGAGTACAGCCAACTGGGTCGCCATCTCAGCTGGATTTTCCATGGCGATTGCTTCTGCAGGATGCGGCATCGGCCAGGGCCGCGCCACGGCTTCGGCTACCGAGGCGCTGGCGCGAAATCCTTCAGCCCGCGCCGGAATTCAGTTCGCTCTGATTCTCGGACTGGCGCTGATTGAGTCTCTCGCGCTGTATACCCTGGTTATTATTTTCGCGAAGGTGAAGTAACAGCCTTTTCTTGTATACCTGTGCCCTCTGTGGTTGATTTTTTGACCACAAAGGGCACAGACAAATAATCTGTCCTCTCAGCCCATGCCCTTTGCTCTTGACCATCTCGGCATTGCCGTCAGGTCGCTGGCAGATGCAAAAGCCATTTACGAAAAGCTGGGACTTCGGCTTTCTGCGGAAGAGGACGTTCCCGCCGAAAAAGTCCGCGTCGTGATGGTTCCAGTCGGCGAGACCCGGCTGGAACTTCTTGAACCCACCTCCGACGATTCTGTAATCGCCAAGTTCATCGCCAACCGCGGCGAAGGCCTGCACCATATCTCCATTCGCGTTCCCGACCTCAACGCCGCGATCCAGAAATTGAAATCCGGCGGTACGCGCTTGGTCTCTAACGAAATCAAAATCGGTGCCGGTGGCCATCGCTACATTTTTCTGCACCCATCCAGCACCTCCGGCGTGCTGATTGAACTCGTCGAAGCCAGCCATTAGTCTGCTCTCTATATGCTGATCTTGGGTGTGGATACTTCCGGCAAAAACGGCAGCATCGCGCTCGTCCGATTCGAGCATGGAAGTCCTCGCACCCTCGAAGTCGTGCCTCTCGAAGGCGGCACCTTTTCAGTGCAATTAGTTCCCCAGATTTCCGACGCACTTAATCGCCACAATCTCACCAAGCATGACATCGACGCCTTTGCCGTCGCGTCGGGCCCGGGTTCATTTACCGGTTTGCGCGTCGGGCTCGCAGCCATCAAAGCCCTTGCCGAGGTATTGCAGAAGCCGATTGCTGCAGTGTCGCTACTCGAAGCCGTAGTCCGCGATGCCGGGTTAGAAGGCGAATTAGTAGCTGCGCTCGACGCCGGTCGCGGCGAGGTTTATGTGGCAGACTTCCACGTGTCGGGATCGCACGCGACGGCTCGCGATCAGCAACTTCTCCCGCTTGCGGAATTTATTTCCGCAAACCGCCATCGGCAAATTGTTACGCCCGAAGCCAAGATGGCCGAACTGGCTCGCGAAAAAGGCATGCGAGTGACCCAGGTAAATCGTCCGCGCGCCGATGCCATTGCGAAGCTCAGCTTCAAAAAAATCCAGGCTGGGGAGGTCATTTCACCTGAGTCACTCGATGCCAATTACATTCGCCGCAGCGACGCGGAAATCAGAAAGCCGGGCAATCAGTAATGCCCATCAGCGGCACAATCCGAAAAAGGGCAGGCTTCGTGATTGTCTGGGAGTTCAGCATTCAACTTACCAAACGCCGCGCCTTCGAGCGTGCTTACGGGCCAGACGGAGAGTGGGCCAGGTTCTTTCGAAGGGGAAAAGGCTACTTCGGCACCGAGCTGATTTGCGATGCGCACGACGCAACACGATATCTAACCCTCGATTTCTGGAAATCTCACAAGCATTACGAACAATTCAAAAGCCAGAACCGGGCGATGTATCAATTGATCGACCAGCGATGTGAATCATTGACCACACGTGAATCCGAAGTCGGCCAATTCTCTCGCAGGGCTTCTAAGGAGTAGAAAACGCCCGTCCGCCACGCCACCCCCGCAGACATCCCTTCCATCGTTGCACTGGAACGAGAGGTCCCGAGTCTCGTCCATTGGTCAGAGCAGACCTACAAGGCAGTATTTGAATCAGGAGCGCCCGATCGCATTTTGTTGGTTATGGAAGAGAATCGCGAGGTACAAGCTTTTCTGATCGCTCGTTTCGGCACTGCCGAATGTGAGCTCGAAAACCTGGTAGTCGCCGCCGTACATCGTCGTCGCGGCTTTGGATCACAATTGTTGCAGTCTCTAATCGCAACCGCGCAGCAGCGCAACATCGAGCGCATTCTGCTCGAAGTTCGCGAGTCCAATGAAGCCGCGCGTGCTCTGTACGGAAAATTCGGCTTCCGTTCTGACGGCAAGCGCAAAGCCTATTACACCCGCCCTACTGAGGACGCAATCCTTCTCGCGCTGTCTCTAAATTGCACTTCTTCCGGTGCACCTTAACGTTAATGTGTTGTCACTAACAGATAAATTTTTGTTGAAATTCCTCGTTGAACCAGTTCTGGTCCTGTGCTAGCTTAAAAATACAATTTGACTTTGAGGAGGTCTGCAGGATGCTAGCCTCAAGAGATCACCTCCTGGCCACGCACGAGCAGTTCCGCAAGCTGGCTCAGGAGCATTCCCAGTACGAGCAACGCCTCTCATCTCTCACCCACAAACGCTATCTCACAGACGACGAAAAGGTCGAAGAAGTTCGTCTTAAGAAGCTAAAGCTCCGGCTCAAGGACCAGATGGAGTCGATCGAGCGCCAATATCGCGAGCACGTCTCGCGCGGTCAAGTAGCCTAAGAAGTTTGTCCAATTCTTCCGCCGTCTCGCGCGGCACAGGACAAATGTATCCAGCGCTATCGCGAATCCTTCTACAGAATCAGCGAACCAGTAATAAACAGAATCCGTGTTCCGCAGTGCAATATAATCCCTTGAAATGGTTCGTGATGGCTACTATTACGGGGCGGTACTCATTGCGGCGGCTGTGCTCGTCGCATGGCTGACAACCCCGTTATGGGCGCTGGTTCCCATTGTTCTGGCTGCATTTTTCTTATGGTTCTTTCGAGATCCAGACCGCGTCATCCCTTCTGAACGCGGAGCGGTCGTTTCCCCCGCGGACGGGAAGGTCACGAGCATAGCAACCGTAAAAGTTGGTGGCGAAACCTGGAAGAACATCAGCATTTTTCTGAACGTGTTCAACGTTCACGTCAATCGCTCTCCCGTGTCCGGCATTATTCGCGGCGCACGCTATCAAGAAGGCAAGTTTCTGAACGCGATGAATCCTGCCAGTGCCGAACACAACGAACAGAATACGGTTACGATTGAAGGCGAAGGCCACCGGGTGATCTTTAAGCAGATCGCCGGCTTGTTGGCTCGTCGTATCGTATTCACGAAACAAATCGGTGACAGTGTCCGGCGGGGAGAACGTGTCGGGCTTATCAAATTCGGATCGAGAACCGATGTGCTGCTCGACCCTTCGGCCGAAGTTGCAGTCGAGGTTGGCGAGAACGTGAAAGGCGGCTCCAGCATACTGGCTTTCTTAAAGCCCCAGGAAAGCGAACTCGCCGGAGCAGCTGGACGCGAGCAGCGAAGGAAATCCTGATGCAAAGTCAGCCATCACATCCTCTCCGCAGGAAAGAAGATCAGCGTCCGCGGCGCTTCCGCAAGGGCCTCTACATTCTGCCATCGCTGTTCACTGCAGCTAACGTGCTGCTGGGCTACTACGCCATCCTCCAGGTGATTCACGGCGCAGTTTCTTACGCGGTCGCCCGAGCTATGCAGGTTCCGGCCACTGCCCAGCAATTCTGGCATTTTGACAATGCTGCCAAAGCTATCGGTTTCGCGGTCCTCTTTGATGGCCTTGACGGTCGCATCGCCCGCATGACCAATACCACTAGCGCTTTTGGGCGCGAACTCGATTCCCTGGCCGACGTTATCACTTTTGGCATTGCTCCGGCCCTCCTCGCATGGGCGTGGGGATTTCACCAGGTCTCGGCAGAAATTTCCCGGCCCGACATGGCGAGCCTGCTTCCTCGCTTGGGTGCCATCGCCAGTTTTCTTTTTCTGATCGCAGGCGCCAGCCGTCTGGCCCGCTTCAATATTGCCGTGAATCCGCAGCCATCTAATCCCGGACGCCCCGGCAAGAAATATTTTGTAGGAATGCCGATTCCCGCGGGTGCCGGCGTGATTGCAGCAGTCGTGCATTTCTCACATGGAGATCCATTGCTCTGGTGGGGATCTGCCCTGACGTGGCTCATCGTCGTCGTTCTCGCTGGTTATCTCATGGTGAGCACATGGCGCTTCTACAGCTTCAAAGACATTGATATGGGTGCACGTCAGCCCTTTCGGTTGGTCGTTATCTTCGGATTACTGCTGGCCGGAATACTGCTGTTTTCGGGGCCGGTACTTTTTGTGATCGCCCTGACTTATATGTTCTCGGGAATTTTCTGGCGTTTACACTGGATATTCCGGCGCAAACGAGATCCTTCGCCTCCAACTTACACCGAGGCATCGCAGCCTTCATGAATTCGAATATCAAGTCGGGAGGCATCACCCACGTCGAATCGACACCCGGTTTCTACCGGGTCGCGATTGTCGGCGCGGGATCCCTCAAGGGCAAAGACGTGGCGGAAGTTCTCGATGAGCGGAATTTCCCCTCTTCTGAAATCAAGCTACTCGACGATGATGAGGCCTTGGGCAAGCTTGAAGCCATAAAAGACGAAATCACTTTCATCCAGAGCATTCGCTCCGAGCAGTTCGATAAAGTTGATTTCACCTTCTTTGCCTCTGACGCTGATTCCACCCGCCGTAATTGGAAGCAGGTCCTTAAGGCTGGCAGTTCGATTGTTGACCTTTCATACGCACTGGAATCAGAACCCGGCGCAATAGTCCGTGCCCCGTGGATCGAGCGCCAGCTGGGACAAACCATCACTCCGGAACTTCAACCCGTACCTGTAATAGCGGCGGATCCAGTTGCGGTCATTATGGCGCTGCTTTTGCTTCGCACCAATGCCGCTGTGCCTGTGAAGCGCGCTGTGGCTACGGTTTTCCAGCCCGCATCGGAATATGGTCAAAAAGGAATGGACGAGCTTCATGAGCAGACTGTAAATCTGCTCTCGTTCCAGCAGTTGCCAAAAGATATCTTCGACGTACAGGTTGCGTTCAATCTGGTTTCGCGCTACGGCGAGAAAGCCACATCCGCGCTCTCGTCTGTCGGCGACCGCATACTTCGGCATTATCGAAAAATTACTGCGGAACAGGCGCCGGTTCCTTCCATGCAACTGTTGCAGGCGCCTATTTTCCATGGCAATGCGGTTTCACTAAATCTGCAGTTGGATCGCCCAACAGATATTGCGCAGATTGCAAGCGCGCTTACCGGAGAACACGTTTCGCTGACGCCATCGTCTGAAGAAGCCCCAAGCAACGTCAATGCAGCGGGCCAGGGAGATGTCCTTGTCGAATTGACTCCCGATGCTGCCGACCCAAACAGCGTTTGGCTTTGGGCCACGTCTGACAATTTGAGGGTGGCCGCCTTCTTGGCCGTCGAGTTGGCCGAGAGCATGGCCGCGGCCCGGCCGCGAGGAAAAATCCAGTGATACGCGCCGCCAGGCTTGTGGCGCTGGTATGCGCTTTCAGCACTGGATGCGGGTATCACACCGCCGGACGCGCCAACCTGCTGCCTTCAAACCTTCGCGTTCTCGCCGTCCCCGCATTCGTCAATCAGACCCAGACTTACAAAATCGAGCAGACGCTGACCGCCGCAGTCGTGCAGGAATTCACCACTCGCACCAACTACCATGTGATCTCCGACCCGCAAGCGGCTGACGCCACCTTGCGCGGAACCGTTACCGCCGCCGCGACCACGCCGCTGACTTATGACACGACCACCGGTCGCGCTTCAACCGTTTTAGTGATCGTCAGCATGAGTGTCGCGCTTACGGACGCGAAGGGAAGAACTCTGTATCAGAATCCTTTGTATGTTTTTCGCGAGCAATATCAGGTTTCACAGGAGTTGAGCACCTTCTTTGAAGAAGATTCTCCAGCCTTCCGGCGGCTTTCATCTGAGTTCGCCCGTACTCTGGTTTCGAATATCCTGGAGCAGTTTTAATGCGGGCCTTCGCGCAAGCCGAGCGCTTCGTCTCCGAAGTGGAAGGCCGTAAGTTGCGTCCTGCTTACGTTTTCGTGGGAGACGAAGTATTTTTCCGGAAAAAATGCCGCGACGCGATCCTGCAGCACCTGGTTCCATCCGACCTTCGCGAATTTGGCTTCTTCGAGTTTGATTTGGCGGAAACCGATCTGGCCGAGATCCTTGATCGCGCTCGCACTCCCTCACTGATGGCGCCTTTTCAGATATTTTTTGTGCGTGGCGTAAAAACTCTCTTCGGCCGTGGATCAAATGAGGACAAGCTCAACGCCATCGAGCAGTACTGCGGAGACCCGAATCCCGACGCCGTGCTGATCTTCGTCGCCGACCATATCAGCATTCCAGTTGACGCGCGCCGCATGGACCTCACCGACAAAGAGCGTTATGAGCGTATTCGCGAAACTCTCGGCCGCTACTGCGCGATCGTAGAGCTAGGCCGCGTTGAAGAAAGCGATGCAGTGCGCTGGATCCAGGAATACTGCGTCACCCGTGAAGTGAAGATCGATGCCGATGCCGCCCGCGAACTCGTCGATTCGCTGGGCGGCGACATGATGATGATTTCGAATGAGCTGGAGAAGTTGATTCTGTACGTAGGAGACAAAAAGCGCGTTACCCTCGGCGACGTCGAGACCATGGTCCTTGCCGCCAAACAACGCTCTCTCTACGAACTCACAGACGCCATTTCCGCTCGCGATCGTACTCGGGCTTTAGAGATGCTCGATGCCATTCTCTCCAGTGGCGACGGCGAAGACGCATCCATTGGCCATCTCTACATGCTTGCCAAGACTTTCCGCCAAATGCTGGTGATTCTTGAACGCAATGTTCGTGATCAGCGAATGTTGTGGGCCGCTCTGTGGCAGGGATTTCGCGTTCCACCGTTCGCTGCCGATGACATCATTCGCCAGGCCCGTCGCTACAAATCCAAACGCGAACTCACCCGCGCTATTCGCCTGGTAGCAAAATCTGATCTGGCTTTACGCTCCAATCCTCCCAGCAAACGTATGGTCCTCGAAAAACTTGTGCTCGACCTAACCGCCGAACCCAAGCCCGAACCCGAATGGATGCAGGAAGAACTCGGGGTGTAGATTCGCTACCTCAGCGTTTCAAAACGGGAGATTCGGGGACGTCTTGTGACGAGTGACCTTGAAAATTAGGACTTCGTGCTCGTAGCCTCGCATGGGCCCTTGGTGCAACGGCAGCACGCTAACCTGTCCAGTTATGAGGTGCGGGTTCGAATCCCGTCGGGTCCACAGCTTCCCAGGTTAGGGCGGCTGGGGGAAGCCTAAGGACAGGGAGGCTCCCCAAGGTAATATTGACTTTATATCCTCAACGACAAATAATGGGTTAGTTAACTGGACAGGTTAGCGTGCCCTGAGCCGATTAGAGTCGGCTCGGGGCTTTCGTTTGTCATAGGCCTTTGTTAGCGAGCATCAGCTCATCGTAATCACTACTCTGAATCTCGCCTTCCCGCTGATCATTCGTTCATAAGCTTCCGCAGCCTTCGCCAGCGGATACGTTTCAATCATCGGACGAACACCGGTCATCGCGCTGAACTGCATCGTGTCTTCCGAGTCTTTCGCGGTACCCGATGGCCAGCCCAGGATCGAGCGCCGCGGCCCGATAAGTTGAAGGGGCGTAACCGTCAGCGGGTTCTGATCTGCACCAATCACCAGCAGCTTGCCGCTCGGACCTAGCCCGTCCACCAACGCCGAGATCGCTTTTGAATCTGGCGCGGTTGCAAGGATCACGTTCGCTCCTCCCAACTTCTGCAAAGCTTCAGCCGGAGGACCCGTGTTCGTGTCCACATATTCGTGAGCGCCAAGTTTCTGCGCGAGCGCCTTCTTGTCGGCGCCACGTCCAATTGCGACCGTGCGAAATCCCATTTGCCGGGCGTACTGAATTCCCAAATGTCCCAAGCCGCCGATCCCTTGGACCGCAACCAACTGTCCGGCAGTAGCGCCCGAATGCCGCAATACGTTGAACGTGGTGATCCCCGCGCAAAGCAGTGGCGCGGCCTCTTCCGCCTTCAGCCCTTCGGGAATTGCGGCTACCGCTTCTTGCGGCGCGATCATGTACTCGGCATAACCTCCATCGAAGCTGATCGCCGTGATCTTCTCAAACCGGCACTGGATGAAATCGCCCCGCCGGCATGGATCGCATTGAAAGCAGTGTCCTCCGTGCCACCCCACGCCTACTCTCTGGCCCGGCTTCCACTGCGTTACGTCCTTGCCTACCGCATCAATGCGCCCGGCAATCTCATGGCCCGGAACCCGCGGATACTGAATTCCGGGCCAGTATCCCTCTTTAACCAGCAAATCACTGTGGCAAATCCCGCACGCCTCAACCTTAATGCGCACTTGCCCGCCTCCCGGCTCTGGCGTCGGTCGGTCGACGGTTTCGAAATTTCCGCCGGGTTTGCTCACTTGAACGACTTTCATAGGTAAACTCCTATTCGCATGAAACTTGACATGTGCTTAAGATCGTTCGGATTAAGAAATAACCAGTTTGGTCGCAGAGATTCGTGGAATTAAGCCCTACAGCAATTCGCCAGTTGAAAAAGGTGCCACTTACCCCTTACTCTACGAGTGTAAGAAGCATTGACCCTTGCGCCTGTTCAGCGCGCCCGGGTTGCTGGTTCGACGACCGAACCCAAGGAGATCGGCAATATGGACATTAAGCCGGCGGCGCAGAATATCCAGGACACTTTCTTGAATACCGCGCGTAAAGAGCGCAGCAGTATTACCATTTATCTGATGAGCGGGGTGAAACTTACAGGCCGCATTCGCTCGTTTGATAAATACTCGGTCGTGCTCGAAACCAACAATCAGGAGCAACTGATCTTCAAACATGCGATCTCGACAGTCGCAGTTGCCAAGGGCCACGGTTTCTCAGACCGCCCTAGAGTCGTGCCTTCACCCACAGTCAGCGATACCGAGCAATCTCCCGCGGCATCAGGAACCGAAGGATAAGTCTGTTTGAGCTTGCGCAGTACTGCATCCAAAGCTTCGCGTCGAGCGGGGCGCTCCGCTCAGCAAAATCTTCCCCCAGGGATGCGCAAGGAGCGCGCCTTTCTAGTCGGGCTCGATTACCGCCCCCGCAAACGTCCTTCCGCGCCAAACCTGACCAGCGGAGCCCAAGCTGCTCGCGATACCGCTACCTCCGCCAAGTCCAGGCCCGCTTCTGAACCTCAGTTCAGCGCTGAAGAATCGCTTGCCGAACTTCGCGATCTGGCCACTAGTGCGGGAGCCGAGATCGTCGGAGAAATCCTGCAGCGCCGGGATCGTCCCGATCCCGCGACTCTGATCGGCCGCGGCAAGCTCGAAGAAATTGCCGGAGCCGCCGCATCCGTTTCCGCCGATCTGCTTCTGTTCGATCATGATCTGACTGCCTCGCAGCAGCGCAACATCGAAAACGTCGTCCACGCGCGCGTCATCGATCGTACCCAGCTCATTCTCGATATCTTTGCTACCCACGCTCGCACCCGCGAAGGCCAGCTGCAAGTGGAAATGGCCCAGTTAGATTACTTGTTGCCCCGGCTCACCGGACGCGGCTCCGAAATGTCGCAGCTCGGCGGCGGCATCGGCACTCGAGGCCCCGGCGAAACCCAGCTGGAAACCGACCGCCGCAAGATCTACCGCCGCATTCGCCACGTGAAAGAGCAAATCGAAAATGTCCGGCGAATTCGCGCCCAGCAACGTCAACGCCGCGAGTCCGTTCCGGTCGCGACCGTGGCGCTGGTCGGCTACACCAATGCTGGCAAATCGACCCTGTTCAATGCGCTGACCAACGCAACCGTACTCGAATCCCCGCGCATGTTTGCGACTCTCGATCCAACGCTCCGTTCTGTCACCCTCCCGTCCAAGCGAAAAATCCTGCTGTCGGACACCGTCGGTTTCATTCGCAACCTCCCGCACGCCTTAGTGTCTTCGTTTCGCGCGACCTTGGAAGAAGTACAGCGTGCAGCCCTGATTCTCCACGTCTCCGATGCCAGCAGCCCGCTTTCTGCGGAGCAGGATGCCCAAGTCGATCGTGTGCTGACCGAACTCGAAGCCGGCCAGAAACCAGCGCTGCACGTGAAAAACAAAGTTGACCTGCTGCCTCCCAAGCAGCGCGACAGCCTGCGTGACGATGCCCGCACCGTCCACGTCTCCGCCGGAAAGGGGATCGGATTGACTACGTTGCTCGACCGGGTTGACCAGATGCTCTCCGAAGACGCACTCAGCCGCGTTCGCTTGCGGGTCCCACAAAAAGAAGGCAAGGCCCTGGCAATGCTCGAAGCCCGTTCCCGAATCTACTCCCGCCAATACAAAGATGGCGCGGTGGAACTCGAAGCAGAAGTGCCAGAGTCGCTGGCAAGACGATTGAAAGAGTGGGTAGTGGATTGACCTGACGGCCGATAGCTGAAGGCTGACAGCTAAATTAAACGGGCCGACTACCAAGAAGCGGTGACTTTCCTTGGCTGCCGGCCCATTCGATCCTGAAGTGGATCGGAGGTGATACCTCCATGCTAGACCCCTCACCGTGGATGTCAAGCTTCAATTCAGTGCTGGATGAATTATTTCAACGGCGTCTTTTCTCGATGTGATACGGGCCCACGCCGACGATCGGCGGTTAAGACTTTCACTCCCAGGGCCGTAACCGAAGTAATACGTAATTTATTTGATATCAATAAGTTACAACCTTAGGCGACTCCCTTCACATCTGAGTGTTTAACTTGGAAGGAGACCCCAGATGGAACCGAATCTCGATACCCAGTTTCGAAATTTGCCCGTTTCCCAGGAAGGCCCACAAGATCCCGAGATGGATTTGTGGGAAGCTCCGTTTGAACGTTGGTTGCGGCTGGCCGACTCATTACTCGGCAACGTGCCACCCGTCCGTCCCCGTGTTCCTCGAAAAATTTAAGCTGGGTCGAAGTTCTGAGTCCCGAATTTCGACCTTGCGTTCTCCGCCAACATTTCTAATCGCGTCGATTTTGTGAGTCAGAAAATTTCGACTCGCGACAATTTCCGACCTCGTACGAATTTCAAATCGCAGGTGTTCTGAACCGCCGATTTTCGCCACTACCCGTTACCTCCGTAACTCTCTGCGTCTTGCTATTACACAAGTATTACAGCTGTGATAGAAGGCCCGCGGTTAACCTACCAATAGGACCAGTAATAGCCGAACCGGAGAAACTCACTTGGAAATCGAAGCGCTCGAACGCAACCGCCAAGACGACAAAATCAATTGGGTCACCGCCATATTCATGGCGGCCTTTCACGTAGGTGCAATTGCAGCTTTGTTCTTCTTTACCTGGAAGGCATTTTTCGTCGCCTGCTTCCTGTGGTGGGTTTCCGGCAGCCTCGGCATTGGCATGGGCTACCATCGCCTGCTCACTCATCGGGGATACAAAACTCCGAAGTGGGTGGAATATTTCCTGACCGTCTGCGCAACTCTTGCCCTCGAGGGCGGACCGATTTTCTGGGTCGCAACTCATCGCATTCATCATCAGTATTCCGACAAAGAAGGCGATCCACACACCCCGCTCGATGGCAAATGGTGGGCGCATATGGGCTGGATCTTGATGGGCAAGAGCCTTCACCAGGACACCAGCACCCTCTCGCGTTACGTGCCCGACCTCACAAAATCGAAGTTCCATATCTGGCTCACGAAATACCACTACGTTCCAGTGATTGTCTCCGGCGCCCTTCTATTTGCGATTGGCGGTCTTCCGTTCCTAATGTGGGGACTTTTCATGCGGACGGTAGTCGGACTCCACTCGACCTGGCTGGTTAATTCCGCCACTCATACCTGGGGATCGCGCCGCTTCACCACCCGCGACATGTCCACCAACAACTGGTTTGTTGCGTTGCTCACCTTCGGCGAAGGATGGCACAACAATCATCATGCCCATCCGGTGTCGGCACGGCATGGTCTCAAGTGGTATGAGATCGATATCAACTGGTACGGAATCTGGACTCTCAAAAAGCTTGGCCTGGCGCGGCACATTTACCGCGTGAAGCTTTCGGAGTTGCGCGAAGACGACAAGGTGGTGAAGGAATCGCGCCGAGAGCTGGTTTCGGTCTAAGCACTTCGCCTGGTCGATTCGCCACGGCAATCTATGGATGAGGGCCAATTTCTCTGCGCCCTTTATTGTTGCTCGGCGCTCCCTGCGGTTAGAAGCTTTTGACTTCGACAGAGATTTCCTCCGGTGGCGCGCGATATTTGAACAGATTCCGACGATTCTAACCGCAGAGATCGCAAAGGCGCCCGCCAAGATCGTGGAGAAAAACCAATTCCAGAGCAATGATCGCTATGGATTCGACTGCGGTTTCGCAAACCTGCTCTCCGGGATCTCCATATTCGCGTGCGCGCTCTCCAGCTGAATCGTGAACCTTCCCGTTGGCGTCGACGACGTCCAGTGAAACGGCAGCTTCACTCCCGCCACATCCCGATAATCGGAATAATCGATCTGGGTCGGATTCCGCCCTAATGGAGACAGCGCATATCGCACCTGCCTGATCAGCAATCCGCTTTGCTCGTCGAAATACATTTCCATCGGCGGTACTCCCTCGCGTTGTCCGGAAATCATCAGCACATCCTGATCGCCAATTTTCGTTTCCTTCTCCACACCCAGCTCGCCGAAAACTTTGTTTATGTCCAGCGCAAACTGAAGATCTGCATCGATCCGTGCGGCGTCGACGTCGGCCGGACTCATCGGGTGCTGCGGACGTCCGGGGAAGGTGATCCATCCTTCGTGCCCATCGAATGTGGTCCGGCTATCGCCATTCGGCCAATGAGTCAACGTCGCAATCCGGTCAGGAGACTGGATAAATATTTCTACCGGAAATGAATGCCCGCCAGCTTCGAACGTTCCCTTCTCATCCAGACTTTTAAGTTTTGCAATCCCCGCTGCTCCGCCTGCTGCCGCCACATATTTCACAATGATCTCCTCCGCTCGCGGTAAATTTGGCGGGTTCGGCTGGCTCGCCGGTTCCGCCTCAGACAATAAGTGCGGCTGCGACTCCGGAATCACCGGAATCGCCAGCGGTTTCGGACTCCCGCGATGGCAGGTATTGCACGTCACCATCTGTTTTCCTTCGAAGCTGCTGGCATCGATATCAAGCATCATGCGCATCATTTTTCGCGCCGTCTGCTTGGTCTTCTTGTCGTCTTTGTCGAACGCATTCTCAACGTGGCAGTAGGCGCATTGCACACCCAAAGACGAAGTAATGAATTGCATAGCCGGAATCAATTGATCCGAGGGAACATCTTTCAGCACCTCAACATTCTTAAAAACTTCGCTCGCCTTCTTGTCGGGGCTGGGAATCGCGGGCGCGGCCGGCGCTTGGCTCACTGAAGCCACCGAGCACAGAAGTGTCATGGCTAAAATTGCAAAACCGCAATCACCGGTGGTTTTCAATGACATTCAGGCCTCTTTGCTTTCCGCCATCAATCCGGAAACGAAGTCGGATCACGTACCACGCGAATACGATGGTCCGTAAAAACCGTACGCATCTTAGGAATTTCGTATCTCGGCATGTGACAACTCGCGCAATTGCTGGTCGCGACCGGGCACGCAGCACCGGGACGGTCCGCAGATTTTTTCGCCCCAGAGGTCATATGGCAGCTTAAGCATTTTCCGTCGTAAGCAGCAAGCTCTTTTACCAGGGGCTGGTGCGGATCATGACAGGCGAAGCAGGTGAGCCGCGCATCTCCTTTGCCCCAGCAGCGACTGCCTTCCAGCCGGTACGCCGGAAAACGTGCGTTGTTGACTCCGCGAGATGGAAGTTGATTGATGTCCCACCACGTGCGGTGGCACGAGCCGCAGAAATCCACGGCGGTGCTTGGATCCAGATTACGCGGATTCACGATCATCCCTGGGTTCCCGCCCACACCCGCGCTGGCCGCAGCCACGTGCGCAGCTCCGGGACCGTGACAGCCTTCGCAGGAAATTCCCGGCATAGAATGCGCTGGGTCAAAGTGATTGCTGACGTTCGCAGCGGTTGTGTGACAGCCGAAACAAGCCGGAGCCTCTTCAGGAGAAATTTCGCGTCCTAGAGAATGTTCCAACGAATCCGGCACAGCGGTTGGATGGTCCGGGGTTATGGCAATGCCTAGGTTTCGAAAAAAACTGATCCGTGCCTCTTCAAAGTTTCCCTTGTGTTCAAACAGGAAACTTTGCCCGCGGCTGCCGCTTCCAAACACCCAGAGAATCGGGACCGAAAACGACTCGCCGTTTCCCGTGACCGCATAGGTCATCGCGCTTTTTTGTTTTGTCAGGCTGTAATGGAATGGCCCGATGTCATAAGCCGCTTTTCCGCCCGGGAGTTCCGCCTTTGCCGCCGGAGTCGCGGTGTGCGCCATTGCGTGTTGTTGCTGGCCGGCCGCCACCGTGGCATGGCACTGCGCGCAAACCTGCGCGCCAACGTAGTCACTTCGGGCAGCATCTCCTTTGCGCGGCCACCATCCCGGCTTGGCGAGATGTTCCTCACTGCTGAACTGCCCGCCTATGGTCGCCGGTACTTGGGCCGCCGCCAAAGACACAAGAAAAACTATGAGAACCAGTTCACAAAAAGATCGCACAATGCAAGCCGGACGCGAGGTTGATGAGAATAGTATCAGGGTGCTCTCAACCAGTGTAAAGAACGTGTTTAGGCATCATTGTCGAATTCCCCCAACCACCTTCTTTTCTGGCCTGTGCCTTCCCGCGCTAGAATCTCTGCATGCGCGTTAGCCGGCGCGGCAAACTCATATTCTTTCTCACTTTCGGGGTGGTGCTCGCCTCGATCGCGGTCGCGGTCGGCTTTGGTTGGATCATTCTCAACTGGCGAGAAGGCATTCGCGTTCTTCTCGGGATCATCTTCTTTGGCGCAATAGCTACCGGCCTCATCCTAAACACCAGTTTTCTCGTCCGTGAAATTCGCCGTAACGAGCAGCACGACAGTTTTATCAACGCGGTCACCCACGAGTTGAAAACGCCCATCGCGTCCATTCGCCTGCATCTCCAAACATTGGAGCGCCGTGAGAGTCACATGGACGACGCTCAACGGCGCGACTTTTATTACCTCATGCTCGAGGATACCGACCGATTGATGGGTACCGTGGAGAAAGTCCTGAAGGCAGGCAAGGCCGGCGCCCAAGGACAAACGGTCACTGTGGATTTCGCGCAACTAGTCGAAGACTGTGTGGAAAGCGCCCGCACCAGCCATCATCTTCAGCCCAGCGCGTTGCGTTATCAGTCAGCGCTGAACGGCGCTAATTCTGAGGTCAGCGGCGATCCCGAAGACCTGCGCACCGCCGTCTCGAACATTCTCGATAACGCGGTGAAGTATTCGCGCAACAACGTCGATATATCCGTCCAACTCGCGGTAGAAGAACAGAAGCGCCTGGTTTTGAGGGTGCAGGACCGCGGCGTCGGCATTCCTCGCTCTGAGTTGAAAACTATCTTCAAACGTTTTTATCGCGTGCCCAGCCGGGCCCTCGGGCAAGTGCGCGGCACCGGCCTCGGCCTTTTCCTGGTGCGAACCATTGCCAAACGCCACGGTGGCAGGGTACTCGCCGAGAGCGCGGGCGAAGGCAAAGGCGCCACTGTCGTGTTCGAGCTGCCGCGGAGAGTCTCGTGAGCCGCGTGCTGATCGTTGAAGACGAAGTCCACATCGCCACCGGTTTGCAATTTAATCTGCAGGCCGAAGGTCACTCCGCGAGCATCGCTGGCGACGGCGAGACCGCTCTCGACCTGCTGCTGGCGAAGCGAGAGGAATTCGACGCGCTTGTGCTCGACATCATGCTTCCCGGTAAAGACGGTTTCCAGGTCGCGAACCAGTTACGGGCAGCGCGAAACTACATTCCCATTCTCATGCTGACCGCCCGCGCTCGTCCCGAAGATGTGCTCAAAGGCTTCGCCTCCGGCGCCGATGATTACGTCGCCAAACCATTCGAGTTGCCAATCTTCCTCGCCCGTTTGCAGGGATTGCTCCGCCGTCGTGAATGGATGCAGCAAACTCCCGCAAGCCACCCGCAGGCTCCCGATCAAAGAGATAGCAGCAGCCAGGAATTCGGCACCTTCTCTTTCAATGACAGAACCATAGATTTTGGCAACCTCGAACTGCGCAGCGATGGCACCACAACTCACCTAACCGTCATGGAGGCCGAGTTGTTGCGCTACTTAATCCGGCATCGTGGCCAGGTGGTTTCCCGCAAGTCAATTCTCGAGGAAGTCTGGGGCCTCAGGGAAGACACCGACACTCGCGCCATCGATAATTTCATCGTGCGCCTGCGCCGCTACATTGAGGAGGATCCCGAGATCCCTCGGCACCTGCTCACCGTCCGCGGTGTGGGTTACCGGTTCGAAGCCGAACCGGACTGAACTACCGTACTCCGAAGCCACGGCCAGGCAATGCCCACATCACCAATCCCAGGCAGGTCAGTAGGATCGCGAAGTAAAGAGCGGTTGCGCGGCTGGGATGAGCAGGCAAGTCTTTGGTGAAGACCCGATACGCTGCTCCGGCCGCGACCAGGAAGAAAATGCTCTCCCCGAGTACTACCCAGAGTGCGATGCAAAGGGTAAGCAAGCCGATCCGTTCGAGCTTACTCAGCGCCAGTGCAGCCTGACCGCCATCCAGCGACCACACGGGAATTAAATTCAGCACATTCAGCCATGCCCCGGCACGCGCCAGCGCTGCCCAGACCCCGCTCCCCGTCTTGAACCAAACCACCGAGCACGCGATTGCCGCGATAGTTCCAGCTAAAGGCCCTGCCAGGCTTACGGCTGCTCTGGTCTCCACCGAAACCCCCAGCGCCCTCCACTTTACATACGCGCCGAATCCGGGAAGAAATACTGGCATTTCGGCCGGCAAACCTCTTCGCTTTACATCGATGAAATGCCCCATCTCGTGAATCAGAATGAGGGTCGCAAATCCAATTCCGAAAGCCGCGCCGTAAAGCGCCCAGTAGATGCTGAAGAATGCCGCGAAGCTGAGCAGAAATTTTAGCTTGAAGATGGCCGCGAGCACGGCTTTGCTCTTCGCCAGAACGATTGCAATCGGCCCAACCGGTCCAAGCTTCTGTGCCCACTTATTTTCGCTCTCGGTTGCTTGCTGGCGATCTGCTGCCACGTCCAATGCCAGCGCGTGGTCGCGGATCCACATTGCCTGCTTCGATTCATGGGGCAGCAGCGGCAGACTCATCAACCACTGTTCTCTTGCCTCCCTCAGCTGACCTTTGCTTTCGAGAGCTTTCGCTTCGGCTGCAATGCGCTCCAGCTGGCCGGCATGAACCAGCGCGTGACAGTTCGCACACTCCGTCGCGCCCACTGGCAGCTCGCGCGAACATCGGGTGCAATTGCGGATTAATTCAGGAGTTATCGTGGACACAATTCGCGTTAGGTAGCGGGCACCGCATTTTCGAACGGCCCGAGAATCTGGAGTTCGCTTCCCGCGGTTATCTTCCAGGCAATGCGGAGTCCTACGAACAAAATCACAAGACCAATCAGTCCGTGAAAGGGATCGCCAACGAGATCCATGAACGGCGATGCCAGGCCAACAAACGCAAGCTGTAGGAGGGCAGCTCCCATCCCTTTATGCTCTGCGGGCGGTGGTTGCGAATCCTGTTCCGCATCGGTGGTTGATTGTTGCACTTGAACAGGTTGGTGTACTCCGCGCTGCTTGGCATAAATCGAAATGTAGATCGGAATCGCCGCTAGCGAAACCGCTGCATAGGTGAACGCTACCGCTGCGATTTGATAGCGGCGGCCACCCGCGCCGCGCGATCCCATCTTGATTGCTTTTCCGACGATGTAGCCTACCGCAAGCGATACGTACCCGATAACCAGCCCAGTCGTGATTGTAAACACCGCGTAAATAATCAGCCCCAGGACGGCTCCGCCAAGTCCAAAAATCAGGCTACGAGTGAAGCCCACGTGGCTGTCTTTCGGCACTTGGTACTGGGCGCGCTCACCGCAGCCGGCACAGGCCATTGCCGTATTCACGCGATAATATCTTCGCCCAATCGGCTGCTTGCAAAACGAGCAATGCTCCGTCCCGGAAACTCCGGCATACTCTGCCGTGCCGAACTGTGGTGTTGGGTTGCTGAAGGAGTCGGACATTTGCCGTGCACAATAGCACGGAAAATCCTAAGCTGAAAGAAAAATTTTGACGAGAGAGCGTTTAGTGCCGCGAAGCAGAAGCTCCGGAAGCCAGATCTCTCAGCACATTCAAAAACGCTGCCGTAGCTTCTTCATCCGCCAGCGCCTCAAGAGGAATGGTGGCTGCGAGGTTCGGTGAGTCTGGCCGAAAGCGCACTGTGAGCAGGCTGTGCCCGCGCGATGTCATCAACGTGTTCACCACCGGAGTCAGTTCATGGGTCCACTCCGTCCGGGTTGTGAGTACCACCGGCCCAGGCCGCGAAATGGTCCAGTTTCGGTCTGGATTCGAAATCTCTTTAGGCCTCTGCGTCAGCCAGCGATGTCGAGAAATTTCCAGATGGAAGTTCGGCGAATAATCGAGATCAGCTTCGAAAGTCAGCGTTTCTTTTTGCCGTCGCCACAGACAAAGCACCCACTGGATAGGGATAGGGCGGGGCAGGAGCTTTATCGTAATCCTTGCGTTTTCAAACCAATGGGTGGCAAAGCTAAAGTGGGCCTGTAGCCGGCTGGCGCTTAACCATTTGGTCTCCACCAGGCGTCCTCGGGCAGCGCATGCAGACTCCACCCAATGCAGTACAACCGTCCCCCGGCGCCGATTGTAGCGCTGGAACAGCACGTACCAGATGGCGACGATAGCGGTCGCGGCAACCACCGCTTCTATGGCGATGCGTAGCACCACAAACCCCTCAGATGCGAATGGTACGACTTGCGATACTCAGCGATCAAGGCCTTCAGCGTCATTTTTTGAAAATTTTGCAGCCTCTTGCAAGTATCTGGTTTTACATGGCTTTCCGAGTAGAAGTTTGCATTGCATCTAGAATGGAAAAATGCGATTCACAGTCCGCGACTATCGGCCCGGCGATTTCAACACGCTATTCGAGATCGACCAGTCGTGTTTTGATCCTGAGATCGCCTATAGCCGTTATGAATTGCAGCTTTACCTGAATCGATCGGGAGCATTTACCCTGGTTGCCGAATCGAGTGAGCAGCTCACAAATCCGAATGGGTCTTCGATCCTCGCCTTCGTGGTCGCCGAAAGCAGTCGTCGTGTGGGACACATCATCACCATCGACGTTCGCCCTCATGTCCGCCGCCATCACATCGGTTCGGCTTTGCTCGATGCGGCCGAAGCCCGTCTGGGTGCCGCGAAATGCCATATGGTTCGTCTGGAAACCGCCGTCGATAACGCTTCCGCGCTTTCCTTCTACAAACGTCACGGATACGATGTCATCAAAGTCATTCCGCATTATTATTCGAACGGCCTCGACGCCCTTCTGCTCGAAAAGAATTTGCTTTCCGGAGAGTCATCCAGCTAACTTTGCTGCAATGAAAATTGCTATCCAGGGAGAGCCGGGGTCGTTCAGTCATGAAGCTGCGCGGCGTATGGTTCGTGGTTGCACCATCGTTCCGTGTGCGCGCTCGGCCGAGGTATTCGACCTCCTTGAATCCGGCAAAGTTCCGGTCGCGGTCATTCCTATCGAGAACTCACTCGCGGGATCGGTCACCGAGCACCTTGATCTTCTCCTCGTCCGTGACGTTTTCATTCAGCGCGATTTTCACTTGAGAATTATTCACAATTTGATCGCTGCTCGCGGCGTAAAAAAAACAGACCTTCGTCGTGTCTTCTCGCACCCCGTTGCTCTCGATCAGTGTCGCGAGTTTTTCCGCGCTAATCCAAAGATCCAAGCGAACCCTTTCTACGACACGGCCGGAAGCGTAAAGCACGTCATCGCGGAAAGAATGGCGGATTCCGCGGGAATTGCCAGCCGCCACGCCGCCTCGGTCTACAAAGGACGCATCCTGGCTGCGGGCATCGAAGACGACAAGCGCAATTTCACGCGCTTCGTTTTACTTCGTCGTAAACGTCGCGTGCTTCCCGGCGCCAACAAGACTTCGATTGCCTTCGGCTTGAAAAATATCCCGGGCGCTCTGCACAAGGCGCTGCGCGTCTTCGCCGATCGCGATATCAGCTTGAGCAAAATCGAATCGCGGCCTATTCGCGGGCGCCCTTGGGAGTACGTCTTCTACGCTGATTTCCTGCGTGGGGATGACAAGCTGGCAAAAGGAGCTCTACTGCAGCTGAGAACCGTCGCCGACATGGTGAAGGTGCTTGGCATTTATCGCGCGGCCTGAAGATTTCCTGCTTAGAGCGTTACGGTTCGTGCTTTTGTGACCCTGCCAAATGCACTCATTCACGGGTGGAGGATGGCTTCAGCCATGCAATAAGCACCAAACACATTGTCATTCCGAGTCTGCGAAGATCATTCATCTCTCGACGGCAGGCGCATCAGTATAAGCCCGAGTACAACACCTTCGTTCAATTGACTGTCAAACCTTCGTTTTTCACAAACGCATCGGAGAGGTTTAGAATCCAAGTGATTGATCTGTCGGGAGAAACTTACACCCGCACACGCCGCTTGCATCTTTTGGAATCGTATGGCATCAAAGTTGAGTAAGATACACTCAACCCAGAAAAATCGTTTATAAAGCGCTGAATTCCCGAACAATTTAACCGTTCGCGAAAGGCGCAGCGAGAGAAATATGCCGCAGGATACAGACAAAGACAAATCATTACCGATACTCCCCGTTCGAGACACGGTACTTTTTCCTCACGCCGTCCTACCCCTGACCGTGGGTCGTGAGAGCTCGGTACAGCTTATTAATTCGCTCGGGGAAGACAAGACCATCGTGGTGGTTGCGCAGCGTGAAGCTCGCGTCGACTCACCTCAGCCGTCCGACCTTTACACCGTCGGTAGTCTGGCAGTCGTGCATAAAGTCGTCAAAATGCCGAACCAGAGCCTGTTTGTTTTCGCCGAAGGTTTGGAACGCGTGCGCCTGGTCGAATTCACCCAGCTGACACCTTTCATGACGGCAAGGGTAGAAACCGTTCCGGAATCAATTCCTCCTAAGTCTTCCGAAGTCGAAGCGCTGCAGCGCAACGTTCTGACTTTGTTTCAGCAAATCGTTGCCGGCTCTCCGACATTATCGGACGAGCTTTCAACCGTGGCGATGAACATTGAAGAGCCTGGCCGACTGGTAGATTTCATTGCCTCCTCTTTGCCGTCGCTTTCGACCCCTGACAAACAGGACACGCTCGAAACCACGGACGTTCGCATTCGTTTGGAGAAGATCAATCAGCACCTTGCCAAGGAACTCGAAGTCCAGCAGCTTCGCAACAAAATTCAGTCTGAGGTCCAAGATCGCGTACAGCAGAGCCAGCGCGAGTACTACTTGCGCGAGCAGATGAAAGCCATCCAGAAAGAACTCGGCGAACAGGATGAAGGCCAACGCGATACCGAAGAACTTCGCCAAAAAATTGAAAACGCCGGCATGCCTGACGATGTAAAGAAAGAAGCTTTGAAGGAACTCGGGCGCTTGGCCCGCATGTCTCCGATGGCAGCCGATTACGGCGTCACGCGAAATTACATCGAGTGGCTAGCCGTTCTGCCCTGGGCAAAAACGTCGGGCGGCGAAGTTGATATTCCCAAAGCCAAAGAAATTCTCGATACCGACCACTACGACTTGCAAAAAGTCAAAGATCGCATTCTGGATTATCTTTCCGTCCGCCGTCTGAAACCGACGATGAAAGGCCCGATCCTTTGCTTCGTTGGGCCTCCCGGAGTCGGCAAGACTTCGCTCGGCCGTTCCATCGCGCGGGCCCTTGGACGAAAATTTGTTCGCATCTCGCTGGGCGGGGTTCACGATGAAGCCGAAATCCGCGGTCATCGCCGAACGTATATCGGTGCGCTCCCTGGACAAATCATTCAGGGCATTCGCCGCGCCGAAACCAAAGATCCGGTTTTCATGCTCGATGAAATCGACAAAGTCGGTCGCGATTTTCGCGGTGACCCCGGTTCAGCCCTGCTAGAAGCGCTTGATCCCGAGCAGAACTCAACCTTCCGCGATAATTATCTTGATGTGCCTTTCGATCTTTCGAAAGTCCTCTTCATCACCACCGCGAACATGCTTGACCCTATTGCCGAGCCGCTGCGCGACCGCATGGAGATCATTGAACTGCAGGGCTACACCGAGGAAGAAAAAGTCCACATTGCTTTCCAATATCTCGTTCCGCGTCAGATCGAGGAAAACGGAATCGCGCCGGATACAATCGAGTTTCCGCCGGAATCCATGAGCTACCTGATTCGGCACTACACGCGGGAAGCCGGAGTTCGCAATCTCGAGAGGAATATCGGTACTATCTGCCGCAAGCAGGCGCGGCGTATCGCCGAAGGCAAAAACGAAAAGTTGATTGTCACGCCTGAAGTCATTCAGGAATTTCTCGGCGGAATCAAAGTTCGCAGCGAAGGCGAAATCGCCGAACGCACCAAGCGCTCGGGTGTTGTGGTCGGCTTGGCCTGGACCCCATCGGGCGGCGACGTTTTGTTCGTCGAAGCCAATGTGATGAAAGGCAAAGGTGGCTTCACCATGACTGGCCAGATCGGCCAGGTCATGCAGGAGTCTATGCAGGCGGCCCTGACCTGGGTTCGCTCAAATGCCAAACACCTCGGGATTGATGAAGGCTTCTTCGCCGACCATGACATTCACATTCACGTCCCCGCCGGAGCGATCCCGAAGGACGGCCCCTCGGCTGGCGTCACCATGGCAACCGCTCTGGTTTCGCTGTTGAAGGACATTCCCGTTCGTCCGCTGACCGCGATGACCGGTGAAATTACACTGAGTGGAAATGTGCTGCCCGTCGGCGGCATCAAGGAAAAGGTCCTGGCGGCAAAACGTGCCGGCGTGCACGACGTCATTCTTCCCGCCGAAAACAAGACTAATGTTGACGAAGACCTTACGCCTGAGCAGCTCGACAACCTTAACGTGCACTATGTAAAGACAATCAACGAAGTGCTCGAACTCGCGCTCCCCTCGTCTCGTACCGAAGAACAACACGATGCCGAGGAGCGCGAGAAAGTGCTGGCCGAGCAGACTGTTAGCTAACCGGCTTCCACTGTCTCAGAACGCCGCGCCGTAAACTTAACTCCATCATATACTTAGCCCGTACCCTTCTGAACACGGCTGAGTACGTACACAACCGTATGGAACTTGTGTTTGTGCTACGGGTTTAATCATCTAGCATTCGACCGAAATTCTGAGTAGCTTTTTTCCCGTGGTCGGGAAAGCTACAGTGAGGAACTCCATGAGAAAACGCGCAGGATTTTCCCTTGCAGTGCTTGCGATGGCGATTCTGTTGCTGTGCCAAAATGCCCCGCGTGCCCACGCGCAAGATTACCCGCAGGATCAGCCCCAGTATCAGGGCGGTCAAGATCCGCCAACTCGCGCCGGACGACTCAGTGATGTTGAAGGCTCCGTATCTTTTCAGCCCGGTGGCGAAGGAGATTGGCTGGAGGCGGTCCGCAATCGCCCTCTGACCGTAGGCGACAATCTCTGGGTCGACAAGGATTCCCGTGCAGAAATTCAAATCGGGTCAACATCCATTCGCTTAGGGCCCGAAACCAGCGTGACCTTTCTTGATTTAGGCAACAACGTTACCCAGCTACGGCTTTCTCTTGGATCTCTCTCGTTCCGCGTGCGGCGGTTCGACGGTGATGATGGGTTCGAAGTGGACACACCTAACTTGGCATTCAACGTGAACCGCGCCGGGGAGTTCCGCGTCGACACGAACCAGAATGGCGACCAGACCATCGCCACCGTTTACCGCGGAGAAGCTGAGATCACGGGCTCAGGAAATTCTTATCGTTTGGATGAAGGACAGGAAGGTACTTTCTCAGGCACCGATCAGCTCAGCTATGACGTCTCTGACATTCAGTCGCCTGACGACTTTAGTCGCTGGTCGCAGTCGCGCGATGAGCGCGAAGACCGCGCTCGCAGTCGCGACTACGTTTCTTCGGATATGACCGGCTATGAAGATCTCGACGATTATGGCCGCTGGCGCTCTGACCCGCAGTATGGGAATGTCTGGCAGCCTAGCGGCGTGCCCGGAGACTGGGCGCCTTATCGTTACGGTCACTGGGCCTATGTTTCTCCTTGGGGATGGACCTGGGTGGAAGATGAGCCGTGGGGGTTCGCGCCTTTCCACTATGGCCGCTGGGCTTTTGTAGAGAGCAGCTGGTGCTGGGTTCCGGGACCCGTTGCCATAGCCCCAGTCTACGCACCTGCCTTGGTTGCTTTCGTCGGTGGCGCAGGATTTAGCGTCGGAATCGGTGTTGGGTCGGAGCCAGTCGGATGGTTTCCGCTTGGACCGCGAGAAGTTTTCGTTCCCTGGTATAGGACGAGTCCTCGCTATGTTCAAAATGTCAATGTCACCAACACAAACGTCAGCGTTGTCCAGGTCACAAACGTTTACAACAACTACACCGTGAACAAGGTCACCAATGTGACCTACGTAAATCAGCACGTGAACAACAGCGTCACTGTGGTAAACCACGACACGTTCGTGAACGCGCGACCTGTGCACCAAAATATTCAGCGTATGGATGCGCGGCAGCTTGCGAATGCCAGAGTTACGCCTGCGGTGGTCACCAACGTTCAGCCTAGCCGCCAAAGTTTTGTTGGAGTAAGTCACCCGGTCCAGGCCAGGCCGCCACAGCAAGCCATGAGTCGTCAAGTGGTCGCGACTCGTCAGCCTGTGACTTACAATCGGCCTGCTAATGCTCCCGCCGGGGCCCGCCCTGCGCCGCCTCCAGTGAGAACAGTTCGCGCCACGCCTCCTGCCCAGGTTCAGCCATTGCAACGCGGGGCTCGCGGCGGTCCGAATCCGACGCCTCCAGCCGGTCGTCCGGGCCAGCCGAATAACGCTGGGAATGGATCCGGACAGCCGAATGCACCGGAGAATCGTGGCGCAGCCCCTCGTCCGGGACAGCCGAATGGTCCCGATAATCGACCGGGACAGCCGAACAACAACAATCCGCGCCCCGGTGCTCCGGAGAACAACCGGAACGTGCCGCGCCCTGGTGCTCCTGGCAATAGTGCTCCTAACAATGGTGCCCCTAACAACGCCGCACCTGGTAACAATGCTCCAGGTGGCCGTCCTAACGAAAATGCTCCTCGTCCGGGCGCTCCTGAAAATCGGCCTGCTCCGCCGGAAAATCGTCCCGCCCCGCCGGACAATCGCAACGCTCCGCCACCACAGAACAACCACAATGTCCCGCGCCCGCCGTCCGCCGCTCCGCCACCTGAGCAGCAGCCTCGGCAATATCCCGGCACGCGGCCTGAGAACAATCGTCCGCAGGAACCATCGCAGGCACGGCCCGAAAATAACCGTCCGCAGCAGAATCCGCAGATGAGACCGCAGCAGCCGGCTCGTCCACCGGAAACTCCGCAGACGAGGCCGGAACAACCCGCGCGGCCGCCAGAGACCCGGCAGCAACCTCCGCCGCCGCAGTCTCGTCCGGAACCGGCACCGTCGCGCCCCGAAACCCAGCGCAGCGCTCCGCCTCCGCAAGCGCGTCCTGCTGAGCCGCCACCACAGCGTGAGTCTCGTCCGGCGCCTCCGCCACAACGGGAGAGCCGTCCTGCCGAGCCGCCTCCTCAGCGTGAAAGTCGTCCAGCGCCCCAAAACGAAAGGAAGAATCCTCCTGAGGACAAGAAGGACAAGGAGCCGCCGAAGTCCCGCTGACCTTTTGACATTGAAAGCCAGTCCGGAAACGGACTGGCTTTTTCTTTGCTGCTTGTGAGCTGTCTACAAACGACACTTCGTCAAACGCCGATCGTCAGTCATTTCTCAAGTACAAGGTGAAGACCTTTGTACCTCGGCGTAAAATCGGAGATCGATGCAGTAAAGATGACATCCAAGCCTCCATATACCCTCTCCTGGATTCTGCCGTTCGTCCGCCAGTCGCTGCGCGGCCGCGGTAACTTTTCTTACGACAATTTTGTCTGGGGATTGTGGCCCGAACTTGAGAAGGCTCGGGTTCCTGGCGTCTCTCGGACTCCGCCTGAAAGGGATTATTCGAACCAGCCCTACGACTACTCGAATGCCCCCTATGAGTTGCGCAGCATTACGACGGAAGCGTTCTACTACCTGTTTCACAACGGCTTCACCATTCCTGAGCCTCCTCCGAATATACCGGGCAATCCAAGTCAGGCCAGGTATTACTTGACAACGCGCGGCCTAGCTTGGGCAGCAAGTACGGAACCGCTCCCCGAGGATGTTGATGGGTACATGAGGGTCCTCCTCAATCTCGTGCCAACCCTTGATCCAATTATCAAACAGTACATCCGAGAGGGGCTCTCCTCGTTCGAAAGACAAACTTTTTTTGCCGCCGCGGTCATGTTGGGTGCAGCTGCGGAAAAAGGGGTCTACCTTTTGGCGGAATCCATGATCGCCGCGTTAACTGACATAAATAAACAAGAGAGATTTAAGAAGTTAATGGAACGGCGGAGGCTAAAGGAACTGTTCGATATCGTAGAAAAGACGATCCGAGAGGCCGGGGTAGCTAAAGCGTTACCTTATCCCATCTTCGATGGCGCCGAGTCACACTTGATGTCTTTGATTGAAGCAATAAGGGTTCAAAGAAACGATGCTGTCCATCCCATGAACGCCGCGGTATCAGCGGACTCGGTGCGACTTTCATTCCACGCCTTTCCGCACGCGATTGAAAAGCTCGAAGAGCTAAGAGCGTGGTTTCTTTCCAATCCGAGCAGTATTTGACGCAGAATAGGTTTATAAGGCAAATGCCTGCAAGTAAACTAAAGTGCAGCACTTAACATTTGAACAGCTTGCTCCATGCAGGTTCGCGTCTTATTTTTCGGCGTATTAAAAGATCTCGCGGGGCGTAGCTCCGACCTACTCTCCCTCCCCGACCACGCCCGCGCCTCCGACGTCATTAGCCACTACGAGCAGCTTTCGGCAATGAAGGGAATTCTTAACTCAATCGCCATATCGGTGAACCAGGAATACGCGCAGCCCGAAGTGAAGTTACATGCCGGGGATGAGATCGCTCTTCTTCCGCCGGTGAGTGGGGGCGCAACCGAAACTCGCACTCCTGATCAACTCGCGAAAACCAAGCCCCGCGCCTTCATCACTCGTGAGAAGATCGACACCGCCGGTCTGCTCGAAGTAATCAAGCGTCCCGAAGACGGGGCCGCAGTCGTGTTCGAAGGAGTGGTGCGAAACCACAGCCGCGGCCGTCGTACGCTATATCTCGAATACGAAGCTTACGAAGACATGGCGCTGAAGCAAATGGAATCGCTAATCTCGCAAGCTTTGGCGCAATTCCAGATTCGCGACGCGGCAATCGTCCATCGCCTGGCCAAGCTTGAGATCGGCGAAACCAGCGTCCTGATCGTAGTTACTTCTGCCCATCGCGCCGCCGCATTCGACGCCTGTCGCTGGCTTATCGATACGCTCAAGCGCACCGTCCCCATCTGGAAGAAAGAGCACTTCGAAGACGGAGCAGTTTGGTCCGACGGCGAACCGTTTCCTGAGCACTTCAATTCTTCAATGGAGCCACGGGCGCCTGTCCTGAGCGAAGCCGAAGGATCCTCGCCCGCGCGCAAGCAAAATACAGGAGTGGAGGCACGGGTATCCTCGCCCGTGAACAAGGGAGAAGCCATCTCCGAAGGCAGCCATTCGGGGAACTCTGCATCCAACCCCATAGCCCCCAAATGAAACGTTTTGTATCTCTGGTTGCGCTGCTGGCTACGTCTGTGTGTCACGCCCAGACTTCTTCCGGCGTGCCCAAACCGCCGTGGGCTAAATCCTCCGCCTCGGCGGACGAAGTCAGCGATATTAAAGTTGACGTCAAGCTGGTCAACATTTTTGTTACCGTCACCGACGAGCATGGCTCGCCCGTCGGTAATCTGAATAAAGATAATTTTCAAATATTTGAAGACAGCCATCTCCAAAAAATTTCTGTCTTCGGAAAAGAATCCGAGCTCCCACTTTCAATCGTCCTCGACATCGACACTAGCCTCAGCACGCGCAAAGATCTTCCACTCGAGCTTGCTTCCGCGCGCCGCTTTGCCCACGCCATTATTCGTCCGGTTGACGCATTAGCTCTCTACGATTTCAGCGAAGTTGTCAGTCAGGATTTGCCTTTCACGGCAGATTTAAAAACCATCGATCGCGGCATCGATCGTGTTCATACTGGAGCAGCTACCGCACTTTACGATGCAGTTTTTCTCGGAGCCCAGGCACTCGAAAATCGTCAGGGACGAAAAGTGCTGGTCGTCATTACCGATGGTGGTGACACTGCCAGCCAGGTCAATTATCAGGGGGCGCTTCGCGCTGCTCAGCAGGCCGAAGCCATCGTCTACAGCATTATCGATGTCCCCATTGAAGCCAGCGCCGGCCGCGACACGGGCGGCGAGCACGCATTAATCCAACTCTCCGAAGACACCGGCGGCAAGTATTACTATGCATCGTCGCTCGCCCAGCTCGACCAGGCGTTTCGCGCCATTAGCGACGAACTCCGCACCCAATATCTTCTTGCCTATTATCCCGCACAGCGTTTGGCTGATTCAGATTTCCGCAGACTTGAAGTGAAGCTGACCGGAGTTCCCGAAGCTTCCAACTACAAAGCCCGCCATCGCACCGGATACTACACCTCGAAATCTCGTTAGACCTCATCGATAAATAATCTCCTCAGGAATGAACACCCTTACATTTCAACCGAATTGTTTAGTAATTAATTTTCGTTTAACCGATAAGTCACATTCGCCTTCCTATAATCGCCTTCTCTCTGGAGGAGAGTTTCGTATGGAATTACAAACTTCTGTGGGTTGGAAATGGCGCGCCACCGCTCAGATTGGCGTGTTCGCATTAATCCTGCAAATGTTGGCTCCTGCTCTTGTTGCCGCACAAGACAATTCCGGAAATACAACCAGCCCAATTAAGCATCTGATCGTCATCATCGGCGAGAATCGCACTTTCGATCACGTTTTTGCGACCTACAAACCCAAGGGCGGCGAAACCGTCGACAATCTCCTTTCCAAAGGCATCGTCAACGAAGATGGAACTCCCGGTCCCAACTTCTCCCGGGGGTTGCAGTATTCTGCAGTTGACAACTCCCAGGATGGTTATCAGATCAACCCGATGGATAAGTCCCTCTATTCCATCCTTCCTTCGCCATTGACCGGCGGCCCCTCAAACGTTTGCAAAAATAATGGGATCTGCACGCTGGCCGAAGCTCAAGCCTCGGAAAACGGTTTGGCCAATGGTTATTACAAATTCATGTTGACCGGCGGCACTGGCCAGCTTTCACACGTTCCCGACCAGCGCGTCCAGAACGTAAATGAGCTTCCGCCAGGACCATTCCAACTTACCTCTGACACTTTTTCTTACGACGCCTATGCCGCAAGTCCAGTGCACCGTTTCTACCAGATGTGGCAACAGTTTGACTGCGACACCTTATATGCCACAATCGGAAATCCCAGCGGCTGCCGCGGTGACCTCTTCCCCTGGGTTGAAGTGACGATCGGCGCTGGCAGCAACGGAAAAGCTCAGCCTTCCAACTTCAGCACAGAATATGCCCCCGGCAAAAAGACAACAGGCGAAGGCTCAACATCTATGGGCTTCTACAACGTGCTTCAGGGCGATGCTCCTTACTTTAAATCGCTCGCGGACAACTACTCGATGAGTGACAACTTCCATCAATCAGTCATGGGCGGAACTGGCGCCAACCACATCATGCTGGGAACTGGAGACGCGATCTGGTTCAGCGACGGTCACGGCAAGCCGGTAGCGCCGCCGCACAATCAACTGGTTTGGGCGGGTACTCCCGACGCTGGTGTCGTCGATGAGATTGAGAATCCCAACGCGGCTCCCGGCACTAACAACTGGTACACAGAAGATGGTTACGGTGGCGGTGGTTTTGGCAGCCCGGTTTACGGTGGTGGTTCGTACACCAATTGCTTCAACCCCAGCGCTCCCGGGGCCTCTGCCATTTTGGATTACCTCAGCAATCTGCCGACGCTGGTTGATTCTCGCTGCCAGCCCAGCCACTACTATCTGCTGAATAACTACAACCCAGGCTACTTCGGCGACGGCACCAATGCTTACACCGATCACTACGTGTACAACACCCCGTTCACCATTCCACCGTCGAACGTTCGCAATATCGGAGACGCGCTGCTCGAAAAAAATGTCTCGTGGAAATATTACGGCGACCAGTTCAACGCTTATCTCAACGATAAGTACCAGCTCAACTACGGAACCGTTGGCAAAAATAGCGATCAGTACTGCAACATTTGCAACTTCTTCCAATACTCAACTTCGATCATGACTAATGCGCCGGTCCGCACCGCTCATTTGAAGGACACGATCGACCTCTACAAAGACATAAAGAATGGAACTCTGCCGGCCGTTTCTTTCGTGAAGCCCAGCGGTTGGGTCGATGGCCATCCGGCTTCGTCAAAACTTAACCTCTTTGAAGGATTCGTGAAAAAGATTGTGGATGAAGTTCAGGCGAATCCCATTCTCTGGCAGAGCACCGCGATCTTCGTGACTTTCGACGAAGGCGGTGGTTATTACGACTCCGGCTACATCCAGCCGCTCGATTACTTTGGCGACGGCACGCGCATTCCTATGATCGTGGTTTCGCCATACACCAAAGCCGGTCACATTTCGCACGACTACACCGATCATGTCTCGGTTCTTAAGTTCATTGGGCGGAATTGGGGAGTTGTGCCAATTACCGGCCACAGCCGTGACAATTTCCCTGATCCGAAATACGACACGTCGAGTAAGTACGCGCCAATCAACAGTCCTGCACTCGGCGACATGTTCGACTTGTTCACCTTCGGCGGGAAGTAGTTCGGCGGGAAACAGCTAGTCCGTACCGATGCTGGAGGCTGCCCCACCCTTCGCGATTTTTCGAAGGGTGGGTTTGTTTTATTGAATGAGGATCTCATTCCGAACACGCGTGCTTGCGGGCGTGAGAGGAACCTTACGTTGCTTTGCGGCAACGATTCCGTCGTCGGGACAAGTCACGCGAACCTGTACTAAGAGTGAAAAAATCGCTGCGACGGGATACTACTGTCCCTCTTTTATCCGCAGCGGAATGCGCCAATCTTTCGCGGAAACGTGGCTGGCATAGATCCGGGCCATTCGGGTCAACAGTGAACCCGCAACCGACGAAACCGCGGCCGCCTTTCGTAACGAGCTTTTCTTTCCCGATCCCGAGAGCAGGCTCATAACGCCCCAGGCTGCGGACAAGTCAGAGAGGACTTAGGTGTACGCATTACACGTACAGATGAAGAACTACGCCGAGCGCCAGTCGCCAGCGGTCGCGAGACGCATCGCCCGGATAATGCTATGCTCGCCGCGACCCGAATTCGTTACATGTCCGAGCGCGGGATGAGTGTGAGATGAAACATTGGATTGTTCATCATCTGCAGAAGTACTTTCTCAATCCGCCGATCAAGGCCCTGTTTGCTATCGGAGTTGTGCCGCCCGGGTATGCGTTGCTGGAAACGATAGGGCGCAAGAGTGGCAAGCGACGCCGTACGCCTGTAGGACAGGGACGGGTTGGCGAACAATTCTGGATCGTGGCCGAGCACGGAACCAAATCGGCATATGTGCGCAACATTCAGAGTAATCCACGCGTGCGGGTGAAACTGCGGGACGGGTTCCGGGCACGCTGGTATAGCGGGATCGCAATCGTGTTGCAGGACGATGATCCGCGGCAGCGCCAGCGCTGGCTGTCGCGTCAGCTGCCGGCCGGCGCTGCAAACGCGGCGGCAGTACGATTCTTCGGGACGCAACTCCTCACGATCCGAATTGATCTGGACGACCCTACTTCTCCGGCCCGTCCATCTGCGGCGCGCCTGACTTGAGCAAGTCGGTTTTGATTTCGAATTTCTGTTTGGGGGCGAGGTCGACTTCCGTGCTGAAAGTCTCGTATCCAGGCAAGCTGATTGTGATTTTGCGGTGTCCGGGGGCGACGATCAAGCCCCCGCCGAACTCCGCGGCGTGGCCTACGTACAGTCCATCCAGAAACACGGCAGCGCGGTCGGGATTCACCGATATCTTGACCTCCGCGGTTACTGCCGGCATTACGAAGCGAGTATCCTTTACCATCTTCACGGTCAGGAGTTGCTTTTCTCCTGGATGCAGCAGGACGTTTTGCGTGAAGTCCTGGTAGCCGTTCTGGCGAACAGTGATCTTGTGCTCGCCGGGAAGTAAGAGAATCTTCTTTGATCCCTTTAGCTCTTCCAAGTAGCCGAGATACTGGCCGTCGATCCAGACTCCTGAAGTCTTTTCGACTTTGGTGGCGCCTTCCAACTGAAGCTCACCGAGCACGTCGTTGCCCGCGTACGAAGCTTGGATAAAAATCGACAAGCAGGCAAGAACCAGACCGGAGCTGCGTTTTCGGATTCTCATGTTCACGGTGCATCTCAGTGTATTCCAGACGGAAGCTTCCTGCTTACCTTTTGGGGCCGCGGGCCGCTCGAGTTTCGCAAGAGCAAATTCCCATTCGACTCCTTCCCGTTGCACGGTCAGTCCCTCAGGGGCAGGCTCTCAACTGCGAGGATCACGACTGAACTCGTGCCCTGATACGATGCAAGACTTTTTCAAAGCAAGATAAAAGCGTCGGACAAGAATGTCCGACCCACACGGGGCAGTGGTTCCCACTTCTCGCAAAGGCGGCGAGAAGTGGAGCACCCCGAACTACAAACGCAAGGTCCCTCGACTCCGCGCGGGATGACAGGTTATTTTGGAGTTGACGGGATGGTGGGGCTGAAGGGATGACAACATGGGGAGGGAATCTGCAGGGACATGACCGTTCGTAACGTAGTTATACAGAATGTACCGTATCGTACGTAGGTGAGCACGGCGGCTAGGATGAGCACATCTTGGATCTGAATTCTGACGGCGTTCGGGAGTTATCGGGTGCCGAGGAGTATGAGATGTCTATACAAAACGAGCACCGTAACGCCGAATACATGGATCGAGCTGGTTCCTTCAACCCTAATTTGGCGAGCATAATTGCTTTCTGCCACGCACCTGATTTTTGCGACGCGCCTGACGTCGAGCTCGATATGTTTAGCCGGTGGATCAAGTTGTCGGATGAAGCGCTGGCTGCCGGCAGGAGATCCCGGAAGAGGGCGGCGGCGATCCGTAGCCGAGGCAATTCAGGATTGCCGGGGCGGGGAAGCCGGCTGGATTTCAAATGTCCAATTCAGGGTGTGGGTCAAGCGAAGTCTGCGGGATCAATGAAAGCGGTTCCGATTTTCTAATAGAAGTGATGGGATACGAGGTAGTCGCAGCGTGGCATTAGTCTGAGGCGGAGAAAAGGACGGAGGCGCGCTGCAACAGTTTGTTCCATGCGGATTGCTCATCGCGGATTGGCGTGCCGGGAAGATCGAGTGAGGGTTTGGGGTCTTGCTCGAAGCCGTGGCGTTCCATTATCTTTTCAACTGTGCGCATGGTGCATGAAAACCAGTCTTCGCCTGCATCTCTCATCGGCTTTAATCCTCGCTGACAACTTGCTCCGTGACGCGAATGGAACCCTTGATTAAGGCTACTAAGATTTAGGGGTAGCTGGAAGGGCCCAGTCGTAACCACACGTAATTGTGGCCGCTGCAAATTTGAGCATGATTGTTCGGCATCGGACCAATTCCAATTTCGGAATGTTGCGATTACTGAAGGTCTAGGTTGTGTCTCTGCTTCTGTTACTTGCCGCAGGACCCAGAACAGTTGAGGATTTCAGTGGCACCTGGACAGGATCCGGACTTCGGGATCCGTTTGCATGTGAGGGAACGGACCCCGGCAGTGATACGCCGGTATGAGGACGGAAGCGGGTGCGATTTCAAAATCATTAGGGGAGAAGGATGAGAAAACTTATCGGCGTTGCGGTTTTGGTTTGCATGACTTCGATGTTGGGAATGGCTGGGGAAGTTCCCAAGCCTGAAGTCTTCGGTGGCTATCAATTTACCAGCACCGACGGTGGATGGCATGGAAGCGGCTTCAGCACGTCTGCGAATTTCTACGTTTGGAAATCGGTCGGCATTACCGGCGACCTGGGCGCGGGGTATAGCCAGGGGCAGAGCATGTATACGTACACGGTTGGCCCGGTGCTTTCGCACCCCAAGGGCATATTCTCGCCTTACGTCCACGCTTTGTTCGGTGGCGCGCATTTGGGAGCTGCTGGAATCGGCGTGAGCGGATCCACGATTATGTTCGGTGGTGGCATGGACTTCGGGAAGCACAAAATGGTTTTCCGGGCCATCAACGTGGACTGGATGCGGCTGAGCTTCAGCGGCATCAGCGACAACAATAACGTGCGCGTGAATACTGGTTTTCTGTACCGCTTCTAGAAAGTTGGACGGTGCAAAGGGCGGCCTGATGGCCGCCCTTTTTTCTTGGTGACGAAGGGTAACGGGCGAGGACGCCCGTCGCTCCACGTCCTGGTGAGTAGATGCTCGATTCATCGGCAGGCGAAAGCGCTGCGCGCCGCAAACATCAAACGGGCAGCGATTGGCGGTGGCTGTTCAACAGAAGTTCGAAGGCCTTGGCGGAATCAACTGGCGGTGAGTAGAGAAAGCCTTGTGCCATCTCGCATTTGAGGTGCTTAAGTTCGGTGATCTGCTCTTGAGTTTCGGTGCCCTCGGCGACAACCTTGAGCCCAAGATTATGCGCCAGCATAATAATGAGGCGCACGATTTCGTGATTGTCGTGGTCGGAGGACATCTCCGAAATGAATACGCGGTCAATCTTTAGGGCGTCGATAGGGAAGCGTGGCAGCCGGCTAAGCGAAGAGTAGCCAGTACCGAAATCGTCGATGCTTAAACGGACGCCGAGCTCCTTGAGATCAGAGAGCACGGAGAAAGCGTGGTCGGCATCGCCCATGGCAATGGTTTCGGTGATCTCAAGATTTACGGCACTCGGGCGAATTCCGGATCGTGTAAGAATCTCGCCAATCTCTTTGGCTAGGTCGGGTTGCGCAAACTGGCGCGGCGTGATGTTTAAGCTCATGGTAAGCGGAGGCGTGCAGTTGAGCTTCGACTGCCAGGACTGCAGTTGCTGGCAGGATTCCAGGTAGAGCGCGCGGTTCATGGGAAGGATGAGCCCGGTTTCATCGGCCACCGGGATGAACTCTGCGGGAGAGATCATTCCTTGCGCAGTTTTCCAGCGGCTGAGAGCTTCGAAGCCGACGATCTTGCCGGATTCGAGCGAAATGATCGGCTGGTAATAAACGAGCAGTTCGCCTTGTTCGAGGCCGCGGCGGAGATCGGTTTCGAGTTTCAGGCGGCGGACCGCGCTCGAATGCATTTCCGGATCGAATACCTCGCATCGCGCTTTGCCGGCCCGTTTGGCGCGGTACATAGCGATTTCAGCGTCACGTAATAAGTCCTCGGCGCCTTCATAAGAGTTGCTAGCCGCAGCAATTCCGATGCTGGCGGAGATGACGATCTGCTGGCCGCCAATATTGAAAGGAAGTGCGATCTTGTCGAGAATTCGCTGTGCCACGCGGATAGCGTCACTGGGCTCGGAGACGTCGTCCAGAAGGGCTGTGAATTCGTCGCCGCCGAGCCGGGCCAGGCCATCGTCGGTCAGCTTCGAGCTCAGCTCTGAAGCGGAACGGGAGACGGTGTCGGTTTCGCGAAAGCATGCGATCAGCCGCCTGGCAACCTGGATTAGCAGTTCGTCGCCGGCGGAGTGGCCAAGACTATCATTGAGGACCTTGAAGCCGTCGATATCGATGAAGAGCACAACGAATGTGTAATCGGAGTGGCGGCGAGCGCGTATCAAAGAGTGCTGCAGACGGTCGACAAACAGAGTGCGGTTGGGAAGCTCGGTCAGAATATCGTGAAGCGCCCGATGCTCGAGCATCTCCTCGGCGCGTTTGCGTTCGGTGATGTCGCGGTTGACGATGACCAGTCTTTCAAGGTCGCGGTTGCCATTTTGAATAGGACTGGCGGTGGATTCGAGGATGCGCCATGTCCCATTTTTGTGGCGCATGCGATATTCAAGTCTTTGCCCGTGTCCGCTGCTCCGCGCCTTCGCCGCGGCTTGCAGCACCCGTTCGCGATCGGAAGGATGTATCTGATCCACCGAAGAGCTAGCGCTCAGCTCTTCTTCTGAGTACCCCAACACTTTTTCATATGCCGGACTGTTATACAGTCGATTGCCGCCAGCATCGACTACGGCAATCATGTCCGCGGCGTTCTCGGTGATGAGCTGGAAGAGCTCGTCGCGCTCCGCCAGTTCCCTCCGCACTCGCTGCAACTGCATGTGCTGGTACATCGTGTAAATATCGAAAAGGAGAACCAGAGCAGCCAGTCCGCGCGCCCAATCCTTGAGATCGGTCCAATACTGCGCGTTGATTCCTGAGTCAAAGAAGGTGAGAAAAACAATGCCAGCGGTAAGTGCGAGGGTGACAACAACTGCAAATCCCCACAGCCACCATTCGCGGCCTTCAATCTGATTCATTTTGAGCGAGGCTATTCCGGGGCTTCTGGGGGAAGCACTTTGGGAGCCAGGAGTCATGGAAGGAAAGATCAATTCTAGGCCGCAAAAAATCCAGGCCAAAGTTACAGAGGTGGGTTGAGCTTTCGTGCAGTCGCACTTGGGTGAATACGGAGCATAGAATTACCAGTACCAAAACGGGCCGCAGAAGGTAGCTATTCCCGAAAGTAGTGGAAGAAAGTAACTCTGGTGGCTGGCCGTCGGTTAACCGACCGAAAGTTATGATTTGCTGTTACTACGGCTTGCCGAAATCCTCAACTTTGGCTTCCGGTTAATTACGCTAGATGCCATACTGGCATAACGGTTATGAGTATGACTTCGTCGGCAGAAATTCGAGCTTTGGTAGTGACCCAGGATACGGGTTTGACGGCTACATTCACGGACATATCCCGGGAGTTCGGGATTAGTGCGCAAAAAAGCAAGACCAGAAATGGGGGAGTTCCGGAGGAGTTGAGCCTCTCGAAGTACGAGGCACTGCTCATTGATTTCGAAACGGTTCCGCAAACAGTGCCCATTTTCACGACCATCCGGCAAAGTCCCGCCAACCGGAATGCAGTAGTGTTCGCCGTCGTGGGTAGCCCGGATAGCCGACAGCGCGCACGCGACCAAGGCGCTACGTTTTTGTTGGAACGCCCGCTGGAGGGTGAGGGAATGCGGCGCGTGCTGCAGGCTGCCTATAGCCTGATGACCAGCGAGCGGCGTCGCTATTTCCGCTGCGCGGTTGAGATCCAAGCGCACATGGTGCGCGAGGGCGGCGAGGAAGTCAACTGCAAGACGATCAACATCAGCAGTAACGGGATGGCGGTGAGCAGTCCTGCGGCATTCAACCTGGGCGAGAAGCTACAAATGTCATTGGCGCTACAGGAATCCGGGTTACCGATTCGCGGAGTAGCTACGGTTGTTTGGGATGACAAACATGGCAAGACCGGCTTGAGCATCGAATGCGCAAATGCGTTGCTGCAAAGAAAATTGGACTCGTGGCTGGATAGTCAATTTCAGCCTAAGCAATGAACTAACTCGGCCGGGCGAATCTTCTTCATTTTCCAACCGCAGAAGAAAAAAATCTTCGACGACCCGCGCTTAGAATATTCGTAATGTCTACCATTCCAACTCTCGTTCCACCATTCACGCGAGAGACGGCGATCCTGAAAGTTCGCGCTGCCGAGAATAACTGGAACTCACGCAACCCTGAGCAGGTTGCACGCGGTTACACGGTTGATAGTCGCTGGCGCAACCGCTCCGAGTTTATCTCCGGTCGAGAGGAGATCATTGCATTCCTCACGCGCAAGTGGTCGAAAGAAATCGAGTACCGTCTCATCAAGGAGCTTTGGGCTTTCGGTGAAGATCGGATTGCTGTCCAATTCGCGTATGAGTCGCACGATGCGTCCGGCCAATGGTTCCGATCCTATGGAAATGAAATGTGGGAATTCGATCCGAGTGGACTGATGAAACGCCGCCACGCGAGCATTAATGATCTGCCGATCAAAGAGCAAGAGCGGCTTTATCGTTGGCCCTTAGGAATGCGTCCCGAAGGGCACCCAGGATTGAGTGAGTTGGGATTTTAGAATAAGTCGCGGTATGCACCTAGTTGCGAAGTACGCGAAGGATGGGCCCCTCAGTTGATTTCGCCTGGGCCACTCCTGCTCGATCGAGCTTTTGGGCGCGTCCTTGTGAGCACTGCCGTACCAATAACCCGCATTCGATAAATCTCCTTCTTTGCGATGCAGGTAGGCGTGTACCCACGATCCAGGGGGACCTTCGTCCTGTTGTGCCGATTCGTGTGCGCGTTTCCAGTCGCCTTTCGCGTCCCACCACAACCCGGCAAGCGCCAGACTTAACTCGCGGGGAGGTTCGTCACGCGACAAGGAAGCACGAAATTCTTCCAACGTCATACGGAATAGACTAAAGCAGTTGGACTCTAAATTTTCACTTCAGATTTAAACCATGCCCAACTTGGAAGAAATCCTTATTTCGCTATGGCACCAGGTTCTGGTCGACGATGCAAGAGTAGTGAACGTTTGCGGACAGAGTTTCCGAGTCCAGCGAACCAGCCGGTCCCGATTGCGCGAGGTGGACTTCGAGTGCGAAGGCCAGAAGTTGCGGGCTGGAGCAGAACCCGAACACGAATTCCAATTGGGCGCGGCTCGCACGCGAAGGAAAAAAAGTAATGCAGTTTCTGAGTGGTGGCCGATACATTGCGAATGTTGTCGATGGCAAGATCCAGTTTTATGAACGTGAAAGCCGGAAATGAGAGATCACTCATAATTTCCGCGCTGGCGGCTTTGTTGTCGCCCTTCCGACTGCGGTGAGTTGCGTTTCGTCTGCGAACGGCTGAGGTTCGTACGTCCCGCACGCCGATCCCTCGCCCCGCTGGTGAAAGCGCGGGGACTTCGGGATGACGCAACGCTAGGGAAATGGCTGCTGGCGCTCCCTCGCTATGGCTGTCCACGAGTTGCGCTTGAAAACCTGGTACTTCGACCCTTCCGCAAATTTGATTTTGAAGGGACAATGAATTTATGGCTGGCGTTCGAATGGATAAGTGGGTGTGGGCGGCACGGTTCTTCAAAACGCGCAGCTTGGCGGCGCGGGCGTGTGACCTCGGCAGGATTCAATGCAACAGGCAGCCCGCGAAGCCTGCACGCGAGGTCCACGTTGGTGATCTCCTGCATATAAGGAACGAGGCCGGCGACTTTGAAGTTGAAGTCCTCGTTCTTAGCGAAGTACGTGGGCCGGCAAAAGTAGCGCAGGCGCTGTATCGCGAGACCGAATCAGGCCGTGAATTGAGGCTGAAGGTCGCGCAAGAGCGGAAGGCGAGCTTTATCTTCAGTCCCGCGCCGCAGGGCAGACCATCTAAACGCGACCGACGAAAAATTCACCAGTTCCGAGGGGAAAAATAGTCCTGGGATTTGAATGCTAATCCGCCGTGATTTACTTTCGGGCAAAAAAATGCCGCCCCTTTCGAGGCGGCATTCCTGCTACAGAGTTAACTTAACCTTGCGTCGGGTGCAATACACGGAACGTCGTCCCGCCATTGGACCAGACCAGCACCAGCGCGTCATCGCCTTTCGCAACACTGCCGAGTTCCTTTTGCACATCGGCGGCAGAGTGCACCGGATGACGGTTCACTTCGGTGACGATGTCACCACGCCGTAGCCCTGCGTTATCGGCTGAGCTGCCGGGAGTGACTCTCTCAATAAGCGCACCATGCACGTCGTTGCCGGCTTCAACCTGCTGCCGAAGTTCCGGAGTCAGGTCCGCGAGTCCGACGCCCCAGCGCGGCTTTTCAGTTGTCGCGCCCGCAGTCTCGGTGTTTTTGTCGCGTGCACTCATGGCTTCGAGAGTCACGGGGACCTGCATGCTCTTTCCATCACGCATGACGGTGAGATCCAATTTCGTATCCGGCTGTTTTTGTCCGACCGCTACTTGCAGTTCGCCCGCATCGTTGACGGTTTTGCCGTTGAGCTCGGTGATCACGTCACCGGTCTTCAGCCCCGCTTTTGCTGCCGGCGAATCCGGCTCAACCTGGCTCACGACCGCGCCGGTAGCAGTCTTCACGTTGAAGAACTTCGCTTCATCAGGCGTGACGTCGCTGATTCCGATGCCCATGTAGCCGTGCTCGACTTTGCCATTGCGGATCAAAGCATCGACCGTGGGCTTCACGATCTGCGTGGGAATTGCAAATCCCATGCCCGAGAATGAGCCGGAAGGCGAAACCAGGAATGTGTTGATGCCGATCACTTCACCGTGCGCATCCACCAGCGGACCACCGGAGTTGCCTTGGTTAATGGCCGCGTCGGTCTGAATGAACTGGCCAGGCGCGCGCCGGTCTTGCGCCGGGTTCGGACGATTCAGCGCGCTAACGATTCCGCGGGTGACCGTGAAGCGAAATCCGAGCGGGTTGCCGAAGGCAAGCACCGTCTGTCCCGGACGCAGCTTGGTCGAATCTCCCCAGGGAACGCTGGGTAGATCGGACGCGTTCACCTTGATTACCGCTAGATCGGTGAGCTTGTCCCTGCCGACCAGTTTCGCCGGAAGAATTCGCTTGTCGCTCATGGTGACGCGAATGTCAATCGCGCCATCCACCACGTGATTGTTCGTAACGATGTAACCGTCAGGCGAAATAATCACGCCGCTGCCGAGCCCGTGCTCGATTTGCGGCTGCTGCGGTTGCATCTGGAAAAATTTCTTGCCGAAGCCGAACGGACCGAAAAACTGCTGCATGCCGTTCGAATCATTGTCATCGTCGCCGTTGTCTTGAGCCGAGGCATCGCCATTGTCCGGCGAAGTCTTCGAAGTCACGGTCACGTTGACGATCGCAGGCGTGACCCGCGCCGCCACCGTTTCCATGGCATGATCCAGCGCAAGCAGGGCGCTGACGCTGTTGTCGTCCAGTGCCGCAGCCGCCGGCGCTGGCGTGGGTGCCGCAGCGCTCGCCGGCTTGGCAAATTCATACGTCGCCAGCGAAACCGTTGCCCCGATCGCCACCACAGACACCAAGAAGCGCCGGGTTGCTTTCTTTCTTAATTGTCCAGACTTTAATTGTTCAAACCAGAATTGCTCAAACCAACTCATGTTTTGCTCTCTCCTTTTCTGTGCAACTAATGATTTAGTTAGTGTGCTCAAAAAATTTTGCTACCACTTCTTCCGGATCACAGTGAGTTCATCACTATGGTCTCTTGAAGTGTTTGCTGCTCACCATCTGCTGTCCTAACTCTCCACACCGTCACCGTCCACACCACTGAATTCGATTCCGATTCATCGATTTGAGTTGAATGCAGAACCAGCAAAGTCTCAGCCGACTGCGTGCGATCAAACGCTTTCGCCTTCGCCACTATGACGTGCGGCTTTTGATCTTTTTGCTGCAGCACGGCCTTTGCGGGAATGACGGTTGATCGCGACTCTCTCCGGGCCAGCCTTTCTGAACTCTTCTCCATCCAGCTTCGTTTGACTGTGGAGCGACGAGCCACTGCCTTGAGCGAAGTCGAAGGGCCCTCGCCCGTCCACTGCGGGGACGCAGACTGACGGACGCTTCTGCTGAGCGAGGCCGAAGAATCCTCACGCGTGCCCACGTAGGGGCGGGTGCCCTCACCCGCCCATCGTAACGACGCGGCCGTGATCGGAATCGAACTCACGCCGCTGGCCCCAGCCGTCACCACCGGCTGAACTTTCCCTTGAAAACTGATCAGCTCCGGCGCATACGGCATCGCACCCACCGTGACCACCGCCAGCGTGCCAATCATCGCCAACGCCGGACGCCAGCCATGAGTGGTGCGCGGCCGCTTGGTGTCGAGAATCTGCGCCACCCGCTGCGAAACTTCCCGCATTCGACCAAGAGCACTCTGCGCCAGCGCCAGCGCCCTTCCCATACGCATCTTTTCCGCGACAACTTTTTCTGCCACCGAAACTAATGACGCCGCATATGTCCTGGCATTCGCGGTCTGCTCAAGCACCATGTCGTCGCAAGCAATTTCGCGTTCCAGCGCCAGCCGGCTGTCGATCCACCACACCGCCGGATGAAAGAAGAACAGAGCCTTCACAAATTTCTGCCCCAGATTGGTCCAGTCATCCCAACGACGCAGGTGCGCAAGCTCATGCAGGACGATCACCCTCAGCTCATCCGCAGAAAGATCTCGCAACGCCCACGCCGGAAGCACAACCGCCGGCCAGAAAAATCCCAGCGCGGTCGGAACGCGAACTTCATCGGAAACTAAAAGTTTCACACGCCGAATGCGCGGAAATTGGTGAAGAACCTCCGCCAACGCCGTTCCAGCCGAAGAGGTAAGCAATCCACGATCGATCTCGCGACATTCACGCCGCAACCGATACACGTGCCCCAAAGAGAATCCTAGCCGGATCAAAAGTCCAGCCGCGATCACCGCCCAAGCAGTAAACAATCCGATAGCCCATGCGCTTGAAAGCGTTAGTTCCGGCAAACGCACATAAGACGCACCCAACGACGAACCGGCGCGCCCGAGCAGCGGCAGCCCGGCAATCGCCAGTAAAGTTGAGAACCACACCGCAAAGCGCGTCATTGAACTGACGGCGGAACTGCGCCCGCCAAAGAATCTCAGAACGCCCCAGCTCAAGCCCGCGAGGGCGACGCCCTCGATGACGGTATTCAGCCCACGGCTGGCGATGATCTGTGCGACTGATTGAAAGTCGAGTGCCATCATTTCCTACCGCCCTTGACGTTTGTAGAAGAGTCGCCACCGGAGCCCAGCATTTCGCGCAAACGCTTCACTTCCCTCTCAGTAATGTCGTCATCGCGAAGAATGTTCAGCAGCAGCGCCTCGTGGGAATCTCTGAAGAAGCGGCTGACGAGGTGCCGTATCTCCGACCGGCTCGCCTCCTGCTGTCCGACCAGCGCCTGATACACGTGGGCCCGACCATCCTTTATATGTCCGACATAGCCCTTACGCTCCAAAATGCGGACCGTGGTCAACACCGAGTTATAGGCCAAAGCCGGCTTCTCCGGCAGCCAGTCGAGAACCTGCTGAACCGTGCCCGGGCCTTTTTTCCACAAGGCGTTCATGATGCGCAGCTCAGCTTCGGTCAGGGTTGCGGATTGCTTTCGCGGCACACTTCTCCCTCTAGATTCTTTGACTCAGCAGTCAAAAAAGGTCAACTAATTGTTTAGTTGCTTACCTGTTCTGGATGGTTGCCAATGCATTAAAGCACGTGTCATGACATCGGTTGATGCTATAATTAGTGCTTGGAGTTCCTATGAGAACAACCCTCGCACTGGATGACGATCTCGTACGCATAGCCCAGGAGTTCACGGGCGTGGCGGAAAAGACGGCGTTGATTCGTGAAGCTCTCAAAGCCCTTATCGAGCGAGAAAGCGCCCGCCGATTGGCGTCCTTGGGAGGCACCATGCCGCAATTGAAGAATGTTCCCCGCCGCAGGGTAGGGCCGGATTGATTCTCGCCGATACATCCGTTTGGATCGACCATCTCCGTTCGGGAAACAAAGAACTGCGTGAACACCTTAACGACGGGAATATTGTGATCCATCCGTTCATCATTGCGGAACTTGCGCTTGGATCCTTACAGGAGCGCACTAAGGCACTTGCACTGCTGGACCTTTTACCGCAGGTGCGGGTGGCGCAATTGAACGAAGTGCGGCTCACGATCGAAGCTCGAAACTTGTACAACCGGGGGATCGGCTTCGTCGACGCACACCTGATAGCGTCTGTATATATCAATCCGCCCGCCCTTTTGTGGACGAGAGATAAACAACTCCGCAAAGTCGCCGAAGGTCTCGGTATCCACGCTAGTCTGGCTTAAGCGCCCGCCGAATTCGAGCATTACGGGATTCTTAATGGCTCCGGGATCACCGAGGCCATTGCTGTTTGTATTCGGCTGTATCGAGGTGCTGCTCCCTTAAACCGAATTCGAATCAGCCAGAAAATCATTAATATCAGTGGGAAGAAGCTCAGAAGAAAAAGTATGCCAGTCTTACGCATGAATGCGGGGAATAGGTGTTGCCGCGCCAGGAATATGGAAGCTGCGGCGATAAAGAAAGCAAAGCACATCCGCCAAAGATGCCGCGCGATACGTTGGGTGCCGGAAATCCTACCGCGTACGAGCATACGAAGGTCTCCTGCGGCCGCAAGCAGAATCACTGAACCCATGAAAATGTCCATGCCACCGGGAACTCCATCATCTAAGCCCGCGCGGCCTGCAACTTTTTCTAACCCATGGGCAACGCTGAGAGCTCCGATTGTTAATGCAAAGAGAAAACCGACCCAATCAAAAATGCCAGTCTCACCGTTATTGTCTTTGGGTCTTCCCGTTTTCCATGCCGTTGCCACTAGATAGATTGTGAGCAGGCCGCCGAAAACATTGTTCGTTTGGTGCTTCATGAACCCCAGGTAAGCGCCAGCTGTGGCCATACTCAACATGGATATCACAAATATGTTTCCAGCTTTGCGATGTCCGCGGGAGCCCTTGCGAAAAATCAACGCCGCGGTGCCAGACAGCAGACCCACGATGCCAGCGCAAATATGAAGAACTAATATCGGCAGTCGCATTGTTCGCGCCTCCTTTAATTATTCACGAGCCCGGCTGCGCTAGCCTGCTCCCTCCATCGCTGATCGTTAACGCCAGCGATGAGCAGCCACAACATCAGCGGGATTTCACCAATCGCAGAAGCGCCCGCGATGAAAGGCATGAACATATAGTTTGCAATCGGTGGCGAGAGGTACATCATCCAGCCTAAGCCAGAGATCGCAACCAGCACACCGAGAATCCGCGGCATGAAAGTTGACCTGAAGACTAGGAACCCGATCAGAGCGCACCACAGTCCGAAGAAGACCAGATAAGTATCAAAGGCATACGCATTCACTCTGAGAAACGTGTACGCCAGCGCCTGCAACTGTTCCGCCGTAAATGCCTTCAACGAACTCCCCGCGTCCAGAACGAGCATGGGGGCAAGATACAAGACCGCAGTCAGGGCCTGAATCGCGCATCCCACGATCATGATTAGCAGTCCGAACAACGAGACGCGCCTGTTTACAGGCTTGAACAGGTCAAAAAGAAGAAGTGCCCAGGCGAGATGGCAGACAACTCCGATGCCCGAAGATGCGAACCCAACCCAAAACAACGGCCTGTGGCCCAGGATATTGGCCGCTGTGGTCGCGGCATCGCCATAGACAAGGAGCTTGCCAAGAACGATCACTTGTCCGTAAGTAGCCGTCGTGCCTTCGAGCGCCTGAAACACTCCCGCCATTCTGGCCAAAGAACGCGGCGACCATGTTGAAATCTGCTTCGTCATTACAGCGGTGCTCATAATCTGCCTCCGTGCAATCAAGCGAACCAAAAGCGCAGAAGATCAGATTGGTCCCCGATAGCGGCGCAGACGCACTGCTGCAAAGAGAAATACCGCGCCCACCACGAGCCCGGTCCACAGACCGGGCTCGCTGAAAAAATGGTCCGGAATGAGGGTTGCCATGAAATCATTCGGGGCACTGTGGGACGGCATGGCGTCCCCCGGCCCTGTCAAACGGTACAGAAGCATGTTCAGGCAATATGAGGTGTTAAACGCGATCTTCTCCAGTCCGCAGATCACGAACGGCGGCAAGAAGGCCCATATAAATGGCGCTCGCGGCGCCCATGCTGAAACCATCAACATCCAGCCGTACAGTGGCACGTACCAAAGACCATGAACCGTGAGAAGGTGGTAAAGCAGCACGAACGACACCTGAAAGAACGACGCCTCTTTCCACAGCATCGCTATATTCACGCCGCTTCCCGCGAGTATCACGCTGCTGAGTAGAAGCATGATGAACTGCGTAGCAACCGTGATGGCGAAACTGAGAAGCGGTAGAATGACAATGGGAATGGCGAGCTTCGAAAGCACAGTGTTGAAATCGGAAACCGGAAGCGACTTCCAGAAAAGAATGCTGCGATCGCGGCGCTCTCCGTACAAGGCATCGATGGTATAGAAAATCCCGATGATCAGGGCGGTCCCCATGATCAGAGCGGCCGCTAATTCGTACTGCGTGGCGAGTACATGGTGCTGTTGCGCGGGATCCAGAGCAGAGTCCAGAGAAGACGCGCCGATGCGATGCCGCAGACTAAACATGTTGACCGCGAAGCCGAACACAAACAACGCGGCGACGGCCAGCGGAGCGATATAGATGGAACGGTTCTCCCATAGTTCTCGTCGAATCGACCAATATAAAGTCTGGGCCGGCGAGACGGCCGTGGGCGCGACACCATGCGACTGGAACGAAGCCTCAGGCACGGCATTCGATTGAGTATTCATCTGGTGGCTCCTTGTGCCATGCCGGCCTGATTGCCTAAGACTGCCACGAACAAATCAGCGATGCTGGGTGTGCGCACTTCGCCGAGCGAGGCAAGTTGTTGGCGATCGATATTCTGATTTGCTCCCCGATCGAACAACAGAATGCTGCGCCCGAACACTTGGCGCTCATACATCGGCTTGAGCGCGCGTGCCGCGGCGAGTTGGTCGGGATTGACTGTCACTTCCATATAGCGCGACTCGAATTCTTCCATGCCGCAACTCAGCACGATTCGTCCGCGATCGATGAACATCAAGTCCGTCAGGATTTGCTGCAACTCGTCCACCTGATGGGTGGAGACGACAATTGTGCGGCTGCGGTCGAAGTAGTCGTTGAGCAGTGAATCGTAGAACTGCTTGCGAAACAGGATGTCGAGCCCAAGCGTCGGCTCGTCCAGCACCAGCAATCTGGCGTCAATCGCCATGACCAGAGCGAGATGGAGTTGCGTTACCATGCCCTTTGATAATTCCCGGATCTTGCTCGCATGCTTGATCGTCGTTTTCGCCAGAAGAGCTTCCGCCTTGGCGCGATCAAATCGCGGATGCACGCCGGCAACGTAATCTAGCGCCTGCGAAACCCGCATCCAGCGCGGCAGCACGGCGACATCAGCAATGAACGAGACATCACGCATAAGCTGATCGCGCTCGGCCCACGGGTCCCGCCCCAGCACTCTCAGTTGTCCTTGGTAAGGAGTGAGACCGAGAAACGCATTCAGCGCCGTGGTCTTGCCGGCGCCATTCGGACCAATGAGTCCGAGGATGCGTCCCTCTTCGACACGCAGATCGACGCCATCCAGCGCAACCGTCGTACCGAAAACTTTGCGAAGACCGCGTGCTTCTATGACTGGCATGCCGTCAGCGCTCCTCATCTTTTTTCGCTTTGACTTTCGACTTAGACCCGGTTGCACCGTTCAGCAGTTCTTCCGCCTTCAGGCCGAGCCGCTGAATGGTGGCGTAGATCCTGGGCCATTCTTCGCCAAGAAACTTCTGTCGTTCACCTTGCAACAACAAACTGCGTGCGCCGGTATTGATGAACATGCCAAGACCCCGCCTGGTTTCGACCAGCCCCTCGTCCACCAGTTGCTGATAGCCCTTGAGGACCGTGAGCGGATTGACCCGATATTCGGCCGCGACATTGCGCACCGAGGGCAACGGGTCGCCCTCCTTGAGTACGCCGTCGAGTATCATCGCGACCACACGGTCGCGAAGCTGGCGGTAGATCGGCTGACTGTCGTTCCACTCACGTTCCATCCTGTTATCCAGTTCTCTCTCGAATCGACCCGCTCAGCTGAAGGGCGGAGCTTGTCCTGAGCGCAGCCGATGGTGCCTTCACCCGGCTGCGTTCTCGTCATTTTGTCCGTTGCAGGTCCATGTGCGCGTGCATGGGTTTGTCCCCGGGCATCATGTAAGTCCAGTCCTCGGTGTGATGGTTAGCATCAATGGCGGTAAAGACTGCATGGTGCATGTGTCCGTACTCAGTCCCGCCTGCGAGGTCGAGGAACTCGAACTCGACCTTCTTTCCGTCGGGCGAAGCTGTGGCCACCATGCGAGGCCGATTGCCGGCGTCGCAGTAATGCGTCAGCAGAAGGCGGTCGCTATCCAAGTAGAGCATAGTAAGCGGATGATCGTACTTCGCGGGATCGTCGGGTGTTCCGGCTCCTTTCATTTCATGCACGATTGCGTTTCCCCTGGAAGTGACGCGAAACGAGACCTGCACGAGTTGGCCTTCCATCTCAGGTGCGGGCGGAACGGTTGTGACGCGTCCTTCCCAGGAACCCGCCAGAGTTTTCAGTTGATCGAAAGACTTTTGCGCGTCGGACTTTGGCGCGTCGGATTTTTGCACGTCCATCTGCGCAAAAATCATCGTGGAGAGTGACATCAGAACAAGCGGAAGCATAAATCGAAGAGATTTCATGTTTCATACTCCTTGGAAAATTCATTCGTACTTTGCGCTCAGGTCAGGGTTGTTGACCGTTGTACTCGGTCCGATCTATTCAGCTCTGGCCATAATCCGTGGTGTTGATCGCTACTGTTGTAGTTAACTACAACACTACTTCACATGTCAAGTGTTTTCTTGGAATAAATCCGGGTGGGACTGAACCGACTGTTTATCCGTCGTTGGCGTATATATCGCCAGTTCACTCATTAAGCAGGATGTGAGTGTAAACGCCGGATTACAACAGTTAATATCTCTGAGTAGCCCCTCGCTCGGGCATAATGTGGCAGTCGGGAGTTGAGGAGATGCGGTCATCGCGCACCGATTTGTTCTCGCCGGAAAAACGCGCTATGAGACTGCTTCCAGCTATTGCCATGGCACTGGTGTTGGCCCGACCCGCAGAGCCGGTTTTTTGCGAAACGCAGCCAAGCCTTCCCTCGCCAACTTATACGGTTCACATTCCCAGCTTGCGAGTCGCTGAAATATCTCCTGACGAAAAGTATTTGGCCGCACTTGTTGTGCACTGGCCGAAGGGTGTTTCGCCGACTGCGGAACTGCAATTGTGGGATTTTCGCCGGGGCACACTGCTTCAGGCCCATAGTTTGCCGGCCCCGGAAGCACGGCCCGGGTACCCGCGCGGAACAACCTACCTTCGCTACACAAGTGACGGCCAACTGCTGGCCGTCTATACCGGCGGCGATGTGTTGCAGGTGCTGCGCACCACCGACCTGGAGGCGCGGACAATCCAAATTCGATCGCACGCAAACATCGATGCCTTCGAGGTTTCACCAACCGATCATCGCGTAGCTGTTTGCATGTCAGGCGACTTACGCGTTTACGATCTCGACTCCGGCGAAGAGATTCAGAGTTGGAGGATTAGCCCGTATTCCGAGTTCAAGATGTCAGAGCTCCTGCAAGTGCATTCGCAATTGGATAGACCCGGGCTTGCCTGGCGAGGAGATGGCTGGGCTCTGGCCCTCAGCGTTGCCAACAATGCTCCGTGCTTGCGGGGGTGGAGGGACAATCTACATATTTGATCCCACATCTAATCAAGCCTTGAAAACCTTTCGCGTTCCTCTTTTGTCGGCGAGCATCGCCTTCGGAACTGGCGATAATCTCTATGTCGCAAGCAATACTTGCGGGGGATATTTCACCCATTGGACGCTTGACCTGCCAATTTTCGATTCCGCCTCGGGGAGGGAAACAGGCAAGATTCCAGCCGGCAGGGTGGGGTTTCGGGGCTACATGGCGATTTCCGCGAACAAGCAGATTCTTCTCGCCCATGCGGACCGGGAAAAAACCACATTCGCCGGATTCGAAGACTCTCTCGGTATCACAGATGAGCAATGGCAGATCTGGGACCTTTCTTCCAGAAAGCTCCTCTTGACTCTTCCGGCACATGGCCGGGGATCCGTGGAAGACTACCCTTCTTTGAGCAACTCCGGTCACCTCGTGTGTGCAAATCGAGCGCAGGATTTAGAGATATTCTCTGTGCCTATGGCAGAAAAATAGGACCGACATTCGCTCCCTACCATGACGCAGTAACCTCGACCTCGCGTGGATGGTCGCAAACCGGAAACTACGCAGTTGTTGTAACATCGCTATTTCACTCATCGTCGTTGCTCTGAGACTTTCCCTCTCACCACCATGATCGACGCGGCCGGGATTTCATACATCGTGTCGGACGAAGCATCTTTGGTCGTGTGGGCCGCCGGCCCATCGGGATCGGCATATCCTTTGGTGTTTGCAAAGACCGGCTGAGCTGCCGCCTGCGCAGAGTGCGCCATGAACACCGTGCTTGCTGGATGCCACTTGTACTGTTCCTGCCCAAAGGTCGAGATCGCAACCTGTCCAGTAAACGACCTCACATTGTGCGCCGCATCATCTCGGAAATTAATGTGAAACTGGTGGGGGTTAAACTGGTCGCGGTTCACTATCAGTAATGACCACTCTCCGTCGGGGCGATCCAGCGCATATGCAGTTAACAGCGCACGTCCCGCGCCATCGGTAAGATCGCTCTTCGCCGGAAATACGCGGTGCTCACCACCCCCCGGTTTGATCCATTCCAGATTGATCAACTGCGACGCGAAATATTGCGAGAGATACTGCTGCACCTGGTAATCCTTGTCGATGGTGAACATGCCAAACGTTCCCGGCGAGTCGTTGCACCCGTGTTCCATTTGCAACGGCAGATAATGAAAGTAATAAAGACCCTTGCCTCCACTGTTTAAAAATGCTCCAACGTAATCCGCCAGCCAGAGCCCCGCAAAAATATCCATGTCGGTTTCGCTTGCCGCCGAGGAAAGATTCGATTCCGTTATGAGCAACGGCATGTCTTGCGGCACTCCATCTTCGCGCCACACCTGCATGATGTGGCTGACCAGCTCCGGCTCGTCATAAAGACTGCCCCACGGAATGCGGCAAGGGTCATACGGGTAATGCTCGAACGAAAAAAATGACAGCTCGTTCAGAGCGTGGTGCGATTTCAAATAATCAATGAAGCGCGCAGTCCATGAAACTTTTCCGTTCTCGTCCGGCCAGGTTTCAATGTCCTGATTTTCTCCGGTGAAAGAAGGGCCGCCTAACTTGGCCGAAGGATCAACCTTATGAATCGCTCGCGCTGCTTGAATGTAAAGTTCGGCATAATCTTCCGGCAACGTGAACTGTCCATCCGCCTCCTCTCCCAATTCCACGAAAGAAACCGGGTAACCACGCTTTTTGATATACGCCATTTCGGCAGCTGCGTTCTCCGGTGTGTCGTAGAGCATGGCGACCGGAATAATGGCTGGGAGACTTTGGGTAACTCCGCTGGTGAAAAACAAATCGAATCCCAGTTGCGCCTGTCTGGTCGAGCCCAAATCTGAAGGTTCGTGCCACGGATCAACCGACGAGCATTGAGTTGCGGTCTGCTCCTGGTCCGGCGTATGCCGCATCACATCGTGCAAGACTCCGTCAGGCGTCATAGTTCCCAAATAAATTTCCCGGATCGCATATCCAACGCAGTTGCGCGGATCGCTAGAACCATGTGTGTCGCATGTGTTCGAAGAAGCAGTCATCCAGATTCGCAAATAGCGAACTGCTGTGGGCCCGCTGCTCAGACGGAGAGTTTGCGTGCCGCCTTTGGCGTTATTGATCGCGCCAAATGGAAATGTCTTCCAGACTCCGCGCGTGGGGTAGTGCATCGGCTCTTCGAGCCCAGTCCAGTACTGGACCAGGAAGTCCGTCGCGAATGGGTCCGTCCACGCGATGCGAATGGTATCGACGGGCTGAATTTGTGCAAGATCCATCACCACCCATTGCGGGTGTGCCGAATCGCTGTCGCCCGTCCATCGCTTGGTTAGATAAGGATTGCTTTTCCAATAAGTGTTGACGTCGCCATCTGTCAGCCGCGAAAATCCGCTGTTGCCGGTGCCGTCATTGCGAGTCATGCCTCGATGCGGCAAATCGTATCCGTATGAGTAACGAGCGTTGTCGGTTGAATCCGTCGAGCCAGTGAAATATCCTTTGCCGCTCGAGTCGCTCCATGTGCCTTTCGGGTTCCAATGCCACGCCTGCACAAAAAGCTCGGTATTCTGCCGAAACGTCACCGGTCCCCAGCCAGCCGTGAAGACTGGTTTCAAGGCCGCCGGCGTCAGATCTTTGTCGATGGCCTCAACTGAAATGCGGTCGATGCCAGCGCCCAGCGTTTGATTCGGAATGAAGCGGTTGGTTTCGTGCGCGGGCGTGTTGTCGACGTCGATGTTTTGCGCGGCGGAAATGGCGGCAAAGAAAACCAGTAATGCTGGTAGCGGTCTGAATTTCATCCGTAGCCTCAGAGACTTTGATTAAAACGTTTCAATCCTACGCACGAGGCGGGAATGCCGCAAGGCTTCTTCTAGATGAAAGAGTTCTTGGCGCTCACCCTTTCGCACAAAAACGCGAAAGCATGAGGCGCCTCGATTGTAATCTGTGCTTCGCGCCTGAGAATCAAGAATCGCTTTAAGGCCGAAGGGCATCCCACTGGCAGCATGAAGACGCCTTGTGATGACGCCGTAATCCAATCGAAGGTTGGGGTTCCGTGCGGAGCGGAGGCGCGGCGTTGGATACTGGCCGCAACCATTCTCGGCTCCAGCCTGGCGTTCATCGATGGGACGGTCGTCAATGTCGCACTGCCTGCGCTTCAATCGAGCTTGCACGCCAACATCGTCGACGTCCAGTGGGTGGTTGAGTCCTACGGATTGTTCTTGGGCGCGCTGATCCTGGTCGGAGGTTCATTCGGCGACGTGTTTGGCCGCCGACTGATGTTCGTGCTGGGCGTAACAATTTTTGCGATAGCTTCTGCGGCTTGCGGCCTGGCGACGGGCATTCAGCAGTTAATTGTTGCTCGCAGTATTCAAGGAGTGGGAGCTGCCTTTCTGGTGCCGGGCAGTCTCGCGATCATCAGCGCTTCTTTCGATGAGAGGACTCGCGGTCAGGCGATCGGTACGTGGTCCGGGTTTACGGCGATCACGACCGCGATCGGGCCGGTTCTTGGTGGATGGTTGATTGAGCATGCCTCATGGCGCTGGGTATTCTTTATCAACCTTCCGCTTGCAGCGGCGGTGGTCGCGATTTCGCTTTGGCGTATTCCTGAAAGCCGCAGCGAGATTGCTCGTGGAATCGACTGGTTGGGCGCGCTGGTGGGTACAGTTGGTTTGGGTGGGTTAGTGTTTGGATTTGTCGAATCTACTAACCTGGGTTGGCGCAACCCACTGGTCTTCGGGAGCTTGATAAGTGGGATCGCCGGCGTTGTCGGCTTTGTATTCGTCGAGTCCAAAGTAAGTTCTCCGATGGTTCCACTGGCGCTGTTTCGGTCGCGCACTTTTAGTGGCGCCAACCTGCTGACGCTATTTCTCTATGCGGCCATTGGTATTTTCTTCTTCCTGTTTCCATTGAACCTGATTCAGGTGCAGGGATACTCGGCGGCCTTAACCGGCGCGGCGGTTCTTCCGCTGATCCTGCTGATGTTCGCTCTTTCCCGCTGGTCTGGAGGCTTGGTAGCGCGTTATGGTCGCCGCGCGCCGTTGATTATCGGACCGCTTATTGCGGCTGCGGGCTTTGCTTTATTCGCGGTGCCTTCAACCGCCGGCAATTACTGGAAGGCATTTTTTCCCGCAATTGTGGTGCTGGGTCTCGGTATGGCGGTTACTGTGGCTCCTCTGACCACAGTAGTTATGAGTTCGGTCGATCAGGACCATGCGGGCACTGCGTCGGGTATCAACAATGCAGTTGCGCGCATTGCCAGCGTATTGGCCATCGCAGTTTTTGGAATAGTAATGGTGAGAGCGTTCGATTTCAGGTTGGGACATGAGCTTGCGAGCCTAGGGCTCTCTTCAGACGTGGTCCGCGAAATTCAGTCTCGAGCGAACAAGTTGGCGGGACTTGAACTGCCTCCCAATCTGGACGCAAGGACCGCGGCGGCGGTTCGAACCGCAATTAATCACGCATTCGTCTTCGGATTTCGTCTGATCATGCTGATTTGTGCCGGTCTGGCGGCCGCGAGTAGTGCGGTCGCAGGGTTGTTTCGGTGAGTCTACGACGTACCCTCAGTGCAATCCCCAGCCGCGACTCTGATTGAACAACCAGCCGATTTCATTCCCAAATGGCTCCTGTCACCGTGCCGCCAGCTCTCTGGTGCGCTTGACTTCGTCCAGCTTCTTTCGCTGTTCGGGGCTCAGCAGCTCAGCGAGATCAGTTTGCAATCGCCAATTGGCGGCAATCAGTTTGGTGAGTAGCTGCGCCTGGGCCTCTGCCAATGATTGAACTTTCTTGTCATTCGGCTGGCCGTTCTGGGTTGCGGCCAGTAATTCTTGCTGGGTTGTCCGGAACTGCGCCATAAGCGGCGCGAGCTTGCTGCGTTCTCTTGCCATCAAGTCCTGAATGGCTGAAACCTGTTGCGTGTTCAGCCCCAGGTATTGCGCCAACGAAGGGTCGAGTTGCAGAGAGGAAAACGGCAGCGCCAAAACCACCGCTTGACCATCATCTGTGGGGGCCGATTCTGTTGGCGGCGCCGAGTTTGCCGCAATATCGTGTTCTAGTATCGCGTACTCGGTGCGCAGAAACTGGAATTGCATGAGTGCCGTCTCATACCGCTCACCACTGAAGTATTCAGCTTGTTCTCTTGTGAGTTCTCCGCTGTCGACGGCTTGTGCGATCTGCCCCAGTTGCCCGGTTAGCCAGTTTGAAACGGCGACCATTTGATTTTCATAGTCCTTCAGCACGTCTGTAGGGCCGCGGGGAGTTACTGGATCTGGTAAAACTACGTCCGCCGGGTCTTTTGTCTGAAGCGAGGCAAGCACGGCGTTCATTTGCGACACACCGTCGTCGTTGGGATTGATCGGCGCCGCGGCGGCCAGCGATTGTGTGAGTCCAATGGTTGAGAATAAGAACATAAGAATGATTCGGGTGTTCATGATTGACTCCTTTCAGTCTGTTCGCAGAAGAATTTAGTGAGGTACTGGATCTACTAGTTAATTTTCCTGGGGATCGGCACCATCGTGTTTGGCGACGGATGCTGCTTCAGCGACCGAGGCTCTAAACTGCAAGCTCTCGGCCCATTGGGGTGAGCCAGTCAGGCTGTAAATCGTATCTATAAGTTCACTGATTGGAGAACCTTTGACGATCTGCGCGTCGACATAGATCAGTTCTCCGGCGCTCAGATGTGGGTATCCGGACCGAAGAATGATTGCAGCGCTGGGCTCGACGGCCCTGATTTCGTGCGCGAGCTGTGCGCCGGTCATGTCCGGCAGTTCGTAGTCAAGCAGGGCGACATCAAATGGCAGCCATCGCCCGATCTCGATCGCATCCATGGCCGACTTCGCGGCCATCACATGAAAACCAAACTGCTCCAGGACTGCGCGCAGCAACATTCTTTGATCGGCATCATCATCCACGCACAGCACAATCGGCAGAGTGTTGGTCGCGTCCGATCCCGCATATCTGTGAAATTGATTGTTTAAGAGATTGCTGGCAATGCGATTCGTTGTTGTGTTCATACCCAAGAGATGCAAAACGATCGCAATTATTGCGTAAAGTCTCGGTATCGTGTTGTAAAGATATGTTGATGTTGAGGGAATCAGAGGACGGCGGATGGCAACATGTGGCTGCAAAAAAAAGGGCGAGTCATTAATTAAAGACCCGCCCGATGTTTTATAGGGTCACAGCGGCAGTAAGCGCAGTAATTACGCCGTTTGCAGGGACTTTCCTGGTGTCAAGAGGAGATGAGCTGCTGCTGCGCGTTGGCGTCCCGGTTGTTGCTGTGGTACCGAAAACCGAATAACCGGTGGTCATATTGTCGCTGGCTTGGGTTGCTAGGGCCCAGGCATAGGGTATCGACAGCTTGCAGGTCCTTGTGGTCCCTGTTCCAGTGGCGGCAACAGTGTTTGATTCGGTGAAGATGCGCGGCGTGGTTGTCGTCGCGCCATCAAACACAGAGACCTCTTCCGAACAGCTGATCGAAGTAAGGCTGGTGGTCCTGAGAGTGATTGTGATGGTCACCGTTACTGTCCCTCCAAACGTGATTAGCGAAGCAGCATCTGGAGAAGCTTCGTCCGTTGCTGCCGGAACAGGGCGAAACGCACCCGTGCGCGGATCCCAGTATCCGAGGACTCCGGGATTGGCTGCGCCACTGGCTGGGGCACTTGCCGCTTGGCCCCAAACCGCGGGCGCAAGCATGACGCACGACGTGCAAATCAACAACAGCTTTGTAATGCTCATTTCGTCTCCTTTGAGATGTTTAGAGAGTAGTGGTTCTCCGTGGTCGGTTAAGCTCCCGGGAACGGATGCTGAGGGAATGTTCCCGTTTTTTCGGGCCAAGTCTAGCACCACTGGGGCCATTAGTCTTGCGACAAAACCGGCATTCCGTTCATTGGACGGTTGCGAGTGAAGTCGCCCGATTTCGACAATCATGTTCTTTCGTATGTCTATTGAGAGAAAGAGGCCGATAGCTGGACGCCCTACTGTCTGTGCTACCATTTTTGCGGAGTTTTGAGTTTCGCGATCAACGCCTCCCGTTCGATAAAAGGTTTTCCGCTTCCAATTCGTATGAAAAAACTTTCTCTATGCAGTGGATTGTTAGCGATTCCGTTCTTATGTCCCATTCTCAGTGCACAAACTCAGCCGGCTTCTTCCGTCATTCCCAACTCCGCGTTCACCGCTGAATATCCTGGTGACCGTGCAGGCATCCTCGTCCAAAATTCGTCGTGGCAAGAAATCAAAAATGAGACGCCGACCAAGACGAAAACCAAGCGCGGAATTGCGGCTTCGCTGTCTTATGGAGCGGCGCCAGCCAAACTGGTAGCGGAATATGAGGGTGACCATGCCGCGACGCAAGTAGAGATCGGGCAGCTGATGCTCTGCATCTGCCATCTGTTAGATCTTCCGGGCGAGCCTGTGATTGTGAGACTTCATCCCAAGAAGAATTCGCGACAACTAGATGGTGGGAAGATGATCGTTTACCCAATCGTAGGTGGAAGTAAAACTGCTGACGCCAGTAAAAGCGATCTAATCCCAGTTGAGATTGGTCATCCAGATCCTCATGTCTGGCTTGTCCGCTCACAGTTATCGTTGCCCGTCGGCGAATACGCTTTGATTGTTGGAACTCAGAACGTGAACATATATCCGTTCACAGTGGCGAGCAGCGTTGCGGCGAAGAAATAAAGCCCGCCCCTGAGTTTCATGGCGCGAGACTCTCTTTTTCACCTCGGTAGATTGCGGGTTTACTCATTGGCCCGGTTTGGAATCGCCCGCAGGCACCGATGGTATAACCGGAATGCCGGCATAAGGCATATTCTTTGTTCCCAGCAAATCCACCGCTGCTTGATAGAGTTTTGCGCGCAACTGATACCGCTCGTTTGCCTTAGTGACGTAGCGCACCGCAATTTCTACTCCGCCAATTACAGGTTTTACATTGATCGCAGGGGCGGCCGACATAGTGCCCACCTTTCGCGAATGTGCCGCTGTCTTCCATTCTTCCTCGGCTTGCCGCGCGCTCTCGGAGGTGGCTTCGAGCACTTTCTTCTGAATGGCATCAACGATGGGATATGGATCTAGCCCGATGGGCAGAACGACTTGCAACTCGTCCCACAGCCATTGTCCTGACGTCGAAAAATTAAAGTAGTGGCCTTCGATGGCGAAACTGTTTGTGAAGGTTACCCGACGCCCGGTCGGGTGGCCTGAGTCAGTCCAGTTTCCCGTCTCCAGCAGCACCGTATGAAACATTCCGAGTTCCACGACTTCGCCGGTCACACCATTGATTTCCACCCAATCCCCTAAGCGAATTCCGTTTTTTCCCATCAGCACGAACCAACCCAGGAATCCCACGATGAAATCTTTCAGGGCGACGGTAAGGCCCGCGCCCGCCAATCCCAGAAAAGTTCCGAGCTGCGTGGGTGGACCAAAAATTACCAGAAGGATGAAAAGCACGGCGACGATCTGCACAGAAACCCGCGTCACCGTGCGCAGCGTTTCCACTTGACGCCGGTCCATCGACATTTTTCCGAGGAGGCGTTCCATCCATCCATCGAAAAACAGACCAATCAAGACGATCACCAGGATGATGGCTATCCCGCGTAGCGCCGCATTCACAACTGCACGCTGCTTCCCGGCGACAATGCCGATCCATCTTTCGTATACGCCAGCAAGCTGGGTTTGGTCGTCCACACGCTTGTCAAAAGTCGCAAGCGCCTTCTGGTCTTGGGAGCGGCTCCTGGTCAATTGCAACATTGCCGCTGATTTTGCTGCGCTGGATTCCGAGGAATCCTTTGCCGCGGGAGAGCTGCTCGCAGTTCGGGTCGGCACCGGATCTTCCGGCACCCCTTTGCTATGCGCGCTGATCTTGCTGGCCAAGGCGTCGTGCTTCGCCGAGAACATCGCCGCGTCTGATTCCGCCTGTCCCTTGGCATGCCAGAGCTGCATCTGCTTCCAGTGCAGCCCCGACCATTGCTGAAAACGGTGGATGAGCCCGCGCTGCTCATTCGGCGCCGTTACGGTTATGTGAGTGTTGTCCGAAATTTGCGAAGCGGCTTCATGCTCTTGAGTCAAGGCTTGTATGCGCGCTTGCTGATCGCCACCGGCTCGATTCAAATCTTCCTTGCCATCATCCACTTCGTCCTGATCCAGCTCCAGTTGCGCCTTCGCCAGATTCAGCTCGCCATCCAATTCGTCTTTCTTGCTCCCGCTTGCTTTTGCGTCCTCGGCCGTGAGCTGTGCGACTTTCGCCTGATCGCCGGCCACGGCATTCTCCGATTTCTGCAGCCGGGTCTGAATCTCCTTGGCTTCAGCGCTCATTGCTGGCGGATGCTGCTCCGCCTCGCGCACCGCGGTTGCGAAGGCCAGATCCATCTCTTTGTCCCCAAGGTGGAGGGCGTCTTCAGCGACTTGACGTTCCTCCGCCGTGGTCGGCATTTGCGCAAGCCAGCGTGCTGTCCACAAGGTGCTTTGGTCAACCACGGGACCGGCTTGCGATCCGCCGTTGGCTGAGTTCGCGCCGCCAGGTGAATTATTGGGCTGCCCTCTCGTTCGGAACAGACCGTAGGCAGTTGCAATCAGCAATACAGCCACGGCAAGGGTTGCGATCTTTTGTTTAGGTTTCATCGCTCTGAAAAATTGGGCACCGCTGTGCTAGAGATCGGGGCCGCTGGAAGCGGATCAGCTCTCTCGCGATCATTCTAATATGATTCTTCCGGAACGCCGGACCTACTCCGCGTAATGGTGGGCGATCATCTGGGCACTGCCAATCTGGGAGGGATTCGATCAGCTGGTAGTGCTCCAGTTTGAATCAACCGTAGTACTACCGATAGCGGAAGCGGTTGACTTTCGACAGCGACCGTGAAATCATCGTTTGCATTAGATCGGTTTCTCTCGCAAGCTTGTTTTTTTCTCGCCCTTCGCGCATTTCTTTATCGGTTAACTCTGCGCATCCGAAACCCTTGAGAGGGACCACATCATGACACCCGTGGCAGCATCGTCCAAAAAGAAACTCAGCACATTTGATCCCCAAACATTCCTCTCGACCCTGGACGGCGGCCGGACGATCGAAGCTGTCTCAAAAAAGCAGGCGATCTTTGCGCAAGGCGACCCGTCCGACGCTGTTTTTCATATACAGAAAGGAAAGGTGAAGCTCGCCGTCGTGTCACAGACGGGGAAGGAAGCCACAATTGCCATTCTGAACGAGGGCGAGTTCTTCGGAGAAGGTTGCCTTACCGGCCAGCCTCTCCGCCTGTCCTCCGCAACCGCCATGACTGATTGTTCAGTGATGCGAATCGAAAAGAAGGCGATGATGGAAGTGCTTCACCGCGAGCACGCGTTTTCCGATATGTTCGTGGCGTATTTGCTGACACGGAACATCCGTTACGAAGAAGATCTGGTTGACCAGCTTTTCAATTCCAGCGAGAAACGACTGGCCCGGGTGCTTCTGCTGCTTGCTCACTTTGGCAAGGAGGGAAAGCCCGAAGTCGCAATTCCCAAAATCACTCAGGAAACTTTGGCGGAGATGGTGGGCACAACTCGCTCACGAGTTAGCTTTTTTATGAACCGGTTCAGAAAGCTGGGATTCATTCGCTACAACGGCGAGCTTGAAGTTCACAGTTCACTTCTGAACATTGTTCTCCACGACTAGAACTTCGTCCCGAAAAATCTGGCTATACTTGCGTGCCGAACTAGCCACTCTTGGCTTGGCCATTTCCTTGACGACTTCGGCGAGAGTCGCTTTAGCCGATTGCTCTTTTGGTTTTCTTTTATCCATATACTCATGATTTCACGACTTCGGGGCGTTTACAGGTCAATTTAGACCAAGCGAACCCTTGATAACTGCTATAATGAAAAAGTGAGGTAGTTACTACCTTCTCCTCTTTCAGGTCTTCTGACCTAAGCCAGTCCATCTGAAGTTCCCCCACTCCTTAGGCTTTCCGACGAGAAAGCGGTGTACCCAATGGTTTTTGAAGCGATCCTGAACGAAGTCGACCAACTCCACAGCGTCAGCACGCGTCTTGAGGGACTGGCGGAACAGCATGAGCCCGTGTCAAAAGCCCTCGTGACTATCGCGGGAAATATTCGCAACACTGCCACGATATTGGCGGTGCTGGTGGCGACGAAAAGTCCTAAGCTGATCTGAGCACGTTTGCTGAAAACTCTCGACTATTTTTATCCAGTTCATGGCAAATCGGCTTTACGCTGAAGAGCTGGACCCATAAGACTTTAAGCGGCGAAACAGACTACTCCGAATCCAGTCGCCTTGACACTCCCGCCGCACAAGGCTAGGCTTGTTGTTGAGGTGGTTAACACCTTCTCCTCTTTCAGGTTTCCTGAACTAAGTCAGCCCATCTGAAGTTCTATCTCTTAGCAACCCCAACCTAAGGAGGTTGCCTATGTTTGCACGCAATGTCTCGATTCATCTGAAATCCAATATGCTTTCCGATTACACGCGAACTTTTGAGAAGGACGTCCTTCCTCTACTTCGCAGACAGAACGGCTTTAAGGACGAAATCACATTCGCTGCTCCCGGCGGAGTTGATGTAACTGCAATCAGTTTGTGGGAAAACAAGAACGATGCCGAAGCTTACAACACCAATACCTATCCCGAAGTGTTGAAGACGATGGCAAGATTTATCGAGGGAACCCCCAAGGTTCAGACCTCAGACGTGGTCACCTCGACCTGCCACAAGATCGCCGTTCCCGCAGCCGCGTAGAACTGTGAGCTTTTCGCACGGGAAGGCGGCTAACCTCCGCCTTCTCGGCCAAGAGCACGTACGCATTCGTCGTTCGAAACCGAGGTACTCTTTGTGAAATCCCTTCTATTAGCGATTCTCTGTGTGTGCTTTGTCTTTAACGTCGCCGCTCTCACGCCCGATGTTCGAACTCACGCGCCACATAAGATTCAGGCGGGCGCTGGGCTTACCACCATGATGGGCGTAATTCAGGATGGCGATAAGTTGAGATTTGTAACCGACCAGAGAGCATGGAATGTGGACAATCCGGAGACACTTAAAGGGCACGAAGGACATTACGTGCGAGTGACGGCCCACTTCTACCCGAGCAAGGATTCAATTCACATCACCGAAGTGAACCTGCCCACCGCCAGTGAGACCAGGAAAGATAACGGAAAGTAAGTACGAGATACGGACCGGAATGCCCTGTTCTGGCCCTGATCTCTCTCTGCGTGCCGGCGCATGAAGGGTAGCGCTATTTCAAACCAAGCTTGCTGTTATATTGCTGGATAATCCTGTAGCACTCACACGCGGAGTCCTCCAGTTTCTTGCGGTTCAGAATCGTGACTGCGCCACGCGTGTATTTGATGGTCTGTTCTTTCTGCAAGATACCAGCTGCCAAGCTCACGCTAGGTCTTTCTGTTCCTAGCATGGTCGCGAGAAAATCGTGGGTGATGTGCAGCGACTCTGAATCCACTCTGTCCTGGGTCATCAGCAACCACCGCGCAAGGCGCTGCTTGATATCATGCAGCCGATTACAAGCGGCCGTCTGCGCAACCTGCATTCCCAAAAGTATTCCGTAGCGGCATAAAATCAACTGAAGGCCTGGAGTGGACTGTAAAGTTTTTCGCAACGCCCCGACCTCCACCCGAAACCCATCCCCCGCGATTTGTACAACTACTCTCAGCATGCCCCTGTCCAGGCCAACAGCCGCCGGGATTCCTGTGAAGCCCTCATTTCCCACCACACCGGTTTCGGCGGTTCTCCCATCTTTCATCGCGACGACAAGAGACAGCAAACCTCGATTGGGAAAATACGCATATTTCAGCTTTTCACCCGCCTCGTGAACGACCAGGTGGTGCGGCAGGTTGAGGAATTCGAGATGAGGACAGAGTGATCTGTAATCGTTATCGGAGGCCGACAGAAGTATTACGTTTGATATAGCTTTCCCTTCAGGGTTGGTGCGCTCGCCAGACTGCACGACTTCGAGGTTTTTGGTTGCCATAAACGTTTTCAGGGAACCAGGACCACAGCGAGATCCTGCCGTACTCGAAATTATACGACCGGCAACTCATGGGCTTTCGAATCGCGTGGGATGTCCCGCAACGCCTTGTTGCACTTCGCGTAATATTTCTCTGCAATCATTGACGAGGCTTTTGCTTCAGGGACGATGAAGAACTATATGGGCGTCGTGTCGCCATGGGCATTGCCTTGGGAACTGCGCTCGGGGTGGCATTACGCCAAGAGCCCAGTCTGGATCGCGATCGGAGCAGCCTTTGGGCGTGGTCTTCGGTCTAGTATGAATAGAGTAAAGCGAGGCGCCGTTAGTGTGACCGCTTGCGGGACTTGTCTTCGCTTTCCAACAGACGATCCAGCTCAATGACAAGCGCCATCATTTTCATGGAGTCTTTTTCATCACGGACTTCCTCGGCGACGCGACGCCAATCTCTAGGTTGTGGGGTCATGGGAACCGCCCTTCTCCATTCCAAGTTTCCTTTAAGCTAGTCTGGGTCGAAATCGACGTCTGAGCAATATTGCACATGTTTTATGCACAGAAGTACCTCGATGCAAATCGAGTGACGACCTTCAGCGACGGAAATTCGTGGTGAACAAAAGCGCAAAGAAGGCCAACGACGGAGGCGAGGACCATCGCAATAAATGCGAATGCTGGCAGTCCATTCTTCTCGCGATTGGGTGCACGTTCCATGTTTATTATTTTCAGAAAAAAGAGGCCGACTTCTCTATCCCCTGCTGCTTCGGCTCTTCCCGCCAGGAATTAAAGAGCTGCCCGCACGCGCGGCCCCGTCACGATTAATTTGATCGGCACGAACCGGGGGACCTTCGGCCCGGAAAATTACCACGTAGGTACTGTGTGCAATTGTGTATGGCCTTTTTTGACCAGCGGAGCGAGATTCATGAGCCGTATGATTTAGCCTCTTTTTCTATAGAAACGACATTCCACGTGGATTGATCGTGTCAAGGAAACGGGATGGCGAAACAGACTCTCGGTTTCAGTTCCACAGTTTTTCGCAAAAAGTTCCGTGACTGTATGAGTGTACGGAACTACCGAGACAACGAGATCATTTTTTCGCAAGGGGATGCTGCCGATGCTGTGTTCTACATCCAGAGCGGCACGGTGAAGCTGACTGTGGCTGCCACACGTCGCAAGAAAGCCATAATAGCCGTTCTGCTGCCGGGTAGCTTTTTTGGAGAAGGCTGTCTAGCAGGGCAAACTCAGCGAATTTCTACGGCGAGATCTATTGGGCAGTCCAATATTACTCGCCTGCAAAAAGACAGAACGATTCAGACACTCAAGCGAGATCCGCAGTTTGCAAGGCTGTTTATGGCATATCTTCTTTCCCGCGTTATTCGAGTCGAGGAAGACCTGGTAGATCAATTCTTCAATTTCAGCGAAAAGAGATTGGCACGGGTTCTGTTGCTGTTCGGACAAATAATCAAAGAATCGAAGCCGGAGCACCCCCTGAAGGTGAGCCAAGCAACCTTGGCGGAAATGGTTGGTACCACCCGCGCAAGGGTAAGCAAATTTATGGTTGCATTCAAGAAGAAGGGCTTCGTCAGCTACAACGGAGGCTTGCAAATAAACAGAGAACTTATCATCAGTTTCCTGCAAAGTCGGCCCATGTCTGTTGTCACCAAAACGTAGGACCCACTTTCAGGAAGCTTGGCCTAATTGACCATGACCGTTACGCGGAGGGTTTGTGATTAGAAGGGAACTCAGCCCAAAACAGGTACTAGCCGTCTTTTGCCCGACGTGCGGAGCCGCGCCGGGCGAGGCGTGTGAACTTAGCAGCGGTCAGCCTCGCACTTCGCCGCATCGCGACCGTCGATTGATCGCCGAAGACCAACCCTAGAACATCTGGTCCGCTGGAGTCACTCCTCGCTCACAATCAGAAGTTTTCAGACATAAAACAACTGCAGCGCTGCGTCTAGGAGTGGCCCAAGTGGAGGGCTTTAGCCGTTGAGGTTACCTCGGGGGCTAAAGCCCGGTCATATGGGGCAGCACTATTGCAGGCCTGAAGGCCTGCTCCACCCACTCGTTGGAAGTTTAGCTTTGAGGAGGGCGCGAAGCGTGGGCCATGGATTGCGTAGCAGCCGCTCATCTTGGGCCGCAACTTACCCACGATGAACAGCCCCTAATCTATCGTAGCGCTCCCGCTTCGATGATCATGCGTAGGCGAGCACCAGGGCGCCGCTGAAGATCAGTAGGCCGCCGAACCAGTGATGCCACGTCAGTTTTTCATGAAGAAAAATTGCGGCTAGGGCGATCGCAATCACCACACTCAGCTTGTCCACAGGCGCGACCCGTGAAGCTTCACCAAGCTGTAAGGCCCGGAAATAGCACAGCCAGGATAAGCCGGTAGCAATGCCGGACAGGACCAGAAAAATCCAGGTTCGCGTTCCAATCTCCGAGATTGACGCTTTGTTTGTGAAAAGAGCGACGGACCAGGCAAAGATCAGAATTACCACGGTTCTGATGGCGGTCGCCAAGTTGGAGTTCACGTGGGCGACTCCAACCTTCGCAAGTATTGCCGTAAGCCCCGCGAAAAACGCGGAGAGTAAAGCCCAGATAAACCAGTTCATAATGTGGCTTAATCTTTCTGCTTCATTGTTCTGCGTCGGATTGTAAAGCTTGACCAACCGCGCTATTATCCGTGGATTGCGGTCTGCGCGATCCAAGTCAGGTAATCCGGGTGAGGTAATCCGTGGCGCAGTGGCACCCTCCATCCTCGCAGTTAATGACTCCGATTCTACACTTCGGTGTTGCAGTCTTTTCCGTCACAGAACGCGCTTTCGAGCAATTCTCGCAGGATGAACTAGCGAGGCAAATGGATGATCCCCGCGATGCGGAAAACCGGAATCGACGTAGTGAGCGACACGCCTTGGGGCAAGCACTTTTGTGTCTTCTATGAAACCAAAGCTGATCTCCTCGAAATGACAGTGTCTTACCGCAAGGCTGGAAGACGGCTGATTTTTAATTGAAGCGCGGCGCGACTGTTCCGCGTGGCAACCGGATGGAGTCACATGGCTGCCGTGAACTTGATTGGCTCGTACAACTACGCGCTGGTGGCGCTTTCGGTGTTAATCGCCATCTTTGCGGCGTACGCTGCCCTGGGTCTTGCAGGCCGCGTAACGGCCGCGAGCGGTTGGACTCGCGCGGTTTGGCTGCTGGGCGGGGCCGGTGCGATGGGGACCGGCATTTGGTCCATGCACTACATCGGGATGCTGGCGTTCGTCCTGCCGATTCCCGTGGCCTACCATTGGCCGACCGTTCTGCTGTCGCTGGTTGCGGCCATTCTCGCTTCGGTGGTTGCCCTGGGCGTGGTGAGCCGACGGAAAATGGGTGCGTTCCGAGCGCTCGCCGGAAGTGTCCTGATGGGTGCGGGTATTTCGAGCATGCACTACATCGGCATGGCCGCCATGCGTTTACCTGCCGTATGCCAATTTAATTCTTTTCTCGTCGTCCTCTCCGTCGTGTTTGCGGTCCTGATTTCTCTCGCCGCGATTTGGATTACCTTTCACTTCCGAGATGAGAAAGCGGGGATCGGCCGAAAAAAGTTAGCCGGAGCGGTCGTGATGGGTGCTGCGATCCCCGTCATGCATTACACCGGCATGGCCGCCGCCAGTTTCACACGTTCGGGCATGCCAGCGGACCCATCTCATGCCGTAAGCATCTCCGCACTTGGCACCGCCGGAATAGCCGCCGTCACCTTTATCGTCCTCGGGCTGGCCCTGCTGACGTCCTGGATGGATAGGCGATTCGCAGTCCGGATCTTGGAACTGCAGGAAAAGAAGCTGCAGCGAAGCGAGGCGTACTTGGCTGAAGCTCAAAGGCTCAGTCGTACCGGGAGCTTTGGCTGGAGGGTTGCCGCCGGTGAGATCATCTGGTCAGAGGAAACATTTCGAATTCTTGAATTCGACCCAGCCATTGAACCTACAGTGGAACTCATACTGCAGCGAACCCATCCGCAGGACAGACCCTTCGTCCGCGAAACGCTCGATCGCGTAGCTCGGGACAGGAACGCGTTTGATTTTGAACACCGGCTGCTGATGCCAAATGGCTCGGTCAAGTGCATTCGAGTTGTGGGTCATCCCTCAATAAACGATGAATCGGGCAGCGTCGAGTTCGTAGGCGCGGTGATGGACGTGACGGAACGCAAACGCGCCGAACAGGCCCTGCAGCGCAGCGAAGCCTACTTGGCGGAAGCGCAGAAGTTAAGCCACACGGGCAGCTGGGCATGCAACATCGCGACTCGAGAGATGATCCACTCGTCTGAGGAACACCATCGCCTGTTTGGTCTCGATCCGCAGAGAGAGGGGATACCTGCATTCGGTGAATTTTATCAGCGCATTCATCCGGAAGATCGTGACCGGACCGTTGACGATCTCGAGAAGGCAATCCGCGCAGGAACTAATGTCGAGGCGCGTTTCCGAGTCGTAATTCCGGAAGAGGAGACACGCTACATGTACGGAATAGGTCACCCTGTTGTGCAACCGTCTGGCAACACCGGCGAGTTCGTGGGTGCCGTGATGGACGTTACCGAACGGAATCGGGCAGAGGCGCTGCGTGATGGAGAGAGCGGCATTTTGGAGAGGATTGCGCGCGATGCTCCGCTCGAGGAAACGCTGGGAAACCTGGTCCGCGTCGTGGAATCGCAATTTGCCGGCTTGCTTTGCTCTGTCCTGCTCCTCGATGAGGACGGAGAACACGTGCGGCACGGCGCTGCTCCCAATCTTCCTAAGGCGTACAGCGAGGCCATTGATGGCCTTTCCATCGGACCGAAGACAGGATCATGCGGCACCGCCATGTACCGCAGAGAACCTGTTATAGTCATCGACATTTTCCAGGATCCGCTCTGGGAGGGCTACCGAGATATGGCCGCGCGTTATGGGCTGCGCGCCTGCTGGTCCACTCCCATACTTTCGCATTCGGGTAAAGCGCTGGGCTCATTCGCCATGTATTACCGCGAACCCCGCAGTCCGAGCCCGGCTGAGACCAGCGCTCTGGAAATGGCCACCCATCTCGCTGGCATTGCGATTGAACGAAAGCTGGCGCGTGAAGAGCGCGAACGATTGCGGCAGGCCCAGGCGGATCTCGCACACATAAACCGAGTGACCACCATGGGCGAGTTGACAGGTTCTCTGGCGCACGAGATCAAGCAGCCGATTACCGCAGCGGTAACCGACGCCAGAACCTGCGTGCGATGGCTTCGTCGCGATGAGCCCGACGTGGCAGAGGCATGCGCAGCGGCATCGAGAGTGGTAACAGACGTAACCCGCGCGGCGGACATTATTAGCAGAATCGGCTCGCTGTTCAAGAAGGGCGCTCTGCAGCACGAGTTCGTCGATCTAAATGAGCTCATTCAAGAAATGATTGTCCTACTGCGGAGTGAGGCCGCCCGGTACTCGATTTTGATTCGCTCCGAGCTCGCCGAGGGGCTGCCCGAGATCATGGCAGACCGGGTCCAGTTGCAGCAGGTATTCATGAACCTGATGCTCAATGGCATCGATGCCATGAAGGATGCCGGCACAGCAGGTGAACTGACCATAAAGTCACAGCAGCTCAAGGATGACCAATTGTTGGTATCCGTCAGCGATACGGGAATCGGATTACCGCAACAGCAAGCCGAACAAGTGTTCAATGCGTTCTTTAGTACGAAGGCCCACGGTACGGGGATGGGACTGCCAATCAGCCGCTCCATTATCGAGTCTCACGGAGGCCGTCTGTGGGCTACCTCCAACTCGGGCCGGGGCGCAAGCTTTCATTTCACTCTGCCAAGCAAAGGCCAAAGCCATAGCGCTTCGGCACAAGGCGACATTCCTCAGAGCGCCTAGTCAGTTCCAGAGCCGCGCGGAGTTCTAAGCACTTATAGGATTCCACACTACTTAATCCGACGCCGCGTAAGATTTACCAGCGGTCTGCGACTGATTGCGCGATGTTATCCTTAAAGCATCACTCCACACCGGGCTGTAATCCACATGTCAAATTCAAACATCCCAGAAACACCGATGAAGGCCGAATCAGGCGAGTCGTTCGGCACAATTCTTTCGCAATTTGAGCGGAGCCACGCTTCTAAGAACACAGAAGGATTGCGCGAGGGCACGGTGGTGTCGGTTTCGTCCGACTCAGTGGTCATTGATCTCGGATTCAAGACGGAAGGCGCACTGCCGCTTTCAGAATTCCAGAACGACCGCGAGGCAGTGAAGCCGGGCGACAAGCTGCAGGTCACGATCAAAGGGCGCGATCCCGAAGGCTACTACCTGCTGACGCGAAGCAAGGCGGCGCGGCCGACGGACTGGGCGGCATTGGAAAGGGCTTTTGCAAATAAGACCACGATTGTTGGAACCGTCACCGGCGTGGTTAAGGGCGGCCTGAGCGTTGACGTCGGCGTGCGTGCTTTTATGCCGGCGTCGCGCAGCGGAGTGCGGGATGCGGCCGAGATGGAGAAATTGGTCGAGCAGGAGATCCGTTGCCGCATCATCAAACTCGATGCCGCCGATGAGGATGTTGTCGTCGATCGGCGCGCGGTGGCTGAAGAGGAAGAGGAAAAGGTAAAGGACCGGCGCTACTCCGAATTAAAGGAGGGCGAGCCGGTCAACGGCACAGTGCGAAGCCTCACCGATTATGGGGCGTTTGTAGATGTCGGCGGGACCGATGCGCTGCTTCATGTCAGCGATATTTCCTGGAGCCGTGTTAGCAAACCTGCGGACGTGCTTTCGGTTGGGCAGCAGATCGAAGCAAGAGTTCTGAAAGTCGATCCCGAGAAGCGGCGAATTTCGATTGGGATGAAGCAGCTTCAGCCGCATCCGTGGGATTCGGTGCCGAGCAAGTACAAAATCGGCGACCGCGTCCGCGGCACCGTGACGCGCGTGATGGACTTCGGCGCATTCGTTGAATTGGACGCAGGAGTCGAGGGAATGATTCACGTTTCCGAAATGTCGTGGGTCAAGAAGGTGCGGAAGCCGAGTGACCTGGTGAAGCCAGGAGAAACGGTTGAGGCTGTCATTCTTGGAGTGAATGCGAGTGAACAGCGCATGGCGCTGGGGTTGAAGCAGGCGCTGGGCGATCCGTGGGCCGATGCGGCGCAAAAGTTTCCAGTTGGGTCAGCGGTCGAGGGCCCGGTGATGAGCCTCACCAAGTTTGGCGCGTTCGTGCAGGTGTCCGAGGGCGTAGAGGGTATGGTCCACGTCAGCGACATCAGCGCGGAGAAGAGGATCAATCATCCGCAGGATGTGCTGAAGGTCGGCCAATTGGTAAAAGCACAGGTGCTGGAACTCGACACCCAGAAGCGAAGACTGAAGCTTGGCATGAAGCAATTGGTTCCGACAAGCATTGACGAATACGTTGTTGAGCGCCAGCAAGGGGATGTGGTCAGCGGTCGCGTCGTAGAAGTTTCGGGCAACTCGGCGCAAGTGGAGCTGGGAGAAGGAATTCGAGCAGCGTGCCAGATTTCACAGGCGAAGCAAGAGGATGCCAATCAGTCCGCTGGGGCAAGGACCGATGTGGCTTCGCTGAGCTCGATGCTCGCAGCGCACTGGAAAAGCGGAGCGGTTGCAGAGTCATCGAAGCCGCAGGAAATCCAGCCGGGACAGATTCGGAAGTTTCGCATCACGAAGCTGGATCGGACAGCGAAGAACATCGAAGTTGAACTTGTGTAGTGGCGAATGCCGGCGCCGGTCCGCTCCGCGATTATGTCGCATGCGCTCCGTTCTCAACACGCATGGCGAATAAGCTCAACAATAATTGGTAGGAGACCGCAACCGTTGCCGCCGATCATCAATGCTCAGAAAATCTCGAAGTCCTTTGGAGCGAAACCGCTCTTTGAGGATGTATCGTTCACGGTTTCTGAAGGAAGCCGGATTGGGTTAATCGGGCCGAACGGGTCAGGGAAGTCCACGCTGATGCGGACCCTGGCCCGAACCGAAGAGCCCGATAGCGGGAACGTGTCGATCCGCAAGCGTCTGCGACTGAGTTATGTCGAGCAAGATTCTCGGTTCAAAGCCGGGGAAAGTGTGCGGGAGGTCATCGAGAGAGCGCTTAAGAGTTCGGCGAATATCGACTCGGAGCATGGCGCACACTTTGCGGAGACGCTTGGCCGTGCGGGGTTCGAGAATCTCGAAGCAGAAGCGGCCGCGTTGTCCGGAGGCTGGCAGAAGCGCCTCGCGATTGTAGAAGCGCTGGTCCAGGCCCCTGACGTTTTGCTGCTCGATGAGCCCACGAATCATCTGGATCTCGCCGGAATTGAGTGGCTTGAAACTTTGCTGGAGGAAGCCGCGTTCGCCTGCGTAGTGGTAAGCCACGACCGCTATTTTCTGGAGAATGTGGCCACTGAGATGGCGGAGCTCAGCCGCGCGTATCCCGATGGGTTGCTGCGGGTCCGAGGAAATTACAGCGCGTTCCTGGAAAAGAAAGAGGAGTTCCTGCATGCGCAGTCGAAACGGCAGGAGGCGCTGGAAAATTTGGTCCATTCGGAAATCGAGTGGCTGCGGCGAGGAGCGAAAGCGCGCACTCGTAAATCGAAGGCACGCATTGATAAGGCCGGGGAGCTTATGGGCGAACTCGCCGATTTGAATGCGAGGACCCGCAGCGCAAGCGCGCAAATTGATTTCTCGGCGACTGATCGCAAGACCAAGCGCTTGATCGAACTCCATAACGTCAGCTGTGAAATCGGAGATCGTACGTTGTTCGAGCGGCTCAACTTCGTCATTACGGCCGGCATGCGGGTCGGATTAGTGGGGCCGAACGGTAGCGGCAAAACCAGTTTGCTCCGCATCTTGCGCGGAGAATGGATACCCACTGGCGGAGAAATTCGTCGCGCTGACTGGTTGCGCATTGTGTATTTCGACCAGAGCCGAGAGCTCGATTTGAACATGACGTTGCGCCGCGCTCTCGCACCGGACGGAGACTCGGTTGTCTATCAGGACCGCGTAATTCACGTTGCGTCCTGGGCGGCGAAATTTCTGTTCACCGGCGAGCAGCTCAACCAACCTGTCGAGCGACTTTCCGGAGGCGAGCGGGCACGGGTGTTGATCGCGCAGCTTATGCTGCAGCCAGCGGACGTTCTCCTGCTGGATGAGCCCACTAACGATCTTGATATCCCCACACTAGAAATCCTCGAAGAAAGCCTGCTCGAGTTTCGCGGTTCGCTAGTGTTAGTGACGCATGACCGCTACATGCTGGATCGCGTCTCAAATATCGTGTTGGGCCTGGATGGACAGGGCAACGCAGAAAGTTTTGCGGACTACGCGCAATGGGAGTCGTGGCAGGCGGAACTGAAGTCGGGGATGAAAGCGCCCGTCCGCTCGACTCTTGTTGCGGGCTCTCCCGAGCCGGCGGTTTCGGCAAAGAAGAAGCTCTCGTATATGGAAGCGCGGGAATATGCCGGCATTGAGCAACGCATTAGCGATGCCGAGCGGCTGCTGGAAAGCAAACGCACTGAGTTAGAGAATCCGGCAATTGCGAGTGACGGCTCCAGGCTTGTGGCGGCCCAGGCGGAAATGAAAAGTGCGCAGAAGAACTTGGACGACCTCTACGCGCGGTGGGCCGACCTTGAAGAGAAGGCAGGGAGTTTGCCGCGCTCCCACAGTCGGTAGACGTGTCAGTGTGAAGGCGGAATTGCAGTCCAAGCGGAGCGGTTGCGCGACGACTCCAGCACAGCGTTGATAAATTTCACGCCGTCAACACCGTCCGCCACACTAGGGACCAGCATTGAGTCTGGGTTAGGCGGGCGTTTCTCGATCTTGGCGGTGATCTGTTCAGCGAGGTCGGTGTAGAGTTGCGCGAACGCCTCTAAGTATCCTTCGGGATGGCCGCTTGGAATGCGGGTTGCATGAGCGGCAGCGCGTCCGGCACCGGGGCCACCGCGCGTAATTATGCGACGCGTTTGTCCCAGAGATGTAAAGATAAGAGCGTTTGGATCTTCCTGCCGCCATTCGAGTCCGGCTTTTTCGCCATAGACTCGTAGACTCAAGTTGTTTTCGTTTCCGGGTGCAACCTGGGTTGCCCAGAGCCCTCCTTTTGCTCCTTTCGCGAAGCGCAGCATCACGTGAACGTTGTCATCCAGACGCCTTCCGGGAACGAACGTAGTCACATCGGCTGCAACTTGCTCGCAAGATAATCCGGTTACGAAACACGCCAGATTGTAAGCGTGGGTCCCGATATCGCCCAACGATCCTGCTGGTCCGCTGCGTGCAGGATCGGTGCGCCACGCTGCCTGCTTTTGTCCAGTTTTCTCAACTGGAGTTGTCAGCCAATCCTGCACGTACTCGACTTGGACCAATCTTATTGGTCCAAGTTCGCCGGCGTGGACCATTTCACGCGCCTGCCGAATCATGGGATAACCGGTGTAATTATGAGTCAAGCCGAACACCAAGGCAGTTTGCTTCACTGTCGCAGCTAAGTCCAACGCATCCCCGAGCGTTGTGGTCAGAGGCTTGTCGCAAATGACGTGAATGCCGGCTTCGAGGAACGCCTTTGCCGGAGCGTGGTGCAAATTGTTCGGCGTAACGATCGAGACCACTTCAATTCCATCTGGTCGTTTCGACTCAGCCGCTGCCATTTCCTCGAAGCTGCGGTATGCGCGCGGAATGTGCAGCTCTTTTGCGCCGGAGAGGCTTCGTTCGGGATCTGAGCTAAGAGCGGCGGCAACCAGTTCGTAACGATCATCAAGGCGCGCGGCAATTCGATGCACCGCGCCGATGAAGGCTCCGGGCCCACCGCCGACCATGCCGAGACGCAATCGGCGATTTTGGCGCTGATTCGAGGCATCAATCGGCATCTGCGCTTCCTTTCTTATTTCTTGGTCTCATTTACGAGACCCGGCATTCTGCGGTTCTTCTTCACCTTTAAGAGCGAACGCCACGTAAACGCCGCCGGAAGGTGATTTCAAATCTTTGCCGCCGCCAGCTGCGATGACAACAAATTGCCGGCCATTAATTTCGTAGGTGATGGGCGTGGCATTGCCGGAGAAGGGAAGTGTCGTCTCCCAAAGCAGTTCTCCGGTGGACTTATCGAAGGCGCGAAACTTCTTGTCATAATTAGTTGCGCCGATGAAGAGCAGACCGCCGGCGGTCACAATCGGCCCGCCGTAATTTTCGCTGCCGGTCTTTGTCATACCCTTCTCGGCGAGTTCAGGATATTCGCCTAATGGAATCTTCCAGGCATATTCGCCGGTGTTCAAGTTGATCGCATTCAACGTGCCCCAAGGCGGGGCTACCGCAGGATAACCGTCGGGGTCATGAAACCGGGTGTATCCGGAAAACCGGAAGCGCATCAGCGGCGGAGAGGGTTGTCCGGACGACAACTCTTTGTTCTCACCCTCGCTCACATAATTAACCAGCGCGTTGACTTCATCTGCGGTGAGATTGGGAAAGCCGGGCATTCGCCCGCCGCCCTTCTGAATTCGAGCTCTGATCTGCTCCTGAGTCATGCGATCGCGAATTCCGACCAGCGAAGGGAAGAGCGGCGGCGAACCCTTCATATCATCGCGATGGCAAATTGTGCATTGACTTTGATAAACCCCCTTGCCGCTGAATGGGTCGCCGGTGTTTTCGGCGAGTTCGACCGCCCATGGCATTTCGTTGGAATTGACGTAGACAATTCCGGACTCCGGATCGAACGCCGGCCCACCCCACTCTGCACCGCCATCGAAGCCAGGAAAAATGACGGTGTTCTGTTTCGTGCTGAGGGGAACGAATTGTCCCTCGCTGCGATAAGTCCGAAACTGCTCGAGTACCCACTGGTGGGCTTCGGGAGTTCGGTTGGTGAGCATATCTTCCGTCAGGCGCTGGCGAGCATAGGGCGCGGGCTTCGTGGGAAGCGGTTGTTCTTCAGCGGCGACTTCGCCTGGCAGTTCGCTCGGCGGGTATTTGTGAGACTCGACCGGGAACAGCGGGTTGCCTGTCGCACGATCAAACAAGTAAACGAAACCTTGCTTGGTTGTCTGAGCGACTGCATCGATTTGTTTACCGTCGTGCGTCACGCTAACCAGAGCGGGAGGCGCGGGGAAATCGCGGTCCCACAAATCGTGATGCACACCCTGGAAATGCCAGATGCGCTGTCCGGTTTCGGCGTTGAGCGCGAGTACGCAATCGGCGAATAAGTTGTCGCCTAAACGGTCGCCGCCGTAAAAATCAAAAACGGCAGAGCCCGTGGGCGCGTACAAAATGCCGGTCTTCGGATCAACCGTCATTCCGGCCCAGTTATTGGCAGAGCCGCTTTTCTGCCAGGCATCTTTCGGCCAGGTGTCATAACCGAACTCGCCGGGATGCGGAATGGTGTGAAAGCTCCAACGCAGTTTTCCGGTGCGAACGTCGTAGGCGCGAATGTCGCCGGGAAGGGCGGGCAAAGTCTCGGGCAGGCGGCCGCCGACGATGAAGAGATTTTTGTAAATGACGGCCGGACTGGTCAAGGCAATGAAAGCGGTGGCCACATCGCGACCGAGACCTTCGCGCAGATCCACACGACCATGATCACCGAAACTCAGGATTGGCTGGCCGGTTTCGGCGTCGAGCGCGTAAACGAAGTTCATCACGCCGACAATGATTCGGCGATCTTTGTTGTCGGCGCTGGCCCAATAGGCAAGACCGCGGTCGGGCTGGGTACCGGCTATGCCGGAATCAAATTTCCATTTCAGTTTGCCGCTCGCAGCGTCGAGAGCGAAGACTTTCTGCGACGGCGAAATGCCGTAGAGAACGCCACCTATTTCGATGGGGCTGGTCTGCAAACCCCCGGTTTCTTCAGTGTCATAGGACCACGCAACTTCGAGCCGCTTTACGTTGGATTTGTTGATCTGCGCGAGCGGTGAGTAATGCGTCATTTCCGGGTTGCCGCCGTAGGCCGCCCAGTCCTGAGTCGGTTTAGGTTCGGAGTTTTGTGAATACGCGCGCAAGAGCACGACGAAGATGAGAATGCATGAGAACCACCCAAACCGTAGTGGAGTCATCGGCCAATTAAAACATATGCTTCGGGCTGAGTTGAATATCGCGTCGCAGCTCGAAAGCTGCACACGAACAATAAGATGCCGTTTTACTTCAGCTCCCTGACCCAGATGTTCCGGAAACTGAGGGGCTCGCTGTGATCGCCGTGCGCCTGCAGCTTAATCGGCGCCGCGTCGTATTGCTTGTAAAACGGCTGGCCGATGTAGAGCGTCTGGCCCTTCAATTCAAAGTGATTCTGCACCAGTACGCCATTGAAGAAGACCGTGACATACGCTGGAATTTTGAGCGATCCGTCGGCATTGAAGGAGGGCGCGGTCCAAACCACGTCGTAGCTTTGCCACTCTCCCGGCTTGCGGCCGGGATTCGCGAGCGGAATGGCTTGCTTGTAGATGCTGCCAGCCATGCCGTTGACGTAGGTCTGATTGTTATACGAATCGAGAACCTGCAACTCGTATCCGGCATCGCCGGGACCAGTCGAGGCAAGAAAAACGCCGCTGTTACCGCGCGCCTGGCCGCTGCCCGTAATGTTCTCCGGAACTTTCCATTCAATGTGAAGCTGATAGTCACGGAAGCTGCGTTTGGTTTCGATGTTACCGGAGGCCTTATTCACCGTGAGAATGCCGTCAGCAACGATCCACTTGGCCGGCGACTTATCTTGCGCCGAGACCCACTCGTCGAGATTGTTTCCGTCGAAGAGGATGATTGCGTCAGACGGAGGCGCCTTGCAGTCGGTCCCCGATGTGACTACTTTGGGCACGGGCTGCCAGAGTTCAGTGTCTTCGGGTTTGGCCTTTGGCGCGGGAGATGTTGTGGCAGATTGCCCTGCGCCAGCTTGAGGCGCGGACTGCTGAGCGTAAAGACTGTGGCCAATCAGCAGGAGAGATAGAAGAAGGAAGGTCGAAAATTGAAGTCGCATGGTGCTCAAGAGAATAAATCAAGAGAAGGCATTCCGTGGCGGCGAAAAGCAGAAAAGCAAAAACCAGCTGTCTGAGCTCGCAGAGGGGATGCCGAAGCCACAAAACTTGATAGCATCAATGCGAAAAATCACAGTCGAGGCATCTCCCGATGAGTACCAGCTGGGAGAGGCATCTGGTGTGCAGTGGCACCGAAGCCGTAGGAATGTTCAGCCGTCACAGACAGACCGCAGCGCACCCGCCACAAACGACACTAAGGTGATCCGCGCGAGATCCCTCGCTCGGCTGAAGAACGCCGAGGTTCGGGATGACGCATTTCAAAAAGAAAAGCGGCGCCACCCAACGCATCCTGTGAGACGCGTCATCCGGAAGACCGGCGCTTTCACTACGCGCGGCTTCCCGGGAAACTACGCGGATGCGCAAACATTTGCCACGCTTAGAACAAGAGCTGAGTAAGCTTGCGTCCTCCGCGCCCTCTTTTTTGGGAGGGACCTAACTCGAAAAACCTAGGAAGATTTCTTGGCCCTTTTCGGTGCTCCAATAGCTGCAATTCTTGAATTCTTGCGGCCGCGACGGAAATAGCTTCGAGCTCTTCATTTTCCAGACCAGCTGAGTAGCCTTCATGAATTACAGCTAGTGATTGACGGCAATTGTGTCGAGCCGTGCCATCGCGGCACAGTCAACTTTGCGGTTTGCATGTCGGGCCCTCTCTAGCAATGCTTTATCATTGCATCTGGATTGCCGGCCCGATGGATTCTTCACGTACGGTCAGCTCGATTGCAAGTGCACCCGCTGCATCGGATCGTTTAATTAAGGACGACGACCGGGGTCTCTCCGCGCGTCGATCAAAGATGCCGCGGTCAATTGCGGTCCGCTACGGAACCGCGCTGCTTCTTGCCGGCACAGCTCTTCTGGCGACGCTTGGGATACAACGTCTCTTCGCTTTCCCGTATCCGTTTGTATTTTTGTTCTTCGGTGCGGTGATGTTAAGCGCGTGGTTCGGCGGAGTGGGAGCTGGACTTTTTGCGGTCCTGCTGTCGACGGTTTTTGTCGATTACTTCTTTGTGCCTCCGTTTTACTCATGGCAAATAAGTACGACGGCTGACACGTATTTTGTGGCCTTTGTCATTTGCGCTCTGGTGGCGACCTGGGTCAGTTCAGCAAAAAAGCGGAGCGAGGAAGCGCTTCGAGAGGCCCGCGACCAGTTGGAGGCCAAAGTCTCCGAACGAAGCGCTGCTCTGATGCAGACCCAGGCCGAACTTGCTCACCTTTCGCGGGCGCTCAGCATGGGAGAGCTCACCGCCTCTATTGCACACGAAATTAGCCAGCCTCTTACGGCGGTAGTAACCAACGGGCACGCGTGTATGCAATGGTTGTCCGCGAGTCCACCAAATTTGGAGAAAGCCCGGCAGAGTACGGAGAGCATTATTCAGGACGGCACCCGCGCCGGAGCAGTGGTGGGACGCATCCGTGCACTCTTCAAGAAAGAGGAGCCAGTCAAAAACTGGGTCGACATAAATGAAGTCGTTCAGGAGTTGGTGGGATTTTTGCGTCATGAAGCGGTGAGCCGTCATATTTCTATTCGTACGGAACTCACTTCGCCCCTGCCATTGGTGAAAGCCGATCGTGTTCAACTGCAACAGGTAGTCCTGAATTTGATCATGAACGGGATGGACGCGTTGCGCGAAGCATCGCCTGTGCAAAAGGAAATCGTGATTAGATCTGGCCGCCAGGGCCCGACTGAAATTCTCATTGCAGTCGAGGACTGGGGTATCGGTCTCGATCCGCAAACTGTCGACAAGATCTTCGAGCCATTCTTCACGACGAAGCCACACGGCATCGGGATGGGGCTGTCCATCAGTCGGTCGATTGTTGAATCTCACGAAGGTCGATTGTGGGCAGAGACAAAGCCAGCTGGCGGCGCCATTTTTCAATTTACTTTACCTATTCACTAGCAGGGTCTCAATGGATGACGGTCGTCCAACAATTTTTGTAGTTGATGACGATGCCTCTGTCAGGGACGCTCTCGGCAATCTCCTGGAGTCCGTTGGGTTTAACGCTCAGGTATTCGGATCGACGGAGCAATTCCGGCGCGCCTCGCGACCTGACTCGCCCAGCTGCCTGGTACTCGATGTTCGGCTTCCGGGCGCGAACGGACTAGATTTCCAGCAAGCTCTGGAACGAGCTGGCATATCGATACCGATTATTTTCATCACTGCGCACGGTGATGTTCGTAGTGCGTCGCGAGCGCTGCGAGCCGGCGCCGTGGAGTTCCTGATGAAGCCTTTTCAGAAAGATGAGCTTCTGGCTGCGATCCATCAAGCCCTGGAACGTGATCGCTCTCAACGGGTTGAACATGCGGAGCTGGCGGTCCTGCAGTCGCGCTTCGCCGAGCTCACATCTAGAGAGCGTGAAGTTCTGGATCTGGTTGTCAGCGGATTAACCAACAAGGAAATTGGCAACAAATTGGGAATCAGTGAAGTCACAACCAAAATACATCGCGGCCAGGTGGTGCGTAAGATGAATGCCACTTCCCTGGCCGAATTGGTAAGAATGTCGGACAAGTTAAAGCCGCGCATCGCCCGATGATCCGCCGGTTATCTCCTCTATAAGCGATTTCTATCGAAACCCATACCACAGGATGATTGTCTTGCACTGGAAGACTACGTAGCTTCAAGTGATGAGCGCAACTGCGGACTGGCGTCCGCCGGCACGACTATCCCAATCGATCGGCGTGCCTGACCTCAGCCGGGCAACCGAGAACGCGACCGTCGCATTCCTGCGCCGAATTGCCGCCCGCATTTCTGAAGCCGTGCCCTTGGAAGAAGTCCTAGGTGAGATCGTCGAATTTGTTGCCACGCTTGTTGTATGTGACTCGTGCTTTATTTATGTGCTTGAAGGGGAGGAACTCGTGCTGCGCGCCTCCAAGAATCCGCATTCAGAAGTCGTAGATCGCCTGAAACTGAAGCTCGGACAGGGCATCACGGGCTGGGTAGCCCAACACAGAGAGCCCGTGATCATTGCGCAAGATGCGGGAATAGACCCACGTTTCAAGTTGTTCAACGAACTGCCCGAAGACCGTTTTGAAGCGTTTCTCTCAGTGCCTCTGGTGAGCCGAGGACATCTAGTTGGAGTAATCAATGTCCAAAACCGCGATCCTTATCGTTTCAGCGACCGTGAAATAGGGCTGGTGTCGACGATCGGATTTTTGGTGGGGGCAGAGATTGAAATGGCGAGGCTCGAAGAACAGAACTCGGAACTAACGGAGCGGCTGGAGTCGCGCACTCTGGTTGAGCGGGCCAAAGGAATTCTGCAAAGCGATCTAGGAATCAGCGAGTCTGATGCGTATCAACGGCTACAGCGTCAGAGTCAGCAGATCCGCAAACCCATGAGAGAAATTGCCCAAGCGATCGTGCTGAGTCATGCTATTAAGAGCGGTTCAACCGCGTAGCGGCTTTCTTCCTTTTGCTTTGCCGCGTCTAGCATCCACTTTGAGCCAATCGTAATTCTGTAATGCCGACAATAAAAAGTTTGAATTTGACTTCGTTGGTTCGTGCCGCCATAATCCGCTTACATTTTTTGATTTAGTTCCCTCCTTTCGACGCCGAAACGAGGCAAGTCTACAGGCACGACGCGGTGCCGATTCCGTAACAACATTTGAGCCGATAAGTTTGCACACACCACGGAAACGTGTGGCAAACGCCGAAGTTTGCACAAGCGACGCATTCGGACATTGGGCATTTGTGTCGGCGGAAGCAGGCAGTGATCGAGCGGTGAAGACTGCGTCGGAGTTTGTAGAGGAGGGAGATGAGGTGGATTTGGGATGCCTCCGAGTTCGTGAGGAAAGTCCGATGTCGTATGCGCTTTGGGGAGTTGTCGCGAGCGTCGTTAGAGCTTTTGCGGCTGGAACTGCGGCAACACGAGGCGGAGTGCGAGTGGTTAATACGCCCGAACGATCAGTGGGACCGAGACTTGCCGGTGGCGTGGCAGGCAAGAAACCAGATGGAGCAGACCCTGCGCGATGCGATGAGACTGCGAGAGTTTTTGTTCTCGTCACTTCCGGAAATTCATCGGGCACGCGTCGAGGCCTATCGCCAGCACCAGGGCGAGCTGGAACTCATCATTTCCGGAACTCTCGACAGAGCCGATGTAGTGGCTCCGAAAATCGCGTCGCTGGTAATGCGCGCCAAGCTCCACGGCTTCAGGTTCTGTCTGGAAGACGGAATTCTGCAGCCTTTGCAAACCGATGCCGGCAAGTTCGTTTTTGCAGATTAACGAGTATGTGAATCTTGAAATAAAAGTCAGCAACATCAAATTTAATTTCGAACAAGGAGAGTAAAAGCATGAGGGCAATTAGAAGGCGAGAAAGACAGCTTTCGCTATCAGAAAAGTGTTCGCGATTGTGTAGCCGCCTACAACAGCGGGAGTGGCAGCGCTACGGAGGCACTCTGCTGGGAGGCAAACTGCTCGGCCTTGGCATGGTTCTTCTCCTCATGCTCGTCGTGTCGGGGATCTTTTTTACAACCGTCCATGCACAAAGTGGTACTCCCGAGGTGAAGGCGTCCGACGTTGTGAATCCAGTTAACACCGCCTGGACCCTGGTGGCTGCCTTTCTGGTTTTCGGCATGCAGGTTGGCTTCACGATGCTCGAAGCGGGTTTCTGCCGATCGCGGGAAACCGTCAACGTCCTGGTGGAATGCGTGGTGGACACCTGTCTCTGCGGCATTCTGTTCTACGCCGTCGGGTTCGCCTTCATGTTCAGCCACGGCAACGGATTTATTGGCTATCACTGGTTCTTCCTGCAGAATGCGCCAGCGACGTATGAAACAACAGGCGTGGCCTTCCTAGCGGTCTGGATCTTCCAGTTTGCCTTTGCCGACACGTGTTCAACTATCACGTCAGGCGCGATGATTGGTCGAACGGGATTCGTTGGCGATCTCCTTTACAGCATCTGCGTCACCGGTTTTATCTACCCGGTCATCGGACACTGGGCCTGGGGTCCGGACGGCTGGCTGGCGAATATGGGGAGCGCTGGAAATTTCTTCCCGTCACTCGGGATGGGCTTCCATGATTTCGCCGGATCGACGGTGGTTCATACCATCGGCGGATTCATCGCATTGGCTGGCGCCATCGTTCTGGGTCCGCGGCTCGGGCGCAAATTTAAACGAGACGGTGGCCAGCCCATGCTGCCGCACGATCTGACCATCGCCGTCAGCGGCGGACTTATTCTTTGGTTCGGCTGGTACGGGTTCAATCCCGGCAGCACGCTTTCCGCGATGGACTTCGTTGGAATCGGGCGCGTGGCAACAAATACAACGCTCGCAGCATGTTCGGCCGGGCTCACCTCTATCCTTTACGGGTACTTCAAAATGAAGACGTGGGACGCCGGCTACACGACGAACGGATTTCTGGCTGGGCTGGTTGCGATTACCTGTCCTTGCTATTGGGTCAGTCCAACCGGCGCAGTCCTGCTTGGCGGGATTGCTGGAGTGCTGGTCATTGTCGGAGTCGATGCTCTCGAATGGCTGCGAATTGATGATCCCATCGGAGCCGTGCCGGTTCATGGTCTTTGCGGCATCTGGGGAACGCTCTCACTCGGCTTGTTTGCCTGTGGCCAATATGGTTCGACTGGACCTATCGCTCCTGACAATTCGGCGCCATTGAAAGGACTCTTCTATGGCGGAGGGATGCAGGTGCTTAAGGCCCAAATCATCGGGAGCGCTTGCATAACCCTGGCCACGTTCGCGGTAGCCATGGTTGTGATGTACGTAGTGAATGCGATGGGTTTGCTGCGCCTGCCCAGAGAGGCAGAGCTCTACGGCATGGATCTGCACGAGCACGGAATTTCGGCCTATCCGGAATATGTTATCTCGGCAATTGGGGCGCCGGGAGGCATGGAGCAGGAACTACCGATGTCGCAGGCAGCGAAAGCCACAGCGGCAGTAGGTTCTCTTACTCGCGCAATAAGCTAACTACGCGTTGTTTTACGTTCATGGAGAGCTGGAGGTAGAGGGTTTGCCTCCAGTTATTCCGGAGCATCACTACCAAGGAGCCGAGATGATAAAAATTGAAGCCATAATTCAACCCAACCGATTCGACGCCGTTAAGCAAGCGTTGATCGATATTGGTGTTGAGGGAATGACGATTTCAGAAGTGCGGGGCCACGGCCGGCAAAAGGGGCATAAGGAGACCTACCGTGGCGGGGAATACAGCGTGGACTTGCTCCCCAAAGTCAAATTTGAGCTTGTTGTGCAGGACCAGGCGGTCGACAAGGCGGTTGACACGATTGTGAAAAACGCCGCGACCGGCAATATTGGAGACGGCAAGATATTCCTATACAAGGTAGAGGAGGCAATCCGCATTCGCAACGAAGAACGCGGCGCTGCCGCTGTTTAGATACAGAAGTCTGTCGTAGCGTCGGCCAAACGTAGCGACGACGAAACGGCGAGACGCAGGAAACTCTGCGTCTCGCCGTACTAAAAATGTTCAGCTCAGCGGGTGCCTGGATAATCCAGAAGCTATACAAAAACCCGTCATTATGAGCGACTAAAATGAAGAAAGAGAAAACATCGACCGATTCGATGTTTTCTCTGCGATTTCTGAGTTCTTTCCGGTTCCGCCACCGGCATTCGCAATTACTTTTTTTCTTCGGGTGGGAAATGTGCGAACATCTTCCGCACTCCCTTGTCGAGATTTTTAGTGTTCTTATCTGCGTTGTTGGAAAGTGTGTCGCTCGACGACCCGCGCCAGATTAGACTCTTGGTCTTTGTGTCGAACAGATCAACGACGAGGGAGCCGACCGTGTAGGTATCGGTAGTCGTGGTTGCGTCTCCGAATCCTCCAAAACGCCAACCTCCTCCAAAACCGTCGTAAAAAGTGTTTAGAGTCTGCTGCTTCTTCGTGATCTCCATCGCTACGATAGAGACGTCGCCACCGGACGGTACCTGGGTCCAGCCTTTGGCGGTTAATGCCGTATTCACCGCGTCCTTAATACGGTCAACCATCAGTGGATCCTTGGTTTGGACCTTCTCCCAAGAGTAGGTCTTGTACTGTCCGAAATTTGCGCTGTGATCGTAATCGGTCTTCACCTGCTGCGCGAATAACGAAGCAGTTAATACAAAGAACAGCGCGATCGAAACGAATATTGTGTTTTGTACCTTCATGATTTCTCCTTTTGTTG
>Ga0185299_10000473_pt1 | contig 108115 bp, 97 predicted proteins | sample PaiPotPPA55metaG_FD_128002 | JGI IMG/M metagenome (GOLD analysis project Ga0185299, IMG submission 128002) | Iron sulfur acid spring bacterial and archeal communities from Banff, Canada, to study Microbial Dark Matter (Phase II) - Paint Pots PPA... ... | reverse complement strand
AGCCAAGCTCAGCGCGGAAGGAATCGATCCGCGCATCCCGTGGCTGTACGACTTTAAGCTCGACTTCCGCTTTCGGTAACAGAGGGCAAGTACCGAAGTCCAGGAAATACCTGCTAAAAAATCCCTGATCACATGGCGGATCGCGGCGGACTGGGGGAAGAGGTGCCGTGGCCATGTTGCCTGCCTTCGAAGATTCCTCGGGATTTTCATGGTTTGTGGTGGCCATGTTCGTGGCCACGTTGGGCATCTTGGCCCGGGAGCCAGAGTTATGCCTCCAAAACGCACCGTCATCCTCAGGGACAGGCATTCATGCCGGCTCCATGTTGCTTTCTGGGTGCGCCGTGCGGTATACTCCAACGAGAATTTTCCCTCATGCCAGGCGCGGTGGGAAGCATGATCGCTAGGGCTGCCGAGAACGAGGTCACGATCTTCGCCCGGCTCATTGAGTCGGCCCGAGAGCCTCTTGCCCCTCCCGCCGCGCGCTACATCCTGGCGCTCGAATTCCAACCTGAGGAGCGCGAACGGATGCACGAACTCGCCCTAAAAGCTCAGGACGGCACTCTTACTGCTGCCGAGCAAGTAGAGATCGACGCCTACGAGCGCGTCGGCACCTTGCTCTCCATCTGGAAATCCAAAGCACGCAAAACTCTTAAACACGTGCGCCGTAGATCCCGATGAGGCATGGCTCGTCTGTCGCCGAACAAGTCTGGAATCGGGCGAGCGGACGCTGCGAATATTGCCGCATGGCCCAGAAATACGACGAGCTCACCTTTGAGGTCGAGCACATCATCTCCAAAAAGCACGGCGGCCAGACCGTCCTATCGAACCTCTGTCTCGCCTGTTTCAGCTGTAACCGCTATAAGGGAAGTGACATCGCGGGTCGAGACATCCGCACCGGAAAGCTCGTACCTCTCTTTCATCCACGCCGCATGAAATGGGTTCGCCACTTTCGGTGGAACGGCGCGATTCTTATCGGACGCACGCCCATCGGCCGAGCCACGATTGCCGTGCTTGGCATTAACTTGCCGCACCGCGTCGAGCTCCGGCAGCAACTGATCGATGAGGGTCTATTCTCGCCTTCCGCCGGCTAACTTGGCATCTTCGCTTTCGCAATGCGTCGTCTTGGAACCCGCAGAGCCCGCAGAGGGAGCAGAGAGCGCAGAGAGAACCGCCAAGCTAATGAGCGCGCGCATTCCGCAGCATTACCGTTTTCCCGCTCCGGAACACACATGACACTTTCCGCTACCTGCGCATCGGACACATCCTTCAGCAGACGTGCCACCCTTGCGGATGCAATAGCAGATTCCCGTGCCAGAACATTGCGAACAGGGTCCGTGGATGACAAAATCTTCCTCCCGATGGCCAACCGTTAATTCTTGGACGAAGAACTTTTGAAGCGCCTTGCGGCGCTTCGCATCGAGCAGCAATTGGCCAACCTTATCGGAACAAAGCAATGTGGCCGTCCGCGCGAAACCGTTTTCCAACCAAACGTCTGGCGAAAACAGGACCATTTCGTCTTCCGGCATGGGAAGCACGATGCGATCAGGGCCGAATCCAACCCACCGCCAGCGCCCACATTCCGGGCATGCTTTCTCTGCGACTCTGCGAGAAATGTCTTTCGCTGCAAGTTCTAATGCCTGGGCGGAGTCGAACCGCCGAAGACTGGACCGGCTGGCCATTCCTCCCGATTCTGCTTGCCGCTGCAACGGGAAGGGAAATGAGCAAAGATTGTACGGCAATCTCCCGCCTGATCACGATGCCGGGATAGCCCGCCGATCTTCTAGCGCCTTCGCCCGTCTTCCGGGACAAGGGCTCTTTTCTGATCAATTATGGCGTATGCGATTGTCTGATCCGTTGCGCTTTCGCTCAGCGTTCATTTGCCACAAGAACCCGACGATAGGTCCGATGGCCAAGCCAGCGAAGAAGCCAAGGAAGGCAAACATCGTAGCTACGTCAAAAGCACCATGGCTAGCAATTAGGCCAGTCACGAAATCGATGCCGGCTCCGACGATTGCTCCAATAAGCAAACTGAGCAGGACTCTTTCAAGCGTCTGCATTGGCTTAGGTCGCCCTTAATGAGTTTGTCTGCTCTTTCAAGTCACGGCCAGAGCGCCCGGATGCGGCGCTCGATTCGGCGTTTCATGCGTTCAAAAAAGGAATGTGCAGTCGGAACGAAATCCTTCTCTGCCACGCGCCAAAGTTCAATGTCCGGTTTTATCTCAAATATGACTGCAATATGGTTGCTGTCTTCATCCCACCAGATCTCCTCTACAGTGATTCGTGTCCACGTTTCAGGTCCCCCAAAATGAGTAGGCGGTGCGTGCTCCCCAAGTAGGTTTACGACTTGCTCCGGAGACCATCCGAGCTGAATCTTGTCGCAGTTCTCTTGAGTGATTCGAGGCTTCTCCACGGGGATAAGCAAATAGCCAGCGCAGACCGCGACCAGCATGAATGCCGTTCCGGCCCAGAACCGCCAGCGTTTGAGCAGCCAGCGCATGCCCGATTCTACCTTCTGGCGGGGAAGCCTGTTCAGTCCATCACGTCGTCAAATGGGTCGTGGACCCGCTTGAGGATGCCAACCTTCTCTGCGCCCTTTTTGGCATACCATTGCAGTGTTTCCCAGGTGGTTGCGAGATGCAATTCTTTGTCGTCCGCGCTGCCGTCAACAAAGTCTACACGGACCCAGTTTGGCCCGCTGTCCCAGCGATGACTGGTAATCCGCGCTCCGCGACCCACGACTCTCCACAGGCCGTTATCTTTCCAAAGAATTGCTTCCACGTCTCCAATCCTCATCCCGTCCTGAATCCGGTCAAAGTTCGCCTGCGTAATCCGGCCCCGGCCAGAGCGGACTAACGCCACGCTCCCGGCGAGCCCCAGGAGCAGGACGAGACCGAGCCAGACGTACCAGCGCTTGAGCAGCTTCCGCATCCCCCGATTCTACCTCCAGCAGCGCAGAAAATGAAACTACCCTCCCCATTCCATTTCCGCTCTCTGCTTCTCTGCCCTCTCCGCGCCCTCTGCGAGAATAGCGCCGCCGATCACATGCCGCGCCTGGCGCGCGCGTTGCTCTGCCTGACGAGCGGCTCTATACTGCACACTGGTTTAACAGCCCGTTGAAAAAGGTGTCTGGAACCTTCAAGGCGTGCGAAAAACCGAGGTTATGCTACCCGTAAGGTTCCAGACACCTTTTTCAACGGGCTGCCAAGGGTAGAGAAGGGATAACGCAAATGCCGGCCCGTGTCGTATTAGCCATGAGCGGCGGAGTGGACAGCTCCGTGGCCGCCTTGTTGCTCAAGCAGCAAGGGTACGAGGTCATCGGCCTGTTCATGCGCACCGGCGTCCATGGTGATGGTCATGATGACACGCCAAGCCACAAACGCGGCTGTTGCAGCGCGGTCGATGCCGGCGATGCCCGCCGGGTTGCCGACCGGCTGAATATTCCCTTCTATGCGCTCGATTTTGAAGCCGACTTCGAGCGCATCATCGACTACTTCGCGGACGAATATCTCGTGGGCCGGACACCCAATCCCTGCGTCGTCTGCAATAACTGGCTGAAATTCGGCAAGCTCTGGTCCTATGGCAAGCAGCTGGAGGCCGACTTCATCGCGACAGGACACTACGCTCAGGTCTGCAAGCGCGACGGCCGCTTCGCCTTGCACCGCGGGCTGGATCCGGACAAGGATCAGTCGTATGTGCTGTTCGGCATCAGGCCAAGCATCCTGCCGCATCTGCTTTTTCCGATTGGCGGTTATCGCAAGGACGAGGTGCGCCGCCTGGCCCGCGAAGCCGGCCTGGGCGTTTCGGACAAACCGGACAGCGTCGAGATCTGCTTCGTGCCCGACAGCGATCATGCGGCGCTGATTCGCCGGCGCCGGCCGGAGCGGATCACTGCCGGCCATATCGTCGATACCAGTGGCAAGATTCTGGCCGAGCATGAGGGAATCGACAACTTTACCGTGGGGCAGCGGAAGGGACTAGGCTTCGCTGCAGGCGCGCGCCGTTATGTCCTACGCATTGTCCCGGACGCCAATCAAGTCGTCATCGGTGAGCGCGAAGAGTTGTTGGCCTCCGGTCTGCTTGCCTCGCGGGTGAACTGGCTGGTCGACGTGCAGGCCGGCAGCCCGGTGTGTTGCTCTGCCAAAATCCGCTACCGGCATCAGGCGGTGCCTGCCTCGGTCGGCATGCTGCCCAACTGCGGCGCGCGCGTGATGTTTGCGCAAGCGCAATGCGCGGTCACACCGGGCCAGGCGGTTGTCTTCTATGACGGCGACCGCGTCCTCGGCGGCGGTTGGATCGACTCGGCTGTCCCTTAAATCAGCCTGCGCAAATCAGCAGCATCATAGACGGCAGCTTTGTGACCGACACACCCCTTATTCGTCCGAGCATTATTCTCCTTCGTCCAGAGACTGATCTCGGTTTGGCGAGTTGCCTTTGGAGCGCTTGAACAAGTAGACAACCCCGTAGACGACCGCATGGAAGGCGCCCAGACAGAGAGTTTCACAAGCGGAGGACGATCTACTTGCGGCTGGACGGCATGACTTTCAATCCGCGTTTGCGGCAGAGGCAGTCGCCTGGCGGGCCGGGGAATGAAAAGTTCAGCCCGGCAATTCGGACACGGTTCGCGCCGGCCAATGCTGCTTCGCAAGACCGCCACAAGCTTCCGACACCGAGGGCAAGTGAAGGTCACAAACATCGCAGGTTTTCTGGAGTCGGCTTCAGTCGACGCCGCCATGCGCCCGCGCCATGCCGCGCCGACGACCCGCCCCCATCTGGTGGCGCACAAAGGGGAAGGCGTACATTCGGCTCCGGTGGAGCGTAAAGGCACATTTGCGACAAGTTCCGCCCCCTGGCCCTTGACGTTTAGTTCCTGGCGCGTTCTGCCCCGTTAGCTGCGGCCACCTCAAGGGCCCACTTCTGGGCGTCCAAAGGGGCGTTGCAGAGTTCCGGGTCGTGCCGCGCGCGGTCAGCATGCTTCAAGAGTTTCATGCGCGCGTAGCGGTGTTCCGGTCTCTTGGCAAGGAACACGTTCACCATATCCACTGCGCGCACCAGGGTAGGCGAATCGCGAGCGCCCTCTTTCCAGAGCAAGCCAAGTTTCCATTGGCCGAACGCGTGCTGGGTCCACGTCCAGGCGTCCTTCGGCTTTTTGGTGGAAACCAGCAATGCTGGGTGCGTATCCAGCGCTGCGGCAACGGCCTTCAAGGTTTCAAATGTGGGTGTAACCTTGTCGTTTTCGAGCCGTGACAGATTCGGCTTGGCAATGCCGCACTTGGCAGCCAGCGCGTCCAGCGTTAGGCCGCGCGCCTGGCGAATCGCGCGGATACGGCCGCCGACGCCCGACTCAGCGCGGTCCTTGCTTTTGTAGTAAGCGTAAGACGGCTCGCACACGTGGAGCACGAAGTCCGAAGGAAAGTCGATCTTAACACGGTCATCGAACTCGATGAAAGCCGCGTAACCGTCATGGATAATGCCGGCCATTGTAGGCTTAGCATCGGGATTCCAATCTTCGGCTCGATCGAGCGCGTGCAGCGGCATGGCATAGGTTCTACCGTTGTCCATTTCGCAGAAAATCACGGCGCCGTCGCTCGAAAGGCCGACGTGCCTGAATCGAAGTTCCTTAGATTCCATATGCTTGCCTCCATTTTGCAATGGCCGCATTCGCCTGCGCTTTATGCCGTTTTGGCCCAGTCATCCACGTGCCGGTCTCAAGGTTGAATTTCCCGATGAAATTCCCATCTTTGCGCACATGGCAGTGCAAGGGTGGATGATCGGTCTTGTACATCGTGATCTTGAAGCCGCGCACCGTTCATTCCGCCATGCTCCACCCTTTGGCATAAGTTATCACATGATAACTCAAGAAGCAAGCCACAGCGCCAAGCCTTTGCGCTCGGCCGCCTGGCATTGCCAGAGACGAAGATGCAGCCGGCCCATGCGGCCGTCGTCGTCACCCAGGGCCACGAAGGGCGGCCTGTCCTGGAGGAGATTCTTGTATTTTCATCCTTGACAAGCCCCATGGCTCATGGCTAGATATGAATATAGGTGCGATGTCAATCCCTGGGTTCTAACCAAGGAGGGCGACTATCGAAAGTCCACCGACCCAAGATCACCGGAACCGGTAGGTTGTGGATTTCGGCACATACGTTCTTGGGTGGCTCCGGCCTTAAAGGCTGCTCCCCCCAAAAAACCCGATAAGTCACCACCGATCCAACAGCCTCGAGCGTTCCGGTCCGTGCTTCAAGAAAGCGGCCCGCTGCACCAAGCATTTCGCTGGTGCAGCGGGCCGCTGTTTTTTTGCTCTGGGCTTGGATCCTGCAGCATTCGTAAGCCGACGCGCCAGCGAGGTCCCTCGCCGGCGCGTCGGCTTGCAATCATTTAATCCACGAACGAGAAGCACGCAAACGGCACGCTCCGGATCGCGGTGTTATCTTCAAAAAACAGGTCGGCTACCTCAATCGGCCCGTCGTTGGTTTCGAGCACGTAGGGCCTTAACTGGGCCCGCAAGCCTGTTCCGGGCCGAATCAACACGCGTTCGAGCGGTTGCCGGCTGGACATTTCCAGATCGACCAAACATTCCGATGCAAACTTAATGGTGTGGTACATAGCTCTGTCTCCTGACGGTGCCATAGGGCTGATTCTGCCTTGTGTCTCTGCCGTCAAGATTTCATGAAACCTTCGGACTTTTTCCGATTTAGGAATAAGCAAAAGGCGTGCCGAAGGGGCCAGGCGCGTTTGCGGAAGTGCCCGCCGGCCTGTTCGTGCCGCGCCAGGAAGCCTCGGAATAGCCGGGCGAACGGCTATCGCGTCAAAAAGGCCAGCAATTTGCGCAGGTGCCCGGCATGATTACTTGCCTCGGTGAAGATGTTAGACACGTGTATGTTTTTGATGCAAGCGTCTTTTCCACGGACTGCATGCCGCTGCCCTCTGGCGCCGAGCTACCGCCGGCGGCTGGCCGTAGGCATTCCTGGGATTTAATGTTGCAGCCGGCGTCAAGACGGCCGACCCACGCGGGCGCCGCGCACGACGTTGCCGGATGATTGGAACGAGATTTGCAAACAGTGGTTAGTCTTCGCGGCACAGGCGCGAGTGTTGGTAACCGTCAAGCCCTGGCGGGCGGACACGCAAAGGAAAGCAACCATTTTTCCTGAACGGTCCGCCGGTCTGTCGGCTCGAGTGTGAAAGGAACAATGTCATGCATACTCGTTTTCAGGCACGTAGGATTTCCAAACAACGGATGGATTCGCTGCGCAAGTCAGGGCGTATGAAGGACGGCATCCTGCTGGATTCATTCAGCGGATTCCTGATTGTGGAACCGCTGGGCAGCAATCTCGGCGACGGCGACGTCCTCGACGCGACCGAGGCCGATTTCGAATTGAATTCGGCGTGGTGCCTCGAGACCAGGTCGAGGCTGAACGAAGCGCGCAAGCGCCTGGGGCTGGAGGCCGAAGCACCGGCCGAGGCTCTGGAGGTCTAAGACGGCGTGCCAGCGCCGATAACCGCGCAGCCTGCAGCGCCGGCAAGGGATACCTTGCTCGCGCTGCGGGCTGCGGTTGGTGTCTCTTATGGCTAATCTGACAGTCTCGATTCCGCACCAGCTCACTCGTGAAGAGGCCAAGCGGCGCGTCGGCGAGTTGGTCAGTCAATTTCAAAAGCAGTATGGCGGACTCGGCCAGGTTTCGCAGCGCTGGGAAGGCGACATCATGCACTTCACGCTGGCGGCGGCCGGCATGACCACGACCGGCCAGGTTTTCGTGGAAGATCAGGCCGTGCGCCTCGACATTCCCTTGCCCTGGCCGTTGCGCATGCTCGCGGCCGGAATCAAGCAGCGCATTGAACAGGAAGGCCGCAAACTCCTCGGTCCGCCACCTGCCAGTTCATCGACATGAAGTCTTCTCCTGCAGATGGTAGCGTCCGCTCGCTCGATCCCAAGCTGGCTGGCACCGTTTATTGGGCGCTGGTCAGACTGCCGGCGGCGAAGCGCTTGCAGATTGGTGATCCAAAGGCGCCGTTGCTGGAAAAAGGCTGTGATTTCGCTGTCCTGATTGTTACCGATTGAAGTCTGCAACTGCCGGCTCGTCGCGATCATCGAACAGATCGGCAACTTCTTGCCGCCAGGAGCGCACGGCGTCCTTCGCCTGCCGTGCGTCGTGGCGGATCCTGGACTTGTCGATGTGCACGCTGACCTCGACCTGGTCGCTGAGCCGATCTTCCCGCGTGGACACGTTGAACCAGTCCCGGCAATAACCCAGGGCGACAACCCCGGCGGCCAGGAGGACAAGGGTGCTGAGGAGATTACGCATGGCGGCAACTTCCTTCGGTTGGCAGGACTGATATCAATGCGGGAGCTATGCGTCCAGCAGTAATTCGCCGGCGCCGGCCGAATATTGCGGACTTCTCAGCAAAATGCCTGATTCTTATTGGACATCCACCATCGCTTTGATCACTCCGGTCTCCGGCCGGGTGTACGATGGAAAATCGTCTATCAAATCCGCAAGCCCTGATCGATGCGTAATCCACGGCCGCGTGTCAAGGCATCCGTCTTCGATGAGTTGGATGATCCGCTCAAAGTCGGCAGGCAAGGCATTGCGTGAGGCATGGATGGACAATTCCCGGCGGTGCAGCAGGGGGTCGGGGAAGCTAACGTTGTCCGTCACGACGCCCACGAGCACCAGCCGCCCGCTGTGAGCGACGTAAGTGGCGGCGTTGCACATCGAGCGCGTGTTGCCGGTGGCATCGAAGACCACGGCGAACAGAGCGCCGTCCGTTATGGCGCGGATTTGCGGCAGTTCAGAATCATTTCCCTGGAAAAGGATTGTGTGCGGCACGCACAGCGTCTTCGCGCAGAAGTCCAGCCGTTTTCCGTTTATATCCATCACCGTGATGACGGCTCCGGCGAGCTTGAGAAATTCAATCACCGACAAACCGATCGGCCCGGCGCCAATGACCAGGACATGGTCGCCCGCTGCCGGCCGGCCGCGGCTGACGGCGTGGCAGCCAATGCCCAGCGTCTCCACCAGAGCCAGCTGATCGAGGCTGAGCTTGCTGGATTTGTGCAGCTTGCGCGCCGGCAGCAGGAACTGCGGACGCAAGCCGCCGTCCGTGTGTACGCCGAGTACCTGCAAGCTTTCGCAACAGTTGCTGCTGCCGCGCCGGCAAGCGTAACACTGCTGGCAATTCAAATAGGGCTCGACCGAGCAGCGCTCCCCCGGCCGCAGGTTTTTGACATCATCGGCGACCGCGACCACTTCCACACCCAGCTCGTGACCAGGGATGCGTGGGTAACTGTAGAAAGGCATCTTGCCCAGGTAGCCGCTGATGTCCGTCCCGCAGATGCCGACGCGATGAACGCGGACGAGAGCCTGCCCCGGCCCCGGCAGCGTGGCCTCGGCGACCTGTACCTGTTCAAGCTTGCCTGGCTCGCGCAGCAGGATGGCTTTCATACCGTCGTGCTCCAGGCTACGCCTTGCAGATTGGCTAAGAGGAACCGTTTGCCCTCTGTCCGGAAATCGGACAGCGTTCTGCCTCTTTCGGAACAGAGGGCAAATCGGGACGGTACGCTCTAACTCTTCGGAGCCTTCTTTACTTCGCTGACCGTGCCGTGATTGGAGTCAGCGACCGCTTTCTTGATGTCGTCAAGATTGCATTTGCTATCCTTCTTGACGTTGAAGCGTGCTTCCTTGGCATCGTAATCAATCACCACTGAGCTCGCGTCTACACACGGTAGACCTTGCAGCGCCTCGCGCACTGCAGCAGTTCAGGACACCCTTCAGGCCATGCCTGAAACGCCCAGCACGTAGTCCGTATCTGCGGCCTTGGCCGTCGCCGGACCATTTTTGGCAGGCGCGCTGGCTGCACTCTTCTGCGGCGAGCTTGCCGGCTGATCGCATCCGGCCAGCATGGCTCCCAGCATCAAGAGCGCCCCTCCCGATCGCAACATCACACGCATGAGACTGGTCTCCTAAAAAAAGAAAAGAGCGTACCGAATGACGTTGGCTATAAGAGCGATAGTAGCAATCTTATCCACTGCTGTCGCGTGAAGATCAAGGCCGCTTCAAAACAACCGGCGTTGGCGGTCCGGATTCACCAGCATGAGCGCCAGCCGTCTTTGCGGAGCACTGACCGGAAATGCCGGCAACTCCGTCGGCTTGACCCACCTGCCCTGCTGGTAAAACTGTGAATAAAACCGGCCGCGCCGGTGCCGCGCCTCAAAGCAAACCAGGCGAATCCGGTGATGCGTAATGCTGTGACGCAGCGTCATCAGCTCGGCGCCTATGTCGACGTCAAAGCCGGTCAGTTCCGGGAGGAAGCGCGCGGCAGCCTCGTCGTGCGACTCCCCTTTCTGCACAGGTGCATGCGGGAATTCCCAGAGTCCGGCCCACCGCCCGGTCTTCGGCCGCTGACCCAGGCAGACCGCGCCGTTGCGGCGCACGACGACCGCGGCCTCTTCAATAGCGAGCGGTCGAGGCGGCGGCGGCGAAAAGGGAATTGTTTCCTGAATGCCAAGACGCCAGGCCGCGCAAAGGTCCGCCAGCGGACAGGAGGCGCACTTCGGCGCCGCCGGGGTGCACACGAGGGCGCCAAGTTCCATCAAGGCCTGATTGAAGGCCCCGACCCGGCGCGCCGGCAAAAGCGCCTCGGCCAGTTTCCACAGCCAGTCGCGCAGCGGGTCGCGTTGCGGATCATCGCGGCGTCCGTACAGGCGGCACAGCACCCGCCGGCTGTTGGCTTCCAGGATCGGCAGCCTGCGCTCGAAGGCTTGCGAGAGGATCGCGCCCGCGGTGTAACGGCCGATGCCCGGCAAGGACAGGAGGCTGGCCGGCACCTGAGGAATCTCGCCCCGGTGACTGCTCACGATTGCCTGGGCCGCCTGGTGCATGTCACGGGCGCGGCGGTAGTAGCCAAGGCCCTCCCAGAGCCGGAGCACTGCTTGCTCGTCGGCCCCGGCGAGCGCAGCCACCGTCGGAAAGGCTTTCACGAAGCGTTGGAAGTAAGGAATGACGGTGACTACCTGGGTTTGCTGCAGCATGATTTCGCTTACCCAGATGCGATAGGGATCACGGTCGCGGCGCCAGGGTAGATCGCGCTGGTTGCGAGCGAACCAACTCAGGAGGCGAAGCTGAATTTTACGGCGCTCGGATGCGCGGGGGAGGTCACCGGGCATGGCGCGCTTCTTGATGTGTGCTTTCTGCTCGACCGGCAAAAGCTCGCTCCCAGCCTGAGTCACCGCGTAGGACGGATTGGCAATCCGTCCTACTCTATTTAGCCGCGCGGCCGGCGCATGTATTTTTCCAGGATCGCCTTGGCGGCGCTGGAGGTATTGCCCTGGGCCGCCTTGGCCGCCTTCTCGCGTGCGGCGCCCCCCTTGGCATCTTCCGCCTTCGGGGCTTCTCCGGGATTGATGATCTGCATCACCGTGCTGCCGGTGGGAATGCCGTCGCTGTCCACGGGCATGCTGTCCGAAGTTGGGGCGCCATCGTCCTGCAGAGACAGCAGCATGGCCGCCGCCGCCTCGTCCTCCGCGCTGTGCGTTGCCCTGGCAGACTTGGGAACCGGCGTCGGCTTGTCCACGGGCACATCCACTTCCAGCGCCACGCGGAATGTCAGCGGGCCCACCTTCAGCACATCACCGTCATGCAATTCGCGCTCTCCCTTGACGGGTTCTTCGTTGATGGCGGTGCCGTTGGTGCTGTCGAAATCGCGCACGAAGGCCTTGCTGTCGCGCATGAGCACCGCACAATGCCGCTTGCTGATCAGCGCGCTGGCCGGCCGGAGCTGGCACTGTGGGTCACGGCCGATGAGGAACTGGGACAAGGTGACCGGAATGGTTTTCCCTTCCATCTTCCCGGGCGTCATTACGACTAGGTTAAGCTTCATGGAACGACCTCACTCCTGTCGGTGGTGCGAAACCGCAGTGCACGCTCTGCGGCATCGCCTGGAATCTGGGCAATTTCCGCAGCGACACCAACCTCCCCGGCAACCTGCTATCATACCATGAATCGCAGGCATCAAGATAGCGCAAGATTAAGCGGTCCAAAGTATTGTGCCACGAGGCAGGAGCGCATGCAACGAAAAAGCATCGCCGTAGCATTTGCCGCACAACCAACCGACTCCGTTTCTTCGCGCAGGGCGGTTGCTCTTGGTTTGGCCATTTTCTTGCTGCTCATGGCACTGGCCGGCGGCATGATCGGCTGCGGCGCCTCGGCGACTTACTCCCAACGCCAGCCCCGGACATTCGAGGGACAAACCCTGCGCGTCTCCTGTCCCGGCGATCCTGCTGCCGCGGTGATTCAGCGCTATAGCAAATCCTGGAGTTTGCAAACCGGCGCGCGCGTTGAGCTGGTGCACTACGACCCCGAGAAAGGTCCCGACCTGGGACCGGCCGCCGATCTTTGGGTCATCCCGCCGGCGCGCATGCCGCACTGGGCGGGGCCCGGACAGTTGCACGAAGTGCCGGCAGCGATCACGGCCGAGGGCGCTGCCTTCGCCTGGGACAGGATTGTGCATTCCTACCAGAAGCTGCTCACCTGGGATCGCAAGGTGTACGCCTTGCCGTTGCTCGGCGAAGAGTTGTTGTGCTTTTACCGGGAAGACTTGCTCCAGGATCCAAGCATTCGTGCCGATTACCGGAAAAGCCGCGGCGCCGACTTACCCAGACCGGGAACCGGGCCGCGCACCTGGCAAGAACTCGCGGACATCGCGGAGTATTTCAACAAGCAAAAACGTCCCGGCCTGGATCGGCCCGTGGCCAGCATGCCCTCCCTACCGGCCGCTGACGACGATCTCGACCGCGAATTCTACGCGGTCGTGGTACCCTTTGCGCAGCAGGGCGTTCACGCCGACGATCGCAAGCCGCCGCCCGATGATGAGATGTTGTCCTTCCATTATGACCTGGTCACAGGCCAGGCGCGGATCAGCACGCCGGGATTCAGGAGCGGCCTGGAAATGTTGAAACGCCTGCAGGCGTGCCGGCCCGCGGGAGAAGCGACCGATCGCGCGGCAAGCTTTCAGAAGGGGGAGGCCGTATTCTGTCTGGCTGATCCCGCGTGCATCAGCCGTTTCGTAAACGAGCCGGCGTTGGAGGGCAAGTGGGGCTATTGCCGGCCGCCGGGCAGCCGCGTGGTCTTTGATTATCGCAGCGGCGCGGAGCGGGCCGCGCCGACAGGAAATTTTGTGCCCTACCTGGGCGGCAAAGGCTGGGTCAGCGTCGTGCCGCGCAGCAATGCCGCCCCGGAGGCCGCCTTTGCCCTGGCTGCTATGCTTGCCGATCCGCAAACCAGCCGCGACATCGTCATCGAGCCGGAATGGGGGGGTGGCGTTTTCCGCCGCGAGCATCTGGACAGCAGGGCCGGCTGGCTGGCCTTCGGACTTAGCGACGGCACCGAGAACCTTGTCGAAACGCTGCGTCAAGTGGTCCTGCATCCGCAATTCAAGAATCCGGTGACCCGGCTGCGCCTCCCGGACGAACGCGACCACCAGCTGGCCTTGCTGCACGAGGTGCGCGCAACCCTGCTGCGCGGCAAGGAGCCCGCACAGGCGCTGGCCGACGCGTCCAAACGTTGGCAGGAGATCGACGCCAAGAAGGATGCCAAGCTGCGCCGCCGGGAGTACCGCTTGAGCCTCGGCCTGAGCGGCGGCAACTAATTACTGACCGTGCAGGATGTTGCAACATTTTAACCCGACGCGCCAGCAAGGGCCTCGCTGGCGCGTCGGGTTAAAATGATGCGGAATCGAGCATATGCCACAAGATCCGCTGCACCTGCTTTGCATTGAACCGAGCTTCCCGGGCCGGCTGGGGGCGGTGGCCGATTGGCTGGTGCGCAAGCGCGGCTATCGTTGTCAGTTTTTTTTCGCCAATGCGGCAACGCCGGAGCATTGGCCGGATTCGGTGGGCAAAGGGCTGGAGCTGGTTCATTTCAATGTGGGCGGCGTGGCCAAGGAAGAGCGGGTGTCATGGACGCGCGTGCTGGAGCGCGGTCTGTGCTACGCCTACGGATGCTGGGAAGTACTGGAAATGCGGCGGCCGCGGCCGGTTGATGTGGTGCTCGGTCGCTCTGCCGGGCTTGGCTCAGCACTGTTTGCGCCCATTTACGTCCCCGGCGCGCCCGTGGTCAATTTCTTCGATTATTACTATCACGCCCATGCCCATGACCTGGCTGACGAAGCCGGACCGGACACAGCCGTGGAGTACTTCCACTGGCGGCGCGCGGCCAATGCCATGGACCTTATCGAGCTGGAAGCCGATATCACGCCCTGGACCGCAACCGAGTGGCAACGCAATTTGTATCCCAGGGAGTATCGGGAGGACTTTGTTGTTTTGCATGACGGCGTGGACACGCGCCGCTTTACGCGCAGCACCACAGGGCCACGAACGATAGGCGGACGCGCGGTGCCCGCCGGCATGCGCGTGGTCAGCTTTGTGGCCGATCGGCTGGACAAATTGCGTGGTTTCGACCGCTTTGTCGCGTTGGCGAACCGGCTGCTGCGGGCGCGCTCAGACGTGCTGTGCGTAGCAATTGGCGGCGCGCCGGTGCGGCGGGGACTGGATGTGCAGTTCTACAACCAGGATTACGGTGCACAGGTGCTGGCGCAGACTCCGCCTCACGATCCGAACAGGTTCTGGTCACTTGGCTCCGTGCCGCCAGGCGTGGTTGCTGATTTATTGACCATCAGTGATTTGCATATTTATCCGAGCCGTCCGTACGCCGTGGCGCGCTCGCTGGTGGAAGCTATGTCGGCGGGCTGCGTGGTGCTGGCCGCTGACAATGAGCCGGTGCGTGAATTCATCACGCACGAACAGACCGGTTTGCTTGTCAACGCGGCGGATGTTGATGCGTGGGAAAAGCTAGCGTTGCAAGTGCTGGATCGCCCCGCGGAATTTCGACCTTTGGCCGATGCCGCAGCCGGGTTGATCCGAAACAAGTATGCGCAGGACGTGACGTTGCCTCAATTGGCCGAGGTGTTTGAGCGGCTGACGGCGAGGTCGCCGCAACGGTTGTCTTCGCGCCCGTGAAGTCATTCTCGGCGGAATTGAAATTAACATGGACCTTCTCTTCATTCACGAAGCCTTCCCGGCTCAATTCGGCCATGTCGCGTTGGAGCTGAGCCGGCGCTATGGCTGGAAGTGCCGCTTTCTGGTCGAGGACCTGTCGCGCTGTCCGACGCCCACGAAGGCGATGTTGGAGACGCTGGACATCCAGCGGCTGCCGGTCTCGGCGGAGTACCGCGCCAACCGGGACTTGCCCTGGCCGCAGATGTATGGCCGCTATCTGGAATTGTGCCAGGCCACGTATGCGGCAGTGCGCGCGCGGCCGGAGTTGAAGCCTGATCTTGTTGTCGCCCACGGCGGCTGTGGGGCGCCGACGCTGTTCCTGCCGGAAGTCCTCACATGCCCGATCGTCAATTACTGCGAGTATTATTTCGCCCTCGGCAGGTGTGATATTTCCTATCGCATCGATTTGCCGCCGGCAGAACCGGCGCAATTCTACCCGCGCTGCATCAATGCCATTGTGCTGGCCAGCCTGGTGGATTGCGCTTCCGGTTATTCGCCGACGGAGTGGCAACGGCAATCGTTCCCGCAGCGCTTCCGGCCGAAGATTGAGGTGCATTTCGACGGCATCGATACCGAACTCTATCGGCCGCGCGTCGTGCCGCGGGTCATTGCCGGGAACGCCGTGCCGGCCGACACGCGGATTGTGACTTATGTCGCCCGCGGCCTGGAATCGATGCGCGGCTTCGACCAGTTCATGAAAGTGGCCCAGCACATCGCCAGGGAGCGCTCCCAGGTCTTGTTTGTCGTCGTGGGCAGCGAACTGACGTACTACGGCTGGGACAAGCTGCACACGGGACAGCCGAGCTTCAAGCAGTGGGTGTTAAGCCAGGGCAGCTATGACTTGTCGCGCTTTGTTTTCATCGATCATCTATTCCCCGAGCAACTCGCCGAGCTCCTCTGTCTGAGCGACCTGCATCTGTACCTGACTGTGCCCTTTGTGCTTTCCTGGTCCATGCTGGACGCGCTGGCGAGCGGCTGCGTGGTGCTCGCCTCGGATGTGCCGCCCGTGCGCGAGATGATTGAACACGGCCGCAACGGCCTGGTGGCGCCGTTTTTCGACACCGACAGCCTTGCCGAGACAGCCTTGCGCGTGCTGAACGATCCTGCCGCACACCGCGCCCTGGGTGTTGCCGCCCGCGCCGAGATGCAAGCCAAGTATAGCCTCGACGTCGCCATCCCCCAGCTAAAGGCTTACTTCGAGCGCGTGGCAAGCTGAAATGCCCTGGACAGCGTGTGTCAACGGACATGGCGCGCGAACAGCTCTCTGCCATTCCGCCCCTCGACGATGACGGTACGATTTTTGTGATTCACGCCCGACCGATGAATGATCGAGAAAAACGCCGCTGGCGGAGGAAACAATGAATAAGCGCAAAAAGAAATATTGGGACATGACGACCGAGGAGCTTGCCGAAGCCACTCGGGAATTTGACCAGGAAGGAGTTGCCGAATCCTTTCGACCCATGACGCCCTCAGAAGAGGCTGCCTGGGAGTCCGCCGTGCACAAGCGACCCGCCGGCAGAACCCGAAGCGGCAAGGACTTGAAAGTCATCTCTCTTGGAATCGAAGCCGGCCTACTCAAGCGCGCCGACGCCGTCGCGAAAAAGCGCGGCATCAGCCGGGCGAAATTGGTCGCCGAAGGGCTGGAAGTCGTGCTGGCCAAGAGCGAAAAGTAGCTCCTGGGGAAAGCCGATTGCGCCTCATGTGCAGGTGTGGGTTATTTGCGGAACCCTGCCTCCCCACGCGTAAACGGCGAGTCGTTTTCTCCGAGCACAGCTGACTGCACCAAGGCGCGCAAACTAAAATGACCTCGGGGCGGTGCTAGCCCCGAGGCTTCGTTTTGACTCTATCCGGACAAGGGGGCAGGACTCTTGCTCCCCTTATCCGGACACTTACAACACGTTCACGACGCGCTCGGTCAGTCCCTTGTCGCCGAGCACGACGTTGAGCTTGGCCGTGGCCGCCACCTTTTCCAGGACCTCCAGCTCACGCAGGCGCATGAGCGTCGGGTTGTCCTGGAGCAGCTTGGCCGTGTTGGCCTGGCTGCGCATGGCCGCCGTCTCCTCGCGGCGGACAATCAGGTTGGCCTCAGCCGCCTTCCTGGCTTCCGTCACCTTGTTGAGCAGGTCCTTCATCTCGCCCGGCAGGATGATGTCGCGGATGCCGGCCGTGATGATCTCCAGACCCAGCGCCGACACGCGCCGGCGCAGTCCCTGCTCCAGCTCCGCGACCACGCCGTCCTTGTCGGCCAGGAAGCCGTCCAGCTCGCGCGCGCCGACCAGAGCGCGCAGCACCAGCTGCGTCTCCCGGTAGAGCGCCTGCCGGGCATCATCCACCACGCTCACGGCCAGGCGCGGCTCCGCCACGCGATAGGTCACGAGCGCGTTGAGGCGCAGCGTGACCTTGTCGGCCGTCATGATCTCCTGGCCGGCCACGTCGAGGATCGCCTCGCGCGTATCCACCGGCACCACCTTGATCTCGGCAATGTTCTTCCAGAAGGCATACCGGCCCGGCGGCAGCGTCTCCACGAAGCCGCCGTCGCGGAACCACACGGCCGAGTGGCCGGCCGGGACCGTGACATTCTCCAGCACGCGCTCGGCCGCCTGCGACTTGATGATGACCGGCAGATCCGCGTGCACGAAGCGCACACTCCGCGCATCCACGATCTCGGCCTTCACGTCGCAGAACGTGGTCCAGTAAGCGTACAGGCCCGGCGGCAGCACATGGCTGAAGCGGCCGTCGATCCACACCAGGGCGCGCTCGTAGTCCTTCAAGTCGAGCACCAGGGCCAGGTCGCCCAGCTCGCCCGACTTCACGATGACGTCGAGCTTCTCATGCGCCAGCCACGGCGTGCGCTGCGAAGCCACATCGACGCGCACGCGGCCCAGCGGGTCGAAGAACCAGTACCGGCCCGGCTCCTGCAAACCGCGGAAGGCGCGGTCGTGGAAGTACAGACCCATCTCATATTCGCGAATTTTGATCAGCTTGATGACCATGTTCCACCTCCTCTCCGACTCGTCCTTCAACATTGAAAATTCAGTATTCGATATTCAGTATTTCTTCCTTCACAAAAACGCCTTCAGGAGGCGGATCATTCCGCCGATCCCACCAACCGCAGCGGAGTGCTGCTTAAGCTGTCGCGGCCGTCTGAAAGCGTCGCAGGATGGCTCGCGGTTCCGTGTGGGGGCGAACCACACTTCACACGCAAGCGGAATCTGCTGGCTCTCAAAGGCTGCCACAGCGGTATCCACGCACTACATGGCCGCGGCCCATGTTGCCTTGATGAGGAGCAAGTCCCATCAAGGCAGATCGCACGGACGCCCGCCTCCCTCAGGCTTGTGGCGGACGCTTTTCGCGCCCGGGAGACGAGTTTTCAGCTCGTCGGTGTGGTACAGGAGTCGAACCTGCAACAGCCAGATCCCTAGTCTGGTGCTCTTTCCGGTGAGCTAAACCCGCGCGAAACCACCATCGTCATAACCCGTTCACGGAACACCCAGGGCTAACCGCATAAACGGAGCCGAGGGCGCCGCCGGTCCCAGGAGGTTTCGTTGCTTGAAAGTCCGTAAGGAATTTCTCGCAGAGCACGCAGAGAGCGCAGAGAATTTTTCTGGTTCTGTCTCTGCGCTCTCTGCGTGCTCTGCGAGAAGGCTTGTGAGCACGTTATGAAGCGATAGACTCCATTGGCCAGACAAAGGTTCGCTGCGAGCGCCTTGGCGGCCTGACGGCAGCATCTTACTATCGTAGCTGGACAATGCCTTCGCCCGCACGCTTTGGCGGGCCAGAGAGCGTCCGATGACACTCTTCGCAGCCGGCGGTGTTAATTCCTGAAGCAAACCTTCGCCCCAAGGAGGCCGTCCCCATGAACAAGCTGATTCTTCCCTGCACGCGCCGCGCTTTTGTCGGCAGCCTCGCGCTCGGCGCGGTTGCGTTTTGGACGCCGGGCGTCTTTGCCGAGGAGCTGGTCCGCACGCCGCGGCAGACCGAAGGGCCGTTTTATCCGAACAAGCTGCCGCTCGATACCGACAACGACCTGATCATCGTCAACGACTCCGTCACGCCGGCCATCGGCACCGTCACGCACCTGAGCGGGCGCATCCTCGACGCCAAGGGCGACCCGGTGCGCAATGCTCTCGTCGAGATCTGGCAGGTGGACGGCAAGGGAGTCTATCTCCACACCGCCGACTCCGGCCGCAAGCCGCGCGACGAGAACTTCCAGGGCTTCGGCCGTTTTCTGACCGGCTCCAGCGGCGAGTACTACTTCCGCACCGTCAAGCCGGTGCCGTATCCCGGCCGGACGCCACACATTCATTTCAAGATCAAGAAGGGCAGCAAGGAACTGCTCACCACGCAGTGCTACATCAAGGGCGAACGCCGCAACGCGCAGGATGGAGTGTACCGCGGCATCCGCGATGCCAAGGCACGCGCCGCCGTGACCATCGATTTTGCGCAGATGAAAGACTCGCGCATCGGCGAGCTGGGGGCACGCTTTGATATCGTTCTCGGCCTTACGCCCGAAGCCTGATGTGCCGAAATGGCCAGCGAAAAGTAGGTGATAGCGAAAGCGGAGGCCGGGCGATGCGTCATTGGCTTGGCTACGAGTCCAAGCACCAGCCGGTGTTGAGCAGGTCAAAATTCATACGCCGGATGGCAAAGAGCCTGGCGGCGGCGACTATCCTGGCAGGAATCTCCTTGCTGGGTGGCATGCTCGGTTATCGTTACTTCGAAGGCATGGCATGGATTGATGCGTTTGCAAATGCTTCGATGATCCTCTCCGGAATGGGACCACTTACTCCTCTTCAGACGTGGGGCGGAAAGCTGTTTGCGGGCTTGTACGCCCTCTATAGCGGCCTGACGCTGATTTTCGCCACGGGTATTATTATCGCCCCGATTGTGCACCGGGTGCTGCACCGCTTCCACCTGGAGACCGAAAGCAAGCAATGACGTGCCCTTTCGTCGGCGCAGGCGGAAACAGTTTGTAAATTCCAGGGACACTCGTTACCTTCATTCTTGATGAATCCGCCAGGAGAGAGAGTATGCCCGTCGTGTCAGGTCCTTCTCCCCGCAGGTGCACGCATCTGTGTGAAATGCGGAAAACAGGTGGAGCGCGAGACGGGTATCGAGTTCATCGATCTCGTGCTAAAGATACATCCGAACTTAGTCCGCAATCTCGGTAGCATTGCGGGGAACATAGTCGCAGGGGCGCTCCTTCTAATCCTAGTGATCGCACTAATCGCCCTTCACGTTCTGATCAGGTGGATTCTTCGCTAAGCCGTGGAAGAAGGCTGCATGAAACAATCCGACAAACTGATTTTTCTCTTGCCATAAGTCACGAGGCCACAGTCGTTTAGTCGAAAAGCCGAGTTTGTCACTGGCAAAACTCGACTGGCAAACTGGCAAAACATAACGCCGATTTGACCACCCGTGGTTCCAGCCTTACTCCCCCCGTGGTTCAGTAATCGCCTTTGCAGTTTTCCGCAATCGCGATAGACTTGCCCGCAGTCTGATCGATAGAAAGATCGCCGTGCCGGGAGCGGGTGCATGGAAGCACAGGGAGAGCCGCGCGTTGTGCTCGTTCACGATTGGCTGACGGGCATGCGCGGCGGCGAAAAATGCCTGGAGGTGCTGTGCCGGCGCTGGCCGCGGGCGCCGCTGTTCACCTTGCTGCATGCCGGCGGGTCGGTCAGCCCGGTCATCGAACGGCGGCCGTTGCACACCAGCTTGCTGCAGCGCTTGCCTGCGGTCGGGCGCTACTACCGGTATCTCTTGCCGGTCATGCCGGCGGCAGCGGCAAGCTGGCGTCTGCCGGCGTGCGACCTGGTGCTGAGTTTCAGCCACTGCGTCGCCAAGGCCGCTCGGCCGCCGCGGGGCGTGCCGCACGTCTGCTACTGTTTCACGCCAATGCGCTATGCCTGGCACCAGCGCCAGGCCTATTTCGGCGCGGACCGCTTCGGCCGGGTCAAGTCGCAGGCGATCGATTGGCTCTTGCAACACCTGCGCGCATGGGACCGACGGACGGCCGAACGCGTCACGCATTTCCTGGCCATCAGCCGCACGGTGCAGCAGCGTATTGCCGAGTGCTACCAGCGCACCAGCACCGTGATTTATCCGCCGGTGGACACCGACTTTTTCTGTCCGGCCAGGACGCCGCGCGAAGATTATTACCTCGCCGTGTCGGCGTTCGCCCCCTACAAGCGGCTCGACCTGGCCATCGCCGCCTGCCGGCGGATGAACCGGCGCCTGGTCGTCATCGGCGGCGGTCAAGATGAGAGGCGTCTGCGGGCGCTTGCCGGGCCGAACATTCACTTCCTGGGGTGGCAGCCGGACGAAGTCATCCGCGCGCATTATCGCCGCTGCCGGGCCCTGCTGTTTCCCGGCGAAGAAGACTTCGGCATCGTGCCGGTGGAAGCGCAAGCCTGCGGCGCCCCAGTGCTCGCCTACGGCCGTGGCGGAGCGACCGAAACGGTGATTCCGCTCGGCGGCAGGCGCGAGCCGACGGGTCTATGGTTCGAAGAGCAGAGCGTGGATTGTCTGGCTTCCGCCATGGAAATGTGCGAATCGGGCGCGTACGATTTCTCGCCGAGCGCCGCGCGCCGGCAGGCTCTATCCTTCAATCCGCGTCGCTTCGAAGAGGAAATGATGGCGTTTCTGAACGACGTCCTGGAGACGCCGGCAACAGCCGCTTCGCGACAAGCAGCATAAGAGAACAAGTCATTCGTCATTGGTCATTAGTCATTCGCCAAGCGAATGACTAATGACCAATGACGAATGACCGCATTGACAGATGGCCAACAAAAGCTGTGTCGTTAGCAGCCGCAACCGCCGCGGTGGTGGTGTCGATGGCCGCGGTGATGCCGTCCGCCGCAAGAGCCGCACGACTCGCAGGTCGTCTCACAGACCGGAACCTTGACGGTGGTCTGATACGGGACCTGCACGCAGTACGGGACCTTCTTCTTGACGACCTCAGGTTTGCATTCCCAAACGGTGCACTTGGTCTCGACGGTCTTCTGCTCCTGCTTGGTGTGGCACACCTTGACCATGATGTCGCGCTTTACGGGCACGCATTCGTAGACGGTGCACGGCACCTTCTTGACTTCCGTGACGATGTTGCACGGCGTCTCGCATCCGCCACAGTCGCCGCAGCCACGATGGCCCCGGTGCCGGTGGCGCCGCCGGCCACAGCCGTCGTCACAGCCGCCGCAGTCGCCGCAAGGAGTTTCCACGGGCACCCGGTGACATACCGTCACTTCTTTCTCGACCACCTTGGCAACGCTCTTGTATTCGGTGATCGTCCGCTTCTCTTCCGTCCACACCGGCACGCAAACCGTGTAGGTGTGCTTGTTGACCACTTCACGGGGGACCATGCGGTTCACCGTGCACGTGACCTCTCTCTCCTTCCACTCGGTCCGGTAGCAGGTCACCGCCTTCTCGACGAATTGCGGAGCCGGCGGAGCGCACGGGGCGGCGCATGGCGCGGCGCAATCCGATTCGCAGCCGCCGCAACCGCCATGGCGGCGGCCGTGGGCTTGCGCCGGAGTCGCGAAGGCACACAATCCCGCCAGCAGCAAGCCGGCTACCATCAGCTTCCTCATTTACCAGTCCTCCCAATTCAAGAGTTGTCAAACTGCGTTGAATAAACGATTTAGCTAAGCTGGTGATATAGAAAATGGATAGTTTGGACAGAATAGTCAAGAAAAATCTCGCCGATTTTTGCCTGAGAATTCACGTCGATTCGCGCCTGATCTGAAACAATAGCGCTATGGCGGAATCGACCCTATTCGTCGACCGGAATCCCGTCCAAAGAAGCGCGCAATCAAACCGTCCGCCCCTGATCCCCTTGGCAGTTTGGCAATTGACTCCTAGACGTGCCTTAAACCGCTATATGAAAGATACTTAAGTCTCCAGAGTCGACTGCCAAAGCACTGTAAAAATCTTGGCAGTCGGGGAGTCCTCTGGCAGTCGGGAGTCCTCAAAAGGACTATCTTGTTTCGGAGGATATGGTGGTCGAAGCAGCCGGTATCACATCGGGGGCGTTGATTTGTGCGTAATGCTGCAGGAGAATCCGCCGCACCTCTGCAACCGCCGCGGGGTGGTGGTGTACGTGGAAGTGGTCCGCCGGCACCACGATCTCGGAATCAACCCCTTCCAGATGAGCGCTGGCGAACGGCACTACGCCGTCGGTGCCTTCGCGGCTGGAGCCGCCCGGCAGCAGTTTCTCCAGCAGGCAGCTCGTGTAAGGCAGAACGCCGATGACCGAGTGATAATGGACGGCCGTCGGCCGGGGTCGTGCGGCCAGGAGTTCCAGGGCCGGCGCATGCGGCGCCAGCAAGTCGATGCTGTTGGGCAGATTGCCGTTCTTGAAAGAGGACAGAAGCTGTGGATTTTCCACATTTACGTCCCGGGCAGCGTACACCAGTTGCTTGGGCAGGCTGATGAACTTCGCAAGCAGCCGGCCTGGCGGGGACGGACTCAGGCTGGAGCCATGGTGCGGCGTGGCCAGGAAGATGACCCGCGTGACCGACGGCACCCGCCGAAAGAAGAAGACGCGCTGCAGCTCATCGCGGGTCTCCGGGGCCGCCTTGAGCGTGGCGAACGGCTGGCTGCTCACTTGCCCCCAGAAATCGTCGCCGCTGTCCGTGGTCAGCAGGCGCGACACCAGGCCGCCCATGCTGTGGCCGACGAAGACCATCTGCTCGAGAGCGGCGTCGGCGTGACGCGGATCGAGCTCGGCGCGCAGGTCGGCCAGCGTCTGCCGCAGGTCGGCGGCGGTGACCAGGTAGCTGTTGGCGGTGGGATAGAGATAGAACCAGAACTGGAAGCGCTCGCGCAAGACGGGGTCGGCGCGCAAGTCGTTGAACAGCGGCGCCCAGGTCAAGGGCGAGGACAGCAAGCCGTGCACCATGATCACCGGAATTTTGCCTGGCTGGTAAGGTTCGAGCATGTAGATGCCGGTGCGCTTGGTGAGCTTGTCGGCGCTCAGGAAGCCTTCGTACTCGACGCCGTTCAGGTCAGTGCGCGACAGGAAGTAAGCCAGCGGCGTGCTCAGGTCGGTCTCGAGCGGGATCGGTCTGCCCTTGATCGAAACTGCCTGCACGGCGAGCGGATTATAGAGTTCGAGCTTGCCGGAATGTTGGGTGGCGAGATCGGCGATGCCGCCCTCGAACTGGAAAAACGCACTGACCGGGAAGTTGACGTCCTTGGGATAGAAGAGGTGCGCCGGCGTGGCAGTCGTGCGCACCAGAGTGCCGATGAGCGGCACGCCCAGCCCGTAGCCGCGATACAGGTTCGTCAAGCCGGAGACCTTGAAGTCCTCGCAGAACAGCAGGGGACCGAATTCGTCCGGCTTCCAGGCGAAGCCATGCTGCACCACCGAAAGCGTAAAACTGCTGCCGTCTGGGCGCTGGCAATGCAGTTCCCGGCCGGGATCGAGCTGGCCGATCCGTTGCGCCGCGCGGATGCACTTGGTCAGGCCGGCGTTGTAAAGATCGCAGGCCAGGCGGAAGCGCGGATCGAAAGCGGGGGTCAGGAGCCGTTGGTCAGTGGCTAGTGGAAAGCCATTGGGTGTAGGTGAAGGCACTAGCGTCTCTTCACGGGTTCGAGGTCCCAAGCCCGTGGCCGCTTCATCAAACAGATAGTGATATGCATAACCCGCGCTCAAATAGTACAGCGCGACGGCGTTGCGATTGTTCCATTTCTCGGCCTTGCGGCCGAACACATAGCTCATCTCGGCCAGGGCGAAAAGATAGTCGGGTTGCGGGTCTTGCACCGCCAGTGCCTGCAAGCGCGCGAAGGCCTGGTCCGGCGTGTGTTGGTAAACCGCCTCGAGATTGACTTGCCGGAGCGTCTGCTCGGTGCGCGCGGAGAGCTGGTCCGCCTCGACGATGCTGGTGCGCCAGGAATCGAGCAGTTCGCGCGCCTTGACGCGCTGCACGCTGATGCTCGAGCAGCCGACCACGGCAAGCACGGCAAGAAATGCAGCAAAACAGAGCCAGAGGATCCTGATCCTGCCTTTAGTCATTTCTTGGGGGGTCCTAATGTAGGACGGATTGCTAATCCGTCCGGCGTGCCGGTCGGACGGATTGGCAATCCGTCCTATGGGGAGGGCTATAGCCTTGCCGGGGTATTCCCTCAAGTCCCACTTGGCCGTCTGCTGCTTGCCACGCCTGCCGGGTTTTTCTGGCCGAACGCCTCCCGCTGATTTACACTAAGAGGTGGACATGCCCCGCTTTACCTACCTACGCATTCTGCCCGCAAGGAGCCACGCATGATGAATCGTCGCGAGATGCTGTTAAGAACCGGAGCGGCGGCCGCCACGGTCGGCCTGGCGCAATTTCCCTTTGGCTGGACGGCCCGCGCCGACGGGTCGCAGAAACGCGTGCTCATGATGACACGCTCGCAGAGCTATGAACACTCGGTGATCAAGCGCGGCAAGAAAGGCGAATTGTCGCTCGCCGAGCGCATCGTCACGGAACTGGGCAAGAAGCACGGTTTCGAGGTGAACTGCACCAAGGACGGCCGCGAGTTCCTGCCCGAGACGCTGGGCAAGTACGACGCCTTTCTCTTTGAAACCACGATGGACCTCACCAAGGAAGGCGGCGACAAGCAGCCGCCTATGCCGCCCGAGGGAAAGCAGGCCCTGCTCAAGGCCATCGCCGACGGCAAGGGCTTTGTCGGCTGCCACTGCGCCAGCGACACTTTCCACAGTCCCGGCGACCGCGACAAGAACCAGGACGCCGAGCACATGGATCCTTACATCGCCATGCTCGGCGGCGAGTTCATCGTGCACGGCAGCCAGCAGAAGGCGCGCATGCGCGTCGTGGATCACGAGTTCCCCGGCACGCAGGGCCTCAGCGATTTCGATCTCCTCGAGGAGTGGTACGCTCTAAAGAACTTTGCCCCGGACCTGCACGTGATCCTCATGCAGCAAACGGAAGGGATGCAACGCAAGGGCGGCGACTGGATGTACAACCGCCCCGATTTTCCCGCCACCTGGGCGCGGATGCATCACAAGGGACGGGTCTTTTACACCTCGATGGGACACCGCGAGGACGTCTGGGAGAGCGAACGTTTCCAGAACTTGCTGCTGGGCGGCCTCTCCTGGGCGTTCGGCAACGTGCAGGCGGACGTTACGCCCAACCTCGACAGGGTCGCCCCGCAGGCCGGACAGACTGCAAGCGAATGGGTAAGCCTGTTTAACGGCAAGGACCTGACCGGCTGGCGAACCTACCCCACGGACAAGGCCGAATGGGAGGTGAAGGACGGCATCGTGGTCGGCCACGGCAACCACGCCGGCCACCTCTTCACCGAGCGCGACGATTACGAAAACTTCGATTTCAAGATCGAGGCCAAGATCAGCGACAAGGGGAACAGCGGCCAGTACTTCCGCGTTAAATACGGCCCCGCCTACCCCAAGGGCTACGAAGCCCAGATCAACAGCACCCACCCCGACCCGCAAAAAACCGGCAGCCTGTGGGGCTTCGTGCCGGTGAAGGAAATGCTGGTCCAGCCCGATCAATGGTTCACTCAGGAAGTGAAGGCGCACGGCAACCACATTCAGGTCTTCGTGAACGGCAAGAAGACCGTAGATTTCAAGGATCCCAAGAGCACGTACACCAGGGGCTGCCTGGCGCTGCAGATGCATGATCCGACCGACGGCGTGGAGACAATGGTGCAGTTCCGGAATATTCAGGTGAAGGAGTACCCGGCGGGCAAAAGCGGAAGATAAATCATCGATGAAAATCGTGCCCGGGAACTAATTTGCAGACTTAATATTTTAGCCCCAATACCGGATAGATCTCTCGGATACGGAAAGCCCTTCTTGTAGTATGCAGTTGATACGAGGCATGCAGGATAACGTCGTGAATAGCGGCAGACCAAAAGAGGGGCACATGAGCAAGCAGCCAGTCAGCGAAGGTCCGCTAATTAACCAGCCCGCTCCGAACGGAGTCGCGCAGCCAGACCCGGCAGACGAGAAGGAATTCCGGGAGCTGTTCGATTGGTGGAAGCGAGATACCGCCCCGCTTTCCTCGGCCTCCGCAATCGTCGGGCATCCGGCTTACGAGAAGATCATCGCCATGGGGCAACGGGCGCTGCCTCTCATGCTGCGGGCGACGAGAGACCACGGCACGCTTTGGTTTGGCGCGCTGGAGAGAATCACGCAAGCGCGTCCAGCGCCTGAGGGAGCCAAACCAAAGGCGCGCAGGGAAGCATGGTTGAAGTGGGGAAAAGAGAAAGGACTTATTTAGGAGATGGATTCGCGCCTCGATCTGGAAGCGCTGTTCCCGAATCTGCGGAATGCCGTCTTTTCAATCAATGTGCTGTTTCTGCAGCTTCGTGCGGGGCTTTGTCCCCCTTATAGTCCAGCGTTATTGATGGCGTTTCAGGAGCGCTCTGCAAGGCCTCGATGATATTGACCATCAAATCTTTCCAGAAGCGTCCGCATTGGGAAGGCGCTGAAAGACGAGACGAAAAGCCGTCGCGCCATTTCCTGGCAAATCAGAATCCCTTGCCTCTTTTCCTGCAAGGCAAAGCGCGCACGAGGCCATCTGGAGCACCCAGCGCGAGCAAGGGCCTTGCCGGCGCTTTGGGGCTGCGTCGGTCTCGTATCGTGCAGGATAATGATACTGTCGAGCGGATGTAATCGTAGACGGCGGAGATCGCCGCTGGCAAGCAACGGGCGATCTCCGCGCTCATTGTGGCGGTTCGCTTACTTCTTTCTGCCGCCCTTGTTCGCTTGCTCTAAAGCCTTGATCTGGGCTTCGAGGACTTTTACCTGGGCGCGATAGGCGGTCTGGACCTGCTTCACGGCGGCCGTTTCTTGCGCATGCATGGTCGCGATCATTTTGCTGTCGATCTTGATGTCCGTGCGCAGGGTCTCGCGCAGCTGATCGTACTGCAAGCGGATTTTGTCCTTTTCCACCTGCGTGGCGGCCAGCTTGATGAGCTCGCTTTCCTCCTTGCCCAGGGCGCTGCGTTCGGCGGCAAGCTGCTGCTCGGTGCGATGGGTCTGGCCAATGGCGGCTTTGTAGCGCGCCTTGACGGCCTTGACCACGGCGCTCTCCTGAGCCTTCAAATACTTGACTTGCTTGCGCAGCGCGTCAATCTCGGCACTGGCCGGGCCATTGGCGTGGATCAGGCCGGTCCCCGCGAAAATCACCAATAGGGCACTGGCAATCGTGCAACGCATAGATGGACTCCCCCTTGCAGGCTCCCTGTGTGCAGACCCGTTGGTTTCCCTAGTTAAAAGACACCACCGCGGTGGGGATGAACCAGGCGAGTCGAAAGACTTTTAGCTTTTTCCTGGATCTCAGCAATCTTTGTGCCGTCTCAGCTAATACTAGACGAATCGACAATCTCACAGGATTTCAGCGAATCAGGCAGGAAATTCCGAAAAATACTGTACAACGGCTGCTAGCGCCTGGCTAGACTTGGGCAATAATTTTCTCGGGTTTTTCTTATTCTTTGCCCAGGTATTTGAGCTCGCGGCAAAGCCTAGTCAGACGCAGGGGCTAGCGAGGCAATTGGACGAACAGAAGTTTCGCCCCGGTATGAACCAAGAGCCTGCCGCCGCCGGGATGCACGAGGAATTGCCGCACACCGCCCTTGCCGGTAAGCGAGTACTCTCTTCGTTTCACGCCGGCGAGGTTGAAGAGAATAAGTTGGTGGTCGAGGTTCTGGCCGTACACATAGCCGGCCTTGGGGTCGAAGGCGACCGCCTCCGGCTCCGCGCCCTGCGTCAGCGCGTACACAGGGCGATTGAGGTTCGTCACCGGGTAAACGTAGGTGGAAAAGTCGGCGACGTGAGGATGGCCAGGCAAGTCGCGGCGGTTGCCGTCGCCGCTGGGCAGACAGACATACCTGCTCTCCGGACTAAGGCAGATCTCCGCCTCGTGACCTTGCAGGATGGGCTGGCTGGACTCTTCAAAGACAAGATTGCTGTCCTTCAGAGCGAAGCGGTGCAGTTGCCCGGTGCCGCCGCGCGCGAACAGGTATTTGCCGTCCCCGCTCAATACCGCACCTGCAAAGCCGACGAAGTGTCCTGCAAAGCTGTGCGGAGTGTACTCTTTCACCGCCTGCTGCTTCTTCAAATCGAGAATGAAGAGGTCCTCGTTGCTGCCATTGGCAGCTGCGATTTGCAGGGCGGGGACACTGACCACTCGTGTCACGGATGGCACAACGATGCGGCCGGTGACACGAAAGCTCCTGGGCTCGATGATCCAAACTTCCTGCAGGTCCGACACCGAAACCAGCAGGCCCAGCGCGCTCTGTGACAACCAGCTGCACGGGTGCTTGATGTCGAGGCGTTTTTCTTCGATAAAGCCGTCCAACGCAATCCGGCGCAGGGCCCCCGTGGCGCCGTCAAGAACAAAGAAGCTCGTGCCGTCCGCGGCCCAGCCCAGACAGGGAGGAACGCCGGCTGCGTCCAGTTTTAGTTCGGTCACCTTCAGATCCTCTATGGCGCGGCTGTTGCCGGCATGAGATTCGCCAGACACCACGCTCTCGGGCAAAGTCAGAGGCGGCGGATCGCGCCTGGGCGGGATGCGCGCTCCCTGGATCTGCCGGACGGTCGGCTGCTCTCGAGGAAACGGCGGGAACACTGGGTTGAACCCGGGAAACTCTTGTCCACGCACCATGGCCGGCGCCGCCGCGGCGGGGCGCAAGTCGAATTTGAGCGGCTCGGTGAAGAGGCGCTCGCCCTTGCCGTTCACGAAGGCTGCCTGCACCATCAGATCATGGTTCCAATTGTCCACGCCCTTGACCGTGAACTCGGCGCTGCCCTTGTTTTGCGCAATGACCGGAGCGACTTCCGTGGCGCCACGCATCTCGTGCCAACGTCCGGCGTCGTCCGGCATCGGCACGCCTGGCAGCTTGTCGGCACGCAGGTAATAGAGAGTAACTTTCGTGACGCGTTTCAGTGGATCGATAACAGCCACCTCGGCCTTGACGTCCGCGGAACCGTTTTCGAAGCGCTTGGATTTTACTTCCGCGACAGAGACGCGACCGTCAAGCATCCTGGAAAGCTGCTGTGCCGGGATGGCCAGACCGATGTTATTAGCCCCGCGGATGGTCGCCACGGCGACGCCGACCAGCCGGCCCTCCGCGTCGACCACCGGCCCCCCGCTATTGCCGGGATTGAGGGCGCCGTCGATCTGCACGGCGGCGATCTGATCCTGGTCGTCCCGGCGGATGCTCGATACGCTGCCGCGGCCCACCGTGATCTCCGGGTTCTTGTTCTGCTTCCGGCTCGACAGGATTGCCCCAAAGGGATAGCCGAAAACAAAGACCGGTAACGTTTCTACCAGCTTGGGGCTATTGCTGATGTCGATCGGCTGCGGAAATCGGCGCGCGCTTTTAACCTTGAGGACCGCGAGATCGCGCTCCGAGTCGGTCGCCACGACCTCCGCGGGCAGCGCAAATTCCTGGCGCGTGCCGCTGGAGAACACCAGGCTCACGTCCGCCTTGTTGGCGCGAAAAACAACGTCGCGCGGCGGACGCATCACAGGCGGGCGTGGCATCCGGCCGTGCGGCGGCCGCGGCAAAAGCTCCGCCGGAATCTCAAACTTTACCTCGGGATTCACCACGTGATGGTTGGTGACGACGTAGGCGACATCGCCCTGGGTCAGCATGACGAATCCCGAGCCGGTCGCAGACAGCGGGCCGGCATCGACCTTGACGTACACCGTGGCGGCCTTGAGGTCTTCCAGATTTTTCGCCAGGCCGCCTTCCATGTTCTTGGGCAGATCCAGCGGCGGATTGCGCGGCGGCGGATTATCAGCCGCCGCCTTCTCTGGCGCAACGACCTGTGGATTCACAGGCGGCACAGGCACAGGCGCCGCAGGCGGCGCCGGGTTCACCGAGGGCTCCATGACGTCAGCAGCGGCTGGAACTTTCTGGGCAATGATCTCCTCAGCGCGGCGCTCGGCCATCTTCTTCGAGCCACTGGACTTCGGCTGAAGAAGCCAAACGAGAAGCAGTCCGCTGCCCACTAGCAGAACGGCAGCGCCGACCACCCCGCCGATCAGCAGGCCGCTGGCCCGCGGCTGAAAGTCCGCTTCGCGCGGGGATTGCTGTTGCAGGGGCGGCGCTGGCCGGTCGCCAACCCGTTTCTGTTGGGGGAGAGGAGGCGGCTTGAGCGGATCCTTTGCCTGCCACGCTTCACTGGGCGTCCGCCCCGTTCTGCCGGCTAGCGCTGGAACGGGAAAAACTTGCTGGCATTGTTTGCAACGGACTTTTTCACCGGCCACTTCATTGGCCAGCCGATAATCCTTGCCGCAATGAGGACAAATGGTTTCGATCGCCATGGCAGTTACTTGAAATGACTTATGTCCCTTACAGCGTCTTTAGATACTCAATCACCGCCATGCGCTCCTCTTCGGTAAGTTCATCGCCGAAGGTATGCCCGCCATTGCTCTGTCCCGGTCGGGTCGTGTCGTAAATCTTACGCCGTTCGTAGCCGGGCGACTTGGCATCGGCCCCCTTGTTCATGACGGTAATCTTCCAGCCAAGCTTGACCGGATCGTAGTCCTCCTTGCCGGTCCGATAGGAGCGCGTGAAGAACTGGGGCCGGGCTTTCGAGTTCAGGACATGGTAAACGGTGGGCGCCGAGCTATTGTGCAGATAGGGAGCCGTCGCCCAGATGCCGTCGAGAGGCGGCGCCTGGTAGCCCTTGTGATGCGTTGCCTGGATCGGTTTGCCATCTTCGCCGATCTCCCGGGCCAGCCAGCTCTGGTTGAAGATCTCGACGAACTGCGGCGTCACCGACTCCTGCAAGACCGGATCGGTGCCGATTTCTTCGAGCGGCACAATCTTGTTGGGATAGTGGCCTTCCGGGCCGTAGGAGCCGTGACAGCGGGCACAGCTCTCCTTGAACACGCCCTTGCCGTGCGCCGCCAACGTGGCGTCGATGGCGAACGGGTACTTCGGCGCCTCAATGCTGAGCAGAAAGGCGCTGATATCGGCAAAAGCCTGCTCCTGCTTCTTGATGTAGTCGCCGCTGTTGAGCGGCGTGAACAGATTGACCATGTCGACGCGCGTGGAGCGCGCGCTGATCAGGCCGCTCCAGTCGCGAGTTTTCTTCTTCTTGAGCAGCCACCAGGCCGGCGGATCGCTGCACACATTGCGCGAGAACGGCAAGGGCCGCGGCTTCTGGACATTCAGCTCCGCGTCGCGAAATTGCGTCAAATAAACCGATGGATTCACCGCGTCGATCGTGCCGCGCACGTAGCTGAACTGGAAGGGGAGATTCCACGGATAACCGTCCGCCGCGGTCAGGTCCTCAAAAAAGGTTTGCAGGTCGAGCGTCGAATTCGGCGCGCCGATGATGGTCTGTCCGGCGACGCTGCCGGCGTGGCACAGCAGGCAATTGTTGATGATGCCCTTTCCCAGAGGGAAACGCGGCGCCTCCAGAATTCCCAGGGGACGGCCGCCGTTGTCGAACGGCGCCGTGTGCAGGCCATAGCGCTCCCGAAGCGCTTGCTGGTAGTTCTCCGGCCTGGATGACAAGCCCCACACTTTCCACAGTTCATCGAGACTCTTGAGCGTCCAGACGCTGGGCGTGAGCGCCTTGTGGAACATGATGTCCCGGCCGCGCTCGGCACTGCTTTTATCCGCCGGGGAGGCGTTCCCCGCCAGAAGCAAACAACCAACGGCGACGCCGAACAAGGTTTGGAAAAAGTGCCTCGGTTGCATGGGAATTCTCCTCAAAGTGGCATAGTTTATTTAGCCGGCGCCACCAGGTCGTCAACCTTCCACACCGCTTCCTCCGTAATCAAGGATAGCTTGATCGGCACGGATTCTTTTGAGGCCTGGATAATCGCGGCAAAGCTTGCCTTGCCCCCGGTCCAGGTCGCCGTGAGCTGGTATTCCTTCATCTGCCGGGTCGGCTGGGACTTGAGCATGGGGAATTTGTCGATCAGCGCCCGGAATTGTTCGAGCGTGCGCTCCTTGTGAAAGCGGGCCGACGTCCGCATATAAGCGCTTTCCATTCGGTCATTGCCAATGTCGTCCAGGAAGCCGTGGGCAGTCGCCAGCATGTCGGTGGCACTGTTGGCGATCAGGCCGCCGCTCCAGTAGTAGCCAAAGAAGGCCGCACAGAAAATCAGAAAGCACAGAAACGCGAGCAAGCGCATGACCATGATGCACTCGAGCCTTTTCTAAACGAGGTGGCGGGCCGGTTGTGCGCTGATTTGACCCGCGCGCCCATTATAGTCCGGGCCTCTTGAAAAAGGGGACAGGATCTTTGGAATTGTCCTGGCCTCTTTCAACGAATTGAAACATGCGGCGGATTTGGCTTGAGAGATGCCGTTCGTGCGTATACAGTAGCGGAAACGCGGTATTGTGGGTTTTTCCTCTAGCTCCGAGCCAAGCACAATGAGAATTACCTGTCCCCACTGCGACGCCGTCATGAAAAGCAATGCCGACTTACCGGCCGGCAAGGCTATTCGCTGCCCCAAGTGCGAAGCCACCTTCACGGTGCCGGCACCGCGCAGGGCCAGCGCGATCGACGATGACGACGATTATGATGCACCGCGGGCGCGCCGAAAGCAGAGCGGCTCAGGCGTGGCCAAGATTGTCGTCCCCATCGTGGCGATATGCCTGCTGGCCTTTGGGGCTATTGGGGGCGGCGCCTATTACGTCTACAACAAATATCTGCGCGACGATGACAAGGACGTCGTTGGAGTGAATGCGAAGGTGGTCAGCCCACCGCGCGGCATGGCCGCGGTGGGCAATCAGCCGCCGCGCAGACAGTTGGGGCCCGGCCCCATGCTCGGCAAGGAAGCGCCGGAAATCGAAGGAGAGGACATCGACGGCAAGCGCTTCAAGCTGAGCGACTATCGTGGCAAGGTGGTCGTGCTCGACTTCTGGGGGAATTGGTGACCGCCCTGCCGGGCAATGTACCCATACGAGCGGTCGCTCGTGCAACGCATGCAAGGCAAGCCGTTTGCGCTCCTGGGCGTCAATTCCGACAATGACCGTAACGAACTCAAAAAGGTCCTCGCGAAAGAGCAGATCACGTGGCGTTCGTGGTTCAACGGCAGTCAGACCAGTGGAATAGCGGAAGCTTGGGGGATCCAAGCGTGGCCGTCCATTTTCGTAATCGATCACAAGGGCGTGATTCGATATCGGGATATTGAAGGCGACACCTTGGACAATGCCATCGCCGTGTTGCTCAAGGAAATGGATGAGAAAAAATAAGCCAATCGGACTCCGCTGACCGGTGACCCCGTGACCCTTGGCAAAGTGGCAAACTTGCCTCCAGTGAATTCATAAGCTTAGTATCAGCAAGGTCTTGCAACGCAGGACATGTTTGCCACGCATGGCCACGAACTTGGCAAACTGGCAAACTTGTCCGTGCCGTGTCCATTTACATCTCCGAACTAATTGCCGCTGAACCACCCGGGCCGGCACTGCGTCTCATATTTTCTGCCCACATGCGCCTAACCCTGGACATTTATGTCGCGGTTTCTCCGAGCAAATATCCGTGCCATGGCCGGCTACACGCCCGGTGAGCAGCCACGCGGCGGAGAGTTCATCAAGCTTAACACCAATGAGAATCCCTACCCGCCGTCGCCGCGCGTCTTCGAGGCGATCCGGCAGGCGCTGACGGGCGACCGGCTGCGAAAGTATCCCGATCCAATCGGAACGGCATTCCGGCAAACGGCCGGACGGGTCCTGGGAGTGGACCCCGAAGCCATTCTGCCCGGCAATGGGTCGGACGACCTCCTGACGATTGTCACCCGTGCTTTCGTGCCCGAAGGCGGTCTGGTGGTTTCGCCGTCGCCCAGCTATATCCTGTACCGCTCGCTAGCAGAGATTCAGGGCGCCCGTTTCCAGGCGGTGCCTTACACGGAGGACTGGCACCTGCCCGATCCCTGGCCTGTACGCGATGCGCATCTCACGTTTCTCGCCAACCCCAACTCACCGTCGGGCACCCTGGTTGGCGGACCTGCCTTGCAACGCTGGGTCGATAGTCTTACCGGCGCAGTGGTTCTGGATGAGGCGTATGTCGATTTCGCCGACGGTCATGGCCTGGAGCTGGTGCAGCGCGGCAACGTGATCGTCACGCGCTCCTTGAGCAAGTCGTACGCACTGGCCGGCATGCGCTTCGGGTTTGCCGTCGCCGATCCTGAGCTGATTCGGGAACTCATCAAGGTGAAAGACTCTTACAACTGTGACGCCCTGAGCCTGGCGGCCGCCACGGCGGCCTTGGAAGACCAGGGCTACCTGCAATCCACCCGCGCCAAAATCCTGGCCACGCGAACCCGTCTGACCAGCGAACTGGCCAGCCTTGGCTTTGAAGTCCGCCCCAGCCAGGCGAATTTCGTCTGGTGCCGCCGCCACGACCGCCCCGTCAAGCCGATCTATGAAGAGTTGAAACGGCGAATGATCCTGGTGCGATATATGGCTTATGAGGGTTATGGCGACGGCTTGCGCATTTCGGTGGGCACGGACGATGAAATCGACCGTTTGCTAGAGGAATTGCAGCGGATGCTTTAGATGCTGGAAAGTCCTGAGGCCAGCCGTCGCCAATGAGCCAAGCTGTTTTTTATGAGCAGGTTGCCCGCAGTCATCGGCTTGATCCTATGCAAGCGCCTGGAAGTCAACACGACCTCCGGGTTGGTCAGTCTCGTGGGAATTTGCCATCAGCTTCGTTATTCGCAATTCCCAAATTCGCCCGAGCCTTTTACGCTCTATGTTGATTTGTATGGCGGCGCGGGCGAAGGTACAATTCAGTTGGTTATTCAGAGCTTGCAGACAGAACGGCGGCTTTACCGCCACAGGCGCTGGGTGGTCTTTCCAGGAATTGGGGAATTTGTCCATTGGGAAATGATCGTGAAGCGATGCACATTTCCATCGCCGGGTCGCTACTTGCTCGAGCTGTCCTTTGACGGCAGATTTCTGGCCGACCGCGTGATCGATATTCAGAGAGGTGCAGACCATGAGCACAGTCCCTCGTAAACCGTGCAACATTATTCGCCTAAGCGAATCCGAGTATTTAATGAGATTAGACGAGGTGGACGGGGTGGTAGATACCAGGATCCGCCCGAGCAAGCTCTCAAATAGGGCTCGTAAATATTTGAAGCAGCCAAAACCCTCAGGAAACAACACCAAGAAGAGAAAGTGATTTCACCTCTTTCTGCTTGCGTTGAGAGCCCATGTCACGCACGTCCGCCATCCGCCGGAAAACTGCAGAGACCAACGTCAGCCTGAGCCTGGACCTCGACGGGACAGGCCGGTCGCAGATCGCCACCGGCATCGGCTTCTTCGACCACATGCTCACCTTGCTGGCCAAGCACAGCCTCATTGACCTCACTGTGGAAGCAACCGGTGATCTTCATGTCGATGCGCATCACACCGTCGAGGATGTCGGCATCTGCTACGGCCAGGCCCTCGCCCAGTCCCTCGGCGATAAGGCCGGCATTCGGCGCTATGGCAGCGCGACCCTGCCGATGGACGAAGTCCTGGTAACTTCCGCAGTGGATCTGAGCGGCCGGGCCTACTGCGTCTGGCAGGTCAATCTGCCGGCGGAAATGCTCGGCACCTTCAACGCGCCGCTGGCCGAGGAGTTTTGGCGGGCTGTTTCCTCGCATGCTGCGCTTAATTTGCACGTGCTTTGCCACTATGGCCGCAATGCCCATCACATCATTGAAGGCGTCTTCAAGGCCAGCGCCCGCGCCCTGCGTGAGGCCGTCGAACCCGACCCGCGCATGACCGGCGTGCCCTCGACGAAGGGCGTCCTGTAATTGGTTGATTCGGGCCTAAGTTCAGCGTTAGCGATCCGGCGTCTTTACCAGCGCATGCAGTTCGGTTACTCTGTCTTAGGTCGCCTCAGGTATCGGGAAACAAGAGTAGCCAGGTTGGAAGAGGAGTAAGAACATGGGCGCCGAGGGCATCGATCGCCAGCAGCAGAAAGTTCAGGAATTCCTGCGCTTGCTGCCTCTGACCATTGCCGTGGCCGGCTTGCCGGAAGTCGAGCCGGGCAAGCATCTCACTGAAGGACAGATGGAGGCGCGGGCCACGACGATTCGCACCGCGTACAAGCTGGCCCGCCAGATCATTCTCGACATCGTCAAGTAAGTGGGGGCAAGTTTCCAATTTACCCCATGTCGGCAAGTTGGAAACCTGCCGCCACACGCACTTCAAATCTCGTAGTCGCTCGCCTCGCCGGCCGAGCCGACCGCGATCGCGTAGGCGGTGGCGTAGGCGCGACAGTGCGACAGGGAGATCAGGATGTCGGAGATGCGCAGGCTTTGCGCCAGGTCCTTGGCGGCCCCGCACATGAGCACCTGCGGCTTGCCGGCGGGATCGTTGCGAATTTCCATGTCGGTCCAGCATAGGCCGCGCCGCCAGCCGGAGCCCAGGCACTTCAGGATCGCTTCCTTGGCGGCCCAGCGGCCGGCGAAATGCTCGATGGCGTGCTTGCGCTCCTGGCAGTAGCGAATCTCCCGCTCCGTGTAGACGCGCGTGAGAAAGACTTCGCCGTGCTGCTCGATCATGCGGCCGATGCGCAAGCACTCCACGATGTCGGTGCCGATGCCCACGATTTCCATGACCCTGATCTTAGCAAAGCGCCCTGCTCCCTGTAAAATCAGATATTGTCCGCGATCCGTTCGATCTCGACAGGAGGATGTTGCTCGTGGCGCAAGATGCACCGCCCGACCTTTTAGCCAACCTGACCCCGGCGCAAAGCGAAGCAGTCACACACTTTGAAGGCCCGCTCCTCATTCTCGCCGGCGCCGGCAGCGGTAAGACGCGCGTCATCACCCGCCGGGTCGCCTACCTGCTTCAGCAAGGCGTGCGGCCTTACAACATTCTGGCGATCACCTTCACCAACAAGGCCGCCGCCGAGATGCGCCAGCGCGTCGAGGCGCTCGTGCCCCATAGCCGCGTGTGGGTCAGCACCTTCCACAGCCTTGGCGCCCGGCTGCTGCGGCAATACGGCGAGCGCCTGGGGCTCGACCGCAACTTCACCATTTACGATCAGCAGGACCGCAACCGCCTGGTCAAAGCGGCTCTCGACGCCAGCAACATCGACAGTGTCCGCTTCACGCCCGAACGCATCGAGTCGGCCATCAGCAAGGCCAAAAATCAGTTGCTCAATCCCGAGCGCTACGCGAGTCAGGCGAACGACTTCTTCACGCAGACCGTGGCCCGCGTCTATCCGATCTACGAGAAGAAACTGCGCGACGCCAACGCAGTCGACTTCGACGACCTGCTCCTCTGGCCTGCCCTCGCCCTGAAGCACGATGCGGAGCTGCGCAGCGATCTCGATTCGCGTTTTCGCTTCGTGCTTATCGACGAGTACCAGGACACGAATCAGGCGCAGTACGCCATTGCCCGCGGGCTGTCCGTGGATCAGCCCAATCTGTGCGTCGTCGGTGATCCGGACCAATCGATCTATAAATGGCGCGGCTCGGATATTCGCAATATCCTGGATTTCGAACGCGACTTCCCCCGCGCCCGCGTCATCACGCTGGAGCGCAACTACCGCAGCACCAAATCCATTCTGGCGGTGGCCAGCCACCTGATCGCTCACAACCGGCAGCGCAAGCCCAAGGACCTGGTTACCGAAAATCCGGTCGGGCAACCAGTCCAGCTTCTTATGTTTGAAACCGGCCAGGACGAGGCGGAAGGCATCGCCGGCCGCATTCGCGATACCGTGGCCGGCGGCAAACGCCATTACCGCGATTACGCGATTTTCGTGCGCATCAATGCCCTGTCGCGCGCCCTGGAGTCGGCGTTCGTCAAGAGCCGCATCCCTTACCAGATCGTCAAGGGTCTGGCTTTCTTTGAGCGCAAGGAAAACCGCGACGTGCTGGCTTACTTGCGACTGCTCCTCAACCCGCGCGACGATCTGTCATTCTTGCGTGCCGTCAATGAACCGGCGCGCGGCGTCGGCAAGGTCTCCCTGGAACATCTGCGCGGCTACGCGGAGCCGCGCGAACTGAGCCTGCTGGCTGCCGCCGCGCATGCGGAGCAAATCCCCGCCATCAAGGGCAAGGCTGCTGCCGGCTTGCGCAATTTCGTCCAGCTCATGGATGATCTGCGCCAGTTGCAGGAAGCGGCGCCGGATGACGTCATCCGGCAGGTCCTCGACCGCAGCGGCTATCGGGCCATGCTCGCCAACAGCACCGATTCGGAGGACCAGGAGCGCCTGGCCAATATCGAGGAATTGATCACGGCCGCCAAGCAATTTGCCGAGGAAGACAGCAGCCGCACCCTGGCCGATTTCCTGGAAAACATTACGCTGGCCAGCGACGTCGATGGCTGGGACGATCGCCAGGATAGCGTTTCCATCATGACGCTGCACTCGGCCAAGGGTCTGGAGTTCCCGGTGGTCTTCATGGCCGCGACCGAGCAAGGTTTGCTGCCGCACGAGCGCAGCCTGGCCAAGGAGGAGGATGTCGAGGAAGAACGCCGCCTGGCTTTCGTCGGCATCACCCGGGCCAAGGAAGAACTCTATCTCTGTCATGCCCGCCTGCGCGAATTCCGCGGCCAAACGCTTTATGCCGTCCCCAGCATGTTTCTCGACGAACTCCCCGAGGAAGGAACCGCGAGCACGGACCTTTCGGCACGCTCTTACGGCAGTCCCCATGCCATCGAACAATGGCGCACCGGCAGCAAGGCTGCCGAGCAAGGCTGGGCCGACGCCGGCGTTTTGCCAAGAACCAGGGCAGAGTTGCTCGAGCAGAAAACTGACGTCAAGGCGCCCGGCTTCGTCGAGGGCATGATCGTCCGCCATGACAACTACGGCCAGGGCCGCGTGACCGAGGTCAGCGGCTACGGGGCGCTACGCAAGGTCAAGGTCAGGTTCTCTTCCGCAGGCGAGCGCACGTTTCTTGCGGACAAGGCGAAACTCGCGGTGCTAGGCAAGTAGACGGTTCAATGGATGAGATCTTTGAGACCGTTTCATCGCATTTGCATGAGCTTGGCATTGAATGCGAACTGATCAAAGTTCCGCCAACCGAGCTGGCCAACGTGCTCTCGAATGAAGTCTTGGCTGCCACTAATTGCCGAAGGGAACGGGGACTGTTCTTGCCTCGATTGCGGAGTCCGCGGCGGTCCCGTGGTTTTTGACCAGCATGACTGGTTCGACGGTGGCTCGGGAGAAAACGGGCATCGGATCGCGCCAAGCTTGACGAGTTTCGTCGCCCGATGGGGTAGCGTCTGCTTCACGTGGCCCAAGGGATGTTACTGGCCGCCAACATTTACCCGTCACGGTGTTTCGTGGACAAGCCGGCACTTCAAAAAGGAGTATATTATTCCCAGGTAGTGGCCGGCAGAAACGACTTTCGGTAGAAGATTCGCTTCTTATGTTTACGCTCAGCGCCTTCGCAGACGAAATTTCAGCCGATCCTCAGGAACAGATCGACGTCTTGAAGTCCTGCGGCGTCCGGCACATCGAGCTGCGGTCGATTCTGAAGACCAATGTGCTCGATCTCACCGACTTGCAAGTTACCGAGTTCAAATCGCTGCTCGCCAGGCATGGCTTCCGCCTGAGCGCGATCGGCTCACCCATCGGCAAGATCAAGATTGACGAGCCGTTTGCGCCGCATTTGAAGCGCTTTCAACGGGCGATCGAGCTATGCCGGGTTTTCGGCACCCGCAACATTCGCGTCTTCAGCTACTACCTTACCGAAGGCGGCGCCTGGGAGGATTGGCGGCGTGAGGTTCTCGACCGCATGACAGCCAAGGTCAAGCTTGCCGAAAAGGTGGGCTTTCGCCTGGTGCATGAAAACGAGCACGGCATTTACGGCGAAGATCCCGAGCGCGTCAAGGACCTCATGGAATCGGTACTGGCGCACGCGGATATCGATAATTTTGCCGCCGTCTACGATCCTGCCAACTACGTGCATGGCGGTTTCGATCCCTGGAGAGGCTGGCAGCTCACGAAGCAGTGGACCGTCCATTTTCACATCAAGGATTGGGTGCACGGCGACAAGCATGGTTGCCTGGCCGGTGAAGGCCAGGGCCGCATTGCCGAAGTCATGGCCGACGCCGTCGCCAGGAAATACTCCGGTTTCGCCACGCTCGAGCCACACCTGCTCGGCGGCGGTCCGACGGGCGGAGTCACCGGGCCGGAACTCTTTCCGAAAGCCGTCGCCGCCTTCAAGAAGGTGCTCGATCAAGTCGGGGCCGAGTACCAGTGAGCGCCGCTCTGCATACTGTTCATGTCCGCGTCAATGATGCCGCCACCGGGCAGCCAACCCCGGTGCGGGTGCGCTTTACTACTCCCGATGGCACTTACTTTGCGCCGTTCGGCAGACTGGCAAAGTTCGCGGTTGGCCGCTATCGAGACGTGGGCGGCAGTGTAATGCTCGGCGGCATGCTTGCGGAACGTCGTTACGCCTACATCGACGGCACCTGCGAGGTCTCTCTTCCCGCCGGCCCGATTGTCGTAGAGATCAGTAAGGGACCGGAATACCGGCCCATTCGGCGTGAAGTCAGCCTGAGCGCCGGCAAACTGGCCTTACGTTTTGACATCGAGCGCTGGACTAATCTGCGCGAGCAAGGATGGTACTCGGGCGACACGAATGCCCTCTTGCCCATGCCGCACGCTGCCCTTCTGGAGGCTGCAGCCGAGGACCTGGCCGTGGTCAATCTGCTCGCCACGCAGGTCAAGGTTCAGCGGGGAAAGCAGCGCCGCTCGTATGCCGCCATTCCGAACATGCTCGCGTTCAGCGGCCAGCAGCCGGCCCTGGAGATGCCCGGCCACATGATCGTGGTCAACACGCAAAACTATCATCGCGTTCTCGGCTCACTTGGACTGCTCAATTGTCACCGCGCCGTTTTCCCGCTCGTCTTCGGCCAGCCCCAGGGGATGGATAACTGGACGCTGAGCGATTGGTGCGATCAATGCCACCGCAAAGGCGGGCTGGTGGTCTGGACGCGCACCAGAGCGGCCAAGGTCCCGGAAGACATCACCTTCCTGGCTAGCGAGGCGTTGGCGGATTTCATCCTGGGCAAGGTTGATGCTTTTGAGGTGGCCAGCCTTCCATGGTGCTCCTTGGAGGATCCCGAGTGGTACCACTTTCTAAATAGCGGCTTGCGAATGACCTTCGTCGGGGCCAGTTGCAAGGACAGCAATCTGTCAACTCTGGGGTACACGCGCACCTACGCTCATCTTGCGCCCGGCGCGCCGTTGACCTATGCGAACTGGATCGAGGCCGTAGGTGCGGGGCGGACTTTCGTGACCAATGGCCCCCTCCTATCGTTTACTGTAAACGATCAGGAACCAGGCACAACCGTCCACGTGCCCCATGCCGGCGAGATGGTGCGGATTCGCGTCGAAGCCCAATGCCTGGAGGAGTTCGACGGCGTTGAAGTGCTGCTTAACGGCAAGGTCATTGCCAGCGAAGTGCCAACCGGCCCGCCCTATCGGGCCGCCATCGAAATGGCTTGCCCCGTGCAGGCGAGTGGCTGGTTGGCGGCGCGCTGCTGGGGAACACGTGAAATGAACATGCTGCTTAGCGGCGAACGACCGGGAGCACACACGTCGCCTGTCTATGTCCGCGTCGCCGAGCAACCCATGCAGCCCGATCCAGCCGCGGTCTCAAGGCTTCAGGCCGGGCTGGACTATATGCTCCAATGGGTGGAGCAGTCCGGACGTTTCGAGAACGATCGCCAGCACGAGCAACTCCGTGGCATTTTTCTGGCGGCCAAGGCACGCCTGGGTGAACTCGGTGCCGGCGGATGATGCGCCCTCGGGCAGCCGTGCTGCGCCGCAAGGGCGCAGCCGGCGGCCCTCGTGTTTATTGTTGACCCTGACCGCGGAAGCGGCCGAACAGGCCTTTTAGCCTGGGAAAGTTCGGTCGCTGGTCATTCTGGGCGCCCGGCATGTTCTTGTTCCGGGCGGCGTCGTTGCTGCGGCTTGTTTGTCTCCAGCCGGTATCGGCCTGGCTCATGCCATGGGGGTAAGGCGCGATGGTCGTGACACGGAGATTGCCGGACTCCTGCGCGGCGTTCTCAAAATCCGCTTCCGGATTGGCGGGGCCTAGCGGCAGCCGTTGCCACTCACTGCCCCGGCTTACTCCACAAACGATCAGAAGCGCAAGCAATCCCAGGAGAAAACGTAACTTGTTCATAAAGACTCTCCTCTGACGGGAATGTATATGTGAAGTCAAGATCAGAGGGGGACCAGGCGACAAGGCCGTGGCGGCCCTGCCACGCGATGCGTACAAAGAGATGGAATAAGTTCTGTGAAAGTGTAGGCCAAGAAACCGGCCCAGTCAAACCATGCCAAACCTCGAATCCACTGCCCTGGACCTGCTCGGCCTGCTGTCGCGCGGTGAACTCACTTCCGAAGCGCTCACCGGCAGTTTCTTGCAAGTCATTCGCCAGCGCGATCCGCAGATACGTGCTTTCTTGCAGGTGGATGAAACAACGGCCCTGGAACAGGCCCGATCCGTCGATGCCAAGCGTAAGCGCGGCGAAGCGCTCGGCCTGCTGGCGGGGCTGCCGGTCGCGGTCAAGGACGTGCTGTGTGTGAAGGACCAGCCCACCACGTGCGGCAGCAAGCTGCTGGAACATTTCCGGCCGCCTTACGATGCGCATGTGATCACGCGCTTGCGGCAAGCGGACGCCGTGCTGCTGGGCAAGACCAACATGGACGAATTCGCCATGGGTTCCTCCACGGAAAACAGTGCTTTCCAGGTTACGCGCAATCCCTGGGACCTGGAGCGCATCCCCGGCGGCTCCAGCGGCGGTTCAGCGGCGGCCGTGGCGGCGGGGGAAACGCCGCTGGCCCTTGGTAGCGACACCGGGGGCTCCATCCGCCAGCCTGCCAGCCTATGCGGCGTGGTGGGCATGAAGCCAACTTATGGCCGCGTGTCGCGCTTCGGGCTGGTCGCCTTTGCTAGCTCCCTTGACCAGGTCGGCCCGTTCGCCCGCGACGTGAGCGGCGCCGCCCTTCTCCTGGAGGCCATCGCCGGTCACGACCCGCGCGATAGCACCAGTGTCGATAAACCCGTCCCGGCTTATAGCAAGTCGGTCGATCAACCGGTCAAGCCGCTCACCATCGGCGTGCCCAAGGAATATTTCGGCAGCGGCATGGACGCGGAAGTGGAGCAGAACGTCCGCAGCGCCTTGAAGGTTTACGCGCAACTGGGCGCGACAATTAAGGATGTCTCCCTGCCCAATAGCCCGTTCGCCGTAGCCGTCTACTACCTCATCGCCACCGCTGAGGCGTCGAGCAACCTCGCGCGTTACGATGGCGTCCATTACGGCCATCGCGCGAAGCAATTTGCCAACCTGATCGACATGTACAGCCGTTCGCGCGGCGAAGGTTTCGGCGCCGAGGTCAAACGCCGGATTATGCTCGGCACTTATGCGTTGTCGAGCGGTTACAAGGACGCCTACTACGTCAAAGCTCTCAAGGTTCGCCGGCTGATCAAGGAGGACTTTGACCGTGCCTTCGCCGAATGCGACGTGATCATGGGACCGACTTCGCCGATGCCGGCGTTCAGGATCGGCGAGCGCATCGACGATCCGCTGGCCATGTACCTGGTGGACATTTATACGATCAGTTGCAACCTCGCCGGCTTACCGGGGATCAGTATCCCGTGCGGTTTCACCACGGCCGGGCTGCCGATTGGCTTGCAAATTCTGGCGCCGCCCTTTGAGGAAGACAAGCTGCTGCGCGTGGCCAGAATGCACGAACACGCCACCGATTGGCACATGCATCGGCCTGAATTTGTGAGCTAGCAATTTCGGCAGAGGGATATCCCAGGCGCGATATAATCTATCTGGCGACGCGATGGCCAGAGGTATTTGCTATGGCTCGAGTAATTATCGACGAATCTCTAAGAACTAAACTCAACGGACTGAGCGCCGAGGTGGAATTCTGCGACGAGTCAGGCCGCACGCTGGGTCGCTTCCTTCCAGAAGAGTTATTTATGAAGATGCTCTATGCCTGGCTCAACAGCCAAGTAACCGATGAAGAACTAGACGAGGCAGACCGAGAGCCGGGCGGTCGGACTCTGGCGGAAATCTGGAAAAGCCTCGGCCGCACATGAAATTCACAGTTCTCTGGGCGCCACGGGCGGAATCCGCACTCGCTCAACTCTGGACCTCGGCTCCCGATCGTAATGCCGTCGCTCTCGCTGCGGATACCATAGACAATCTGCTGCGGGACAACCCGCTTTCAGTAGGCGAGTCTCGTCCTGACAACCGGCGGATCATTTTCGTCCTGCCTTTGGCCGTGACCTATACCGTTAGCGAGCTTGATCGCACCGTCAAGGTGCTAAAAGTGTGGCGTCCTGGTAAACGGTAGCCCAAGCAGTCGGAGCGCGGTGTTCATGGACTATCGGATCGTAATCGGCCTCGAGGTCCACGTTCAGCTACTGACGCAGACCAAGCTGTTCTGCGGCTGCAGCACAAAATTCGGTCTGCCGCCGAACTCAGCCACTTGCCCCATTTGCATGGGAATGCCCGGTGTGCTGCCGGTGATGAACCGGCAAGCCTTCGACCTGGCCCTGAAGGCGGCGCTCGCTCTCAACTGCGAGATTGCCTCTTTCACGAAATGGGACCGCAAGAATTATTACTACCCCGACCTGCCGAAGAACTACCAGATCAGCCAGTACGACTTACCCTTCAGCCACGATGGCTGGTTGGAGATCGAAGCGCCTGATGGCCTTAGGCGCGTGCGCATCATTCGCGTTCACCTGGAAGAAGACGCCGGCAAGCTGCTGCACGATGAGCAAGGCGGTGGGCATGAAAGCCTTGTCGATCTGAATCGAGCGGGCACACCGCTCCTGGAAATCGTCAGTCATCCGGACCTGACGAGTCCCGAAGAGGCGCGCGCGTACTTGGAAGAGATTCGACTTCTGCTTCGGGAGCTGGAAGTATCCGACTGCGAGATGCAAGAAGGAAGCCTGCGCTGCGACGCCAACGTCAACATTCACGTACCGCTGTCAGACGGCAGCTACGCGGCCACACCAATCGTTGAGGTGAAGAACCTGAACAGCATCCGCGCCGTCGAGCGCGCCATAAAATATGAGGCCCAGCGGCAGTACGACGAGTTTCGGCGAACCGGCAAGAAACTGGGTGAAGTGGCCAAGGCGACGGCCGGCTGGGACGATGCGCGCGGCGTAACGGTCGTGCAGCGCAGGAAAGAAGAAGCGTCGGATTACCGTTATTTTCCCGACCCCGACCTGGTGCCGGTCGATGTCGATACGGCGTGGTTGGAACGCATCCGGGCTGGCCTGGGCGAATTTCCGGCGGTACTGCGTAAACGGCTTCAAGGCCAATATGGCTTATCAGCCTACGATGCCGCCGTCATTACCAGCCAGGGACGAGCCTTCGCCGGCTACTTCGAACAAGCCGCCGGCCTGTGCGGCGATGCCAAGGAGGCCAGCAACTGGATGACCAACCAGGTACTGCAGACTCTGAATGAGCGCAAGGCTGACATCAAATCGTTCCCTGTTACGGCTGCCGCACTTGCTGAACTTATCAAGAGCAAAAAGAAGACCGGACTTAATCCGCAGCGCTCCCGCGAAGTTTATGCACATATGCTTGCAACCGGCTCAACGGCTGACCAGGCAATTCACGACCTTGGCTTCAAGGTCGTCGCCGATGAGAGTCAACTGCGGGAAATTGTCCGCCAGGCCATTGCGGCCAACCCCAAGGCGGTCGCCGACTACAAGAAGGGCAAGGTCAAGGCCGCCGACGCCATCAAGGGCGCCGTCATGCGCGAGACCAAGGGCATGGCCAAGACCGAAGTCGTACAGCAACTGCTCATGCAGGAACTGGCCGGCTGATGGTGGCCATCGGCCCCTTCATTCGTAGAAATTCCTTGGGCGTCTCAGCATTTCCGATCACGACTGTCAGCCGATCATCGGTGCCGGCCGTCGATTATGCGATAGGCTGGGCAGCGCGTTGGTTGCCTGGCGAAGGGAAGTTTCATGGCCTCAGCGACGGCTGAACAGAAGCAAGAGCACTTCGGGGAAACTGCGCGGCAAGACAACTGGTGGACGGGGCCGCTGGCAGTCATCATCGGCCTGGGAATATTCATCGCGTACAGCACGTGGGCCGGGCTGGACGGCCGGTATTTCGAGATTCGCTCCGAACCGCGCAACTTTTCCGGCAATGTCGTCGCTCCATACCTGTCGCCGTTTTACGCGCCGTTGCTCTACGACGCGGTGAGTCCGCATGCCTGGTTCAAGAGCTACAAGCCGGGCTGGTGGCCGGATTGGGCGCCGTTCTCGGCCGCCATGCTGATCTTAATTTTCCCGGGTCTGTTTCGCTTTACCTGCTACTACTACCGCAAGGCCTACTACCGGGCTTTCTGGGGCGACCCGCCCGCCTGTGCCGTGGGCGAATGGCGCAAGGGCTACTGGGGGGAGAACCACTGGCCCCTCATCTTGCAGAACATCCACCGCTACACCCTGTACATTGCCGTCGTTTTTCTGATTCTGCTTTGGTGGGACGCCTTGCTGGCTTTCTGGTGGCCGACCAATCGCCAGGGCGAGCTCTTGTCCAGCGGCGCGCACCAGCTCGGCATGGGGCTGGGAACGGTCGTCATGCTGGTCAACGTCGTGCTTCTCAGCGGCTTTACGTTCGGCTGCAACTCGATGCGGCATCTGCTGGGAGGCAGGCTGAATCATTTTGCCTGCTTCACCTGCCCTGTGGCCAATGGCTCGCCGCAGGTGGAAAAGCTTCGCCCCGCTTACTACACCTGGCGCTTCAGCACCTATTTCAACGACAATCACATGCTTTGGGCCTGGCTGTCGCTCTTTAGCGTCGGCTTCGCGGACCTGTATATCCGGCTGTGCGCCATGGGCATCTGGCATGACATCCGATTTTTCTAGTCATTGGGTCATTCGTCATTTCGTCATTGGTCATTCGCGAAGGCGAATGACCAATGACGAATGACTAATGACAAAAGAGGTTTGGATGGCTGATTACGAAACGCATGAACATGATGTGCTGGTGATCGGCGCGGGCGGCGCCGGGTTGCGCGCGGCCATCGAGGCGTCGGCGTCGGGCGTGTCGGTCGGGCTGGTGTGCAAGTCGCTGCTGGGCAAGGCGCACACCGTGATGGCCGAGGGCGGCATTGCAGCGGCGCTGGCCAATGTCGATGCGCGCGATAACTGGAAGGTTCATTTCGCCGACACCATGCGCGGCGGCCAGTACGTCAATAACTGGCGCATGGCCGAGTTGCATGCGCAAGAGGCCCCGGCGCGGGTTCGCGAGCTGGAGGCCTGGGGAGCGGTCTTCGACCGCACCAAGGATGGCCGGATCTTGCAGCGGAATTTCGGCGGCCACAAGTATCCGCGCCTGGCCCACGTTGGCGACCGCACCGGCCTGGAGATGATCCGCACGCTGCAGGACCACGGCATCCACCAGGGCATGTCGGTGTACATGGAATGCACCATCATTCAGTTGCTGAAGGACGGCGACCGTATCAGCGGCGCCTTCGGCTACTACCGGGAGCGCGGCCGGTTTGTATTGTTCAAGGCCAAGGCGATTGTGCTGGCGACCGGCGGCATCGGCAAGGCCTACAAGATCACCAGCAATAGCTGGGAATACACGGGCGACGGCCACGCGCTGGCCTACGACGCCGGCGCGGAGCTGATCGACATGGAGTTTATCCAGTTCCATCCCACCGGCATGGTCTGGCCGCCAAGCGTGCGCGGCATTCTGGTTACCGAGGGGGTCCGCGGCGAGGGCGGCTGCCTGCGAAACAATAAGAATGATCGCTTCATGTTCGGCGATATTCCGGACAGCTACAAGACGCAGACCGCCGACAACGAGGAGGAAGGATTCCTGTACGTGATCGGAGAAAGGTTCAACGGCAAGGATGCGCGGCGGCCTGCCGAGCTGTTGACGCGCGATCATGTCGCCCGTTGCATCGTCCGCGAGGTCAAGCAAGGACGCGGCAGTCCGCACGGCGGCGTCTTCCTGGAGCTGGACAGCTTTGCGAAATGGATGAAGAAGCGCCTCCCCAGCTTCAACGCCGCCGAACACTGGAAGAAGAAGCTGCCTAGCATGTATCACCAGTTCAAGGAACTGGGCAACGTGGACATCACCAAGCAGCCGATGGAGGTCGGGCCGACAACCCACTACGTCATGGGCGGGGTGCGCGTCGATGCCGACACGCAGATGTCGCAGAAGATTCCGGGCCTGTTTGCCTGTGGCGAATGCGCGGCCGGCATCAATGGCGCCAACCGGCTGGGAGGCAATTCGCTGTCCGATTTGCTGGTGCTGGGCAACCGCGCCGGCGCTTTTGCAGCGAAGTACTCCAGGGGAAATTCGGCGGGACAGGTCTACAACGATCAATTACTGGAAGCGGAGCGCTGGGCGCTGTCCTTCATGGACTCGCCGCTCGGCGAAGAGAATCCGTACAAGGTCCAGCAAGATTTGCAGGACATGATGCAGGATCTGGTCGGCATTGTGCGGCGGGAAGAAGAGATGCTGCGCGCGCTGGATGGCCTCGAGAAGCTGTGGGAGCGGGCCAAACGGGCGCGCGCGGAAGGCAATCGGGAGTACAATCCGGGCTGGCACACGGCCATGGATTTGCGGAATTTGCTAACCGTTTCCGAGGCCGTCACGCGGGCCGCCATCCTGCGCAAGGAAAGCCGCGGCGGCCAGTTTCGCGACGATTTCCCCAGGAAGAGCAAGGAATTCGCCAAGGTTAACTCCGTGGTCTGGAAAAACCGGGACGGCCGCATGGAAATCCGTCTCGATCCGATCCCGGAGATGCCGGCCGAACTCAAGGAAGTGATCAAGGAACAGAATGAAGGGAAGTTACCCGAAGAGTTGACATAACTGCCTCTTTAGCAACTCACTTCGGAACGAGTGGACGATAGCTTAGGCTGCTAGAATGACTGAAGACGAGATTATCAAGGGAATCCGGCAGCCTGGGAGGTTTGACGCAACGGTTGAATCAGAGGCGGATGCTCGGCGCATTGTGCGGACTGCTCTTCCGCACGCCCTGGAATTGCCCCGAGCGGTTGCGGGCCGGCCTTATCCCGCGCCAACGAAGGGCGTAAGGGCATGGTTCCAAGCACATCCTTCTGAGCCTGAGGTTGGGAACAGCCTGCCTCACGTGAAGTACTCCGATTGGACCAGAGGCAAGAAGGGTCTGGCGGTAGCTGGGGGCACATTTGCTTCCCAGCTTCAAGTTCATCAGGCGAATAAGCCGCGCCTGGGAGGTGATCCATGTCCTATATGTTTGAGGTGTGCTACAGGGCGCCGGCTGATTTAAAGAAAGAGAGCGCACTTACTCAGCGCGTCGCTGCCCTGGGGGGACGGCTCGACTTTCGTGAAGAGACGAACGGAAAAATGGATAGCGTTTGTCTGACATATGAGTTTGATAGCTATGATTCGGCCCTAAAGGCTGCCAATGCTCTGCGCGAGCAAGGTGAACACGTCGAAGGGCCTGCGGATTATGGTGGCTAAAGCAAAGCATTTTTGCTCGTTGAATTTGATTCGTGGACGAGAGTTGGCAAGAAGATTGAGAGATCACTTATGGCCAAGGCCGATTTTCGCATCTGGCGCGGCGACGCGAGCGGCGGCGCGTTCAAAAATTATTCCGTGGAATACGGCGAAGGCACGGTTGTGCTCGACTGCGTGCACACGATTCAGGCGACTCAGGCCGGCGACCTGGCTTGCCGGTGGAACTGCAAGGCCGGCAAGTGCGGCTCGTGCTCGGCGGAGATAAACGGCAAGCCGCGGCTCATGTGCATGACGCGCATGGACACCGTGCCTACCGACGAGCCAATCACGCTTCAGCCCATGAAGACGTTTCCGCTCATCAAGGACCTGGTGACGGATGTCTCCTGGAATTACAAGATCAACAAGCAAATTCCGCCGTTCAAGCCGCGGCCGCCCGATGCCCCGGACGGCACCTGGCGCATGAGCCAGGAGGAAGTCGATCGCGTCCAGGAATTCCGCAAGTGCATCGAGTGCTTCCTGTGCCAGGACGTTTGCCACGTGCTGCGCGACCATCACAAAACGGAAGGCGAAGTATTCGGCGGCCCGCGCTTCATGATCCGCGTCGCCAGCCTGGACATGCACCCGCTCGACACCGTGGATCGGCTGTCGCTTGTCAAGAACGAGCTGAACATCGGCCTGTGCAACATCACCAAATGCTGCACCGAGGTCTGCCCGGAACACATTCACATCACCGACAACGGCATCATTCCGCTCAAGGAACGCGTGGTCGACGAGTTCTACGATCCCATCCTGTGGCTATGGCGCAAGCTGTTCGGACGTAAAGAACGAAAGCGGATGGCCTTGCCCGTAGTTCAAACGAATTCCAGGTGAACAATGTGGACGAACTGCACCGTGGCAAGCCTTGTCTTTCTCTTGTGCGCAGTAACAGTTCGCGCCGAGGAATTGGGCGAGGAAGGCTTCGCGCACTCAGGCGACGTGAAGATTCATTACGTGACGATGGGCAAGGGACCCCTCCTTGTCATGTTGCATGGCTTCCCTGATTTCTGGTACACCTGGCGCGATCAGATGCCGGCCCTGGCCAAGCACTTCCAGGTCGTGGCCATCGATCTGCGCGGCTACAACAAGAGCGACCAGCCGAAGGGCGTGGAGAACTACACGCTTGACAAGCTGGTTGGAGATGTCGAAGCGGTCTTGCAGCATTTCAAGCAGGACAAGGCCGTCATCGTCGGCCACGATTGGGGCGGCATGATCGCCTGGTCGTTTGCCATGGCTCATCCGGAAAAGACGGACCGGCTGATTATCTTGAACTTACCTCACCCCAGGGGATTGCTGCGCGAATTAGCGAACAATCCCGAGCAACAAAAGAACAGCGGCTATGCCCGCGCCTTTCAGGAGCCCGATGCCGCTGGCAAGGTGAAGTCGGAGGTTCTCGTCTTCTGGGTGAAGGAGCCCGAGGCGCGGAAGAAATATCTGGAAGCGCTGAAGCGGTCGTCGATGGAAGGGATGCTCAATTACTACAAGGCGAACTATCCGAAGCCGCCGTACAAAACGGACCGGGAGTTTCCGCTGGTGAAGTGTCCTGTGTTGATGTTTCACGGACTGAAAGATCAATTTCTGTTGCCGGGTGCTTTGAACGATACGTGGAAATGGCTGGAGAAAGATCTGACGCTTATCACCGTTCCCGAAGCCGGTCATTTCGTGCATCGGGACGCCTCGCAGTTGGTGACCAAGAGGATGGTAAGCTGGCTGGTTCAGGAACCGGACAAATAAATTAGCGATGCCGGAGGGCATGGCCATGCAAAGATTGATGATCCTCGGCCTCCTCTTCTTGGCCTCGTTCGGCCCTGCACAAGCTGCCGAATACCCGCAGCCGGCGCAAGGCGATTTCGTCATCCGCGGTTTCCGATTCAATTCCGGTGAGACCCTCGCCGAGCTGCGCATCCATTACCGTACGCTGGGCAAACCGACATTCGATGAGAAGGGAGTCGCCCGCAACGCCGTGCTCATTCTGCATGGCACCACGGGAAGCGGCGGCAACTTCATCCGCAAGGAGTTTGCCGGCGAGCTATTTGGCGAAGGCCAACCACTCGACGCCACGCGCTACTTCCTGATCCTGCCGGACGGCATCGGCCACGGGCAATCCAGCAAACCGAGCGACGGCCTGCGCGCGCGCTTTCCCCGGTACGGCTACCAGGACATGATCGAGGCCCAGTACCGGCTGCTGACCGAGGGCTTGAGGGTCAATCATCTCCGCCTCGTGATCGGCACCTCCATGGGCGGCATGCACACCTGGTTGTGGGGCGAAAAGCATCCAGACTTCATGGATGCTCTCCTCCCGCTCGCCAGTTTGCCAGCGCAAATTTCCGGACGCAATCGCCTGTGGCGGCGCATGATCATCGATACGATTCGCACGGACCAGGAGTGGAAGGACGGCAACTATGCCGCCCAGCCGCACAGTCTGCGGCTGGCAGCCGAGATGCTCATGTTCATGAGCAGCAATCCGAGCGAGCGCCAGAAAGAAATGCCCACGCTCAAAGAGGCCGACGAGCAGATCGATCAGTTCGTTTCCCGCACCATGAAAGCCATGGATGCGAATAATGTTCTGTACGCCCTGGAAGCCTCCCACGACTACGACCCCGCGCCGAGCCTGGAGAAAATCCGCGCCCCGCTCCTGGCCATCAACTTCGCCGATGACCTGATCAACCCGCCGGAATTAGGCATCCTCGAGCGCGAGATCAAGCGCGTGCCGCACGGCAAAGCGTTGCTTATCCCGCAAAGCGACAAGACCCGGGGCCATGGGACGCATACGCTGGCGGCGGTGTGGAAAGAGCATTTGGCGGCGTTATTGCAGACTCCGGCCGATAGATGAGCACGGCCAAACAAACTGGCGCTAAATGGCCTACAGCAAACAGACATTCAAATCTGAAGCTCCATTTTTTTCCGCTGGCTTCCTTGCCTTCGCGGGCTCAGAAAGCGTCGGGCGACGCACACGTATAATTAAGCTGTGGTGTGTGAAGCGAATGCTACAGCGCTTATCTGTCGCGAAGGTGGCCTCCCAATGAGCCAGCCGAGCAAAGCTCCCAAGCCGGGCCAGGATCTTCTTTCACCTGCGGATTCCATGGCAATTGATCCAGTCTGCGGCATGTCGGTTAACCCGGCCACGGCTCGGGCTTCTACGCAGTATGAGGGTCAGACGTTTTATTTCTGTTCCCCTTCGTGCTTGCAAAAGTTTCTTGCAGATCCGGAGCGCTATCTCCTGCAACAGGCAGATCGCGGCAACGTACCGCTCGGTACTCAGTACTCAGTACTCAGTACTGGGCACCCGGAAGCCGCTGCCTCGCCGGCGACCGCTCACCCTTCACCTCTCACCCCTCGCCACGCACCACCGACCAGCACCGAATACACCTGCCCCATGCACCCCGAGGTAGTGAGTGATCGACCCGGCAGCTGTCCGAAGTGCGGTATGGCCCTGGAGCCGCGCACCGTTACGCTGGAAGAAGGACCCAACGCCGAGTTGCTCGACATGAGCCGGCGTTTCTGGGTTGGCGTCGGGCTGAGCGTGTTGCTGGTGTTGTTGCACATGGGACAGATGTTTCTCGTCTCGCAGCCGCACTTCCTCGCGGGAGCGTGGGCGGGCTGGGTCGAGCTGTTTCTGGCGACGCCGGTCGTATTCTGGTCAGGCTGGCCGTTCTTTCAGCGGGCGTGGGAGTCGCTGGTCAATCGCAGCGCGAACATGTTTACGCTCATCGCAACCGGCGTGGGAGCGGCGTACTTTTTTAGTCTGTTCGCTTTGTTCGCCGGGGAGCGAATACCGGCCGGGTTCAGGTCGGCTCATGGAGGCGTCGAGCTGTATTTCGAGACGGCCGCGGTGATTACGGTCCTGGTCTTGCTGGGACAGGTGCTGGAGCTGCGCGCTCGCGGTCAGACGAGCGCAGCCATGCGGATGTTGTTGGGCTTGGCGCCCAAGACAGCGCGCATTGTCCGGCCGGACGGACGGGAAGAAGATATTCCTCTGGACCTGGTGCATGCGGGCGATCGGCTGCGCATTCGGCCTGGTGAAAAGGTCCCTGTCGACGGAGTCGTCATTGAAGGCCGTAGCTCCGTGGACGAGTCCATGATCTCGGGTGAGCCGATTCCCGTCGAGAAGGAGCCGGGGTCGAAAGTCATCGGCGGCACGGTTAACGCCACGGGATCGCTGATCATGCGGGCCGAACATGTTGGTTCGGAGACCCTGCTGGCGAATATCGTTCGCCTGGTCGGCGAAGCCCAGCGCAGCCGGGCGCCGGTGCAGCGCGTGGCGGACCGGGTGTCGCGCTACTTTATGCCGGCAGTAATCCTTGTCAGCTTGTTGACGTTCGTGGCGTGGAGCCTGTGGGGTACAGAGCCGCGCCTGGCTAACGGCTTAGTGTGTGCGATTGCGGTACTCATCATTGCCTGCCCTTGCGCGCTTGGGCTGGCCACGCCCATGGCGGTCATGGTCGGTACGGGCAAGGGCGCGCAGTCAGGCGTGCTCATTCGTAACGCCGAGGCGTTGGAGTCTTTTCACAAAGTCGATACCTTGCTCGTGGACAAGACCGGCACGCTCACGGAGGGCAAGCCCAGGCTGACCGCAATCGCGCCGGCGCAGGGTTTCGCGAAAGAAGAGCTCCTTTGGCTAGCTGCCAGCCTCGAGCGCGGCAGCGAGCATCCTCTGGCGAGCGCGATTGTCGCGGGCGCGGAAGCACAAGGGGTGCAATCCCTGGCTGCCCTGCAAAACTTCCAGTCGGTCACGGGTAAAGGCGTGCTCGGTGAAATAGAGGGCCGGAAAGTGGTCCTTGGCCGTGCGGCGTTGCTGGCGGAGCACGGCATCAACCTCGAGCCGCTTGGGACCGAGGCCGAACGCTTGCAAGGAGAGGGTCAAACCGTCATGTTTATGGCGGTCGATGGTCGTTCGGCGGGGATACTTGGTGTTGCCGATCCCCTTCGGCCGTCCGCGCGCGAGGCCATTCGTCTGCTGCATGCCGAGCAATTGACGGTCATCATGGTCTCTGGCGACAATACGACCGCGGCGCGGGCCGTAGGGCGCGCTGTTGGAATCGATGAAGTCATTGCCGAGGTCCTGCCCGATCAGAAGCGCGCCGTGGTTAGAGACTTGCAGGACAAAGGCCGCTTCGTCGCCATGGCCGGCGACGGCATCAATGATGCACCCGCTCTGGCGCAAGCAAATGTCGGCATCGCCATGGGCACGGGCACGGATGTGGCCATGGAAACCGCTGCGATCGTTCTCGTCCGTGGCGACCTGCGGGGCCTGGTGCGCGCCCGCCGCCTGAGCCGGGCCACCATGCGGACAATTTACCAGAACCTGTTCCTGGCCTTCATCTATAACGTTCTCAGCATCCCTCTGGCAGCCCTGGGAATTTTGCACCCCATCGCGGCGAGTGCCGCGATGAGTCTCAGCTCATTGTCGGTGGTGGTCAATTCCCTGCGACTTCGGCGCAAAACGCTTTGAGGCCGGTACCTTCCACCTTCTCCGTAGCCGAATTCGCCACAATTCGGTTCTTCCGATGGAATTGCCAGCGTCGGCTCAATCACGGTCCGCGTCATCTGCAACCCTGGAGACGCGGCGAGCTAAATGTTACACTGCTGGGGCAAAGGAGAGGATCACATGGCCAAGCGAAAATCATGGCGCGACAAGCTCGCCAATGACAAGGATTTGCCCAAGGTCGTGCCGATCACCGGCAAGATGAGTAAGCGCTGGGGCGAAGGCACGGTTGCGATTCCCGCGCCGCGCGAGGTCGACGCGATCATGAAACGGGTGCCGGAAGGCAAGCTGATCACCATCAATGAGATTCGCGCCCTGGTGGCGAAGAAACACGGCGCCAGCATCGGCTGTCCGATTACCACGGGCATCTTCGCGTGGATCGCCGCCCATGCCGCTGAGGAAGACGCCGCCGAGGGTGCCACCAGGATCACCCCCTACTGGCGCACCTTGAAGTCGGGGGGCGAACTCAATTCCAAATACCCGGGCGGCGTCAGTCAACTGAAGAAACGCCTCCAGGCAGAGGGGCATCGCGTAATCGTGAAAGGCAAGCGCGTCGTCGTGGTGGATTATGAAAACGCGCTGTGCAGCTTGCGCGTTTAAGGCATAAGCTCTATGTCTCCAGGGCAGCGCTATTGCTTCGACACCGAGTGAAGGGATTTTCATGCCTGTCTTCTACGGCCTGATGCTTCTCACTTATGCGGTCACGTTGTTCGTCAGTGCCACGCTGCTGTTTCTGCTCCAGCCGATGGTCGGCAAAATGATTCTGCCGCTGCTCGGCGGCACGCCGGCCGTGTGGAACACGTGCATGGTGTTTTTTCAGGCGATTCTGCTGCTGGGTTACACATACGCGCATGTCACGACCGCATGGCTGGGCGTGCGCCTGCAGGCAATTTTCCACATCATCCTGCTCGCGATCCCGGCTCTCGTTTTGCCCATTGTCGTGAATCGGGAGCTGGCGCCGCAGGGTGAAACGAATCCAGTGTTCGGCGTGCTCCTGCTCCTGTTGATCACGGCCGGACTGCCCTTTTTTGTCGTGGCCACGAGCGCGCCGCTGCTACAGAAGTGGTTTGCCAGCACGGGCCATCCTGCGGCTGGGGATCCTTATTTTCTCTACGGCGCCAGCAACCTGGGCAGCATGCTGGCGTTGTTGAGTTATCCCCTGGTGCTTGAGCCGAACAAGACCTTGCCCGGCCAGTCCTGGCTCTGGGCGCTTGGCTACTTCCTGCTGGCCATGCTCACCTGTGCCAGTGCCCTGTTTCTTTGGCTGGCGCCAAAACGCTCGTCGGTTTACGCTGCGGACGGCTTGGCCAAAAAGAAGGAGCTCGTATCCACAACGCTTAATCCGCAAACGGCGGAGCCGGGGCCGAGTGTGGCGCGGCGCCTGCGCTGGGTCGCCCTGGCATTCGTTCCCTCCAGCCTGATGCTCGGCGTCACCACCTTTGTGACCACCGACCTGGCGGCGGTGCCGTTTCTTTGGGTGGTGCCGCTCGGCTTGTACCTGCTTAGTTTCATCCTGGTCTTTTCGCGCCTGCCGGCCGTACTTCATTGGATCATGGTCGGACTCCTGCCTTTGGCGGTGCTGGCACTGGTCTACATGATGCTCGCGGACACCAAGACGGTCATCTGGCAGCAAATCCTATTGCACCTGATTGCTCTTTTCGTCGTGGCCATGGTCTGCCACGGCGAACTGGCGCGCGATCGTCCCGCGCCCAAATACCTCACGGGCTTTTACCTGCTCATGTCCGCCGGGGGAGTGCTGGGCGGGATTTTCAATACCCTGGTGGCGCCGCTCATCTTCGACTCCGTGAAGGAGTACGAAGTGGCGCTGGTCGGCGCCTGCTTGCTGATGCCGCGGCTGGGATCGAGAGAGCGCAGTACGCCGGGCCTGATCTATAATCTTGTGCTGGCCTGGGGCATCGGCACAGTCGGAGCGTACCTGGTGACCCTGGTCATCCGCGACCGGAAGTTGCACCTGAGCAACCTTATGGCCGCCCTCACGCCGGGGACGCTTATTTGCCTGGCCGCAATAGGTGTTTTGCTTGTGGCCTACCTTCTCTGGGACAAACGCGATGCCTTGAACCGCGTCTTCGACGTGGTCTTGCCTGCACTGCTGGCGTTGTTCACGTTCGGCCTCTTGTGGGGCCTGGCCATTGCCCGGTGGAAATTTACCTTGCTGAACCAGTGGCTCGAGTTCGACACGCAAACGATCGTAGAGGGGAAGGCGCTGACGCAGCACTGGGACTTGAGCAAATATGTGATGTTTGGCGTGCCGGGAGCGCTGTGCCTGTGTTTCTTCTTCCGCCCCATCCAGTTCGGACTCGGCGTGGCTGCGCTGTTGCTGGTCGGCGGTCTATATAGAGCAGAGGATCAGAACTCATACCTTATCCGCCAGGTGCGCAGCTTCTACGGCATCCTGAGGATCGAGGGCTCCGTGGAAGCCGACCCGAGCCTGGACGAATTTGCCGTTCGCGAGTACCGCTGGCTGAACCATGGCAACATCACCCACGGCGTGCAGCGCATTTACGATTGGCCGGCGCTTGGAGCGGAGATATTTGCCCCCCTGGCCGCGTGCACGCCCGCCGACGCAGCGTTGTCCTCTCTCATCCGCTATCAGATCTGGACCGAGAAACATTATCCTGTGGCTTATTTCCATCCCAGTACGCCCTACGGCCAAATGTTTCTGTCATTTACCGGAGATTACAGGAAGAAGAATATCGCGATCATCGGTCTCGGCACCGGCGGCCTGGCCGGCTATGCCTATCCGGGACAGAAGTGGCGCTACTTCGAGCTCGACCCGGCCGTCGAAAAGATTGCTCGCGACACGCGCTACTTCACTTACCTGGCCGACTGCGATCGGCGCGGCGTGGACCTCAAGGTCATTCTCGGCGACGCGCGCGTACAGCTCAGGAAGCTCAAATTGGAAAAGCCCGAGGACAAGTTCGACGTCATCGTCTTCGACGCCTTCACCTCGGATGCGATCCCGATCCACCTGGTGACTTACGATGCCTTCAAGGACTACCGCGACAAGCTGGCCGACGACGGCATTGTCGTCTTCCATATCTCCAATCGCTATGTCGATCTGAAGCCGGTCATTGCCCGGCTGCAACAGGAGGCGGGCTGGGCAGGCCTGATTCAAGACGATTTCGCCCTGGACGGAGATCCCGAACACTACGCCACCACGGTCATCATCCTGGCGCGGCGCAAAGAGGCTTTCGGCAAACTGGCGCATGACGAACGCTGGGAAACTCTGCGCGGCGATCCGGAATTTCCGTTGTGGACCGATGACTACTCCGATTTGTTACGTGTGTTCAAGTGGCAGGATAAATGACGTGGGCCACTTGCCGGGGGAAGCAAGTGGCCCAAGGGGTTTGACGGGCAGGGTTCAGGGAGGAAATTGGCGGGGGAAGCACTCAGCCTCGCATCGGACACGGACCCGGAGCAATCGAGGGTCAGGAGGACGGGAACCTCCAGCAACCACTCCGGGCCCTGTCGCGGACGGGGGAATCCGGCCGAGCCATTGGGGCAACGACTCGGCGGCGACGCGACAACCTGGCCAGTGCTTCCGCATTAGGGGGTCAGGTTGGCTTTCCTTATCGCAAGCCATGTGCCAAAGCCTGCGCTCGCGCCCGCGCCTGACTGCAAACCGAACCGCGCTTGCTGGTTGCGTCGAACCGGCTCGGAAGACAGGCAGCGACGAGCGGCAGTAAGATTGTAAGAAGCGCCGTTTTCGCTATGTAAAAAGTACCTGCAAGGTCTTAAGGAATTTGCCCAGTTTTAGTCGGCTTTCCTGTTTTGCTCATCTCGCCTTGGCCTTTTAGAGGACCTCGCCACCCAGAAGGATACCCCAGGGATCAGCCATGAAATCACTGTCGTGGGTTTTCACATTGTTGCTGGCATTTGGATTGGTTGCCGCAGTCCATGCGGATTGGCAGCCGGCCAGAGGTCCGCTGCTGACCCGCTGGGCCAGGGACGTGCAACCGGATAAGGTGCATCCGGAGTATCCGCGGCCGCAGATGGTTCGCAAGGATTGGCTCAATCTCAATGGTCTATGGCAACTTGGCTTTGCCACGAAGGATGAAGCGCCCCCGTTCGGCAGGGATCTGCCGGAGCGCATCCTGGTGCCGTTTCCGGTGGAGTCGGCACTTTCCGGCGTCATGAAGCACGCCGATCGACTTTGGTATCGGCGGACCTTCGCGGTGCCCGCCGGTTGGTCCGGTAAGCGCGTGCTGCTGCACTTCGGCGCCGTTGATTGGCAAGCAGCCGTCTGGCTCAACGGCAAGGAGCTTGGCAGGCACCAGGGGGGCTATGACGCGTTTAGTCTGGACTTGACCGATGCCCTCAGGCCGGAAGGAGAGCAAGAGCTAATCGTCGGCGTTGCGGACCCGACGGATAAGGGCAGCCAACCCCGGGGCAAGCAAGTGATCAAGCCGGGCGGGATCATGTACACGCCGACCACCGGCATCTGGCAAACGGTGTGGCTGGAGCCGGTTGGCGATGAGTATATCGAATCGTTACAAATCGTTCCGGACCTTGATCGGGGGCTGATCCGTCTCACGGTTGGCACGAAAAGTTCCGGCAAAGACCGTTCCATCACCTGGGCCATCAGCAAGAGCGGCAAGCCCCTTCCCATTATTATCGGCGACGGCGAGCCCGGTAGGACCCACGAGATTTCTCTTCCTGCAAACGAGATTCGGCCGTGGTCGCCCGACTCGCCCTATCTCTATGACTTGGGCATTTCGTTGATGGGCGGCGGTAAAACACTTGATGTAGTCCAGAGCTATTTCGGCATGCGCAAGATCGAGATCGGCAAGGACGACAAAGGAGTCACGCGCATTCTGCTTAACGGCAAATTCGTTTTCCAGCTTGGCCCGCTCGACCAGGGTTTCTGGCCCGACGGCATCTACACCGCGCCCACCGATGAGGCTCTCAAGTACGACATCGAAATCACCAAGAAGCTCGGCTTCAACATGTGCCGCAAGCATGTGAAGGTCGAGCCGGAGCGCTGGTACTATTGGTGCGACAAGCTGGGCCTGCTCGTCTGGCAAGACATGCCCTCCGGCGACCGCAGCGTTGCGCCGGGCAAGGGGGAGATCATCCGCTCGTCAGAATCTGCCAGGCAATTTGAGCTTGAGCTGAAACGGATGATCGACGGCCGCAGAAACCATCCCTCCATCATCATGTGGGTCGTCTTCAATGAGGGCTGGGGCCAGTACGACACGCCCCGGCTAACGAACTGGGTGAAGGAATACGACCCAAGCCGGCTGGTGAATTGTGCCAGCGGCTGGAATGACATGAAGGTCGGCGACGTCCACGATATCCACGCTTATCCCGGCCCAGGCGCGCCGCAACCGGAAGCGACACGGGCGGCGGTGCTCGGCGAGTTTGGCGGCCTGGGGCTGTCCGTCCCAGACCACACCTGGGAGAAGCGCACCTGGGGTTACCGCAACATGAAAGACCGCAGCGACCTGACGCGCAGGTACGAGCAACTCCTGCGCGGCGTCTGGAAGCTGAAGGACAATCCGGGCCTGAGCGCGGCCGTCTACACGCAAACCACGGATGTCGAGACCGAGGCCAACGGCCTCCTGACCTATGACCGGGCCGTGATCAAGATGGACCTTGAGCGCGTCGCGGCAGCGAATCGCGGTGACTTCTCCCGCGTGCCGCAGATCACAGAAGTCGTGCCGACGTCAAAGGAGAAGGGCATCGTCTGGAAGTATTCGCTGGAGAAACCCGCTAGCGACTGGTTCAAGCCGGACTTCGACGACTCCGCCTGGAAGGAAAGCCAGGGCGGATTCGGTACGGAGGGCACTCCCGGCGCGGTCGTTCGCACCCAGTGGAAAACGTCCGACATCTGGCTGCGCCGCGATTTCGAACTTCCCGAAACCAAGCTCGCGAGCCCGCATTTCCAGGTGCATCACGACGAGGATGTAGAAATCTATCTCAACGGGGTTCCTGCCGCGAAGGCGCCCGGCTACACGACTGATTACGAAGAGCTGCCGATCAGCGCCGAGGCGCTGGCCACGCTCAAGCCAGGTAAGAACAAGCTTGCGGTCCATTGCAAGCAGACGACCGGCGGGCAGTACATTGACGTGGGGATTGCGGACGTGAAGTGAGCGTCGGGGACCGGGCCACAACAGCGCATTTCATCTGGAGAGAGCTATGATGCGAAACCGTTTTGCCGCCTTATTGACTGTGCTGTTCGTGCTCGGCCCAGCTCCGGCGGAGAAGCCGGTGCCCGGATCTGCTGTCACGCCGCCCGCGGTCAATGACCCGAACAAGAAGATCAAGGAGATTGCCGGCACGGCCGAGTTCTTGCGGCTGTTGCCCAAGCCGTTCGCCACGCTCAAGGCGCTGGACGCGAAAGCCCGGACCGTCACCCTCCTGTTTGAGGGGGAGAAGGTTGCGAAGGCGTGGCCGGTCGAGGCCGACGCCGAGGTGCTGGTAAGCGGTTGGTGGGGCCGGCTCGAGCAATTCCAACCCGGCGCCCGCGTGTGGACCTGGCTCAAACTGGATCGGAAGAAGAATCCGACCTCGGTCGTCATGCTCGCCGACGAGCTAAGCGAGTTTGCCATGCACGGCAGCCTGCGACAAAAGCCGGGTCAAAAGCCGCCGTTCACCAGCGAACAGGTGGAGGCGATGCAGGCCGGGCAAACGAAGTGGTTGCGGCAGCGCTGGACCGAGGACGGGCTGCCCGGCACGCTTACCTTCCACCACGTCTTTAGCGGGGAGCTGGAACTTACCCTCGACCATGAGGCGATGCGCTGGGGCCGGTCGCTGGTTGCCGGCGCCGTGGTTCACCTGACCGCCGACCCTCCCATCCAGGCGGTGGTGAAAGCCGTAAACCCCTGGCGCGAGCGGACGGTGGTCCGGCTCGTCGTTGGCGAACTGGAATCGTCGGAGCTAAAGATCGGACAGCGGTTAAATCTCAAGATGTCCGCGCTGGCCGAAACGGCGGAGCCTTACCCGCTGGACATGGACCGGCCGCGTTCCCGGGCCGAGCGCCTCGACTGGTTCCTGGCGAGCATCTACTGCACCTGTGGCATAAGCAAGGATGTCTGCACCGGCCATTTCTATACCCTCGCCAGTTGCAACCCCAACGGCTGCGGCATGCCCAAGCGCATGCGCAGCGACCTGCAAGCCATGATGGACCGCGGCCTGACCGACCGCCAGATCTTCGACCAACTCATCAAGGAACAGGGTCCCCTCCTGCTTCGGCCGCACCTGTTGCCGTGAGCGTTTCTCCATCCTTGGCTCCTTCTTGTAGAATAACACAAGACAGCTTGAGGAACCGGCGGTGGCGAACGTCGAGTGCATCTGGGATCTGGGAGAGGACACGGAAGGGAACGTTCAGCACATCGCCGAGCATGGCGTCACGGTCGAGGAGGCCGAAGAAGTCGTGCGAAACCGCTACGAAGCTGCCGCGGCCAGCCGGAGCAGCGGGCGACCGACGGTGTTCGGTTGGACATCCACGGGCAAACACCTGGCGGTGACTTTCGAGGTCGTGGACGAGGAGTTACCGCAGGTATATGTGGTTACCGCGTTCGAGGCGCCCCCGCCCGCCGAACCCAAGCGACGGAGGAAAAAACCATGAACAATAAGCAGCGCAAAGCCATCCAATGGTCCCCGGAGCAGCGCGCCCAGCACCAGGCAATCCGGGACGCATTCCGGGACTGGCACCCAGGTCCCGAGGAGCTGATCGCCAGTGGCGCGGCGGCGCGACTCGGTCTTAATGTTGTCCACTTTCCTGCGGAGGAGTTGCTGCGGCGCCTGAAGGCGTCGCGCGAGGCAGCCGGGTTGACCTTGGCGGACGTGTCGGCACGCTGCGGCATCGACCAGCCGGCGCTGTCTCGCCTGGAAAACGGCCACACGCAGAATCCGACACTGGATACACTCTGGCGCTACGCCGCAGCGGTCGGCAGGCGGCTGGTGCTGTCCGCCGAAGCCATCCCAGATACGCGGCCAGCGTCAAGCCCTCGTCGCTCCGGACCGAAGAAAACCGCTGCGAAGAAGAAGAGGACGGCCTGAGCCAGCTAGGACTCGGGGAACTTTGTTGAATTGCCGGTCGCTGAACTTCGACGGCAGCGGTACTCTGACCTTCATGAACGAATTCTCCCGTGAAGCCGTTGCCGCTCTGCCGGTCGTAGCGCTCCTCTTTAAATGGATTTACTCAGCCTTCGTCGCCATTTTGATCCCTACGTACTGGCGCTACTATGGTCCCGGCAACTTCCTGTGGTTCTCGGACCTGGCGCTGTTCCTCACGCTGGCGGCGGTCTGGTTGGAGAGCCCGTTGCTGGCCAGCACGCAGGCCGTGTCAGTTGGATTGCTGGAGCTGGTCTGGCTGGCCGACTTCCTGGTGCGGTTGGTCTTCCGCGTCGAGACGGTTGGCTTGACGCGCTACATGTTCGATCCGAAGATTCCGCTCCTGGTTCGCGCGCTGTCGCTGTTCCACGTCGGCCTGCCGTTCCTGCTCTTCTGGCTGGTATGGCGGCTGGGCTACGACCCGCGCGCCTGGCTCGCGCAGACACTGTTCGCCTGGGCGGTCTTGACGGCCTGCTACTTTCTTACCCGGCCCGCGGAAAATGTTAACTGGGTATTTGGACCGGCCAAGAGGAAACAGCAGTGGATGCCTCCGCAACTCTATTTGCTGCTGCTGATGGTGTTCCTTCCGGTTTGCGTGTACCGGCCGACCCACCTGCTGCTGCAAAAGTTTTTTCCAGCGGCGCGGATGTCACGGTGAAGGAGGGGTATTGCCCGCAAGCAGCATGCGTTATAATGAGTGTGGGTGCGGCCACAAATCCAGCGCAACTGACACGGAAGTAGCCTTCGAGATGATAAGGAAATGAAATCCAAGCGACACCTGCAAAAGCAGCACGAAAGTGGTGCAAAAACTAGTCAGAGGCGATCGGCTCCTGCAAGTCGGGTTCCCTGTCGGAATGCTTCGGGGCTTGTGCGCAAGTCGGTTATTCACATGTTGGCCCGTCAAATCGGAGAACTTTTCCGACCGGAGAAGGTTATCTTGTTCGGTTCCTACGCGGGAGGTAGCCCAGACGCCGGGAGCGACGTCGACTTACTGGTCGTCATGCCGGCCTACGATGTGACGAACCAGGCAATCCGGATTCGACGCGCGACCGCTCATCCTTTCCCGCTTGATCTGATTGTGCGCACGCCCGCGTACATGTGCGCTCGGCTCGAAGAAGGGGACTGGTTTGTCCGAGAACTAATAGAGCGGGGCAAAGTACTCTATGAAAAAGGCCACGGCCGCATGGGTGCGAAAACCTGAAGCAGACTGGGCAGCCGCTCAAAAACTGGCACGGGGCAAGCCTCCTCTTCACGACCAAGTTTGTTTTCTTTGCCAGCAGACCGTGGAGAAGTATTTCAAGAATCCGGTCTGAGCGTGCCCCGCACTCATGATCTGGAGGATTTGCTTGGCTTACTGCTCCCTTCTGATTCGAGCCTTGCCGTCTTACATCGCGGCCTGGACGCATTAACCGAGTACGCTGTGGATTATCGGTATCCCGGGATGCACGCCAATGCACGCAAGGCCCTCGCAGCCCGACGCCTCGCCGGCCGTGGGCGGGAGGAATTGCGCCATCGGCTGGGTCTTCGCCCCAAGCGTGCCAAATAATCGCTCGCTTTCTGCTATAAATGACAGATAGCGCCTCCGGAACGCACGAAGGATTTGTGCAAGGTGTTTCATGTCCAGTCCAGTGCCGCCCAGCGAACCGCAAGCTTTGTCCCCGGCGGAAAAGGCCAAGCAATTTCCGTGTGCGCCTGGGGTCTATTTGATGAAGGACAGCCAGGGGCGCGTCATCTATATCGGCAAGGCCAAGAACCTGCGCAACCGCGCGAGCCACTACTTTTGTAAGGCCGCCGTGGAGGACTCGCGCACCGCGGACCTGGTCAAGCTGATTGCCGACATCGATTACCTTGCCGCGGACACCGAGGTCGATGCCTTGCTCCTGGAAGCGCGCCTGGTGAAGGACATCCAGCCGCGCTTCAATGTGGAGCTGAAGGACAACAAATCGTTTCCTTACCTGCAAATCCGCATGCGCGAGCCGTTCCCACGCGTCGAGTTCACGCGTACGCCGCGGCGCCGGGGCGTCCGGCTCTATGGGCCGTTCACGAGCGCCAAGAGTTTGCGCGCGGCCATGCAGGTGCTGCAGCGCATCTTCAAATTCCGAACTTGCCAGCTCGACATCGATCCCAACGACCAGCGCTGGCGCTGGTTCCGGCCGTGCATCTTGCACAGCATCAACCAGTGCACGGCGCCCTGCAACCTTCGCGTGACCCGCGAGGATTATCGCCGGCAGATACGCGCCCTGCGGCTGGTGCTGGAGGGCAAGAAGGACAGGCTGCTGCGCGAGATGGCAGCCGCCATGAAGGAGGCGAGCGCTGCCCTCCAGTTTGAAAAGGCAGCCCGCATCCGCGATGAGATCGAGGCCCTCAAGAAGTTGAGCCTGCGCGGCGACGTGGACAAGGACGTGCAGCCGGAAGTTTTCTACATTGACCCGAAGAAGGGAATGAAGGGCCTGCGCCGCATCCTGGGTTTTTCGCAAATGCCAAGAACGATCGAAGGCTTGGACATTGCCCATCTGGGCGGCGACGAGATGGTGGCCTCGTTGGTGACGTTCATCGACGGCTTGCCGTTCAAGCCGGGCTATCGCCGCTATCGCATCAAGTCCGTGCAGGGCGTGGACGACTTCGCCTCGATCCGCGAAGTGGTGACGCGGCGGTTTCGCCGTATGGCGCAGCAGGAGGACGTGTTTCCCGACATCCTGCTGATTGACGGTGGCAAAGGGCAGCTCAACGCGGCCGTCGAAGCGTTTCAGATGCTCAACATCGAGCCGCCCTGTCTGATTTCACTGGCCAAACGCGAGGAAGAGATCTATCGGCCCGGCGCCATCGAGCCGCTACGGCTCAGCCGGCACGCCGCGGCGCTGCGGCTCTTGCAATATGTGCGCGACGAAGCCCACCGCTTTGCCCAGCACTATCATCACATTTTGCGGCGGAAGAAGCTTCAAGAGGAAGGGTAACCCGATCGTGCGCATCTTGTTGACCAACGACGACGGCATCTATGCTCCCGGCCTGCGCGCCCTGCGCAAGGAGCTGCAAAAACTCGGCGAGGTCCTGGTCGTCGCACCTGCCACGGAGCAGAGCGCCGTCGGGCACTCCATCACGCTGCTTACGCCGCTGCTCGTGCAAGAGGTGCTGGACGAGGAGAATCGCTTGCTGGGTTGGGCTGTGGAAGGCCGGCCGGCGGACTGTGTCAAACTGGCCTTGCTGGAGTTGCTTCCTGAGCCGCCCGATCTGGTCGTGAGTGGGCTCAACGCCGGCTCGAACGCGGGCATTAACGTGCTTTACTCCGGCACGGTGGCCGCGGCTATTGAAGGCGCCTTCTTTCGCTGCACCAGCATCGCCGTCTCGCTCGAGTACACCCAGCCGAAGCTCGATTTTCCCCGCGCGGCCGACCTGGCACGCCGCGTGATCGAACAGATCGTCGCCCAGAAGCCCGATACCGGTACGCTGTTCAACGTCAACATCCCGAGCCTGGACAAGGGGCCGATCCGTGGCATCCGCGCCATGCCGCAAAACGTCGCCCCTTACGTCGAGAAGTACGACCGCCGCGTCGACCCGCGCGGCCGCGTTTATTTCTGGAACTCCCCCGTGTTCGCCTGTCCCGATCCCCACCCCGACACCGACGTGACCGCGCTGGCGGAAAACTATATTACTGTTACGCCCCTGCAGTTCAACCTTACGCATCAGTCTCTGCTGAAGCAGATGAACACTTGGAAATGGCAATGGTAACCGGCTAAGAGACTGTCCGAAAAGGGGACAGGACTCTTGGATTACCTCTGCGGACAAACATTTTTCTACTGATGTAAGGAGTCCTGTCCCCTTTTCGGACAGTCTCTAACCCAGGAGTGATGTCATGGGCAGACCGTCAGGACCGGCGGCGTTTGCGCTATTCTGGACAGCGGCGGCGGGTCTTTTCCTTTGCAACGCTGCAATGACGGCTCAGAAGGAGGCCAAGGACCCCGCGGCGGCGAAAGCGGAAGTGGTTCGGCTGACCGGATTCGGGGACGTCTGCCACCCCGTCTCGACGCGCAATCCGGCGGCCCAGGAGTTTTTCGATCAAGGTCTGCGCCTCATTTACGCTTTCAATCACGACGAGGCTGTCCGTGCCTTCAAACAGGCGGCCCGGCTCGACCCGGCCCTGGCCATGGCCCACTGGGGCATCGCCCTGGCGCTGGGTCCGAACATCAACGCCCCGGTCGATGCCGCGCAGGAGAAAGCTGCCTACGACGCGGTGCAAAAAGCCTTGAAGCTCGCCGGAGAGGCTCCGGAACACGAACGCGCGTACATCGAAGCACTCGCCCTGCGTTACTCCGATGATCCCAAGGCAGATTTGAAAAAGTTGGCTGTCGCCTACAAGGAGGCCATGGGCCGGCTGGCACAACGGTATCCCGACGACCTGGACGCGGCCACGCTCTACGCCGAGAGCGGCATGGACCTCCGCCCCTGGCAGCTCTGGAGCAGGGACGGCAAGCCCGCGGAAGGGACCGAGGAACTGGTGGCGGTCCTGGAATCGGTGCTGCGCCGCAATCCGCATCACACCGGCGCCAATCACTACTACATTCACGCCGTGGAGGCGTCGCTGCATCCCGAGCGCGCCTTGCCCAGCGCGGCCAGGCTGGGCATGCTGGCGCCGGCCGCCGGGCATCTGGTGCACATGCCGTCGCACATTTACATGCGGGTCGGCGACTATGCCGAAGCCGCGCGCTGCAACGCCGTGGCCGTCGCCGCCGACGAGGCTTATTTCGAGAAGGCCCGCTGCAGCGAAGGCATTTACCCCATGATGTACTACAGCCACAATTTGCACTTCCTGGCGGTCGCGCACGCCATTCAGGGACGCAGTGCGGAGGCCAAGGCCGCCGCCGACAAGCTGGCGGCGCACGCCGGCAAACACGTCGAGGACATGCCGATGCTCGAGGGGTTTCTCCCCACGCCGCTGCTTATTTCGGCGCGACTGCACCGCTGGGATGAAATTCTGAAAGTCCCCGCGCCGCCCGCAGAGCAAAAGCTGGTGACGGCGTCCTGGCATTTCGCCCGTGGCCTGGCATTCGCCGCCACCCGCCGACTTGAAGACGCGGAGCGCGAGCGCAAGGCGCTGCTGGCGCTCAAGAAGGCTGTCCCGAAGAAGGCCATGTACAGTCCTCTCAACACGGCCCAGAGCGTGTTCGACGTCGCCCTGGGCGTCCTGGATGCCCGCCTGGCTGCCGCCCGCGGCGATGGCCAGACGGCCGTCGCGTCTTTCCGTGCCGCGGTCCAGGCCGAGGACGCGCTCGCTTATGCCGAGCCGCCCGACTGGTATCTTCCCGTGCGCGAAATGCTTGGCGGATTGCTGCTGGGCACGGGGGATGCCGCCGCTGCCGAGCGCATCTTTCGCGAAGAGCTAACCCGCAACCCGCGCAGCGGCCGGGCGCTGTTCGGCCTGTCTGCCTGCCTCAAAGCGCAGGGCAAGACTTATGCAGCCCAGTCGGTTGAAGCAGAGTTCAAAGCGGCCTGGAAAAATGCGGATTTCGCATTGTTGACGGAGGATCTTTAGGTGGTTCTTATGCATCGACGGCTCGAAGACGGTCATTGAGTTTGCCAGCTTGCCAACTGAGTTTGCCACGGTTGGCAAACTCAGTCTCATCCGCAAACCACTATTGCATGTCGAGTTGTGTCCAGCAAAAAAATGAGTTTGCCAGTTTGCCAAGGGTCACGGGGCCTGCGGACGGTTGTCAGAAACTCCGGTAAACTGCTCTTCCCCTGACTCACCGGGCCTGCATCTCATAAACCGTATTACCGCGCTTCACCTTGCGCGGCTTCAACTCATAACCGTTATGAGATGCGCCCTTACGCAGCCTGCTGACAAACCATTGACTCACCTGGCAACGCCGAGCGATCTCGCGGTGGCTCCACTGGCCCCACTCGGCATCGGCCAGAAGCAACCGGACGGCTTTCCGCTTATCGGCATTGCTGCGCGGCAGGCCGTGCGCGGCGTTGGACGAAATGGAGTAGAGTAGCGCATCCTGCTGCCAAAATGAGTTTGCCAGTGGGTTTGCCACGGTTGGCAAACTCATTTGTCGCTGTTAGCGCTCGCGGCAATGAGCCGTTTTGCCCGGATGAGGAATTCTCATTAATCCGTCCGCCAAATCACTAATCACTTGGCGGTCTATGGCGGTCTTGGAGAATTTCCGAAAAAATCCGGCTGAGCCGGCAGATTGCTCTTGAGCGAAGCAGCACTGGTTGATCCTTCGCGGCTCCGAGTCTGCTCGAAGATCCCAGGGGGGAAGTGGCCGTCTTGGACACCTTGGGCCACCTTCGAACAATCCTGGGAATGGAGGGAGAGGCTGACCATCTTGACCGCCTTGGAGAAATGTCTGGCGTTTTTTGTTTTCCCGTGGCCGTGTTGGTGACCGTCTTATTGAAGCATGTTTTCCCAGGTGTTCAACTCGCTGGTCGTGGGGATGCGTTGCAGCTCGTCGAGCACGGCGCTGAGGACCCAGTTGGCTTTATCGCTCTTGCCCTTGGTCGCGCCGTTGAAGTACTCGACCGAGCCCAGGAAGCCGGCCGACAGGTCTTCGTTCGTCAGGCCCCGGGCGAAGCGGTTTACCCAGCCGTCCACCTCGGACTGCGTGGGCGTGCGGCCAAGGAAGGTCTGGTAATCGGCGCGGACGCGAATGCCTTCGCGCTCCGGGCTGGCGGCGAAGCCGAGAGCGACTGTTTGCGGCGTCACTCCGCTCTGGAGCTGCTTCACCCAGAAATCCACCTCCGCCTGCACGGGCGTCCGGCCCAGGATGTCGTGATACAGGCCCTGCACCCAACCGGCGCCGGCGTGGGCGGCGATGTATTCCGGGGCGCCGATAAATTGCGCTTCCAGCTGCTCGTCGGTCAGGCCGGCTCGCATCTGGCTCACCCAGCCAGCCAGGCCGGCGGCGTCGGGCTGCCGTCCCAGGTATTGCTGGTAGGCGTTGGTGACGAACTGGAAATAGTGGCTGACGTCATGGGTGATCTGGCCGGCAACCGAAACGAGGTTCCTGGGTGTCAAGGCGGCCAACGCGTTGGCGATCTCGGCGGCGCTGGGCACGCGCCCCAGTTCATCTTGCGTGGCGCTCTTGATCCAGTCGAGATTGTTGCCGTTGCCCTTGACGGCGTTGTTGTAGTACTCGCTCGAACCTAAGAAACCGGCGACCAGGCCTTCATTGCTGAGGCCGCTGGCGAAGTTATTGACCCAGGAATCGACCTCGGCCTGGTCCGGGGTGCGCGCCAGGAAGCTCAGGTAGTCCGCCCGCACGCGATTCCCCTCGCGTTCGCGGCTGGCGGCGAAGCCGAAGGCGACCGTTTGCGCTGAGACCCCGCTGTTGAGCTGGGCCACCCAGTAATTCACCTCTGGCTGCGTGGGGGGCCGGCCCAGGATATCGTGGTACAGGCTCTGCACCCAGCCTGCGCCGGTGCCGCCATGATTGGCGATGAATTCGGGTGCGCCGATGAAGCCGGCTTCGAGCTGCTCGTCGCTCAGGCCGGCTTGCATCTGGCTCACCCAGCCAGCCAGGCCGGCGGCGTCGCGTGTTCGTCCCAGGTACTGCTGGTAGGCGTTGGTGACAAATTGCGTGTAGTGCTCCCTGGAGTGCGTGATCGTGTTGGCAAACGGGCCGAGCTGAGCGGGCGGTGAATGATCGGCGTTCGGGATGTCATGCACTACGCCGAGCCTGTCGCCACGGATTTCGGTAAACGCCACGGTGCCTTGGGGGCCGGTGGTGATGCCGTACGGGCCGCCGTCGCTCGTGGGAACGCTGAACTCCGCGACCATAAAGCCGGTGGTAGCGATCTGGCCGATCTTGTTGGCGCCGGTCTCCGTAAACCAGAGATTGCCGTCCGGGCCAGGCGTGATGCCGACGGGGAGGCTGTTGGGCGTGGGAACGCTGAACTCAGCCGTGATGATGCCGGCTGTCGTGATCCGGCCGATCTTGTTGGCGTCCTCCGTGAACCAGAGCTTGCCGTCCGGGCCCGCCGTGATGCCCAGCGGGTAGCTGTTGGGGGTGGGGATGCTGAACTCCGTGATGACCCCAGACGTGGTGATCCGGCCGATCTTGCCGAGGGCGTTGTCCTCCGTGAACCAGAGATTGCCGTCCGGACCCAACGTGATAGCGAGGGGCTCGCTGGAAGCGGTAGGGACGATGAACTCATTCGTAACGATACCGGCCGTTGTGATCCGGCCGATCTTGTTGCCGAAGGCCTCGGTGAACCAGAGATTGCCATCCGGACCGAACGTTATGCCGTCAAGTCCGCTGTCGGCTGTGGGAACGGGGAACTCATCCGCGGCGGTGATGACGCCGTTCGTAGTGATTCGGCCGATCTTGTTGGCGGAGGCTTCTGTGAACCAGAGATTGCCGTCCGGACCGGCGGTAATGGCAAAAGGCTGGCTGCCCTTTGTGGGCGTGGGGAACTCTGCCAGGACGCCGCTGGCCATGTTCAGACGGCCGATTTCGCTCTTGCCCGCGTTACTCTCGGTGAACCAGAGATTGCCGTCTGGGCCGAGCGTGATGCCTAGCGGATCACTGGTCGGCGGGAGCGGCTCAGATTCGCTGAGGCCGGTGAACGGCATGCCATGGACCACGCCAACCTTGTTGCCGCCGCTTTCCGTAAACGCCAGCGTGCCCTTCGGCCCCATGGTGATACCGTTCGGTCCGCCGCCGCTGGTGGCAACGCTGACTTCGGAGAGGAAAAGACCGTTCGTGGAGATCCGGCCGATCTTGTTGCCACCATACTCGGTGAACCACAGATTGCCGTCCGGGCCGGCGGTGATGGCTCCCGGATTACTGTTCGCTGTGGGGATGCCAAACTCGTCGGCCGCCGTGATAACGCCGGCCGTGGTGATCCGGCCAATTCTGTTGATATTGATCTCCGTGAACCAGAGTTTGCCGTCCGGGCCGGTCGTAATAGATAGCGGGTCGCCAACAGGCGTAGGAATGGGGAATATATCGGCGTCCGTGATGACCCCGGCCGTGGTAATCCGGCCAATCTGACTGTTGCTGCCGTCGGACTCCGTGAACCACAGATTGCCATCCGGCCCGGCCGTCAGGGCGTAGGGGCGGTTAAGCGCGCCAGGAACGCTGAACTCATCGGCGTCCGTGATGATCCCGGCCGTGGTAATCCGGCCGATCTTGCCGCCGCGACTCTCGGTGAACCAGAGATTGCCGTCCGGGCCCGCCACGATGGCTACAGGGAAGCTGTTGGCGGTGGGGGTGGCAAACTCATCCGCGGCGCTGATGACCCCGGCCGTGGTGATCCGGCCGATCTTGCTGCCGGCGGCTTCCGTAAACCAGAGATTGCCGTCCGGGCCGGCCGTGATGTTCATCGGTTGGCTGTCGGGCGTGGGCGTGGCGAACTCGGCCACGGCGCCGCTCGTCAAATTCAGACGGCCGATCTTGCTGGCGTTCGTCTCCGTGAACCAAATATTGCCGTCGGGCCCGAGCGCGATACCGCTCGGAAGACTGTTTGCCGTGAGCGTCCCGTATTCGCTGATGCTCGTGGACGGCACCCAGCGGTCCTCAAGCCGCTCGACCAGCAGTTGCCAGCCGGGCGTGCCCAGGCCGCGGTACCGTGGCCGCGACTTTCTCTTATGGATGTGGGAAAAATAACCAGAAAGTGTCGAGAGATTCACGATGGTACAGCCTCTGACATCTTGGAACCACGCCTCGCAACTCAGTCATAACGACGCCAATCAAACACGCTGAAAATGCTCATCGGAGCCGGCAATCAAGGCGATGAGCAAGTCCTCGCGCGCTCAGCGAGTTAGGTGAGGCGTGATAAACTAGCCCTTCAGCGAACCCGAAGCGGTTGCCGTTCCACGACCGAGCATGCGCGCTTTGGCGCGACATGGCAAGGGAAAAATAAACTCACGCCAAAAACTGCCCGGCAAGGAGCAGGGCTTGAAGAACGTGGTCGGCATCGTTTGCCGGCAGGATTCCGCAGCCCTGCCGGCGAACTCCATCGATCGCCCGTTCATCTGCGATACCTATCATCATTTTCGAGTTCCCCGCCAAGATGATGGCCTCGGGCCACCGGGTGTTGCGACCGGGCGGGCAAGTGGTCCTGGTCGATTTCGCCGCATCCAGGGACAAACCTCGGCCTGGTTGCTCAACCACGTCCGCGCCGGGCAGGAAGTTTTCACCCGGGAGATTCTGGCGGCAGGGTTCAAGCAAATCGAGGAAGTGAAGTTCCCCAAGGAGAACTACTTCGTTCGCTTCAAAAATGTAGAAGCAGCGAAGGACCTGGGCCCCTAGGTCAAGTCGAGCCGGCGAAAGAGTCCCGGTTCCAGTCGCTGGCGACGGATATTGAGGAACGGAGACCTTCGCTTTTTCCGGAGGGCGCCTGCCCCGAGGCGGCACATGATGCTGCTCGCGGATCGCCGAGACCCGGACAACGAAGCAGGGCTCTGCGAGACGCGTCTTGCGCCGGCCGTACTCATCCTTTGGGGAACCAGTTGAGAATGAATCCCTGACCCTGAAGGAAGACCGAGTTCATTTCCCATTCAAAATAATTCTGTTGATTTGTCCGCCTGGAATTCGGGTGACCCGCTTGCTGCCAATGTGCCGTGTTCGCCCAAAACCTCATGGGCAGGAGTTTTTCGCTGACAAATACCATTACCTTAAGCCCGTCTCCCGGGACACTCGACAGCCAAATGTCACTATCGCAATACTGCTTCTCCGTAACGTACTCGATTTCCACAGTCACCGGCTTGTCGGGAGAGATTTCGACTTCAAAGCTCGGCAGTTCCCTGCGGTATTCCTCTCGGTCTTCCCTATCTCTCTTACGGCCGCTTTTCAGTTTTTGCTCGATAGCCGCATTGTCCCAATCAATCGGCCCGTCGCATCCGTGCACTTTCTTGTAGCCGCTCAAGCGAAAGCGCGTGTAAGCGGGGGGAAAAGTGGTCTTCGGCAAACTTACCTCAAAAAAATGCCAAAAACGCTCTGTTACGTCGCGGTGCGCAATGTTATGCAATTCGTATCTTATGGCAACAGTAAGTTTCACTCGTCGTAGCTCTTGCGGCGCGGCTGCGTCCTCGGTTTCGGAGCGTTCAAAATGGTAAGCGATCACGCAGTTTTTATGCTTGACTCGCCTTGTAAGGACGGCAAACAAGAACTGGGAGAATAGCTGCGGCTCAAGATAGATGCCGAATAAGGCCTCGAGCGTCTTGTTTTTTATCTCCACCAGGTTTTTCTCGTGTCTTTCCTGAGTTTTCTTGTTCATTTGTTGCTCAAGCGTGTAGGCCACAATGACGGCAACAAGAATCGCCATGCCCATATCACGGAAGAATAATCTGGGCAATGGACCGAGCTTTGCCACCCACTCTTCTTTCTCGACCGCAAGCTCTAATAGGAGAGATGTGAGAAGAAAAACGACCGCGATGACCAAACACACCAACCAATAACGAGTAGAAATCTCATCCTGAGAAACCGATGGAGCCGTGCTACCAGCGTCGGCCGCCAGGTCCCCTGCCGAATGACGCAAAACGGGGCTCGGAAGCTCTGTTGTTCCAGTCTCCGGGGCCTTAAGACCTTGAGCTGTTGCGACGGATGTGCCGTGTTCGGAATGAGATACGGCAGTTGCCTTTCTTCTCCATGGAGTAAGACGGCGGAAAAAGGATTCGAGCGACATGGTACTCCACTTTGCATTTTCTAGAGTGTAAAGATCGCGGTGGGGAAGCCCGTTTGCGACGCAGTGTATCGAGGCTCTTTTGCGCTCTCGCGCCGAAATCGTCGCATCTTGCGGCCGCAAGTCAAGGAAAAAATTCCGCATTGGTCACGAGGGCGTAGGCGCTGGGCCGCGTCCGGTTGCCTTCTCGCCGACGCCGATTGGTTGGGCGGGAGCTCCAGCGCGAATCGGCCAACACCTACAGCGATGTCGCCTGCCAGAGGACCTAACCGGAAATGAAAGTGTACCGATGTTCTTCGAGCGCTGTCGGGGCGAAGAAATAACGGCTTGCGCGCCTCTTATGCCGGAACGTAAGTAACCGGTGGAATTGGACCGAACGCGCTTGGCCCACGACGATTGCTCAAGCTTCAAGATCCCCGTTACCTTTGGTGTGCCAGTACCGCTTGAGGCTAACCGCGTCACTGTATGTGTGAGCATCTTTGAATGGTCCCATGCTTTCTAGATAGTGCGACAGCATTATCACAACATCACTCGTCGTCGGCAATTCATCTTCGTCAAACGCCTCGAAGTCGGGGAAGGGACGGTGCGCTGGTCCGAGGATTGCGGTAACCTTCTTCAGCGTATCGTTGAGGAATTTGAGCTTGAATTTATTCATCGGGCTGTCAGGCGATTTCCTCGAAAGAATGCTGATTTCGTCATAAAATGTCTTCAACTGTACCCGGAACTTCTCGAAATCTTGAATCGTCTCCTCGTCTAAACGCAGCCTCTCTACTTCTTCGAGCTCTTTCGCCTCTGCGGCGCGGCGATTCTCAGCTTCCAGCCGCCGTTTTTCAGCCGCCAACCTTCGTCCTTCCGCCATCCTGTCTTTGTCCATCGGATGTTGCTCCATTACAAATCGGCCATGTCTCCTTCGTTATCACTAATCAGTCCGGATCTCTTGTCCATCGCGTGTTCGCCATAGACGCCCGGCGCCAAACTTATTGTCATCGCTGTGCTCACGCCGGAAACGCTCCATGCTGTTGAGGTACTGCGAAAGCATCATTCCCGCGTCGCTCGCGCTGGGCATGTCGTCGTCGGGTAAGGCTTCGAACTCCGCGAATGGACGGTAAGATTCCCCAAGAAGCACGGTTGCCTTCTTCAGTGTAGCGTTGATGAAACCTAACTTGAACTTGTTCAGCTTTCCATCCGGATGTTTCTTGGACAGGATAGAGATCTCGGCATAAAACGCTTTGAGCTGACCCCGAAGGCGATCGAACTCTTGAATGGTAGCTGCATCAAGTCGCGATTCATTTTCCGAATCCCGTCTTCGTGTCATTTGTTTCTCCTATGACGGGCACGCCCGCAGGAACTCAATGAGTTTTTTGTTGACGACTTCAATGGGCAACCGTTGCTTGCTTCGGAAAACCTCGGCCATTACCCTCACGTCTTCGTCGGTCAGGGCGATGATGCAGCGTCGCTGACCCGACCAGAGATCGACGGTGTTCTTGAACATGGCCTTCGACAGGTGGTTTCGCGTCACGAGGACGCCGAACCTGCCGAAGTGCTCATTCAAGTAGCGATTTAGCTGGTTAATGTGGTCACGCTCAACCTCCCTGACGTTCTTCAACTCGAAGACCAATTGCGTCGAGCCGTATCTGTCGTAGATGTCCTTGAGGAACGGCAGGCCGCGACTGTTGTAGAAAATCAAGTCTCTGATTAGCGTGCCCGAGTCCGTGCGGACCTGCGAATCGGCAAAGTCCAAATGGGGGTAGAGCATCGAGGGCAGAATCTCCTCCATGAGCCGTTCATATTCCTTGTCGGCGGCGTCTTGCTTGCCGCTGGCTAGTCTCTCAAGCTTGTTAACTTTCTTTGTGACCGAGAAGATCGGTAACTGGCTGAACAGCGGGTCGTTCTTACAGTCCTTGTGCTCTCTTTCGCGCTCGCCCGTGTAAGCTCGCACGCAATCGTAATGTTCCCGGTTGAAGTTGAGCACGGCAACTCTGTTGAAGCCTTCCCCTTCCTTAACTACCTCCTTCAAGTAATAGTTCTTGATGTAGTCGTCGAAGTTCAACCACGGGATTACCCGGAGCCACCGCTTCGGGACGAGCACGACTGGATGTCCTGTCCGCGGGCTCGTAGGCAGTCTAGCTTTGTGGTTCTTGTCGAAGCAGTTGTGCCGGTAGTTGTAGACGGCGCGAAGCGAAACATCATGCATCGGGATGCCGTACTTTTGACATTGGTCGATTGTGAAGTCGATCATGAACGACATCAGGAAGTTGCAGGCGATGTCGCCGACACGGTCCTTCGATACGCCATCGACCATCAACTGAATTTCCTCGAAGTGGGTAAAGCCACTCGCGCCAATCTGCGGGATGACCTCGAACATAGCAAGCATGTCATGGGCTGTCTTTTCACCGATTCGCTTTCCCGCCCGCGTTTCTGAAAACCCAAGGCCGACTTCCTCGCACTCGGAAAGTGCAATCAATAGCGCGGTTGCCTCAGCTTTCTTGCCCTTCTTAACCAGGTGCCCAAGATAATTGAAGGAGTTTACCAGTCCGGTGTGCAGCGTGTTGTCTTGTTGCGAGGGCGACTTCCACAGGAGAAATGGATCCAAAGAAAGCGGAATGTCCTCGTCCAAAAACGGTATGGCAAAGTCCGCATCCTCTTGGGTGATGGCGAGGCCGAAATGATCTGTCAATCGCGGACGAACTAACGGCATCATTTTGCCCTCTAGAGCACAAGACTGATATAGCGTACACTACCTACGACGTAAGCTCAAGGCAAATAGGCAGTTGAGAATGGCCCGAGTGGAGTGACAAAAGGCTCGCGAGTCACTTCGACTTAAACGGTCTGATCGAACGCTTCCACTACCGGAGACGCCACAAAAAGGGAAAAAGGCAGCGCTTCCTGCGCGCGGCTCCCTGTCCCTTAGCGTGCCGGCAGCTCGGGGACGAACAAGATAGCGAGGAAATGGCCGTCATCATACCTCGCGCATTCATGATTACCGCGCTCCTTATGCATGCCGCCACGCCCCACCGTGATGGCCGGATAAAGCACGGCGTGATGTTTGGTGGCAATCGCCGTGGCGACGTACTAACCACGGGGGGACGGGCCAGGCATCCCGATTATTGTGGCAGTCTCGCGCAGGGCTTGGTAGACTGCGCGCGGTTGAAAATCTCTTTTGGGAGGAAGTTGCATGAAACGAATCGCACTCTGGAGCACCGTTGTAATCCTGCCGTTGCTCATGGGGGCCGCGTCGTTTGGCCTCTACCATGCGAACATGACAGGCAGCACCGTCTCAATTGCCGATTGCTGCCCGGATTGTCCGCCAGGTTGCTGCGACCAGTGCCCGCCATGTTGCCTGCCAACGGCAGGCACTAAGATCGGCAGCCCAGATAGCGCATGCTGCGACGATTGCCCGCCATGTCCGTGGTGCCCGTAACCCGAAACGAACAGACCCCGGCAGTTTTGCCGGGGTCTTTTTTTTCGCGTCGATCAACATCCTATTTCAGATAGTACGCCTGAGCGGAAACCCCCTGCGACGCTCAAGGTCCAGTTCATTCAGGAATACCTGGCCCGTCCAGCGCCCGCGATGCCGTCGCCGGCATGACGCTCTCTGACGGGCAGGTCACGGCCAAAGCGCCCGGATGCGGCGCTCGATGCGGCGTTTCATTAGCTCAAGAAAGGAAAACTCGGTTGGGGAGAAACGTTTCGCCGTCACGCAATTCGTGGTGCCGAAGGTCACGTATATGATGTTGCTGTCTTCGTCGCCCCAACCTGCATCAGTCGTGCGAATCGGCTTGGCATCTTCATCCCAGGCGCTGGGGGTTTCAACTGTAACCGCGACACTGACCATCCGGGGGCCTAGCATTTCCCGTACTTGCTCATCGCTCATTCCTAATTGAATCCTGTCGCAGCTCGCTTGGCTAATCCGATGAATCGGAAAAAGGGGTCGGGAGTCGTTAAGACGACTTGTCTTAATTCCGCTCGACCCTAATGGTCGCTTTGGCAGCTCTCGGATCCTAATCGCATCGCATTTCCAGAAACAACAGCACCTGATCCAGGGCCTTCTCCACCGTCGGCATGCCGCTCCAGATCAGGTCATACGGCTCCCAGAATTGCACCTCGCGGCGAGCCGCATTTTCCGGGCCGTCGGCGGGGCAGAGGGACGCAAGCGGCACCTCCACCTGGCGGTGAATGGCGACCTGGAAGCCGCCCTCCTGGATCGACCGCAGCGCCTGGAGCCGAAACAGGCGCGTGTCGTCGTCGCCGCGCAGCCGGCCGTACACCTCGATGGTCTTCTCCAACACGTAGGGCTCATGCAATTTCAGGAGCCGCTCGAAATGGATGCAGCCGCTTCGCTGCTCCGCCGCCGGTTCCGCACTTCCCTCGCTGTCGCCGGCGTCCGTTGGCAGATCCTTGAACGGGTCCACAAAGTCGCTAAGTGCCTCGACAACCTGGCGCACCGGCCGGACCACTTCATCGACAAACGCCCGCGCGAACGCCCGGCCGGCCCCTTCGCCGCCACAGCAGGCATCGAGCCGCCGCAAGTCCTCCTCAAGCTGCAGCACCAGCGTGCGTGTCGCACACGCCAGCGCCACGGCGTCCTTCCGCACTTGTGCCAGAGCCGCGAAGATGTCGTAATCGTGCATGATGCTTCTCCTTGAATAAGTCAGCGATCAGTTTCACCAGATTTCTCGCAGAGTTCGCAGAGAACGCAGAGACAAACAGACAGAAGCAAGTTACCTATGGCGACTCTCTGCGCTCTCTGCGTGCTCTGCGCGAAATTTCGACTTCATCCGATTCGGGTCCACAGCGCTTCATTGCGATAGCTCAGAGCCCTGATCGAGGTGCGCAATATCGAGGGGCTCTCGTTCGAGGAGATCGGCAAGGCGCATAGGAGCGTCGGCAGACAACGCAAGAAGGCTTCACAGCCTTGCGTTCCGGCGGCTGAGCTCCCTCGTCAAGGCCATGGACAAGAGCCGGGGTTGAGGGGCCAACAAGGGGCGGTCCGCTCAGGCTGATATCCCTGCCCGCAGCGAAGCGCCACCATCATCCGGAAGAGCATAACGCCCAGCGGCTCGGCGGGGCGTGAGGGCGGAGCAACCCGACGGTCTGCAGAAGTTTACACGGCACTGAACAAGGTTCCTACGATTCCGTAACTCATAATGGCGGCGAGGGTTGCACTAACAGCCGCTGCAACGGAATCCGAGTAGTTGCCTGGCAACCGAAAACATTATAAAATCCATACGAACCAGGGATTGGCTCTAGCGAAAGCTAGCTGCCGATCCTTCCCGCCGAATCGGCGGATTCGCGAAAGCGAACTCTGCCGCCAACCTGAGCCTGGCACCCCCTTACGTGCCTGGCTTCGCCTTGCGTGAACTGACGCGGACATGAGCACAAGCGCCATGCAAACGGGGAGCTCGTCCCCTCTCTGTTCCGAACTGCAGCGCCCGGATTCGCGAGGAGTGCAGCCTTTGACCATGCAGACTTTTCAGAGGGTGCCGCCACAACCCATCGAACGTCCGAAACCGCCAGGCGGCCGCAGGACACGGCGCACCGGCAAACTCCTCATCCTGGCGGCGCCGGTTCTGTTGCTCGGCAGCAGCACCTGGCTCATGCTGCCCGCCGGGCATGCTCATCGCTCCGATTTGCTCACGCAACCCGTTCACTTCGACAAGCTTTGCATGACCTATGCCGAGCACGGCGTGCTTGCGGCAGCGGTCAATAGCGACATTGTCTGCCGCGTCAAGGCGCGGAGTCACGGCAGCACCGTGGCCAGCACCATCAAATGGGTGATTGAGGATGGCTCGCCCGTGCGCAAGGGCGACGTTGTCGTGCTGCTGGACGACTCGGCATTGGAAGAAGACCTCAAGACGGAGCACGTCGCCGTCCTCAACGCGGCTAACGACTGGGTCCTGGCCGAGCAGAACCGCACGATTGTGCAGACGCAGAACCAGGCAGACATACAGAGCGCACGCGTGACGCTGGAGCTTGCCGAGGTTGATTGCAAAAAATATGTCCTGGGCGATTACATCGAAACGCACAAGGATGTGGAAGGCCGGCTCGCCCAGGCGCAGTCCGACATGGAGATGAGCCGGGAACGGGTCAGCTGGGCCGAGCGCATGCTGCGCAAGGGCTTCAGCACGCTCAACCAGGTCCGCTCCGAGCATTCCCAGCTCCAGAGCTGCGAGGTGGCCCTGGACAAGGTTAGCGAAGAGAAGCGCGTACTCGAGCAATTTGCGCGAAAACGCACGCAGACTGAGCTGGAGGCCAATCTGGCCGAAGCCCGCCGCGCCGTCGAGCGCGTCAAGCACATTGCCCAGGCCAAAGAAGTCCAGGCGGAAAGCGAGCGCCTGACGAAACTGTCGATCTACGAACGCGAGAAGCACCGCTACCGCGACCTGGAGGAGCAAATCAGGGACTGCACGCTCCGCAGTCCTGGGGACGGCATCGTGGTGTACTACGCCTCCGAGCAAAGCCGCTCCGGCAGCGGCGCCCAGCAAGGGGTTGTCGCCCAGGGTGAGCCGGTGCGCGAAGGCCAGAGGCTCATGCAGATCCCCGATCTGCGGCACATGATTGTGGAGACGAAGCTCCACGAATCGGCGCTCTTCCATGTGCACACGGAAATCCGCCGGCCCACCGGCTTCACACACGCCGTGCAAGCCGGCTTGCTGGCCTCGCCCAGCGTCTTGCAAGGACTGACGACGGACGCGGCCTTCCTCGACATGCGCGATCAGTTTCACGATCAGGATGAACGCGTGCAGCGGTCCGGAGATGTGGCCCTGATACACATCCATGCTTTTCCGGATCTGCTTTGGCACGGTCACGTCCGGCAGATTGCCAACGTCCCCTTGATGACTGACTGGCGCATGACCGACACCAAGGTGTATCAGACGGTGGTCACCATCGATGAGCCGCCGCAAAACCTGAAGCCGGGCATGACCGCCGACGTCACGATCTTCCCGGAGAGCGCGCTCGACCATGTTCTAACGGTGCCGGTGGAGGCGCTGGTTGGACCCGTGAAGCGCGGTGAGGCAAATAGGTGCTTTGTGCTCACCGAGGAAGGCCCGGAAGCGCGCGCCATCGTCGTGGGCGCGAATAACGACGCGGTTGCCGAAGTCAAAGACGGGATTCACGAGGGCGAAGAAATCGTGCTGAACCCCGAGGCGCTGGCCGATAAGAGCCGGGCAATGATAGGGCCCTAATTTTTCTTCAGCAGGTTCCTGTCAAACCAGTCGGCAATTGTCTTCATGTCCTTGTCGCGCCACCCCGGCCAACCGTGGCTCCCGCCTTTCTTGACGACCAGTTCCGCCGGTACGCCGCATTCCTTGAGTTTAGCGATCATGATCTCGGCTTGCTGGATCGGCACCAGCTTGTCGGCATCACCGTGGATGATGAGCGTGGGCGGCGCCGCTTTGGTTACGTGATAAACCGGCGAGATACGGCGACCGATATCCACACGCTTCTTCTCGTCGGTAACGAGCACAAATGACTTTGTCCTGGCGTCGAAGTCCTGAAAATCAAAAGGCGCCTTGAAGCCCGCAAGTGTTCCCCGGCCGAGTGCGTCTTTACCTGGTTCGCCATAATTCAGAAAATCAGTCGGCGGGAAGAAGCACGCCACGGCCTGCACGCGACTGGAGACGCGCTCGACGGGGTCTCCCGCCGTGGGGTTGCCTTCCTTACCAGCAACTCCTTGCATCAAGGACAGATGTCCGCCCGCCGAAGCGCCGGTAATGCCGATTCGCTCCGGGTCGATGTGGTAGTCCCTGGCGTGGGAGCGGATGAAGCGGAGCGCCCGGTGCATGTCTTCCAGGATTTCCGGGATCGTGAACTTCGGCTGGCTACCGTGCATCACGGCGAATACCGTGTAGCCGCGCTCCAGGAATTCCCGGTGTAACCCCAGCGCGTTCACCATGTCATGCGCAGAGAACCAGCCACCACTGATGACATTCACGATCCCGATACCGTTGGCATTCTTGCTCGGCGTGAACACATCCATGGTCAAGGCAACGCCGAACTTGCGGCCGTAGATCACGTCTTGTTGCCGGGTGAACGGCGCATCGTCGGCCGCGCTAGCGCCACCGGTTACCGCCATCGCCAGAACAAACGGCAGGATTCGACTAAAGGCAAACTTCATGATGACTCCCATGACTCTAGCCAGGCGTTCGGCGCAGGAGGCTTCAAGGTGAATCATCCTAAGCCAGCAAGCCGGTCATTGCAAAGGGTTTCGCCCGCGTCTCGCGACTTGTGCTCTTTGACAGACCGCCGGGCGTGGCCTAGCCTTGGAATGATCATGGAAGCGCCCCCGTCGAGGATTTTATGTCCCATCTGAATTCCGTCGGTCTCAGTGATGCCGTGGCCACCCCCGCTCCGGAACGTCGCGCGTGGGTCCGCTACCCGTCCAACCAGACGACGCTCTGCCAGGAGAAGTCGGCCCAGACCTACGATCTCTGGTTCATGGCCCGCATTTGCGATGTGTCGCCGAACGGGATGCGCCTGCTGCTGGGGCATGCCTTCGAGCTAGGAATCGAAGTGGCCATCGAGCCGATCCGCATCGAACGGCCCTTCGGCCGCGCCATCCGGGCCCGCATCATCTATTCCAATGAGGAGAAGCGCGGCGTCTGGGTGATCGGCTGCGAGTTCACCGAAGCGTTGACGGTTCAGGAAATGGAAATGCTGACCGATACAGAAGGCGGCGCCGTGCCACGCCACGCCTAAGCGATCCTCTCGTGGGACGGATTGCCAATCCGTCCTACAATCCTCTTTACCTGCACCCGCTCTTACCGCCACAATGGACGCATGTCCGTTGCCGAAATTCTGGGTCCGGGCGGCGCCATTGCCCGAAGCCTGCGCAATTACGAACCACGTCCGCAACAGCTCGCCATGGCGGAAGCTGTGGCCGACGCGCTGGCGGCGCCGCGGCATCTCCTGGTCGAGGCCGGTACCGGCGTCGGCAAGAGCTTCGCTTACCTGGTCCCCGCCATCCTGGCCGCGGCGGACAATCCCAAGTTTCGCGTGGTGGTTTCCACGCACACCATCAGCTTGCAAGAACAGCTCATTCACAAGGACATCCCGTTTCTGCAGAAAATATTGCCCCCGTTCAAGGCCGTGCTCGTCAAGGGCCGCTCCAACTACATCAGCCTGCGGCGGCTGCGCATCGCCCGGGAGCGGGCCGGCACGCTGCTCGGCGAGACCGGCGCCAATGAGCAGTTGCTCCAGCTCGGTCACTGGGCCCGAGATACCGAAGACGGCAGCAAGAGCGATCTGGCCTTCCAACCGCTTCCATCCGTGTGGGACCTGGTGGAGAGCGACAGCAACAATTGTCTCGGCAAGAAGTGCCCGGATTTCAAGGACTGTCATTATTTCAAAGCCAGGCAGCGCATCCACGCCGCGAACGTGCTCATCGTCAACCACGCGCTGTTCTTCAGCGACCTGGCGGTGCGCCGGGCCGGGGCACGCGTGCTGCCGGACTACCAGGCGGCCATCCTGGATGAGGCGCATACCCTGGAGGATGTGGCGGCCGATCATCTGGGTTTGAAAATCACGCGCGGCAGCGTGGAGTTTCTGCTCAACCGCCTTTACCATTACCGCACCGAACGCGGCTTGCTCAGCAGCCGCGGCGACATGAAGGCGGTCAATCAAGTCCAGGCAGCGCGGGCCGCGGCCGAGCAGTTCTTCAACGCTATCCTGGCCTGGCATGCCCAGTATGGCCGTGGCACCGGGCGGGTCCATGAGCCGCATCCGGTGGGCGACCCGTTAAGCGAGGAGCTGATCAAGCTGGCCAGCGCCATCGACGCGATCGGCAAGGAAATCGAGGCGGAAGAGGAGCGCATCGAATATGAAGCGGCCTCCACGCGCTGCCAGGCCATGGCGGAAGGTCTGAAGCAGTGGCTGGGCCAGGATATCGCTGGCCAGGTTTACTGGGTGGAAATCGGCAGCGGGGACGGCAAGCGCATCACGCTCGACAGCGCTCCCATCCATGTCGGCAAGGCCCTGCACGAGCACCTGTTCAGCCAGGTGCCCAGCGTCGTCATGACCAGCGCCACGCTGAGCGCCGGCGGCCGCGGCGGGTTCGGGCTTATCAAGGACCGGCTGGGCGTCAAAGAATGTCAGACCCTGCTGCTGGGCAGTCCTTTTAACTTCCAGGAGCAGGTGGAATTGCATCTCTTCCGTAACCTGCCCGATCCGTCCGCTGCGCCGCAGGCATTCGAGGAGGCAGCCCTCGAAAAGATCCGCGACTACGTGGCCCGGACGCACGGACGCGCGTTCGTGCTCTTCACCAGCTACCAAACCATGCGCCGCGCCGCCGACAACCTGCGCGCCTGGATCGGTGAACAAGGGCTGCGTTTGCTGTGCCAGGGAGACGGTATGCCGCGCATGCAGATGGTCGAGGAGTTCAAGGCCGGCCATGCGGTGCTGTTTGGCGTCGATAGCTTCTGGCAAGGCGTCGATGTCCAGGGCAAGGCGCTGTCCAATGTCATCATCACGAAACTGCCGTTCGCCGTTCCGGACCGGCCGCTCATCGAGGCGCGTCTCGAGGCGATTCAGGAAGCAGGCGGCGTACCCTTCTTTGATTACCAGGTGCCGCAAGCCGTGCTCAAGCTGAAGCAAGGCTTTGGCCGCTTGATTCGCACCAAGAAGGACACCGGCCTGGTCGTCATTCTCGATCCGCGCGTTCTGACCAAGCGCTATGGACAGTTATTTCTGGACGCCTTGCCGGCTTGCCGTCGCTTCGTCGATGGGGTGGCGGAAGGGGAAAGATCTGCGGTGCGATAGGCATGGCGGCAGCCGCCGTTATCGCCGGCGGCGGCTGTTCGAGAAAGCTGCTGCTGTCCAGCAAGCGCAGGAGCGGCGGATCGCGGCGCTCGAAGCGGATGACGCTGCCCACCAGACAGGCCCAGATTCCCGCCGGCGACGACAGCGCCAGGGCATAAGGCACGCCCACCTTCACTTCCGCCGCGCTCAGCCGCGCCGGCCGGAGCTTGCCGAGCTGGTCGACAGGCACGAATTCGAAATAAACCCCGTGATCGGGCAGCAGGCGTAAACTGCGCTGGCGTGGGTCTTCAATGGCCACGGCGCCTTCGGGGCGCAAGTACATCTCCAGGCAGAGTACGCCGGCATTGCCGATCTCGTTCTCCAGGAAGCCGCGATCGGCATCGTTGCTGCCGCGCGTATAAAGCACCGCCGCCAGCTGCGGCCAGACATCCGCAATGCGCGCCCGGCCCGACGCGCGTTTGATCTCTTCAAAGAAGCGCGCCAGCCGGTCCATGCTGCCGGCCAGGCAGGTTACCGGCATCGGCACGCTGCGCTCCGCCAGGTCCATCAGCAGGCGATCCTCGGTAAGCTGACCAAACCGGCCATCCAGCGCCGGCGAAGCCAGCGCGTAGGACTGTAACGGCGGCGGCAAGCGCCTCAAGGCGACCGCCTCCAGTCTTTCCGCCGGCACCGGAACTTCCGCGGGGAACAGGGTCGTCTCGCTCCCCAGCAAACACAGCTGCCCGGTGCAAAAGCGGGCCCGCGGCCGCGCGTGCAGCACAAATGCCAACGCGGTCAGGGCCGCTGTCTGCTGCGCCGCCCACAGCGCAGGCGACACCGGCACATAAGGCAGCGCCTCGCGATGCGCCGCCGAAGCGATCGCCAGGTAGGGAATCGGTCCCGGCCAGGTGGCCCCCGCCAGGTTTGGATAGGCCGGCTGCCAGTATTCGCGCCAGAGTTCCGCCGGCGTGCGCAGCGGTACCAGGCGCTGGAAATCCTCGAGGTTGCGGATCCGCCGAAAGTCATGATCCCTGCCAAAGCGCGTGGCGTGGCCCTTGTGAACCAGCCCTAGTAGCGTACGGTTCTGGCAGCGGGCCAGCGACTGGCGGTCGAGTTCGACGATCCGCCGCCGCGCCTTGGCGCGGAACAGCGTATCCACCACGCGCCGCGCCAACCGAGTATCCGCAAGCCATTGAAATGCAGAGCGGACCAACTCTTTCATGATGTCATGTTCGCCCTGACAGGAAAAAAGAAAGGGGCAAGGCGTACTACCCTGCCCCCGACGTGCATTAGCCTATCGCGCTGAACCCGCGAATTCAAGCCCTGCATTAACGGCATAGTCATTCGCATGCGAATGGCCAATGACCAAGAAGTACCGCTGAGGAAGAGCAGTCCGGGATCTTGCCTATGAATATTTGAGGCTCAATCTTGAAAGGGCTCGATTTGTCTGCCAAGATGCGTGACGGGGCGGTTGCCGGCCCCATTGTGCGCTTGCCCTTTCCTTAAGCAAAATTGATCGGAATGTCGCATGAGTTCCTTGGTCAGTTACCCCCATATCATCATTGATGCACACGGCAACGCTCGGATTGGCCAAAGCCGCTACAAGGTGCTTCACCTAGCAGCAGAGCATTTCCACTACGGCTGGTCGGCAGAGGAGCTGCTGCGCCAGCATCCGGACCTTCGCCCCGAGGAAGTGTACGCGGCCCTCACTTTCTTCTACGACCACCATGACGAACTGGTGCAGCAAATGAAGCAGCAGGCCGATGCCGTGGAAGCGTTACGAGCTGGCCAGACTCTCTCGCGCGCGGAGTTGCTGGCGCGCAAAAGGGAGCCGGATTAGTGGCGCTCAAAATCTACATGGATGTGCATGTGCCCGCTGCCATTACTGAAGGATTGCGCCGCCGCGGTATCGATGTATTGACCAGCCAGGAAGACAAAACTCGTCAGGTCGACGACGACATGCTTCTGCAACGAGCCACCGACCTGGATCGGCTGCTTTTCTCGCAAGATGAGGACCTTCTTCAAATCGCCCATCAATGGCAGACCGAAGGTCGCCGCTTTGCGGGATTGGTCTTTGCTCATCAGCAGGGAGCCAGCATCGGACGGTGTATTGAAGACCTTGAATTGATCGCCCTATGTTGCTCGTCGCAGGAGGTTGCCGACAGCGTGATTTTTGTTCCCCTGCGAGGGTGAAACCGCCAGGAAACCGGCTGCGCATCGCCTCCCAGCCGCAGCTCGACCAAAGTTACGCCTTAAGCAAAGCGCTGATCGGTTTGCCGTCATCGCCCGAGATCTTGTGCGGCCTGCCGCCGAGATCGCGGATACGCGTGTCCGGATCGATGCCGATGCCTTTGTAGAGCGTGGCAAACAGGTCGCCGACGCTGCAGGCATCGGAAACGACGTCCGTGCCGTCCTTGCTGGTGGCGCCGTAAACCGTGCCGCCCTTGATGCCGCCGCCGCCCACGACCACCGACCAGCAGCGGGCCCAGTGATCGCGGCCGGCGTTCTGGTTGATGCGTGGCGTACGGCCGAACTCGCCCATCCACACCAGCACCGTGTTGTTCCACAGCCCGCGGTCGACGAGATCCTTCACCAGCGTGCCCATGCCCTTGTCCAGCTGCGGCAGCAGCGTGCGGCTCAGCGTGGGGAAAATGTTTTGATGATTGTCCCAGCCGCCGAGATCCACTTCCACGCAGGTGACGCCGGCTTCGACCAGCTTGCGGGCCTGCAGACAGGCGCGGCCGAAATTGCCTACCGTGCCATATTCCCGCAGCAGGCTGCCCGGCTCATTGCCCAGGTCGAACACCTTCTTGCCGCTCTTGTCCGCCACGAGGTTGAATGCCTTGCCGTAGATCTCCGTATGAGCCACGGCCGCGTCGGTATGCTTGGCCTGTTCGTGTCTATCCAGGTTCTGGACGAGGCTGTTTCGGAAATTGTCTTCCACCGTATAGAAGAGCTGCTGTCGGCGGCGAATGCGCAGCTCATCCACGCCGCCGGGCGTTTGGATGTTGGTGGGCGGCTGGCCGGGGTTCTGCACGGTGAACGGGGCATAGTTCATGCCCAGGAAGCCCGGACCGTCCGAGGGCCGGCCGATGGAGATGAACCCGGGCAGCGAGGAATCCTTGGCGCTGATTTCGTGGGACGCAACGGCGCCGATCGATGGATAGCTGACCACCACGCTGGGCGCCCGCGCCGTGTGCATCAGCACCCGGCCACGCTCGTGACTGCCTTCATTGGTAACCAGCGACCGGACGATGGACAGGTGTTTCATCTGCTTGGCGACGGTCGGCAGATGCTGGCAGATTTCGATGCCGGGGACACTGGTCTTGATCGGCTTGAACTGCCCGGCGTTGGCGCTGTCCGGCTTGAGGTCCCAGGTGTCCATATGGCTCGGCCCGCCGCTCATCCACAGAACGATCAGGCTCTTGTTCTGCTTCTTGAGTGCCGGAGCCGCGGCCCGGAGGCGTTGCACGAAAGCCATCCCCGGCAAGGCCAGTGCCGAGAAGCCCATCATGTGCTTGAGAAAGTGCCGCCGATTGAACATCGGATAGTCCGAACTGTGCATGAGAACACCCCTGGTTTTGCCGAATCGATCTGTTCTTCGTGTCCCGTGGAAGGCTCTTCCTTCAAGTGTCGCTCAGGATGTATGTCGTTGTCAAGAGGGTACTTCGGTTTGCGACGCGGATCTTGGCGGGCACTTGTATTCATTTCGACGCAACCGGGCGGCAAAAGTTCCTGGAAATCCCGCCATGTGGCTATCTTGATCGGTAAGCGCCGTGTCTCGTAGAACGGAATTTATTCCGTTCAGCATTGGCCGCTCTGGTGTCCAGAACGGAATGAATTCCGTTCTACTCCGGCTTGTCCGTTTCCTCCGGCGCGTGCAGCCGGCGGAAAAGCACATAAAGTATGCCGTCGTAAACCAGCTTGAGCCCGCCCGCGATGAAGAACAGGCTCCGCGCCGTCGCCGCCGTGGGCAGCAAGGGTCCGGCAAACAACGGCGACAACGAAGCCCCAATGGTCCGCGCCACGCCGGTCACGCCCGCCGCGGCCGAGCGCTCGTCGGCAGCGACGACGGCCAGCGTGTAGGACTGCCGGGCCGGCACGTCCATCTGCGAGATCGCAAACCGCAGGAACAGAACCGCGACCGCCAGCGGCAGCGTCGGCATGAGCGGCACGAGGATCAGCAGGACATTCGACGGCACATGGCTGAACACCATGGTCCGGAGCAGCCCAAAGCGCCGCGCCAGGGCCGCGGCAACGAGAGCCGAGAAGCCGGCCAGGACATTGGCGCCGAACAGAATCCCGCCGAGGGTCGCGGGCTCGGCGTCAAAACGCAGCTTGAACCAGTAGACGATCAGGCTCTGCAGCACAAAACCGCCCGCAAAGGCGTCCAGGGCAAAGAGCGCCGACAACTTGAGCACCACGCCGCGCGAGCGATGCAGACCCAGAAATAGCCGCCCCGCCCGCTGCTGCACCCGCTCCGCCTGCGGCACCTCCGAAGCCGGCTTCAGCCGCAGAAACAACACTCCGAGAACCACCCCGATCACCGCATAGGCGAGGAAAATCGAGCGATAGCTCTGGACCGCTGGGGTGCCAAGCCCCTGCTGAACTTGCACGCTGAGCCCCGCGAGCAACGCGCCGGCCGCCGTGGCCAGCGAACCCGCCAGATGGTACCAGGCAAACATGCGCGTCCGTTCATGGCCGCCGACATTTTGCGCCAGCGCGGCCTGTTCAATTGCCAGGAACGGCCCGACTTCATTGCCGCTCGGGCTGATCACGCCGATGGTCGCCGCCAGCAGCAACGGCAGAAAGCTGCTGGTTCCGGCGAACACCACGCCGCCCAGCACCATGAGCAGGGAGCCGGCGATGAGCATCCGTCTTCGCCCCAGCCGATCGGCGACGGTCGTGATCCATAGAGAGATCGCCGCATCCCCCAGCAACGTCATGGCAAGCAGCAAGCCGATCTGCCGCTCATCAAAATCCAGCGCCGCCAGGTAGAGAACCAGGACAAGCGAAGACGACCCGTAGGCGAGCATCCGCAGGACGCGCGTGGCAAACAAGAGCACGACGTCCGACGGCAACGTCCGCAACCTGGGTGAGTTGGCTGGTTCCTGGTCCATGATGCAGAACTCATGAAGAAAAGCGGGCCGGCGACGTGATTCTAGAAATTCGGAGCCTTGCGGGCATTTTCCGCATAACCCAGCCGACACAAAATCGAAAAAAAGTTACTTTTCGATGTCACATTTTCCGAATTTCGGTGCCTAACACTATAGAGCGCCTCCGCGACTCGCTGCACTTAAAGCGGAGTTTGAAGCCTTTGCACTGCATTGACTCCTGCCAGGGAAGCTCGGTTCGCCGAGCAGAATCCCTGAGGAAGAGGTTGCCCGTGCGCCCGCGGATTGCAAAAAACGGCTCGGTTGCCCCCTGTCCCGCTTGTTTCATGCTGGACTCGGTTCTGGCCGAATTGCTTCAAGCCGACCAAGACGCCCGCGCCAATCGCCGGCCACTCTTAACGGCGGAAGGTGTCTTGTACATGTGTGACCGGCTTTCGCGAAACGCGAAAAGCCGCCGCCGCCACGCTGCCCCTCGGATTGTGCCGGTGCGGATGGCTGTTCCGGTTCCCTTCTGGGATGCCGGCAGTCGTTGCCTGTGGCTGGGCGAACGCCTGCTCAAGCAATTTCGACAACCTGCTCCCAATCAGATCCGGTTCCTCGACGTGTTCCAGGAGCAGGGCTGGACTGACCGGCACATCGATGACCCTCTGCCGCTGCTTGCCGATGAAACTGAAGCGGACGCCAAGCGGCGGCTGCATGAGACGGTGAAGAATTTGAATCGCACTCTGCCGGCCGGCACCATCTGGTTTCGCGGGGACGGCACCGGCCAGGGAGCGACCTGGGAATACGACGAGCGGCTACGGAATCCTTGAAACCAAGAGAAGGCGCCAGCTGGTGTTGAGCCGCGAGACGATTGAACGTAATCGCAGGTTGAGTCTTTCGGAGCGCCTGCGCCTGACCCTGCGCATGATACGCGAGGCCACTCCTTATTTGCTCGCCGGTCCACCTGAGGTGGTGGAGAGGCGTTTCGAGTTGTTGCGTCTGACAAAATGACCAGCGCAACCAGCGCATGCTCGAAGGCCTGGCACGCACACGAAACCCGACATGATGGACCTAGGCGACGCTCTGCGCGATTACGCTTAGCTATTCGAGAGCTTGTGGCTCCGCTATGCAGTCATGGGCGGCATGGCCGTCCGGGTTTATGGCATACCACGACCGACGCACGATATCGACTTTACCGTTGCCGTTCCGCGCGACCGTTTACCCGAACTCTACGCCGCCGTTCAGGCGCTCGGTTACATGGTTCCGGAGCCGTATTTGCAGGGTTGGGTCGACCAGGTTGCCGGAATGCCCCTTGTCAAGTTCCCGTCTGGTTAGTCAGCCCCCGAGGACCTCGTTCTTTAAAGCTGCTTGCGGGCCGGCCTCGGGACATTGCCGATGTGGGAGACATCCTCTTCACCCAGGGCCAGCTTGACGAAGCGTACTTGCGCCTGTGGGCGCGGCAACTTGGTGTACTTGATCCGTTGGAAAAAATCCTTTCCGAACATCCGCCTATTTGAAGAAGCGAAGAAGCGTATTTACCGGCGTGGCGGCTTCCGTGTTGCCAGCAAAGAAACAGGCGCCGGTCGCGCTCGCCGCCCCAAGAAAGGCGTGATCGAAACCCGCGGGCAATCGGAGCTCGCGCCCGATCATTGACAGACGCTGGACGTCTCGGTCTATGCGGACACGGAATTTGTGTCGGTTCCCACCCGAATTTTGCGTTAGATGGTTAGACGACACGAGCGAAGCTATCGAAATTCGGTCGTTGCCACCGCGCCTTGGCTTGGAGGGGTGGCCAGGCCCGAGGTGCGTCATTATCTGGCCACGTATTTTACCCATATTATCTATTTTAGCTTGCTTATCGTGCGGTCCGCCTGTACAATCTTCCTCGCAAAATGATTCGTTTCTCTGTCAGGAGTTGCAACTATGAGAAGCCGCCGCAGTTTCCTAACGGCAGTGACGGTTGGTTTATCTAGCATGCTACTGCCAAGCCTTGCCCAAGCACGCGGGTTCAGACGGAAGCGCTGCTTGCCCGCGCCATGCTCTTGCCGCAGCGGCACTGGGCCCTGCCTATGCCCCAAGTCGATTTACGCAGTTGTGAATGGCATATATTATTACATATGCTGGTATGTCGATGGAAGCGGAACCTGCCCCCTCACGAACTCTTGCGATGGGTTGTTGAATACGTATGCAACTTGTCCAAACTCATGTGGCGATCCGAACTGCATTGACGCGCAGCCAGCTAGATTTCCCCCAATGCCATATGCTGGATGTTTTGGAAGGCTGGGCGGCGGCTGTAAAGGCGAGCTCTCTCCCTCTAAAGTTCTCGCTTCTACGAACGGCTTGCTAAATTACTTTGACAAGAAAAACATTGTCACGACTCCCGGGACCCTGCTCTCCGTTCCCTCTAAAGATCTTCATTACACGATTGACGGCGCGGATCGCTATTTCTCTTTGATGCAGTTATCCCGAGACGGTTGCTTCGTGAATATGGGACAAGAAATCGCCACGTCAAACAATTTCCAGGACCCTGATGGTGGCACCAGCATTACAAAGCATGCTGCTTACTGGCACACCGTCACCGTAGGTGGCACTGATTACCACGTTCTATTAAAGAAGTAAACTTGCAAGATTCCTACGGAAGGAGATAGCGCGGCCGTTCGCTTCTAGCTCCACGAAAGCCCAGGCCGGGATGGGCTTCTGTGCGAGCATACCCCATGCGAAAGCGCGGGGTCAAAATGACGCTGGCGAGTTCTTCAGGCCGAAGACGTCTCTCTTCGACCACACCAGGCGTAGCGCCGCGCACCACTCGCAGGTCCGGTCGCCGTACGCGCGCATCCGCATTGAAAGCCGCCACGATTTCAGGGGCGGCGGTGTGATAGAGGACATAAGGAGATGCCGTCCACTCGCCAACATTCCCGAACAGATCATACAGGCGCGGGTTTTTATCCGTGAAATCATATCTGCTCATGCCAACCGGTCCGATTGGCCACGCAGTGATACGGCTCCGCTCCGAACCCCAGGGGTAAGTGGTCCTGCCAAGGTTGGTCGCAGCGCATTCGTATTCCTCTTCCGTCATCAAACGCTTGCCTACTTTCTCGGCGTAAGCTGCAGCGGTGTCGAACGTTATTGAAGTCACCGGCTCATCATCCGGCGGCCGCTTGTCCCCGAGCAGCTTCTTGGGTAGGAATTCCATCTTCTTAGAAAAGCTTCCGACTGTTACCTCGGTGCAGTCCAGATAAAATGGGCTGACGGTTACTTGGCAAGGTGGTGCGAAGGGCAGGTTTGGATCCCCCATGTGAAATGTGCCGCCAGCAAGATGGGCCATCGGGACAGAATCTGACGAGAATCGGACTGCATCTGATGAGAAAATAGTGATCGGTGGAAGTTTGATAGTTCCATCGGGCAGCTCTGTCCACTTTCCGTGTGGGGCTGAGCTGGGCATTGGCTGGCCGGGGGCTGGCACCGTGCGGTAAACCTCGTGAAATTCCTTGTCAGACAATTTGGCGATGACCAGGTATTCGCCGGGAGGTAGGTCTGCGACAATAGGGGTCCTACCGGGAGGCTGCACTACGCGATTAGGCTGCAGTTCGCCTCTCTCATTCAATGGCACAAAAGCGATCCGGGCACCGGGTCGTTCAGTGGCCAGTGAAACGGTTCGCGGGGCAACTTTATTGGCTCCAGGTTGGGACAATCCCATGGCAATCACAAGGACGCCCAGAAAGCCAATAAGGATGATGGCAGCGACCATTCCCGGGTGCCGCGCTAACTGTCGCCCCGTGCGTCGAATCGGTCCCGGTCGTTGTGCCAGCGGGAGCAGTCCGTGCCGCACGCGCTGCCAATCCTGCTGAAGTTCTTTTGCCGATGCGTAGCGATGTCTTTGGTCGGGTTCCAGGGTTTTCAATAAAACCGTGTCAACATCGGTTGATAACCGCCCTTGCCTTTTGCTGGGGGCAACCGGCGGCGTCCTGCGATCACTGACTCTGTCCCGGCCGTAGGGCAATTCCAGCGTCAGCGCCTGATAAAGCGTAACCCCCACGCTAAATACGTCGGACAACGGGCCCACATCTTCCTTGCCGTCCCACTGCTCCGGACTCATGAAGCCGTGCGTGCCGACGCCAACCCCTGGACAAGTCATGCCGCTGCCTTGACCCAGCCTGGCCAGCCCGAAGTCGCCCAGCCAGGCGTTGTTGCGTTGATCGATCAAAATGTTCGAGGGCTTGATGTCGCGGTGGACGACCTGCCCCTGATGCAAGGCTACGATGCTCTCCAGCACCATATCCAGCACAGGCAGCATCCGTTCCAGGTAGTCGCGGTCGCTTAAACTTGCCCAGGGGTGCCGGCCCTCGGCCGATTTGCCAGCGCGTGCATCCTGGCGATCCGCAATGATTCGGCCCAGGTCACAGCCCTCAATAAACTGCATCACCAGAATCGGCGCGCCATCGGCTTCAATAATGTCCAGCACCGGCACAATCCGGCAATCGGCCAATTTGGCCGCGATCTCGGCTTCATTGCGAAAGCGCCGGAGCCGCTCTGGGTCGCCTGCCACCCCTGGGGGGAGGACTTTCAAGGCGACCTTCCGGCCTAGCTTCAGCTGCCGCGCCAGGTAGACGATTCCCATTCCCCCTCGACCTAGAACGGCCAGGACCTCGAACCCGGGGATTTGCGGTAAAGGGGATTCCAGGGCCGAGGGGAGTGGCGGCGAGGAGACTGTGGCAGCCAGCGCCTTTGTCTTGGCAGCTATCCCGCTCTGGGGAGAAATGGGCAGTGCCGCGGTCCTCTCATGGAGGTCTCTAAGTCCCCGACTTGCACCCCCTTCTCCCTCCGTCGCTTGTGCAGAGCGCACCGTATCGAGCAAGGCAACCAGCACTTCCCGATGCTCCGGAAAACGCTGCAAGTACTCTTCCTTCGACGGCTGCTCACCCAGCTGCTCACGGTAGGATAGCTCCAGCGATAGTAATTCCTTCACCAGGGAAGAGCGTTCCGGTTCTGGCATATCTCGGCAATATTCTTCAATCAAAGGCCGGTCGCCTGATTTCCAGGCCGCCTCGAAGCGCTGACAGATTTCGTCGATGCGCAGCATCTCGGACAGCGGCTCGTTCCGCGTTCCGGAAACGGCGGGATCGGGCATGGCAAAAGCCTCCTGGCAGCTTGTTGAAAAAGGTGTCTGGTTCCAGACACTTTTTTCAACTGGCTGCTACGCCCAGGCCTTGCGGATGAGGCGCAGCCGGCGCTCGACGGTGCGCGTCACGCAGCCAAGCTCGGCGGCAATCTCTTCGTTAGTGTAGCCTTCCATTTTCCTGACCGCGATCGTTTGCAATTGCACATCCGGCAGCCGACCCAGCAGGCACCGGAGATCCTCAGCCAGCTGCGCGGCAAACGCCGGCGTCGGCTCGCGGCCGACGAGCTCCCCGAACACTTCCTCGGCGTCGATAGCTACTACCCGGGCTCGGCGCTTGCGCGCCTGCTCGCGGCGAATCGCATCAAGCGATTTTTGCCTGGTGAATGTGACCAGCAAGCGCCACAGGCCATCGCGGTCATTGAGCTGGGGGAACCTGCCACGCTGCGTGTCCCGGAAGAAACTATCAAACGCGCTCAGCGCCACGTCTTCCTCGTCCGCCGCCTGTCGAGCCAGACTGCGCAGATGCTGTCGCGCCAACGACACGATCCGCGGAAAGTACCGTTCCCAGAGTTTCTGCGCAGCCAGGGAATCTCCGGCTTTGAGCCGATCGATCCAGTGCGTAACCGATCCCGCGGACGACATGGCGCAGCACCCCTGGTGCTCACTCTCGGGAAGGTGCATCTTACAATCCCGCGGTTTGCCGAGCAAATGAATTGCCGGCGCGAAAAACGGCGACCGCCGTGTCGGGTCCGTCCAGGCCTTTGCGTTACCTTCCATAGCGGATTGCTTAGGGTTGCGGAGGGAGAAAAGCCAACGTTCGTCGTTGCTTGCGGTGGCTCACACCTGTGGGGAACAGGCCTGTGCGCGGGGAGCGCACGCGTTGAGGTCAACGCAAGACTCGCGGTGGACTTGGTTCTGTGGCACGGGGCCTCGTCCTGCCCCGTGTGCCACGGAAAGCAGGTCCAGTGAAGCTACCCCAAAGCTACCCCTTGCGAATCAGATGACAAATGGCCAATATTTTGGCTTACGATGCGTTCTTAACTCTCAAGCTTATTTGCAGGAAATCTAAAAATGGCCGGGAAAACGCATTTTACTCGTCGCGATGTATTGATCGGCACGGCTGCAGCTGGCCTTTCTGCCTTGACAGCACAACCGTGCGACGCCGAGGCAACAAATGATGACGAGATCTTTCTCGATAGACGCCGCAAGGATGCTCTGGAGCTGCGCACGCGGGAAGCACAGAAATACTCCCAGAATCCGCTCCACCAGCATCCAACAAACGGAGATGAGGAGCTTCTGCCAGATTACATCGGCAACTACTCGAAGGGGCTCAAACACAACGGCTTCGGCGAGGTGGAAGGGCCTTCATACCGCTCGCTACTTATCGCTTTGCGAAGCGGTGAGCCAAACCAGTTTGAGCACATAATGCTCGGACATAAGCAGCCGTCCGCGCCTTACGAGGACCTGGCATATCCAGACTGCGATGGAAAGCCGCCCAATGTCAAACGAGATGCAGCACACGTCGTTCCATTCTACCGGCCTCATTCGGAACGGGGAGTTTCAAAAGACAACCAGGCCTTGCTGGTCAATCCGCAAGCTGGACTCGGATTTGACCTAGAAGGGATCGACAGTCACGAGCTGGTTATGCCGCCGCCGCCGGCGTTCCAGAGCAAAGAGATCATTGCGGAGATAGCGGAAAACTACTGGATGGCTCTGACGAGAAACATTGCCTTCCCCTTTTACGGCACCGATAACTCGAAAGGCGCAGTGGATCCGACGATTCAGATGGCGGCCGATGACCTTTCGACCTACGACGAGTACAAAGGGCCGCGAGACCAGGCAACAGGCAAGGTAACCCCCGCGCTCCTCTTCCGCGGAACCGCGCCCGGCGAAGCGAACGGTCCTTATGTCTCCCAGTTTTTGCTGCGCCCCGTGCCTTTCGGTGCCTACTCGTTTCCCCAGAAACTGGTGTTCGCTTATCAAGGCGATCCTGATTTCCTCATTCACGAACAAGACTGGCTGGATGCTCAAAGCGGTAAAGACAACTCCGCAAAGAATCCGCCTTACGTGGGCGAGGACGACGCGTCCTACATTTACCGTGGCCGCGATCTGGCGAACTTCGTCCACATCGACGAATTGTTCCAGGCTTACTTCCTGGCTGCTTTGACGCTCGGCGCCGACCCGTCGCGCGGTGGCCTAGGCGCCCCGCACGACTCCGGTAATCCGTACGATGGCTACCACTATGACAAGAAAAACAAGAAGCATCAGCGCCGCGCCTCGACCCAAATCGGCTTCGGGACGCTTGGTGAGCCGAACGTCAAGGGACTGGTCACTGAAGTCGGCACGCGTGCGCTGAAGGCTGTTTGGTATCAGAAATGGTTCGTGCACCGTCGGCTGCGGCCAGAGGAGTTTGCTGGGAGAATTCACTTCAACGAAACCAAGGATGCGGGGACCGGCAAGCCGCGACGATCGTACCCTTTTGACCAGGGGGAACTCGACAAGCTCAGAAAGACTATCCTGCCGGCTGTGCACGCTAACAACATGAAAGACGACAAGACGAACGATAGCTATCTCTTGCCAATGGCTTTTCCGGAGGGATGCCCGCTCCATCCGGCTTACGGAGCTGGGCATGCAACTGTCGCCGGAGCATGCGTCACGATCCTCAAAGCGCTGTACGAGGAAGAGATCACGTTCTTCGACCTGAGGACATGTGTTTATAAGCCAAATGAAGCGAAGGACCGACCCAACAAGCCGCCGCTAAGCCAACCCCCCATCCTATTGAAGCCCCCCGGCAAGGACTGGGAAGAGTTGGCCAAGCAACTAACCATCGGCGGCGAACTGAACAAGCTGGCAAGCAATGTAAGTTTGGGCCGCAACATTGCCGGCGTTCACTGGCGCTCCGATCATGCCGAGTCGCTCAAGCTAGGCGAACGCGTCGCCTTGGCCTTATTGCGAGAGACCGTGAATAGCTTCAATGAGCATGTCAGCTTCACGGTGACGAAGTTTGACGGGACCAAGGAAGTGATCAGAAAGCTCCGACGGCAGTTACAGTAGCTGTAGTCCAAGTGCCCTTGACCCTGGATTACTCTGGACCCTTTGCATTCGAATGCAGATGACGGAATCGGGCTCCTTTCGGGAGAGTGACCTTTAACCAAGTCCAACCGGGAGAATGACGATGAAACACTTGCTGATTGTCTTCGCGGGAATCCTAACAGCAATGAACGGATCAGCAACGCTGGTTCGGGCGCAGACAGCCCACGTTGTAGAAGGCACCGAGGACGACAACCAAAAAAACGTCTGGAAGTACAAGCAAGATGTGTCTCCAGCTGCTGCGGCGCTTGGAGACCCGGCCAAGAGACTGCGCATTGAAGTTGCGAACGGCGACACGGTTGCGTTTCGGGTTACCGGGAACCGCAAACATGGCGTTATCTTTGAAAGGGCCAAGGACGAACAAGGGAACAAGGTTTGGTCAGTGACGGGAGGCCCCCAGAAGCTTGCTGACATCGACGACACGTTCAAGGACTTCGACAAGAACAATGCCCAGAAAACAGACCCCGTCGATTCAGGCGACATCATCACGATTACCGTGACCGGATTGAAGCCTGGCGACACAAACGGCATCCTCTTTGCGTGCAACCCGCACTCCAAAAAAGGCAGCGACCCCAATCATCCCAAGAATCGGGAAATGCTCGGCGTCATCGTGCTGAAAGGCAACTGAGAGCGTTCGCACCGGTGGGCTCGGAAACAGGAATGGGCAACAAGGATCGACGCTATGAACATGCAGCAATTGATGCGTGTGCCGCGCGAGAAGCGCGATCTTGAATGGCTAGTGGAGAGCCTCCAGTCGGCAATCCAACTTGAACACGCAACCATTCCACCGTACCTCTGCGCTTACTGGTCGATCAAATCCGATGCCGCAAGCGAGACTACGAAAACGATCAGGAAGTGGATTCGCAACATTGTTCTACAAGAGATGCTGCACATGGGGTTCGCATGCAACATGCTGACTGCCATCGGCGGCACACCCAACATCTTCTGCGCTGGGTTCGTGCCGAAATATCCCGGGTCACTGCCCGGTCATGTTCACCCAGGCCTTAGGGTGGGCCTGGCGGGCTTGGCTAAGGACAATGCCACTGACCCGGTGATTAAGAAGGAAGTCGTCCAAACTTTCATGCAGATCGAACTGCCCGAGGCGGGACCTATCGCATTAGCTGATGCCCGGGCGCGTGAATATAAGACAATCGGCGAATTCTACGATGCAATCAGCCAGGCCTTCGATGATGTCCAGCCGGCGATTAGCTTGCACCGGCAGATGGTCACGGATCTCCTCCCACAAGCGCTGACCCCAATAGCCATCCTTCAGGATGCAAAAGTAGCAATCGAGCTTATCAAGACCCAGGGCGAAGGCACCGACAAATCCCCTCTCGAGGATGGGGGTGGCTGCATCATGGACGACAATGCCATCGCGCACTATTATCGCTTCGCCGCAATCTATTATGAAAGAAAGATTAAGAAAGATGCGACCGCGAAATCCGGATGGTCCTTTTCCGGTGATCCGCTTCCATTCCCCAAAGAGGACGAGCTTTACCTAATGGCTGAGGTACCCGTGGGGGGGTACGATGATTCCAAGGACATCGATTCATTCTACACTGGAATATTGAAGAACCTGCATTACGCCTGGGAGAGCGGAGACGCATCCATGTTGAACGATGCGATCATCAGCATGGATCAATTGACAGGCAAAGCGATCGATCTCCTTAAGCAAGGTAAAAAGGTAGGGGCCGGCAAAGGAATTGTGGGACCGAGTTTCGTGTTCAGGCCCTGAAGTCCTGTAAGGTCCCTATGATAGACACGCGTTCTTAGGCGCTACCTTTGCTGGCGTCGTCGGCGGTGCAGCAAAATAACAGTTTGTAGCCTCTAGAACTCGACTGGCCGTTTTCCGTGGCTTCCGCTCGCGTCGCGACGGAACTGTGCGCTGAACATAGCAACAAACGAGGAGGGTAGCATGTCGTCGCGGTACCGGTCACAACGCGGATGTATTCTTTTCACATTTCTTATCGTTTCCATTCCGCACGGGGCGCTACAAGGACAGGTCGTCGGGCCATTGAAATCTGCCAGCAGCCCTCCGCTAAGTCCTGGGGCAGGCTTTTCAGGCAAGTGGACCTACCGGAGTTTTATTAGCGATCCAATGATGTCGGACCCGGATGCACCATTAAAAACCCTGCTTTTCGGACAGGGAACATTAGTGATTACGGTGGACGGCGCAGGAACCGTGTCAGGCACTCTCGGGGGGGACGGATGGGAGCTCAACTTGGCCGGCACCGTTCGCCTAGGCCACCCCTCCGTTGTTCGCTTTCAAGGGAAGGGAACGATTGCCGGTGAGCAATGGGTTTACGACTACATAGGCTATGCAGTACCCAAATGGCCGAATGGCGTAGATCAACGCCCTGCCATCGTGGGCACCATTGTTCGCACCGTGCCCCATTCCAACGGTAGCGGCGGCATTTCCCCAGCCGGCTATGTCGCTCAGTGGATCGCGGTCCAGCAAGATTCCGGCAATGCGAAAGAAATGGCGAAAGCGTCGCCTGCCGGAGCCAAGGAAGCCGAACAGCAAGTGCGCCAACTCGAGGCGAGTTGGGCAGCCGCTGTCATAACACACGACCCGAATAAGATAGGCCAGTTGTTCAGCGACGACTTCGCATTCGTGGGGCCGAACGGCGTCCTTCAGGACCGAAACCAGCACCTGGAAGATTTCCGCAGCGGAAAGCTAAAAATCGAGTCGATGACGATTCAGACTATTCAAGTCAACATCTACGACAGTGTCGCCGTCGCCACCGTGGTGGCGTCGGTCAAAGGCGCATTCGACGGACACGACATCGCGGGCACTTATGATTTCTTGGACACCTGGCGCCTTATTCACGGCCGCTGGCTGGCGACCGCCCGCAAGCAAAAGAAGGTGCCAATGACTCCAGCACTCCAAGGCTATAGAACTCCGAACACGCCCGTTCCACCCTTGCTCCGCCAAAAGTATATCGAAGAGCAAAATAGAGAATCCGCAATAGATCAAACGCCTCGCGTTCAGGACTTTCTTCCAACCCTCGGCTCAAGCAGCTTGAAACCCGAGACGATCCATTCGATCAATGGGCGCCTAGATGTGACGCTGGAGGTAAAGTATGAAACGGTTCACATCGGCAACGACGCAGTCAGACTGAGAACCTACAATGGAAAACTCATTGGCCCCGTCCTGCGGGCCAAGGCAGGGGATGTTCTGTACATCACGCTAATAAACAGCTTGCCTCCCGAGCAATCGTCATCACACGTGCCCAATGGCCACCACGACTGGAACACGACAAACCTTCATTTTCATGGTCTCCATGTCGCACCCCAGGGCCCACCAAACCAACCAGACGCAGAAAGCGACAACGTGCTCCTAGAGTTGAAGCCGTCGCGGCCCTTTAATCCAACGGTCTCCGTTCAGAAGTATCAGGTCAAGATTCCGGGAGACCATGTCGCTGGCACATTTTGGTACCACGCCCACAAGCACGGGTCCGTTGCGGCGCAGGTGTCCAGCGGCATGGCCGGTGCTTTGATTATCGAGCGGGACGACAATTCGCATAATCTGGACAGTGTCCCCGAAATTGCCGCGGCAACGGAAGAACTTCTCGTTCTGCAGGAAATCCCGTACCTCAAAGGGCTCGGAGACCCGTGGGGCCAGATTGAGGTTCCATCAAGTGGCGATCCGGAACCAAACCTGACGGCGATGTTCGCTCCAGGCGCTTTTCGCGACCTCAAAAGGTACATTACCGTAAACGGGCTAAGAATACCCACCATCACCATGTCGCCTGGAGAAGTGCGCAGATTGCGTTTTGTCTATACCGGGCAGCGTGAGTCGGTGAGTCTCCGGATCGAGCGCGCACCCAATACAATCGGGACCGGTGATAGTGGACTTGAATTGCACGAGATTGCTGTCGACGGCTTGCCAAGTGGAACGATCCGCACGATTAGCCAGGCCAGCGCCATCGCACGAGACCGCGCTCTCGAGCTCTATCCCGGCTATCGATCAGACGTGCTACTTCAGGCGCCTGCGAACGCGTTAGGTGTATTTTATTTAGTTGATACGCGAGGCGATGCAAACGGTGTGCCGCGCCCCGACTCGGGCGGCGATGGCTCGCCTGAACTTGTTCGCTGGGTGGCAAAGCTCGTCGTTTCTGGCCCCCCCAAGGCGATGAGCCTGCCACAGGCTGCCGCCCTTGCGCCGCACCGGCTTACAGACCTGGTACCGTCTACCGCGACCGGAGCCCAATACGCGTTCTACGGTATCGATTTTTCAGACAACGGTGGGTTTTTTGTTTCACGGTCCGACCTTTCACAGACGCTCACCCCCGTTAGCCCGAGCAATGCGAAATCGTACGATCCCTCGGATGCCCGCCTATTGCGCCTCAGCAACGTTGATCGCTGGCTGGTTGGCAGTCGCAACGGCGAGTTGCAGGGGCAACTGGCAGGCGTCACCCACCCATTCCATATCCACACCAACCCCTTTCTCATCACGAAAGTCACAAGGCTCGACAGCATGGGAGATCAAGTTGTGCAAGTGGACGTGACCGCTGATGAAATCGGCCTGCCGACTTGGCGCGATACCTTAGCCATGAAACAGGGCTACACGTACGATCTTCTCACGCGCTATAACGATTTTGTCGGCAAGTTCGTTGATCACTGCCACATCCTCGACCACGAGGACCGGGGCATGATGGACTTGGTCCAGATTATTACCCCATCGAGTCCGCCACCCCCGCGGGGTCTAGAGGCACACACCACCTGGTTTCCTCCTGCGCCTGGCACAACCTCCGTGTTGCTCTTTGTGAAGGGCTCGTTCTGCGCTCATTGCATGTCCGAATTATCGGCCATAGTCAAACCGCTCACCAGCCGTCCCGTGACCGTATTCGTGATCACAGCGTCCGGCGAGGACGACCTGAAGGCGTTCCCGGCGACACCCTTTCACCTGATTGCGGATCCCGACCTGAAACTATTCAAGAGGTACGGCATCCTAGAAGGACAGCCTAGACACGGGACCCTCGTGCTCGATTCCAAGGGTAAAGAGGTGTTTCGCTACGTGGCTGATCAGCCGCTGAGCGATACAGCCTCAGTCATCCAGGCGATCGACGGTACACGGGTTCCCGCCAGCAGCGCATCGAGGTGAGGAGGAAGTTCCGGTGCAGAGCCGCTCGGCAGATTACCTGCCTGAGAGACTAACCGGGGTGGCGACGGAGCTGGTCTACTTGCTCTGCTGAGGTGAAGAAGCGCCGGTACCACGGTGTGAATGCTCCGGAAGATAATGGCTGCTCACTCTTGGTGCAACGATTCATTGTCCTTAAGAACAATATCTGGAGAACTACTATGTGCGACACGGATCACAGCAGGCCGACTCGCTCCCGCCGCGAGTTTATCGCTTCGGTAGGCGCCGCACTTCTAGCGTGTGGCAATTGTTCTTACCTGAGCGCCCAGGCCGCCTCCTCGTCTGACCGAAGGGCCCGGTATCGGCGCATGAATCTTTCCGACCAGGGAGCGGAAAGAAGTCTTGAGAGCTATGAGCGAGCGGTTACCGCCATGCTGGCGCTCCCTCCTTCCGACCCGCGAAACTGGTATCGCCACGCGCTCATTCATACCATGGACTGCCCGCACGGCAACTGGTGGTTTTTGCCTTGGCATCGCGCCTACACCGGTTGGCTCGAGAGGATTTGTCGCGACCTCAGCGGTGACCCGGAGTTTGCCCTTCCGTACTGGGACTGGACTGAGTCACCCAAATTGCCGGAGCGATTCCTGTTAGGAAATCTGAATCCTGCGAATTTCAAGATCACCGGCTTTGCCGACTTCAAGAGCCAGTTCAAGGCTTCGGTGCAGGACTTCTGGGCCGCCCTGAGCTCCGCGCAGTTGAGGCAATTGACACTTCGTGATTATCCCGCAGACGCGCTCCTCTGGGCCAACATTCAGAATGATCCGCCCGGACAGCCTGATGAGGCTTCCATGTTCTCGGACATCTCTTTTGTTCGGCTGGTCAACCCACCGCGCACGCCCTGGTTAGACGCATTGGCATCCAAAGCAGTGGCTCTGTCTACGATCCTGGACGCCCTTGGGCCGACGAATTTCGAAGACTTTGGAAGCCATAAGGCATCGTATCACTCCGGATCTGCTGCCCAGGGGGTGCTCGAAAGTCAGCCTCACAACCTCGTGCACAATGAAGTGGGCGGTATAGTAACAGGCCCGCCCGACCGGCAGGGCTTTATGAGAGACTTTCTGTCGCCTGTTGATCCCATCTTTTTCATGCACCATTCAAATATCGATCGCCTCTGGGACGTGTGGACGCGCAAGCAGCTGCTGACTGGTCAGCAACAGGGGCATCCGGAGAAGTACCCCGTTGTGCCCGTCATACCCTCGGACTTAAGTGCCTGGATGAGTGAACCGTTCTTGTTTTTCATTGGACCTGATGGCAAGCCGGTTGCTCAGCAGACGTCCGGGGACTATGTCTCAACCGGGCTGTTCGACTACGACTATCAACCGGGGTCCGGCGAGATCGTTGTTCCAAAGGCTGCGCCGCAACTTAACACTCTGGCCGGCCGAACCATTACAGCGACCATGCTGCCACAAGTCGCTTCGGCGCCGAATCAAGCGAGTGGGACAGTTAAGGTTCCTCGTGCCGCCCTGCCCCAGCCAGTGCCGCAGCAAGCTGGGACTCGGATAATGGCGAGAATCACCACTGAACTTCCTCCCGATTCTCGCGGCATACGGCTGCACGTACTTGTGAATGCGCCTGTTGGGGCACGAAACGTCAACTTTTCCGACGCTTATTACGCGGGTAGCTTTGAGCTTTTTGGTGGACACCGGCTCGGCGGCCAGCGGCATGATTCGCAGGTCACGTTTACTATTGGGTTGACCGGCTCGGTCGAGCGGCTTAGCGCGGAGAGGCGATTTAGCGCGGATTCTATGAGGCTGACTGTGGTGGCCGATTGGCCCGGCGTTTCGCTTAAGACGCCTATCATCAGAGTGCCGCAGATCACAGTAATCACTAGTTAAGATGCGCTGCAGACTGGCCGCCGCGCGGACCCGGCGTCTGTTTTATGATACGCTGCCTGTTTATTCCCCGCGTCGATAGTGAGGCGCGGCGCACGCAATGGACGATGCCAGAAAGGGAAGTGAGATGAACCTTGGCTTCCCGCTTTATCAAGGTGTGACTCTTGCTGATTTTGCCGGGGCGACCCAGGTGCTCAGTTTCGCGGAGGGACTTAGACCGTTTTGGGTGGCCCAGCACACCGGCCCTATTCTGACCACCGAAGGCGTAGCGGTGTTGCCAAACTACTCGTTTAATTACTGCCCCCGGATCGACGTGCTGTTTGTGCCGGGCGGTGGGCCAGGCGGTGTCATCTGGGCAATGTGTGATATGTGTTATCGGGATTTTGTGAAGCGGGCTGGGCTCCTGGCCAAATGGATTGGATCGGTCTGCACGGGTGCATTCCCTGTTGCTGCAGCAAACCTCTTCCGCGATGTTGAGGTGACAACGTATTGGAACCAGATTGATAACTTGACGCTGCTAGGAAACAAGCAAGTATAAGAAAATGGAAGCTCGCACCGAGAGACATTATGCGTCACAATCACCACCATCCCCAGACGCGCTTGCCCGGTCCACATGAAGGCGCGCTTGCGCCGATACTCTGTGAAGCGAGTACCCATAAGGAGCCGCTGCTTCTGGACACGACCTATCTCACAACCAGCGGCCTGACCTTTGGTCACCAAGCCATACTGCTGGCTACAGGCTGCCTGGAAGAAACTTGCCTCGCTCAACGCGAGGCCGCCAGCGCGCGCAGGCCGGGGGGCATTTCCCCAACTCGCGCTGCCCGGGCAGTTCTGCTCCTTTCGGCAGATTGGCGTGCCTTGTTGCCCTCTTATGATTGCCACCTCGATGACTCGTCGGCGGAGGAGATTCGGATCGCCAAACTCGCCTTGGCGCTGCGCCGCATGGCGGAACGCCCCCTGTGGAAACGAGAGGCAGGCGAATTGTGGTGGCAAGGAATCCTCGTAAAACGTTTCCGCAACGACGCCGCCGATCAACGCTGCGTGCTAAACGAATTCCAAGCCCACGGCTGGTCTGACTGTAAGCGTAACCCACTGCCGCACAGTCCCAGAATCAACTGCAAAGAACGCCTGCACAACACAATTCGTGATCTAAACCGAGGCCAGCATCCCCAGAGGATTTGGTTTCGCGGCGATGGCTCCGGGGGTATACGGTGGGAAGCACTCATATGATTTTGTGTGGATAGGACCCCAAATGTTCCCGCAAAGCGATCATTGACAGACTACAACTGTACGAGTAGGGTCACGCTAGCCCAACTTCCGCAGTTATCGGGGTGATATATAAGAAATCCCCGTGTTTTCCGCATGTCGGGCTGAAAAGTTGGCACTACATTTTGCTACATTTGATGCATTCCCGCCGGCAGTCTCAGACGCTGCGG
>Ga0185299_10000471_pt1 | contig 108367 bp, 87 predicted proteins | sample PaiPotPPA55metaG_FD_128002 | JGI IMG/M metagenome (GOLD analysis project Ga0185299, IMG submission 128002) | Iron sulfur acid spring bacterial and archeal communities from Banff, Canada, to study Microbial Dark Matter (Phase II) - Paint Pots PPA... ... | reverse complement strand
CGGATGCGACTTCAGGGTTTCCGCGGCCTCGTCGAGCACGGCGGCGTCCTGCGGACGGATATTTGCCTTGTCAAAGTCAAAATGGACGCCACGCAGGATGATCTTCTCCGGCGGCGGAGGAGGTGGTGGTGGCGGTGGCGGAGGTGGCGGCGGAGGAGGCGGTGGCGGCGGCGGAGGTGGCGGCGGCGCTATCAGGTAGCCGATAATTCCACCGATAATTGCACCACCCACGATGCCGGCCGGAATCGCAGGCCAGTTGTCGCTGTTATCGGCTGCGAATACACCGCCACCGATACCACCGCCGATGGCGGCACCTGTCACGGCCCCATAGATGGTGTAATCCTTCTGTTCCGTGGTCATGCCGCAACCGGCGAACGTGATCACGGCCGCTGCCCATAGGACCCAAAACCCCTTTCCCCGTCTTCGTCCTATCATAACCCTTCCTTTACCTAGCCCCGGTGCCGAAGCGCGACATGATCGGTCACCCCGCCCGGCGAATCGGCCGAGCACAGCGACAACCGCTACGCACTATTCCCCGCCACCTATTGGGCACCATTTGCGGGGTGCCAACTGCGCATGGAGTTGACAACCCAAATTGATATGCCGCTAGCACTATATTTAGTTTTTTAAGTGCATTGCAATAATTTGACACGCCGAAAGACCGCTTGAATTAACGGCTTTCACGCATTGTGGTAGATGCTGACGCGGACTCGCTCGCGATACTCAACATCAATAGAGTGGAATTGGATGCTGTTATACTGTCATGACAGATCGTGATTGCGTACGTGTTACGGCGTGTCACGTAGAGAACATTTTTATACGCGGTGGCGGAACACAGACGATCCCCGGCCGATCGCGATCCTGCCCCGGTCGTGCTTGTGGATAACTCCGCCTCCGTTCATAAGCTTCGGCGCCCGCGCGGGGCTGCCAGCGATGTGCATGTCGCGGGCGGATGGGCGAGCCTGCTAAACTGGTGTTGTGCTCTCTCTGGCGCGCGGCAAAGAAGGAATCTTCCGGCTGGTCTCCGGCTATCGCCCGGAGGGCGACCAGCCGGCCGCAATCGAGGCCCTGACCCGCAACGTGCGCGACGGCGTGCGTCAGCAGGTGCTGCTCGGCGTCACCGGTTCGGGCAAGACCTTTACGATGGCCAATGTGGTGGCCAACGTGAACAAGCCCACGCTGGTGATTGCACCCAACAAGACGCTCGCCGCCCAACTCTACAACGAATTCAAGAGCCTGTTCCCGGACAACGCCGTCCGTTACTTCGTCTCCTACTACGACTACTACCAGCCGGAGGCCTACGTCCCCTCAACCGACACCTACGTCGAGAAGGACGCGAGCATCAATGACGAGATCGACAAGCTGCGCCACTCCGCCACCAAGGCCCTGCTGGAGCGCAACGACGTTCTGATCGTCGCCTCGGTCTCGTGCATCTACGGCCTCGGTGAGCCTGAAGTCTACTTCGAGATGCTGGCCTTTCTCGAGGAAGGCCAGACCATCGAGCGCGACCGCGTGCTGCGCAAGCTGGTCGACATCCAGTACCAGCGCAACGACTACGACTTCCATCGCGGCACCTTCCGTGTGCGCGGCGATATCGTGGAGGTCTTCCCGGCCTACGAAGAGAGCCGCGCCGTGCGGGTCGAGTTCTTCGGCGACCAGGTCGAGGCGCTGTACGAGATCGATCCGCTGCGCGGCAAGGTGATTCGCAAGCTGCAAAGCGTTTGCATCTACCCAGCCTCGCACTACGTCACCACCGAGGATCGGATGGAGGAGGCGGTGCGCAACATCCGCACCGAGCTCAAGGAGCGGCTGGAGCTCTTTCGCGGCGAGAATCGATTGCTCGAGGCGCAGCGCCTGGAGCAGCGCACGATGTACGATCTCGAACTGCTGGCCGAGATGGGATTTTGCCCCGGGATCGAGAACTACTCGCGCCATCTCACCGGCCGCTTGCCTGGCCAGCCGCCGCCCACGCTGCTCGACTACTTTCCGCGCGACTTCCTGATGTTCGTCGATGAGAGCCACGTCACTGTCCCTCAGCTTGGCGGGATGTACCGCGGCGATCGCTCGCGCAAGCAGACCCTGGTCGAATTCGGCTTCCGCCTCCCGTCGGCGCTCGACAACCGCCCGCTCAACTTCGAGGAGTGGGAGGGCCTCGCGCGCCAGGTGGTTTACGTCTCGGCGACGCCGGGCGACTACGAGCTCAAGAGCTCGGGCGGCCTGGTGGTCGAACAGCTCATCCGTCCCACCGGGCTGATCGATCCGGAGATCGAGGTGCGCAAGGCCGGCACGCAGGTCGACGACCTGCTGGGCGAAATCCGCAAGCGGGTCGAGGCCGGCGCGCGCGTGCTCGTCACCTGCCTGACCAAGAAGATGGCCGAGGACCTGACCGACTACTACCACGACCTCGGCGTGCGCGTGCGCTATCTGCACTCAGACATCGAGACCATCGAGCGCGTCGAGATAATCCGGAGCCTGCGCAAGGGCGAGTTCGACGTCCTGGTCGGGATCAACCTGCTGCGCGAGGGACTCGACCTGCCCGAGGTCTCGCTGGTCGCGATCCTCGATGCCGACAAAGAGGGATACCTGCGGTCAGCGCGCTCACTCATCCAGACCATCGGCCGCGCCGCCCGCAACGTCGAGGGGAAGGTCATCATGTACGCCGACGCGATGACCGACTCGATGCGGATGGCGATCGGCGAGACCGATCGCCGGCGCGCGAGGCAGGTCGCCTACAACGAGGAGCATGGGATCACGCCGCAATCGATTGTAAAGGCGATCGACGCCTCGCTGGTCGAGATGTATTCACCCGAATGGGCAGTGGTGCCGGAGGTCGACGACGCGCCGCCCGATACGGAATTGATTCCCGCACACGAACTGCCCGACCGCATCACCGGCCTTCGGCAGGAGATGATGGAAGCGGCGGAGCGGCTCGAGTACGAGCGCGCTGCTGAGCTGCGCGATCGGATCAAGCGTCTCGAGCGGCAGGTTTTCGGACTCGACCAGAAGCGCGAGGCCGCGGCGCCAGCGCAACCGCCTGGCTCGGCGCATCAGCACGCTGGCGACGCGGCGCGCGGGCGGGGCGAGCGTCACAAGGCCAACGACGTGGGCGAGAAGCCGTCACTGCCGCAGCGCGGACGGGGCAGGGGGCGTGGCGCTCGCGCAGATGGCCCTGCCTCAACGCCGCGTCAGGGCAGTCTGAAGATTATCCCCGACCAGCCCAAGTAATCGAACAGGGCCCGACGCAACGACCCGCGCCGACCTAATCTTATTTATCGAAGCCGGGGAACTTACTTGTCAAAGCCGGCCACACGCGGCAGCTTGTCGCCCATCTCGATCCATGGCACGTGGTCGGGCCAATAGGCGTGGCGCAGCGTGGCGGGCGGATGTCCGGGCTCGGCGTCCGCCGGCAGACTGGCGCGTGGAATCACGATCACGTTGGGCATCGGATCGACATCCATCGTGAGCGTCGAGCCACAGTTCTTGCAGCGGTTGCGATGAATCTGTGCCGAGCTGCTGAAGGTCTGCAGGTCGCCGCCCTTGGTCCAGCGAAAGCCGGCGCGGGGAAAAATCGAGAGGGTGACGAACGCGGCTCCCTGCAACCGCCTGCAAATCGAGCAGTGGCAATGATGGGTCTCCACTGCAGGTTCCGACAGCTCGAACTGGTTCTGTCCGCAAAAGCATGAACCATTGATCTTCTTGAAATCCGCCATGATCTCTCCTCCCTGTTGGGTGCATCCCATCGCAGTTGCGCCGGATAGGTCAAGCGTTTTTCGATACCACCGTCCTCTGCTGTCATCCTGAGCGAGCGCTGCGCGAGTCGAAGGGCCTCGCGCGGTCCTCCGCGCGTAATCCACCATTGCTGGATCTTGGCTGTAAGCTAGCTCGACCTTCGTTGGCCTTGCCGACCTAGACAATGACACAATGTTTCGAGTGTCAGAGGCCTCAGATCGTCCGCGTTGGGCTGACCACTTTACGGTTCGTTCTGATCTAGCCAGAAAACAGCGACCGCAGCCGCTAAGAGTCCAACGCTCATCGCAAACGGACCGTTGCGGAATAGGAAGAAGAGGGTTTCACCGACCAAGAAGAAGATCAGCGCAGCGACGAAGCCTCGCAGCAACATAACCTGTTTCCTCCCGAGCCCCTTACCTTTAACGGGAGCGCGACCCTGCCCTCGGAACCCCGCCACTCGCCGGACGTCCACGACTGGATAACGCGATATTTGCCCTAGAACACGCTCTTTATAACGCCCCCATCAACTCGCAAGGCGGCTCCCGTCGTTGCCGACGCGAGCGGACTGGCGACGTAAGCCACCAAACAAGCGACCTCCTGGGGCGAGGCAAATCGCTTGATGAGCGACGTTGGACGAACCTTCGCAAAGAACTCCATTTCGAATTCGTCAAACGCCTTTCCCTCGGACTTCGTAAGTGCGTCGACGAAGTCGACAACTCCACGAGATTTCGTTGGGCCCGGCAAAATACTGTTGACCGTGATGCCGGAGCCAGCGACCGCCTCGGCCAAGCCACGTGAGACGGCCAGTTGTGCGGTTTTTGTCATGCCGTAGTGGATCATTTCGGGGGGAATTTGGATCGCGCTTTCACTGGAGATGAATATGATACGACCCCAGTTGGCGCGCTTCATCGCTGGTAAGTAGAGGCGGGCAAGGCGCACTCCGCTGAGCACGTTGACCTCAAAGAATCTCACCCAGTCGTTATCTGGAATCTCTTCAAATGGCTTTGGCTCGAAGATGCCGAGATTGTTAACCAGGATTTCTACCCCGGGATGTTGTTGAACGATTTCCTCCGCCGAAGCCGCTTTGCTGAGATCTCCGGCAAACCCTTGTACGGAACCGCCGGTCGTCGACTGAAGCCTTGTCACAACGTCATCGACGGATGCCTGTGAACGGCCATTGACAATCACTCGAGCGCCTTCGCGCGCGAGGGTCGTGGCGATAGCCAGACCGATGCCGGCTGTACTGCCGCTAACCAACGCGAGTTTGCCCTTCAGCTCAAGATCCATCGGGTTTCCCTTCAGTAAAATAATGACCGGGAGCAAACGAACCCGCGCAGAGTGTGGCTTTGAGTTGTGTGCGGTTTTTGAGTGGAAAACGCTATCTCGGTGCGGTTACCGCTTAATTTCGAACGACGGGCCGACGTACACGTTCGCCGAGTACATCCCGCCGCCGAACTGCGGATCGCCGAAGATGTCGCGTCCGGCCGTCAATCCACCATCGACGACCATTGCCACGCCCGTTATCCATTCCGATTCGTCGCTCGCGAGGAACAACGCCATGTTGGCGATGTCCTCGGGCAGGCCAGCGCGGCGCAGCGGATGCAATGGGCCGAGCAATTGGCCCGTCACCTCGCGGTCGGAGGTGAGAAAGTTGAAAATCGGCGTGTTGATTCCGCCCGGACAGATGCAGTTGACACGAATCTTGTCCTTGGCGACCTCGAGCGCGACCGAGCGCGTGAGATTGACCACGCCGGCCTTGGCCGCGCTGTAAGCGTGCGGGCCGTAGCCGCCCGCCAGTCCCGCCACCGACGCGGTCGAGATGATTGATCCGCCGCCGACCTTGCGCATCTCGGCCACCGAATGCTTGATCCCCAGGAACACGCCGCGCGTCAGCACCGCGAAAGTGCGATCCCAGTCCTCGACGCTGGTCTGCTCGATCGAGCCGAGCGCGCCCGGCAGCCCGGCGTTGTTGAAGGTGATATCGAGGCGGCCGAATTCCTTGACCGCGCGATCGACCATCGCCTTGACCCCGGCCTCGCTGGTGACGTCGGTCTTCTGGAACACCGCGCGGCCGCCGTTTTCCTTGCACTCGCGCACCGCCGCCGCGCCACCGTCCTCGTTGAGGTCGGCGATCACAACCGCTGCGCCTTCGCCCGCGAAACGTATCGCCGTCGCCCGGCCCATTCCGCTCGCCGCGCCGGTTATCACCGCAACTTTGCCGTCTAGCCTGGCCATCGTAAATAGCCCTCCTGGTTTGCCGCCTGCCAGCCGCCGCTGCAAATCGCGGCGGGTTCCAGTAAGTCCGGAGCCGTCATGATGGTATAATTGAGGCGTCATGTCGAAGGCGCGTAGAGGACACCGGCGCTCGGCCGCCGCAATGGTGCGTGCGGCGGAGGGCCTGCAGGTGAGGCCCTCCGCCGCAAATATCGACGCGAGCCGTATCGACAGCGACGCCGTCGATACGGCGCCTGGCTCGCCGGCTTGGAACGAAGCCGGGGCGCCAGAGCGCGCCGTGCCCGCAGCGCCGGACGCGCCGCATCGCGCGTCCGACGCTGACGCCACGGGCGATCGCCCTGCCAGCGATCCCGACGCCGGCGCGCAGGGCAACTTGCCGTTGCCCGCGGAGCGCCGGCGCTGGAATTCGCTGGTGAGCTATCCCGGTGACGCGGACGCAGCCGCGGGCGGCGATGCGCAGGAAGCGCAAGACGCGCAGGATGCGCAAGATCCAGAAGACGCGGCATCCGCCGGCACGCCGGCGGATGCCGATGCGGGGGCGGCGTCCTCGGCGGCGCGTCGCGCCGCCGACGACGCCGCGCTCGAGCGCAAGCTCGACGCCGTGCCCGCGGAGCCCGGCGTCTATCTGCTGCGCGAGCGCGCCGGCGGAAAGGGTATTGGTAAAGTCCTGTATGTAGGGAAAGCCAAGTCTTTGCGCTCGCGCGTGCGCGCCTACTTCCGCGAAAGCGGCGACACCCGCTTCCAGGTGCGTTTCCTGATGAAGCGCGTCGGCGACTTCGATGTGCTGGTCGCGCGCAGCGAGAAAGAGGCGCTGATCCTCGAGAACAACCTGATCAAGCAATACCGGCCGCGCTACAACATCAGGCTCAAGGACGACAAGTCGTACCTAAGCGCCAAGATGACCAACCATCCGTGGCCACGCATCATGGTCACTCGCAAAATCGTGCGCGACGGCGGCAAGTACTTCGGCCCCTTCGGCTCGGCCGACGGCTTGCGCGAGACGATCGACGTCATCCGCAAGGTCTTTCCGCTGCGCACCTGTTCGGACGCGGTCTTCCGCAACCGCTCGCGCCCGTGTATCGAGTACCAGATCAAGCGATGCCTCGGGCCGTGCTGCCTGCCGGTTGATCGCGCCGAATATGAGAACCATCTGCACGCGGCGCAGATGCTGCTCGAGGGGCGCAACCTCGAAGTGCTCAAGGAGTTGCGCGAGCGGATGCGCGGCCATGCCGAGCGAATGGAATTCGAGGAGGCGGCACGCTTGCGCGACCAGGTGCGCGCGATAGAAAAAACCGTCGAGCGCCAGACCGTGCTTCATCACTGGGGCATCGACCAGGACGTCTTCGGGCTGTATCGCGAGGGCGGCTTTATCGAGGCGATCGTCCTGATGGTGCGCAGCGGCAAGCTCACCAACACCCAGGGATGGAGCTTCCACGACATCGAATTCGCCGACGAGGACATCCTCGCCGACCTGCTCACGCAATTCTATTCGGGCGCGCGGGTCGCGCCGGACGAGGTGATCGTGCCGGTCGCGTTGGAAGATGCCGACGTGCGGGCCGAGTTGCTGACTGAGCGGCGCGGGAAAAAGGTCGAGTTCCTGGTGCCGCAGCGCGGCGAAAAACTGCGGCTGCTCGAGATGGCGATGGACAATGCGCGCCAGAGCTTCGCCGCGCGCCGCGACAACGAGAACACGCGCGAGCGGATGCTCGAAGAACTGCGCACGCGGCTCCATCTGCGCAACACCCCCAAGCGCATCGAGTGCTACGACATCTCCAATTTGCAGGGCGCGATGGTGGTCGGATCGCAGGCGACCTTCGACGAAGGTGAGCCGCGCAAAGACCTCTATCGCCGCTACCGCATCCGCACCGTCGAGGGACAGGACGACTTCGCCAGCATGTACGAAGTGCTGAGCCGGCGTCTCAAGCGTGCGACCGCCGAGAAGGAATATCCCGACCTTTGGGTCATCGATGGGGGCAAGGGGCAACTTAATGTAGCGCTTGAAGTATTGCGCGAGTTCAAGCTGCTCGATCAGATCGACGTAATCTCGCTCGCCAAGCAGCACGTGCTCAACGATCCGCGCGAGCGCGCGGTGGTCAAGTCCGAAGAGCGGGTCTTCCTGCCCAATCGCAAAGATCCGATCGTGCTGCCGAAGAATTCGACCGCACTGTTCCTGCTGGTGCGCATCCGCGACGAGGCGCATCGTTTTGCGATCACTTACAATCGCGAGTTGCGGCGGCGCGCGCGGCTGCGTTCCGTGCTCGACGATATCAAGGGTATCGGGCCGGTGCGGCGGCGCGCGCTGCTCCGCCATTTCGGCAGCCTCAAGCGGATTCGCGCGGCGAGCACCGACGAGATCGCGGTGGTGAAGGGGATGAACCGCGAGTTGGCGGCCGAGGTGCGGCGCTACCTCGACACGATGGGCGCGATGCTCGAGGAGCAGGAGCGCGCCGAGGCGGCCGAGGAAAACGCCGCGCTCGCCGCCGCGGATAGCGCCGCGGACGACGGCATCCAGATGGAACTCTCGGGCATCGCGAAGGCTACCGACGGTCCTCGGGATGTCGATTAAAATGGCAGGGTTGCGGGAGGAGCTGCTGGATGATCGGCTTCAGGAGCCGAGGGCAACGTCGATCGGCCGCTCCTTGAGAGCGCTCACCTTGAGCACCGAAAAGCCGATAACGTTCCCTTCCGCATCAACCTTTTCCATCACCTGATCGTTGGCGGTTTCTCGAAAGTAGCCTTCCTTGCGCTCGAAGACTACCTCGAGATAGTCGCCTTCGGCGTCGTACCAGACCTTTACGAATTTGCGTCCCATAGCAACTAGTCCCTTCTTAGGCTTGTCGGTCAGGTAAGCGGTCAAGACAAAGCCATCGCTGCCGGTTACCTTCACGGCTTCCCTACTCGCGTCGCTGAATAGAAGCGGTAATATAGGCGCGCCGGCTCGTCGCTGACCGACTGGATTACCAGAGCCGGACGCTTCAAGGTTTCTTCGATCGCCCCCTTCCAGGCCAACCATCTCGGGATGATCAAGAATATGCGCCAGCCGCTCATCGGTCAGCCTCACGGCGAACCCTTGATGATCGAGAATTACCTTCACGGCTGCGCCGAAGCTGTCTCCCGAAAAGCAAGTTACATGAGCTCCGATTTCTCCGATACCCCTTGAACTACCGCGTCTGTTTGATCGCCACTGCCTTGGCGGTGCAATTCGCTGAAGGGATGAGCGAGGGTCAAAAATAACCGCAGACGAGTCGCGACTGGTGCGAATTATCCCGTTCGCGAGGCGCATCGCCTTTGCCATCCGCATCACAATGAATTGTGGAACTGATCCATGAGACCCGCACCGGCCGGATAGGCGCGATGGCGGCCGTCAGTAACCCTCCGCTAGCGGCCGCGGCCGCCGCCACCGCGCCAAACCCCGTGCGCGGACGCGCGCCGTCGGCAACGCTCGCCCCTTCGCGGGCGCCACCGGCGTATGCACCTCTCTCACTGGGCTCCCTTCTCGACATCGCACCGATCTACCTGATCGCGATTGCGATCCTCGCCGGCGACGCGCTCGGCGTGAGCCTCTTTGCCGTGCCGATGAGGCTGGCCGCGATGCTCGCTATTGTGGCCGCCGCACTTTTCATGCGGCGTACGACGTACGCGGCGACCGCCGTAGCGATGGTTGCGATTGCCGCGGCGGTGTCGATAGCGGCGCGCGATTCCGTCGCGCCGCATTACTCCGCGCATAGCGTCCGCAATTTTCCCTACGGCGCGGCGCTCACGCTCGAGGGGCGAATCAACCGCGCCTCGCAACAATACCCGGACCGCGAGTACATATTCGTCGACGTCGAACGCGCCGGCGCGTCCGTATCCAGACTTCAGGCTTCAAGCGGCACGGTTCGCTTGACGGTTGTGGGCGCGCCCGCGCCGGTTCGCGTTGGCGACGAGGTGCGGATCGCAGGCGCGCTGCGCTTTGCGCGCAACTTCGGCAATCCCGGCGAGTTCGACTACGCTGGATACCTCGCGCGCCAGGGAATTGCCGCGACGATGGTGCTGAACGCGAGCAGCCGCGGGCGGCTTGCGGTAATCGGTTACCGCCGCGAGTTTCCGGCCTCGCAAATCGCCGCGATGCGCGCGCGGATCGGCGGTTTTATCGACGCCAACCTCGCCGGCGAAGAACGCGCGGAGATGCGCGCACTGGTGATCGGCGACCGCGGCGGTATCGGCGAGGACCTGCGCCAGCGGTTCGCGCTCACCGGGCTCGCCCATATGCTGGTGATCTCCGGGCTTCATCTGGGCTTCGTCGCGGCCGCCGCATTTGCGCTCGTGCGCCTGCTGATGGTGCTATTCCCCGCGCTGACGGCGCGTGGCTACGCCAACAAGGCGGCGGCGCTTGCCGCGGCGCTCGCCGCGAGCGCGTACGCCACAATCGCGATGCCCCACGTCTCGACCGCGCGGGCGCTGGTGATGGTGCTCGCGTACACGTTGGCGGTTATCGCCGACCGCGCGCGCGCGTTGCTGGCGAGCCTGGCGTTGGCGGCGATTGTGATCTGCCTGGCGCTGCCCGGCTCGACCGCGGATATCGGTTTCCAGCTCTCGTTCGCCTCGGTGCTGGCGATCGTGATCGGGATGCGCCGTTTCGCGCCGTGGTGGCGGCGGCGATTTGGAGTATACGACCCGGCGGAACATACGCCCCGGCGAATATCGCGCGCCGCGGCGGCGATTGCGGGCTACGCCGCCGTCTCGTTCTGGGCGCTCGTCGGCGTTGCGCCGCTGACCGCTTATCACTTCAACCAGTTCTCGGCGGTAGGCGTGATCGCCAATTCAGTAGTCGTGCCGATCATCGCTGTCGGCGGAGTAATCGTTGGATTGATTGCGTGCGCGGTCGGAATGATCGCGCCGGCGCTCGGCGCACCGCTGTTGATCGTCGCCGGATGGTCGCTCGCAGTGGGAACGTGGCTTGCCGGATGGTTCGTGCGATGGCCTGCCGCCTATTTCAGAGTTTTCACCCCGACCCCGCTGGAGATCGTGGTCGTCTACGGACTCTTGCTCCTATGGCTGACGAGGCCAATCGAGCGCTCCACGATGAGTCCGCTGCCGCAGCACTCCGCGCAGTCCTTTTTCCGATGGCGCCGCGCGGGTTGTGCAATTTTGATCCTGATGCTGACTGCGGACGCCGGATGGTGGGCGCACGATCGATGGTTCGTGCCGAGCTTGCGCGTCACGTTTCTCTCAGTGGGCGAGGGCGACGCGGCAATAGTGCGCTTCGCGGGCGGGCGCGTGATGTTGATCGACGCGGGCGGCGCATGGCCCGGCGGTTTCGATTTCGGCGAGCGCGTGGTCGCGCGTTATCTCTGGGCCCGGAAGATCATGCGCGTCGATTACCTGGTCGTGAGCCATCCCGACCTCGACCATTTCGGTGGGATGGCTTTCGTGGCGCGCAATTTCTCGCCGCGCGAGTTTTGGGTTACCAGCGCGCTCAAGCCCGAGCCGATGTACACGGCGCTCATGGCCGAGGTTGCCGCGGAAAAAATTCCGTTGCGGGTTGTCGACTCGTCGATGCGCCCGCTGCTGCTGGGCGGCGCGTCGGTGCGATGCCTCGGACCCGCGGCGGACGAGGCCGCGACCAGGGACAACAATCTTTCGATGGTGCTGCAAATCGCTCAAGACTCGCAAAGCGTGATGTTCACGGGCGATATCGAGGCCGCGGGCGAGCGGGCGCTGCTCACTCGCACGCCGGCGGCGGCGCTCGCGGCGACGGTGCTCAAGGCGCCGCATCACGGCAGCCGCACGTCGTCCTCAAGCGCGTTCGTTGCCGCGGTGCGGCCGCAGGTCGTCGTGCTCTCGCTCGGCTATCGCAACCCGTTCGGCTTTCCGGCGCCCGAGGTCGTCGAGCGTTACATAGCGGCGGGCGCTCGCGTGTTCAGAACCGACCGCAGCGGCGCGGTAAGCGTGGACTTCAGCCGAGCTCGCGCCGAACCTCGAATAGTGGTGCGCGCGTACAACTCCAAGGCGCAGTAGCCGCGCGAGCTCAGGGTTGACGCTTCGCTGCCGGCTGTGGGAATCTTTGATGTTACGGCTGGAGAGGGGTGAATCACTGCCTCCCACGTATTTTTTGTCGGCAGAGTCGTGGCGTCGAAAGCGCCGCCGACTGGGTGCGAATATGGAATTCTGGAGGCATCGTAATGGCTGAGCAGGCTCAAGCGGTCGATAGCGGTCCGCGTCCGATCGTTCCCTTTCTCAAGCTCCAACCCAAACCGCACCTGATGGGCTCGAAGTGCGGGACCTGCGGTTCGGTCTTTATCGACACTACCCGCATCGCCTGCTCCAAGTGCGGCGCGACCGAGGGCTTCAAGCCGATCGAGCTCTCCGACAAAGGCAAGGTCTACGTCTTCTCGGTCGTGCATCAGTCGTTCCCCGGCATCAAGACACCCTACATCACGGCGATCGTCGACCTGCCCGAGGGTGTGAGCGTACGCAGCAACATAGTCGACGTCGACCCCGAAGACGCGCAGAAGAATCCCAAACAGATGTTCGACATGCCGGTCGAGATGGTCACTAACGTGGTGGCCAAGGATCGCGAGGGCCATGAAGTGGTGGCGTTCGCCTTCAAGCCGAGCAAGAAATAGAGCTATAATTTAGAAACATCCGTGGATGCATCGGGGCGGAGCGCGTCACGCGCGGCCCCATCGCCGGCTGGCCCGGCAGGAGGATCCGAGATGCAAAACGTTTACGTACTGGGAACCGGAATGATCAAATTCGGCCGCTATCCGACCAAGAGCGTGCCCGAGCTTGGCGGCGAGGCCGCGATCCTCGCGCTCAAGGACGCTGGCGTGGGTATCAAGGACGTCGAGATGTTCGCGTGCGGCAACCTCTACCAGTCCAACGCGATGGTCGGGCAGCGTATCCTGCAGCAAATTGGCCAGACCGGTATCCCGGTGGTCAACGTCGCCAACGCCTGCGCCACCGGCTCGACTGCGTTTCGCGAGGCCTTCATGGCGGTCGCCTCGGGGATGTACGACATCGCGATGGCGGTCGGGGTCGAGCAGATGGGCAAGCAGGGATTGCTCGGCGGTGGCGGCGGCGGGAGCGATCCAGCGTACAGCGCTGAGGGGCGGCTCGGCTCGGGCCTGATGCCGGCGGTGTTCGGACAGGCCGGGATCGAGCACATGCGCAAGTACGGCACCAAGATGGAGCACTTCGCCAAGATCTCGGTGAAATCCCATCAGCATGCCACCAAGAATCCGTTCTCGCAGTACCGCAACGAGGTCACACTCGAGGACGTGCTGAACGCGCGCATGATTTCGTATCCGAATACGCTCTACATGTGCTGCCCGACCGGCGACGGCGCGGCGGCGGCGATCCTGGTCTCCGAGAGCAAGCTCAAGCAGCTCGCCGCCGGGCGCAAGCGTCCGCGCGTGGCGGCCTCCGTGTTGACCTCCGATCCGTGGACCGACCGCACCGCGGCGCTGCCCGACGTGAGCACGCTTACGCGGCGCGCCTCCAAGCAGGCCTACGAGAAGGCGGGCATCGGCCCCAAGGACATCGCGCTGACCGAGTTGCATGACTGCTTCGCGACCGCGGAGCTGGTTCACTACGAAAACCTCGGCCTGTGCGGCGACGGCGAAGCCGGCGCGTTTATCGATTCGGGCGGCGGCAAGCATCCGGGACTCGGCGGCCACGACCCCGTGAACGTCTCTGGCGGCCTGCTCAGCAAGGGTCATCCGCTGGGTGCAACCGGCGTCGCCAACATCTGCGAGGTCGTGTGGCATCTCACTCAGGACGATCGCGCCAAGGACCGCCTGGTGCCCAACGCCAAGGTCGGACAGGCACATGTTATCGGGCTCGGCTCGGCCTGCACGATACACGTGCTGACGATCTGACTTCTTCCTAGTGGGACGGCCGCCGCTCAAGCGGCCGCTACCTTTCGCTGATAGTATAAAGGGCCGCCGCGGGGGCGGCCCTTTTTCTCGTCCGTCCGCGCGGATAGATTTATGGATTCTCTGGTGACGCGCGCCGCCAATGCGGCGCACATTTAACGGTTCAACCGCTTGGCTCACTGTGCAACTGACACGGCTTAGAGGATTCCAGGACACGATGGGCGTGCAGGCGCGCAGCCTCGCCGCGGTCGAGGACTGCGCGCGCAAGGTGGTCGAGCGCCACAACGTCGGCGAAATCCGTATCCCGGTACTCGAGCGGCTCGAACTCTTCCAGCACTCCAGCGGCGAGACCTCCGATGTGGTCGAAAAGCAGATGTACGCCTTCGTCGATCGCGACGAGGCCGAGACTACGCTGGCGCTCAGGCCCGAGGGCACGCCCGGCGTGGTGCGCGCGTATATCGAGGCCGGGATGGACCGCAGCGATCCCGAGCAGCGTTTCTACTACGTCGGCCCGATGTTCCGGCGCGAGCGTCCGCAGAAGGGCCGCTTTCGCCAGTTCTCGCAGTTCGGGGTGGAGATTTTCGGCCGCGCCGACGCCGCCACCGATGCCGAGCTGATGGTGATGCTTGATGAGTTGCGCCGCGAGCTGGGGCTGGAGCTGAATTTCGAGATCAATTCGCTGGGTGACGCCGAGTGCCGCCCGCGTTTTCGCCAGGCGGTGCTGGAATACGGCCGCGCCCATTTCTCCGAGCTGTGCGAGGATTGCCGTAATCGCCTCGAGCGCAATCCGCTCCGCCTGCTTGACTGCAAAATCGACGTGAAGCTGGCCGAAGCCGCGCCGAAGAGCGAGGATTTTCTCTGCGACAACTGCCGCGCGCATTTCGCGACGGTGCGCGAGCTGTTGACGGACGCCGGCGTGCCGCACGCAGTCAATCCGCGGCTGGTGCGCGGCCTGGATTACTATACGCGCACCACCTTCGAGGTTATCTCGACCGCGGTCGGCGCGCAGAGCGCGGTCGCGGCGGGCGGCCGCTACGACGGCTTGGTGGAGGCGCTGGGCGGCACAGCGGTCGCAGGGACCGGCTTCGCGATCGGCGTCGATCGGCTCGCGCTGGCGCTGGACGCGGCCCGATTCGATTCGCGTGCCGACGCGGCGCTGGCCGCCCTGGGCGACGCTGCGATGCGCCGCGGGATGGCGCTCGCGGCCAAGATGCGCGCGGCGGGCCTGCGGGTTGAGCTGCTCTCACCCGGGCGCGGGCTGAAGGCGTTGCTGCGCCGCGCCGACAAAATCGGCGCGCGCTACGCGGTCATTATCGGCGACAACGAGCTCGCGCACGAGAGCGCCATGCTGCGTGATTTGAAGACCAGCACGCAAAGCGAGGTCGCGCAGGACAATCTGATCGCCGCAATCTCGGGCGGCCGCACTTCGTGACTATTCCGTAGCCCGCCCGGCGCAGGTATTCTTCCTCGGACGTAATTCGACGTAATTCGATGACTGCCCCGCACGAATATTCACCACTGCCCCCCTGGCCGCGCACGGACTATTGCGGCGCCTTGCGCGCCGGCGACGCTGGGCGCGAGGTCGCGCTCTGGGGATGGGTTGCTTCGCGCCGCGACCACGGCGGACTCATCTTTATCGATCTGCGCGACCGCGAGGGCATCGTGCAGTTGGTTTTCAATCCTGCCGAGGCTCCCGCAGCGCACGAAATCGCTGGGCGCGCCCGCTCCGAGTACTACCTGGCTGCGCGCGGCAAGGTGGTGATGCGTTCCGAGGGTACGGTCAACGCGGAGCTTCCGACCGGCGCAGTCGAAGTCGCGGTGACAGAGGCGCACATCCTCAGCATCTCGCAGCCACCGCCGTTTCCGATCGACGCCGACGCCACTGCCGAAGACGTGCGCCTGCGCTATCGCTATATCGATCTGCGCCGCCCAGCGATGCAGCGCAATCTGCGCCGGCGCGCACTGGCGGTGCAGGCGACGCGCTCATTTCTCGATAGCACCGGCTTCGTCGAAATCGAAACGCCGATCCTGTGGCGCGCAACGCCCGAAGGCGCGCGCGACTACCTGGTGCCGAGCCGCGTCAACCCGGGACGCTTCTATGCGCTGCCGCAATCGCCCCAGCTTTTGAAGCAGCTCCTGATGGTAAGCGGCTTCGACCGCTACTATCAGATCGCGCGATGCTTTCGCGACGAGGACCTGCGCGCCAACAGGCAACCCGAGTTCAGCCAGATCGATATCGAGATGACCTGCCCGCGGATCGACGACGTGGTGGCGACCGGCGAGGGCATGATGGCGGAGATTTACCGCCGCGTGCTCGGGGTCGAGTTGAAGCTGCCGTTTTTGCGCTTGCCGTACGCCGAGGCGATGGAACGTTTCGGCGTCGACAAGCCGGACATGCGCTTCGCGATGGAACTCAAGAACCTGAGCGCCGCATTTGCCGGCACGCAGTTCAAGGTTTTTGCCGAAGTGCTCGCGCGCGGCGACAGTATCTACGGAATCGTGCTGCCCGCGGCGAATCAGTTGAGCCGCCGCGAGCTTGACGAGATGACCGAGGGCGTGCGCACTCGCTACGGCCTCGGCCTTGCCTACGCCAAGATCGCGAGAGACGGATGGCAGGGGCCGATCGCGCGCCATCTGGGCGACGCCGAGCGGACGCGCGCCGCCGAAGCGGCTGCGCTAGAGGCGGGCGACACCTTGCTGATGGTCGCGGGCGCGGCCGCGCGCGTACGTCCGATCTTGGGCGATTTGCGCCTTCAGCTTGGCAGCAAGTTCAAACTGCGCGAGACGAACGAGTTGAAATTTCTCTGGGTGGTCGAATTTCCGCTGCTCGAGTACAACGAGGAGGAGAAGCGGATGGTCGCGGTGAACCATCCATTTACAGCGCCGCATCCTGATGACCTCGGCTTGCTCGGGACTGAACCGCCGAAGGCCCGCGCGCTCGCTTACGACATGGTGCTCAACGGCGAGGAGTTGGGCGGCGGATCGATACGTATCCATAATCCCGAGCTTCAGCTTAAGGTGTTCGAGCTGCTCGGCTTTCCGCGAGACGAAGCGATGCGCAAGTTTGGCTTTCTGATCGAAGCGCTCGGCTATGGCGCGCCGCCGCACGGCGGAATCGCGTTCGGCGTGGAGCGGATCTCGATGCTGCTGTGCGGCACCGAATCGTTGCGCGACGTAATGGCGTTTCCCAAGACGCAGAAGGCGGTCGACCCGATGAGCGGGGCACCCTCCGAGGTTGACCCGCGTCAACTGCGCGAACTTTCAATCAAGGTGACATCGTGAGAATTCGCTTGCCGGCCGCGTATGCGCTGGCGCTCGGCCTGGCGCTCATCGCGCCCGGATGCGGCAGCAGCAATATCTCGCCCAAGCAGATGTGGTCCGGCACGGTCGAGGCGCTGCCGGTGGTCGGAAAGGACCCGTCGCTCGAGCTGCATTCGGTGCGCGCTATCCGCACAATCAAAGTGCATCGCGTCGCCGTGATGCCGATCATCGATCATCCCAACGCCACCGGTGAGCCGATTGAGGACGGCGCGGCCGAATCGATCACCGCCGACGCCTGGGGCCGCATGATGCTGGTCTCGGGATGGGAAGTGGTGGCCGAATCCGACGTGCGCGGCGTGATGCAGCAGATGCCGCCGACTACGCTGGCCAACATGCAGGACAACGCGATGAAGCTCGGCCGCCAGGTCTCCGCCGACGCCGTGCTCTATGGCACCGTGACCCGCTACCAGGAACGCGTGGGCAGTGACTACGCCGCCAAGAGCCCGGCCGCGGTCGCGTTCGCGCTCCATTTGATCGACATTCACAACGGAGTCGTGCTGTGGACCGCGCGCTACGCTCGCCAGCAGGAGGCGCTGACCCAGAACATTTTCAACGTGGGCAACTTCCTGGCTAATCGCGGACGCTGGGTGCGCGCGCACGACCTCGCCGAGCGCGGGATCGACGAAGCGCTCGACGATCTCAAATCCAAGCTCGGCTACACGCTGCCGGTGTCACCGCAACCGATGGCGCCCACCATGAACGCGGATTGATGAACGCGGACTAAGGCTTCACAACTCAGTCCCACGGCGAGCGCGGCTTCATGCGCAGCGCGGCAGCCACCGCCGGATGAACGACGTGGCCGCCGTAGGTGTTAACCCCGTTGCGCAGCGCCGCGTTGCGCGCACCCGCCTCGAGCACGCCAAGGTCGGCGAGCTCCAACGCGTATGTCAGCGTCGCGTTGGTCAACGCGTAGGTCGAGGTATGCGGCACGATCGCCGGCATATTGGTCACGCAGTAGTGAACCACGCCCTGGGCGATATAGATCGGACGCCGATGGCTGGTCGGACGCGAGGTCTCGGACAATCCGCCCTGGTCGATCGACAGGTCGACCAGTGCCGCCCCGCGCTTCATCCGCGCGACCATCGCGCGCGTCAGCAACCGCGGCGTGCGCGCGCCGGCCAGCAGCACCGTCCCGATCACGAGGTCGGCGTTCAGCACTTCTTCCTCCAGCGTCGCCCGATTCGACATCAACGTCGTCACGCGCCCGCCCAGCAAATCGCCAAGGTAGCGCAGGCGGGTCGGATTGATGTCGAGGATCGTAACCTCAGCGCCCACTCCGGCGGCGACCCGCGCCGCGTTGGCGCCCGCGATTCCACCGCCCAGCACCGCCACGCGGCCCGGCCGCACGCCCGAGGCTCCGCTCACCAGCACGCCGCATCCGCCGTTTTGCGCCTCCATGCACCATCCGCCGACCTGCACCGCGAGCCGCCCGGCCACTTCGCTCATCGGGGCGAGCAGCGGCAGGCTCTGGTCCTCGAGCTGCACGGTCTCGTAGCCGAGCGCGGCAGTGCCGCTACGCACGAGCTCGCGCGCGAGCGCCGGCTCGGCGGCCAGATGGAGATAGGTGAAGAGAATCAGGCCGCTCCGCAGGAAGCGGAATTCGGAGCGCTGCGGCTCCTTGACCTTGAGCACCATCCCCGCGCGCGTCCACACCGCGGTGGCCGACCGCAAGACCTGCGCGCCGGCGGCGCGATACTCGGCGTCGCTGAAGCCGCTGCCGGCTCCGGCCCCGCTTTGCACCAGCACGCGATGGTTGTGACTGCGAAAGGCGGCGGCGCCGGCCGGCGTCAGCGCGACGCGCCGCTCGTCAGGCTTTATCTCGGTGGGCACTCCGACGATCATGTTGAACCAATCCTTTCAGCCGTGCGCTTTCGAGCAGGTTTTCCAAGCCGCATCTTTGATGCCGCGACCGCGCGTGCATCACATAAAACTTCGAATGGCATCCCGCAGGAACTTGACAAGCGGATATCCGCCGGGCGTGATGAAAGTACGTGGACGTGAGAGCCACACCGCCTCATCGCGGCGCCGGCGCGCCCAAGGCGGGTTTCACGGGGGTGTACATGGAAGTTCCGCCGGGCCTCAAATACTCGAAGGAACATGAATGGGTCGCTGCCGAAGAATCGGTTGCGACGATAGGTATCACCGACCATGCGCAGGACCAACTCGGGGAAATCGTTTACCTTGAGCTGCCGGCGGTCGGCGAAAAGATCAGCAAGGATGATCCCTTCGGAGTGGTCGAATCGGTCAAGGCCGTCTCCGACATCTACGCGCCTGTCAGCGGCACCGTGGTCGAGGTCAACGAGGGCCTGCCCGAAAGCCCGGAGGTCATCAATGAAGACCCGTATGGCGACGGCTGGCTGATCAAGGTTCGGATAAGTGACCTCAGTGAGCTGGAAGATCTGATGGACGGCGAAGAATACGATGAGATGGTCGCCAAGGAAAAAGAATAAGGCGTCAGCCGCCCTCGTGCATTAACCACCCTCGGGGCATTAACCACCCTCGGGGGTGGACGGCGCGGGCGCGGCGGCCGGCTCGGCGCGGACGACTCGCAGTTGGAAGTGGCCGGCACCCGCGGGCGGCGCAACAAACACGATCACGAACGGCGCGCTCGCCTGCGGCGCAAGAGTAAAGCTCCTGGGCGCGTCCAGCTTCTCGAAAAACTCGATCTCATGCGGCGTCATCTCGCCGATCATCTTCGGCGACAGGCTATTGCCACAGTAGACCGCCTGGCTGCGCAGCGGTTCCGGGTTGGACGCGGTCAGCGCGGCCTCTATCTGCACGGCGCCGAGCGGCGCCGAGGTCAGGTTCTGCACCGTCCCCGTGATGACCAACGCGGCCTGGTTGCCCTTGAGCTTTGCGTATTGCGCCTGCACCTGGCCCAGCGCCACACGTTGCGCGGCAGAAATCGGCGGCTCGAGGCCCTCGCCGACGATCGGCAGGGCGCTTAGCAGTCCGGCGCTCGCGATCGGCGCGCTCTGTATCACTATCGTCAGGATGCCGAAGCCCAGCACCACCATCGCGAACAAGCCGATAAAATAGCCGGCCGAGTGAAGCTTGTACGACCGGCCGCGCAGTTCCTCCTCCAGCCTGCGCGCCTGCGCGCTGACTTCCTCGGGACGGATGCGATCGAAATCCTCATCCGCGTCGCGGTCCGCGAGCCGACCCTGAACCGGATTGCGCGCAAAAGTCCGGTCCAGGCCCGCATCGCCCACCAGATCGTCGTCGATGTCGGAAATGCGGATACGGCTCTTCGCGCGGGGCGGCGGCGGAGGGGGAATGTCAGTATCGCCGACCTCCCATTTTTCCTCCGCGTAGCGACGCGAAGCTGAGCCGGCGGTCGAATCGCGAGCGGAATCGGACGACGGTGGTTCGTCGTTGAAATCGAAGGCTAGATTTTCCCCAGACTTGTCATCCTCATCGGCGGCGATCCTGAAGCGGCGCTGGAGCAGCTCCCTGGTGTCATGGCGGTCTGGCGGAGTCGGTTCGGCTTGCGTCTGCACCTCAGCGATGGGCGGCGCCTCGGCGATGCGCGATGGCTCGGCGGCAGGCGGCGGCGGTGGCGGTGGCGGCGCCGCGGGCGCCGCCACCGCTGGCGGTTCCGAGGCCGCGCGACGGCCGGCTCCGCCGGCCTGTCGCGGCCTCGGAACCGATGCTTGCGCAGCCGCAGGCGCCGCCGCGCTAGCGGCGGGCGGCGCCTGTGGCTGCGGGGTCGGCTCTTCGCCGGCCGACGCAGATGCGGGCGCTTCGGCGCCCGCATCTGCGTCGGCCGGCGCCGGGGGTGGCGACGCCTCCGCCATGTCGGCGGAGGCGCGCGGCGCCGATTTCGCCGCCGCGTCAGCGCGAGCGCCTTCGGCGCTCCCGCGCCGCGACGACGACTTCTGGCGTGGCTCGGCGCTGAAGACGTGCCCGCAGCGCGAGCATTTGAACGTCGGCGTATCCTCAGGCAGAATCCGTTCGTCGATTCGATAGCGGGTCTGACAACTTGTGCACTGGATCTCGATCATCGCCTCCGCACCTCTTTTTCTTCGCAATTACGCTAACACAAGGCCTCACGTCAGGCATCTCCGCGTCGCGCGTCTGATGGACGCGTTGACAGGGGCGCGATGCGCGTAGGGCTAATTGCGCGGCGCTTCGACCCCTCCGGCGGCGGCACCGAGCGCGACCTTATTGTCACCGCACAATGTCTCGCCGAAGCGGGACACGACGTAACCGTCTATACCTCCGAGGCGCGTGGCACGGCGCGGCCGTTGCCCGTGGTCCAGGTCGGCTCGCGATGGCCGATCTCGACACTGCAATTGATGCGCTTTGCCTGGGAGGCGCCGGCACAGGCACGGCGCGAGGGCGCGGAATTGGTGCTGAGTTTTGCGCGCGCGGTAGGCGCGGACATCCTGCGCTCTGGCGGCGGGGCGCATAGCGCGTATTTAAGGGCGGCGCGGCGATGGCGCGGGGAGTGGGCGGCGGCCGCGATGCGTCTGCGGCCGTATCATCGCGCACAGATGATAATCGAGCGTACCGCCTTTAAATCACAGAGTCTGCGCCGCGCGATCGCGGTTTCTAACCTGGTGCGCACGCAGCTAATCGAGGAGTTCGGACTGGACCCGGCCAAAGCTGTGACCCTTTACAACGGGGTCGATCTCGAACGCTTCCATCCCTCAAGTGCGGCTGAGCGCGAGCGCTTTCGGCAGATGTTCGAACTCGAGACCGGCGCCCCGGTGGTCGCGTTCGTGGGCAACGGCTTCGCGCGCAAAGGGCTCGGACCGTTGCTCGAAGCGTGGCCTGCGATCAAATCGAATCCCTACCTGCTGGTCGCCGGCACCGACCGCTCCGCGCTCCGCTATATCCGGCTCGCTCATCGGCTTGGAATCGGCTCGCGCGTGCGGTTCCTGGGCGCGACAGGTCAAATCGAGCAACTCTTTCTCGCCGTCGACGCGTTCGCGATGCCCTCGTTCTTCGAGCCGTTCGGCAATGTCGTGATGGAAGCGATGGCGGCCGGGCTGGGCGTGCTGGTCAGCGCGCAATCGGGTGTCGCCGAATTGCTGCCAGCCGCGATGCGTCCGTTCGTCGTGAAAGATCCGGCCAGCTCCGCCGAGATTGCCGAGCGCCTCACGGCGTTATTGCAGACCAACCATCAATCCGGGGCGGTCGTGCGCGCTGCCGCCGAGGCCCATCCGTGGAGCGGCTACTCCACCGGACTGCGCGAGATAGTCGAGTCATTTAAGAGCTAGTCGTAAAAGCTATCCGCGGCCGCAAGAGCGCAACCCGCAAAAACGAAATCCATTGGAGCGCAATCCGTCGAACATCCCCTGCGCGACCGCGAGGCGCCGCTCCTCGCGCGCCAGGCGCTGCGGCCCGGCGCCCGCGAGCCGCGCGGTCCACACTCTCAGCGCCGCTATCAAGTTGTTCACGATCACAGGGAGCGTGCGATGCGATTCGTGGATCATCCGGCATCGTCCGCGCTCGCGCGCGATGCGGAGGCTGCGGGCGCGGTCGGCGCGCGCCGGGTCCACGTCGTGATAGACCAGCGCGCGCGGCGCGTAACCGATCCTGAAGCCGGCGCGGACGAGGCGCGCCGACATCTCGGTCTCCTCTTCATGGCCGGCCGCTCCCGGCCCCAGGCGTTCGTCGAAAAGGCCTACTCCCGCAAGCGCGGAGGCGCGAAACGCCATGTTCGCGCCCAGCACTCCGCGCACCTCGATGACCTCCTCGCCGTGATCAACGATCGGCAGGTCGAGCCATACCGCGGCGTCCGCACCGACCTTGGCCGCCGGATCCTCGGCCGGAAGGATGCGCCCCTTCATCGCGGCGAACTCGGGATGTTCCGTGAAAAACCGCTCGACCTCGGCGAGATAGTTCGGCGCGACGACGAGGTCATCGTCAAGACATACGATTATGTCGCCTTTGGCATGGCGGATGGCCACGTTCTGGATTCGGCATTTGCCGGGACGCGGGTCGTGCAGATGCTCCGGTGGCGGCGCCGTCGCGGGGAGTATTGACGGCGTGGGCGTGCCGTTTTCGGCTAAAAGGATTTCGTACGAAGCCCCGTCCGCGGCGCCGGCGAGTTGGGGCGCCAGGCTATTGAGCAGGCGCGCAAGCGCGTCGGGACGCGCGTGAGTCGCGACTATTACCGAGAGCTTCAAATTACTTCTTGCTCGACAGCGTTCGGGCGCGTCTCCAATCGCTTTGCAAAAGTTGCCGAGGCGACGATCAGAGCGCCTCACTGGTAAATGTTTCTGACTTTCTGTGAAAGACCTGGCGGCAATTTTTCCAAGCTGGACTAATACCTTCCGAAAGAGCGACTAAGGTCTGTCCACAATGACTCCGACGTAATGCTGAAAATATGGAACAGAACTTGCGGCCAGCTTTGGCTATGGGCAAAAAAATGAGATCCGCATCGGTCATCTTTTGCGCCATGATCGTCAGCGTACTCGCCCGCGCTACTGATAGCCGACCCGGCAAAACTGGTCTCAAAGTCGAGCCGGTCAGCTTCACAATCCTCGACCCGGACAACCATGAAGTCATAGGTCACGCAGAATACAAGATCGCGCACCTGAATGGCCGCATAGTGATTTGGGGTGAGAACCATTACAACAATGGAGAGTATGATATCGAGCACGATAACCTCGCGCTCAACGAGAGCGACGCCTTGCCCAGGATGCAGCACTTTGAGCACACGTTCTTCAACGCGGATGGCTCTCCAAAGCTGATCGCGCGCGCAGACCCCCGCACCGGTGATGCGTCGTGCGTTAGCTATGAAGCTGGACGGAAGCATGAACTGTCCAAAAAACTCGAATTTCCATCGGATACCTATGCCGGCGCAGCAGCGGTAGTGGCGATGGAAAAGGCATTTCGCGACGGGCGTGAACATATTGCCTTCTATGCTTTTGACTGCGCTCCCGGACCGTCCTTGGCTCCCGTTATCGCGGAACGCGGGGAGGAGAATGAATATTGGGCACGCTATCCAAAACCTCTGATACGAGTGCAATTGACGGCGAAGCTCGGATGGTTTGGAAATCTTCTAGGCAGCCTGGTCCCGCATCGGAATGCCTGGTTCGATCCTGCACACGGATGGCAATACGTCGGCGGCAAGATCCAGCGTTACCTGGCGAACGGTCCGCAAGTCATTTTGGTGCGCGAGGAATCCGCGCAGGGTAACGTCACCAGCGACGCGCAATAGCGATTCGCATCCGAAACAGCTGACCCTTGCGCAACGCGAGCACCAACAGCGCGGCTCACAGCGGCGACTGACGGCTTGAATTCGCCCTTCGAGCCGACTAAACCCTTTCACACACCTGTGCGAGAGTGGCGGAACGGCAGACGCGCAAGGCTCAGGACCTTGTGAGCGCAAGCTCGTGGGGGTTCAAGTCCCCCCTCTCGCACCAGTTTCGACCGTCGAGCGCAACGTGATATCCGGCGCAACCCATATCCGGCGCAAAGCGATATCCGGTAAGATGGACATCTCTTGGAACTAGGCAAGACTTTCGACCCGAAAAGTGCGGAGGAGCACTGGTATCAGCGCTGGATTGACCTCGGCTATTTCAAGGCCGACCCGGCCCGTCCCGGTCCCGTCTTCTCGATCGTAATTCCGCCGCCCAACGTCACCGGCCAGCTCCATCTCGGTCACGCCCTCAACGTCACCCTGCACGACGTTATCGTTCGCACGCGCCGGATGCAGGGCTACAACACGCTGTGGCAGCCGGGCACCGACCACGCCGGGATCGCCACGCAAAATGTGGTAGAGCGCGAACTGGCGAAAGAGGGCAAGAGCCGCCACGACCTCGGCCGCGAGGCGTTTGTCGCGCGCGTATGGCAGTGGCGCGAGACCTACGGCGGCCGCATCCTCAACCAGTTGCGCCGCCTCGGCGCCTCATGCGACTGGAGCCGCGAGCGTTTCACGCTCGACCCGGGACTTTCGCGCGCGGTGACCGAAATTTTCGTCAGGCTCTACCGCGAAGGTCTGATCTATCGCGCGATGGGTCTCATCAGCTGGTGTCCGCGATGCGAGACGGCGCTTAGCGATCTCGAAGTCGATCACAAAGAGACGCCCGGCCATCTGTGGTATATCCGCTATCCGCTCGCCGACGGCTCGGGCGCGGTGACGGTGGCGACGACGCGGCCGGAAACGATGCTCGGCGATACCGCGGTGGCGGTGCATCCGGATGACGCGCGCTACAAGGCGATGGTCGGCAAGAGGATCATGCTGCCGCTGATCGGGCGCGAAATTCCGATCATTGCTGACCCCGCGGTCGATCCTGCTTTCGGCACTGGCGCGGTCAAGATCACGCCGGGGCATGACTTCAACGACTTCCAGATGGGGCGGCGGCACAGTCTTCCGCAGATTTCGGTGATGGATACGCATGGGCGGATGAACGACGAGACCGGCCCATATCGCGGGATGACGCGCGAGGAGTGCCGTAGCAAGGTGGTCGAGGACCTGACGGCGCTGGGCCTGCTCGAGAAGATGGAGCCGCATCAGCATGCTATTGGCGTCTGCTCGCGCTGCGAGACGGTGGTCGAGCCGATGCTCTCGTATCAGTGGTTTGTCCGTGTCAAGCCGCTCGCTGACGAAGCGCTTGCGGCAGTGCGCGACGGCCGCACCACCTTTCATCCGAAGCGCTGGGAGAACACCTACTTCAGCTGGATGGAGAACGTGTACGACTGGTGCATCTCGCGCCAACTGTGGTGGGGCCATCGTATCCCCGCCTACTGGTGCGAGCGATGCGGCGAGATGATGGTCGCGGCCGAGCGGCCGGCGGCATGCATCAAGTGCGGCGGCAGCTATCTGCGCCAGGAAGAGGACGTGCTCGACACCTGGTTCAGCTCGGCGCTGTGGCCGTTTTCGACCCTGGGATGGCCCGACCAAACGCCCGAGCTCGCACGCTACTATCCGACCAGCCTGCTCATCACTGGCTTCGACATCATTTTTTTCTGGGTCGCGCGGATGATGATGATGGGACTCAAGTGCACGGGAGAGGTGCCGTTTCGCGACGTCTATATCACGCCGCTGGTGCGCGACCAGTTCGGCAAGAAGATGACGAAGTCGCGCGGCAACGTGGTCGATCCGCTGCAAATCATGGAGAGCTACGGCACCGACGCGGTGCGTTTTACGCTGGCGCAGTTAAGCGTGCAGGGGCGCGACTTGATTTTGTCCGACGACCGCCTGGCGGCTTCGCGCGCGTTCGCCAACAAGGTGTGGAACGCGGCGAGGTTCGTGCTGATGAATCTCGAGGGCGCGCCGCAGCCGCTCCCACCGGCCGAAGTTGACGATCTTGCGCTTGCCGAGCGATGGATCCTCGCGTCGCTGGACAATGCGATCGCGGAAGTCACCGGCGCGATCGATCGTTACGAATTCAACGTTGCGGCGCTGCGCGCCTACAGTTTCATCTGGCACGAGTTCTGTGACTGGTATATCGAACTGGCCAAGGAGCCGCTCAAGCAGGGCGGCGAGCGGCAGGCCGCGGTGCGTTGGGTGCTGGTGCGATGCTTCGACGGATTGCTCCGGCTGCTCCATCCGTTCATGCCATTCATCACCGAAGAAATCTGGCAGGCGCTGCGCCCGTATATCGACGAGCCCGGCCTGGCGGCGCATCTAGCGATCGCGAAATTTCCGGTGCCGCAGGCGCCGACAGCGCTCGGGCGTGACGAGGCAGCCGCGATGGAACGATGTATCGCAGCGACCGAGGCGATCAATTCATTGCGCTCGCTGCTCGGCTACCATCCGGGACAACGAGTCGAAGCGCGGATCAAATTTCTCGGCGCCGACGGCGCGGCGGCGGAGTTCCGCGCGGAATTCGAGCGATGGAAGCCCTACGCCGCGACCATGGCCAAGGCGGCGAGTCTCGGATTGGCGGGGCCGACCGACAATACGCCGGGCGGGATGGTAACCGCGGTGTTGGGATGGTGCGAGGTAGCAGTGATGGCCCCCGAGGGCTTCGATTTCGAGCGGGCGCGCGCCGCGCTCCGGAAAAAGCTTGACGAGGTGACCGCCCATCACCGGCAGCATCAGGCGCGCCTGGATAATCCCGAGTTCGTCGCGAAGGCGGCGCCCGAGATGCAGGAGCAGATGCAGCAGCGCGCGCAGGAACTGGCGGGCCAGCAGGAGCTGCTGCGCAAGCAGTTGCGGCTTTTGGAGGCGAACTGAGAGCCCGTGGAACTGTTCAGCCAGTTGGAGTGGCTCAACCTGAGCGCGCTGTTGCGCGCCGCCTTGCAGGAAGACCTGGGGCAGGGCGACCTCACCACAGCGGCGACGGTCACGCCGGGACAGCGTGGCCGCGCGCATATTGTCGTCAAGGAATCGACGCGTATCGTGTTCTGCGGCGGCGTGCTGCTGGCCGAGGTCTTTCGCCTCGCCGGCGCCTACCCGGAGATCGCGGCGTGTGCATATGAGGGCAACGTCCTCGAGCGCGGAGACAACGCGGCGGTAATCGAGGGACGCCTCGCGGGATTGCTGATCGGCGAGCGCACGGCGCTCAATCTCGTGCAACTGATGTCAGGGATTGCGACCATGACCCGCCGCTACGTCGACGCCGTGGCCAGCACCGGCGCGCGCATCATCGACACCCGCAAAACCCATCCGGGCCTCCGCATGATCGAGAAATACGCCGTGCGCGCCGGCGGCGGCTTCAACCATCGGTTCGGCCTCGATAGCGGCGTCCTGATCAAGGAAAACCATATCGCAGCGGCCGGATCGATTGGCCGCGCGTTGGAGCGCGCGCGCAAGCGCGTTCCGCACACGATGCGGGTCGAAATCGAATGCGAGACGCTGGCCCAGGTCGAGGAGGCGCTGGCCGCCGGGGCCGATTCGATCCTGCTCGACAACATGACACTCGACGATATGCGCCGGGCGCGCACGCTCGCTCCGGCCGGGCGCGTGCTGCTGGAGGTTTCCGGGGGCGTGACGTTGGACGGCGTGCGCGCGATCGCGGAGACCGGCGTTGATCTGATTTCGGTTGGCGCATTGACTCATTCAGCGCCGGCCGTCGACCTCAGCATGCGAATCGATCCGATGTAGCAAAATGGCTGACAATCCTTATCGCCCTGCGGAAGCCGGCCGCCCATCTGGGACAATCGGATGGCGCGTTCACTACTTCGAGGAGTTGGAATCTACGCAGCGGACCGCGGCGGAGCTGGCCTCGTGCGGCGCGCTTAACGGCGAAGTCGTGATCGCCGAGCGGCAAACGGCGGGTCGAGGGCGGATGGGCCGGCGATGGCACTCGCCGCCCGGCGTCAACTTTTACGGCACCTTCATCCTGCGGCCCGAGATGCCGGTGGCCGAAACCGCGCTGCTGAGCCTGGTCGCGGGCGTCGCGGTGGCCGAGACGATGGAGCTGGTCGCGCCGCGAATCGTCGCGCTCAAGTGGCCCAACGATATATGGCTTGGCGGGCGCAAGGCAGGCGGCATGATCGCCGAGGCGGTTACCGACTCGCGCCATCGCCTGGTCTGCGTGCTGCTGGGAATCGGCCTCAATCTCAACCTCGCCCCGGAGCACATCCCGGCAGAGTTGCGCGATCGCGCGACCTCGGTGATGGCGGCGACGGGCCGTCCGTGCGACAGGGTGGAACTCGCCGGCGAGCTTTTTTCCCGGCTTGAGTCCCGCTATATGGAGACTCTGAGCGGCGGTTTCGCCGCCGTGCGGCCGGTATGGGAGCGCTATTCGGCGTTGACCGGCCGGCAGGTCACGGTGGTCGACGGTCCCAGCCGTATCGGCGGCACCGTGCGCGGAATCGGCCCCGACGGCGCATTGTTGCTTGAGGCCGAGGGGCGAGTCGTCCGCGTGCTGGCGGGTGACGTAAGTATCGAGGGGGCGTACGATTGACGTAGGACGCGAAGTATGGCGAGCATCGGCACCGCGGCTGTTCGCGGGACTGTTGCGCGCATCGCACAGGGAATTACACAGGAAGTCACGCGAGGGGGGCCAGGCGCAACTAGAAATCTTCTCCAGGAGCAAACGCTATGGCTGCGGAGGAAATCGGACGTCTAAGAACTATCGCGATCGTCGGTCAGGGCGCGACCGGCAAAACCGAGTTGGCCGAGGCGATGCTGTTTACGGCTGGCACGCTGACCCGGCAGGGGCGGCCCGACGACGGCACGGCCGCGATGGACTTCGAACCTGAAGAGTTGCACCGAAAAATCTCGATCAGCTCCGCGTTTCATCACTACAACTGGAAGAAGGACGAGGTTATCGTCGCCGACACGCCCGGCTACCAGGCGTTCCTGCCCGACTCATTTGCGACGATGCGCGCGGTCGACAGCCTGGTGTTCGTGGCCACGGCGGGCGGCGACCTCAAGGTCGAATCGGAAAAGATTTGGGCCGAGATGAACGAGCTTCGCCTCCCGCGAATCGCTTTCGTCTCGCGTCTGGACCGCGAACGCAACAATTTCGACCACGCGATGGCGGACCTGGAGAAAGCGCTCGACGCGCATCCGGTCGCGCTGACGCTGCCGATCGGCGCGGAGCTCACGTTCAACGGCGTGATCGACGTCCTCGCGATGAAGGCCCTGATGTATGGCGACGTCAGCGGCAAGCCCAAGGAGGAGGCGCTGAGCGACGAGCAGAAGGAACGCGCGGAAACCGCGCGTACGCGCCTGTGCGAGGCCGTTGCGGAGACCGACGACGCGCTGCTCGAGAAGTACCTCGACAAGGGGGTGCTGGAGGACGCCGAGTTGCGCACGGCACTGCGCGCGGCCACCATTGCGGGCAAACTGACGCCAGTACTGTGCGGCTCGGGTCTCAAGAATATCGGCATCGGTCCGCTGCTCGACGCGATCGACACGCTGCTCCCGGCGCCCAACGAACGGCCGGCGCGCAAGGGCTTCAGTGGCGCCAACAGCGAGCCGGTCGAGCGCGCGCCCGATCCGGCGGCGCCGTTTTCGGCTTTCGTCTTCAAGACGGTCATCGATCCGTTCGCCGGTAAGCTGTCGATCTTTCGCGTGGTCTCGGGCCGCGCCGCAAGCGACGCCACGGTGCTCAATTCGACTCGCGGCGTGCGAGAGCGCTTCGGCCAGCTCCTGCGGCTGGAGGGCAAGAAGCAGTCGCCAATCACAACCGCGTTGCCGGGTGAGATCGTCGCGGTTGCCAAGCTCAAAGACACCACCACCGGCGACACGTTGTGCGACGAAAAATCCCCAATCATTTTTCCGGCCTCCGAGCGGCCGGCACCGGTCATCTCATTTGCGATTCGTCCCAAGACCAAGGGGGACGAACAGAAAGCCTCACAGGCGCTGCAGCACCTGGTCGAGGAGGACCGCGCACTCGAAACCCATCGCGACTCGCAAACCCACGACATTATACTGTCGGGCACGGGACAGATGCATATCGAGGCACGGTCGAGAAGCTCAAACGGAAGTTTAATGTAGAAGTTGAACTTCAGGCGCCCAAAGTGCCTTACAAGGAAACCATCAAGGGCCGCGCCGAGGCCCAGGGCAAGTACAAGCGCCAATCGGGCGGTCGCGGCCAGTACGGCGACTGCTGGCTCAAGGTAGAGCCGCTCCCGCGCGGCGGCGGCTTCGAGTTCAAGGACGAGATCGTCGGCGGGGCAATTCCGCGCCAGTTCATCCCTTCGGTCGAAAAGGGCGTGCGCAACACGCTGGTCGAAGGCCACTTGGCCGGCTTTCCCGTGGTCGACGTCAGAGTCTCGGTCTTTGAGGGCAGCTATCACGACGTCGACTCCTCCGACATGGCGTTCCAGATTGCGGCGTCGATGGGCCTCAAGGCGGCGTTCGAAAAAGCCCGGCCGATCATCCTGGAGCCAGTGATGGCGCTCGAGGTGAGTTGTCCCGACGAATGCATGGGCGACGTGATCGGCGACCTCAACTCGCGCCGCGGCAAGGTGCTCGGGATGGATCGCAAGGGTCAGAGCCAGATCATCAAGGCACTGGTGCCGATGTCCGAGATTCTGAAGTATGCGCCCGACCTTCGCTCGAAGACCTCGGGGCGCGGATCCTTCGAGTCACGCTTCTCGCACTACGAGGAGGCGCCCCCGCCGGTCACCGAAAAGATTGTGAGGGAGGCCCGGGAGGCTCGTGAGGCCGCACAAAAGGAGAGAGCGCACGCCTAACCTACGCATCGCCTGGGCCGCGCGCCGATGCGCGTGGAATACGTGACGATGGCGCCGTTGGGAAAGGCACTGATCGTGATGGGGCTGCTACTGGTCGTGCTGGGAGCGGCCGTATGGGGTTTCGGATCAGGATCGATAACGGGGCCGATACCTGGGCGGCTGCCCGGCGACATCTACATCCGGCGCGGAAATTTCACCTTTTACTTTCCGATTACGACCTCGATAATAGTCAGCATCGTGCTGAGCCTGATCGTAGCCTGGCTGAGGCGACGCTGAGTCGTGGCCCGCGACCCAGGCGCACGCGATTCCACGCGCGAGGCCGACCGCAAGCGCCGCCGGCGCGAGCTTATCGCGGTGGGCGTGGCGGCTACGGTGCTGGTCGCCTTCGTGCTCGCGCAGACCGAACTGCCGCCGCTCACGCGCCACACTTCGCTGGTCTCGAACCTGGTCGTCATCCTGTTGTTCGATATCAGCTTCCTGCTGCTGGGGCTGCTTCTGCTGCTGGTCGGACGCAACCTGGCTAAGGTCATCTTCGAGCATCGCCGCGGCCTTATCGGCTCCAAGTTCCAGGTCCGCCTGGTCCTTGGCTTTATCGCGGTGGCGCTCGTGCCGAGTGTGTTCCTGCTGATCGTCGCGGGCGCGTTTTTGCGCGCTGACGTTGCGAGCTGGTTCAATCCTGAATACCAGCGCGTGCTCGACGACTCACTCGACATCGCGAAGGTCTACTACCTGAGCGCGGCCAACAACGCCGCGCACTTCGCGCGCGAGATCGCGGGGGAGGTCGCGGCCAAGGGCCTGATGCAGCCCGAGCGGCGCGCCGAGTTGAAAACCTTCATCGCCCAGCGCCAGCAAGACTACAACCTCGGCACGATCGAGGTGTTCGACGGCACCCGCCGCTTGCTGCTGATCGCGCTCAGCCCCAGGACGCCGACGGGGATCGGCGTGGCGCCCGACTCACCACTGCTCGCACAGACGCTCGGTGGCCACGCGGTCACGCGCACCGACCGTTTCGGAAAGTCGGACGTGATCCGCGGCACCGCGCCGATCTATTCCTCGCCCGAATCTGACACGGTAACCGGCGCGGTGGTGGTCGACTACTATCTGCCGCGCAGTCTGGCGCAGCGCGCCGCGGGCATCTCGCAGACCTTCGAGGACTACTTTCAATTGCGCACGCTGCGCCAGCCGATCATGCGCAGCTACTTTCTCGCCCTGATGCTAATTGGATTGGTGGTGGTGCTGCTGGCGAGCTGGTTCGGAATGTTTCTCGCGCGCGGCGTGACGGTTCCGATCAAGCTCCTGGCCGAGGGCACGCAGGCGATCGCTCACGGCGACCTCGAGCATGAAATTCCCTCGGTCGGCGACGACGAGATCGGCCAACTGGTGAATTCGTTCAACCGGATGACCGGCGACTTGCGCTCTTCGCAAACCGAGCTTGAGCGGCGCCGCGCATATACCGAGACGCTGCTCCGCAACGTCAGCGCCGGCGTCGTCGGATTGGACCCGCAGGGCATCGTCACCGCGATCAATCCGTACGCGGAACGGATCCTGGGCCTGCGGGCCGGCGAGGTGCTGGGGCGCGGATGGCGCGCCGCGTTCCAGCCCACACTGGTGCATACGCTGGAGGCAACTTTTGCCGAGCATCGCCGTCCGCGCGAGGCGCGCTCCTCGATCAAGCTTCAGCCACCGGGCGGCGGCGAAATCGAGCTGATGGTCACCGCGAGCGCGCTCGGCGAGGGCGACGGCGAGTTGGGCACGGTGCTGTTCCTGGAGGATGTGAGCCAGCTCGCCAAGGTCGAGCGGATGGAAGCGTGGCGCGAGGTCGCGCGCCGGATCGCGCACGAGATTAAAAATCCGCTCACCCCGATCCAGCTCTCGGCCGAGCGGCTGCGCCGCCAACTCGCCAAGCGCTCCGACGGCGACGCCAAGCTGGTCGACGAGTGCACCCGCACCATCATCGGCGAGGTCGAAGACTTAAAACGCTTGGTGAGCGAGTTCTCGGCGTTCGCCCGAATGCCGCATCTCAATCCCACGCCGGGCGATCTTAATCCACTGGTTGAGGAGACAGTCGCGACGTTTCGCGACGCTAACCTCGGCGTCGAATTCGGGCTCGCGCTGGCCTTCGCTCTGCCGCAAATCGCGATCGACCGCGACGCGCTCAAGCGCGCGCTGGTCAATCTGCTCGAGAACGCGGTCAACGCCGCCGTCGGCGCCAACCCCAACGGCGCGCGGCCGCGGATCGATGTGCGCACCGCGATCGACGCGCAAAGCGGCGTCGTCACGCTCGAGGTGAACGACAACGGCCCAGGTATTCCGCCGGCGATGCGGTCGCGGATTTTCGAGCCTTACTTTTCGACCCGCAAGGGCGGCACCGGTCTGGGCCTGGCGATCGTCTCGGCGATCGTCGCGGACCATCACGGCTTCGTCCGGGTGCGTGATAACCCGCCGCGGGGAAGTAGATTCGTGCTCGAGTTTCCGATAAAAGAGCAGCAATTCGCCAAGGTTCTGGGCTAGGGCCAGGCGCTCCGGCGTAAGGGCGTGCGCCGTTTTATCCAGTTAAAAAAAGGAAAAAGTGAACGAGACCGTATTGGTGGTGGATGATGAGGAGCGGATTCGGTCGTCGCTCCGTGGAATTCTGGGTGACGAGGGCTTTCGCGTGCTCGACACCGGCGACCCCGCCGGTGTGATGGAGCTGATCGCGCGCGAGCATCCGGCGCTCGTCCTGCTCGACATCTGGATGCCCAACATCGACGGCATCGAATTGCTCCGCCGCATCAAGGCCGAGCGGCCCGAGGTCCGCGTGATCATGATCTCCGGCCACGGCAACATCCAGAACGCGGTCGCGGCGACGCGGCTCGGCGCCGCCGATTTCATCGAGAAGCCATTCTCCGTCAGCGGCCTGCTAACCTCGATCGAACGCGTGCTCGAGCGCGAGTCGGGCGGCGTGCGAATGTCCGGGGGAGCCTCACCCGAGGCAGGATCGATTGACGCCACGGCGCCTCGGCCCGCGCCGGCAATGGGGATCTCCGGGCGCAAGCAACGCACGCTCGCGCGCTCAGTGGTAGCGGCGGGGCAGGGGCTGCACTCGGGACTCAAGACTGGAGTTATCCTGCATCCCGCGCCGGCCGGCTTTGGGATCCTTTTTTCCTCTGTCGCTGACGAGACCGCGATCGCGGCGCGGCTGGAGAACGTCACCGACACCGGCTACAACACCACGCTCACGGCGAGTGGCCGCTCCGTGCGCACAGTCGAGCACTTGATGTCGGCGTTGCATGGGATGGGAATCAGCAACCTGCTGATCAAGACCGACGACGAAGTGCCGGCCCTCGACGGCTCGGCGATCGAATTCTGCCGGCAGATCTCTGATGTGGGAGTGGAAGAGCAGGAGGCCGCGGTCGAGCCGGTCCGGATCGAACGTACGATCGCGGTTCGCAACAATGGCGAATCGATCCGCGTCGAACCCGCCGCTCACCTCATCATCGACTATACCCTGGAGTATCCACGGCCGATCGGCAGCCAGAGCGTGCATTTCGAGCTGACCTCGCCCGCGGCCTACATGCGCGAGATCGCGCCGGCGCGAACCTTCGGCTTCGTGCACGAGTTCCACAAGCTGGCCGAGATGGGCCTCGCCAGCGGCGGGCGGCTCGACAATCTGATTCTGATCGATGATGAGAAGGTGGTTAACACGACGCTGCGCTTCGCGGACGAATTCGCGCGCCACAAGGTGCTCGACCTGATCGGCGACCTTTACCTGCTGGGACGCCCGATCCTGGGCCACGTAATCGCGCACAAGACCGGCCATTCAGACAACCTCGCGCTGCTGCGCGCGGTGAAGGCCTCGCTATAGACCGCCGCCGCGGTCTCCGCAACAATATCCTCGCAGTTATCCTGCGGAGCGTGCGCGCGCGCTGGTAGCTTGCGCCAAACGGATGGAACTCAAGGGCAAGGTCGCGCTGGTGACCGGCGCCGCACGCCGCGTGGGCCGTACTATCGCGGCGCACTTCGCCGAACGCGGCGCGATCGTAGCGGTGCACTATAACCGCTCGCGTGCCGAGGCTGAATCGTTCACCGCGGAAATCGAACGCACGGGCGGCCGCGCGCGCGCTTTTGGCGCAAACCTCGAGAGCGTCGCCGAGATCGAGCGGATGGTAAACGACGTGCTGAGCGCGTTCAGCCGGATCGACGTATTGGTCAACTGCGCGTCGGTTTTCTATCGCAAGCCGCTCGAGGAGCTCACCGAGCACGACTGGGACGTCAATCTCGATACGAATCTCAAGGCCCCATTTTTTCTTTCCAAGTTCGCGGGTGCGGCGATGCGCCGGCAGGGCGCCGGCAAAATCGTCAATATCGGCGATTGGGCCGGGATTCGCCCCTACAACAACTACCTGCCGTACACCGTCTCCAAGAGCGGGCTCATCGGACTGACCCGCGCGCTGGCCAAAGCGCTGGCTCCCGAGGTCCAGGTCAACTGCGTCGCAGTGGGTCCCGTGATGCCGCCCGAGGACGCCAGCGAAGAAGAGATCGCGCGCATGCTGGCGGGGACGTTGACCAAGCGGCTGGGCTTGCCGGAAGATGTCGCGCGCGCGGTGATGTTTTTGTGCGAGGGCACCGACTTCGCCACCGGCTCGACGCTGCTGCTCGACGGCGGCCGTCTTCTCAACTAACAGCGCTGCGCCGCGGCTGAGTTTGGACGATGAGTACGTCGCCGATGCGCAGCACGGACGTCCTCATCGTCGGCGCGGGGCCGACGGGTCTGGTGCTGGCGCTGTGGCTGACGCGGCTCGGCGCGCGCGTGAGGATCGTCGACAAGACAGCCGAGCCCGGAACGACGTCGCGCGCGCTCGCGGTGCAGGCCCGCACGCTGGAGTTCTATAGGCAAATCGGCCTGGCTGACGCGGTGGTCGAGCGCGGGCGCAAAATCGCCGCCGCGAATCTATGGGTGTCCGGAAAAAAAGTGGGACGGCTTGGCTTCGGCGATATGGGCGCCGGACTCAGCCCGTTTCCCTACGCACTGGTTTTTCCCCAGGACGAGCACGAGCGTCTATTGATTGATCGCCTGATCCAAGCCGGCGTCGAGGTCGAGCGCCCCGCGGAGCTACTGACCTTCGAAGATACGGGCGGCGGGATACGCGCGCACCTGAAGCGGTCCGATGGAGCGGTGGAAGAATGCGAGGCAGCCTATATCGCGGGATGCGACGGCGCGCACTCCAGCGTCCGCGAGACGCTGAAGATCGGATTCCCCGGCGGGAAGTACGATCACGTTTTTTACGTCGCCGATGTTGCAGCGAAAGGATCGACGATGAACGGCGAAGTGCACGTCGGTCTGGACACGACAGATTTCCTGGCCGTGTTCCCGCTGAAGAGCGAGGGACATGCGCGGCTTGTCGGTACCGTGCGCGAAACCCAACCACGAGATGAAAATCTTTCCTGGAACGACGTCAGCAAGCGCGTAATCGATTGGATGAGTATCGACGTTGAGCGCGTGAACTGGTTCTCGACGTACAATGTGCACCATCGAGTCGCCGATCATTTCCGCAAGGGCCGCGCATTCCTGCTCGGCGACGCCGCCCACATTCACAGTCCCGTGGGTGGACAGGGTATGAACACCGGCATCGGCGACGCCGTGAATCTCGCGTGGAAGCTGGCAGCCGTCTTAAAGGGCCGTGCGGACGCGTCGCTGCTGGACAGCTACGAGCCGGAGCGAATCGCTTTTGCGCGGCGCCTGGTCGCAACCACCGATCGGGCGTTTACCGGCGTTACCAGCCACGGTGCGATCGCTCGCCTGGTGCGAATGCAAATCGTGCCGCTTGTGCTCCCCCTCCTGTCCGAGTTCAAAGCGGTGCGGCGTCTGATGTTTCGTACGGTCTCACAGACGGCGCTGAACTACCGTGGCAGCAGCTTGAGTGAGGGGCGCGCCGGCGAGGTTCACGGTGGCGACCGTCTGCCATGGGTTAAGACTGACGATGGCGTGAAAGATAACTTCATTCCGCTCGCCTCGCTTGATTGGCAGGTTCACATATACGGCGACGCGCCGGCGGAAATCCGCGCGCTGTGTGAGAGACGAAAATTGCCGTTGCACGTCTTTCGATGGCGTCCGGAAATGGATCAGGCAGCACTGCAGCGCGACGCCGTGTATCTCCTGCGACCCGATGGCTACGTAGCGATGGCGGCCTCGGAGCGCGGCGCGGCGGCGATAGCTTCGTATCTCGATGCGCGCAAGCTCGCTGCCCTGAGTGCAAGCTCGTCGCGCTAAGATGAAGCTAAGGACACCTACACAGTCACTGAATCGCGATTACCGGATCGTGCCCATCAAGCGGCGGCTCGCCGTGCTGGCGAGCGGCGGACTGGACAGCTCGGTGATGCTGGCCGAGCTGGCGCGCGGCGGTCGCGAAGTTTTTCCGGTCTACGTGCGGGCGGGTTTGATGTGGGAGCGGCATGAACTCGGCGCGCTGCGAAGTTACATCCGGCGCCTCAAGCTGCGCAGCATCCACGCCGTGAGCGTACTGCAATTGCCGATGGGCGACCTGGCCGGCGGCCATTGGAGCATGACCGGGCGGAAAGTGCCGGGCTATCGCGCAGCGGTATCGTCGAATTACATCCTCGGCCGCAATCTGAGCCTGCTCGCGAAGGCCGCGATTTTCTGCGCCTACAACCTGATTGGCGAGATCGCGATGGCGCCGCTGGAGAGCAATCCGTTCCCCGACGCGCGGCCGGAGTTTTTTCGCGCGCTCGAGCGTGCGATCGATCTCGGCGTCGGGCTGAGACTGAAAATACTGACCCCGTATGTCGGGATGACCAAGGGCGAGGTGATCCGGCGCGGCGTGAATCTGCCGCTGCGCTTCACCTTGACGTGCGCGCGGCCTGAGGGAATCACGCATTGCGGGCGATGCACCAAGTGCGCGGAGCGAATCGAGGGCTTTCGCGAAGCCGGAGTTCCCGACCCTACCGAGTACGCACGCCGGCCGCCGCAGCGCGCTTGATTCTCACGCTGCCACAGGGATGAGCGCGGCTGCGAAGCTGGCCGTGCAGGGCGGCCCCGGCGCGAAGAAATGGCTGACGCTGCCGTCGCGCCCCTGGAAAATCAGGCTCGACGAGCGCGTCCCGTAGTCGCCCATGTGCTGGCAGAGGGCGTTGGGCCGGCCCTCGCGCGCGTCGAGTTGCGTCGAGTGATCGGCCAACAGATGCGCCAGTTGCTCGCGATGGGCCAGCGGATCTTGAGCGAACTCCGCCGGCGGACACAGCGAAGCGAAACGATCATGCGCGCGGCTTATCCGTGGGCACTCGAAATCATCCAGATCGACATTGGTCAGCAGATGCATCCCGGCCGTGAGGTTAACCAGTTCGAGCCCGCCCCCGCGGTTGTAGGCGACGAAAGCCTCCTCGCGCGAGGCGACCAGCAGGTTAAACGCGTTGTAGTCGGCGCCGCGCTGGCCGCGCACGAACGCCGCCGCCTGGGCCGCCGTCCGATGGCGGAGCGCGTCGAGACATAGCAGGCCCCGCGAGCGCAGCGCTGGATTGGGATCGCCATAGTCGGCGCGCCGGCGATTGAGCAGTCCCGCCACGAGCCCGTGCTGATTGATTCCGAGCCAGGTGCCGCTCGCCTGGAGGTCCTTGCCGCCGACGACGTGCGGATGCTCGAGCAGGGTGGTCGGGGGCAGGGCAGGGCGCGCGAGATACTCGTCGCGATTGGCCGCGATCACGACCGGATAGTCGGGGAAAACCTGGAAGTAGATGGCGAGCGTGCACATCGCGTTTCAAACTTGGCAGACCCCGGATGTCTGAAACAAGGGGGATCGCCGCAATGGTTCGAGCGCCCTGGCCTCTCTGGGAACCAAGTGGTCGATGCATCTCTGAATCTCCTTGAGGACCCACGGTCGAGCGTTTCTGACCCCCCAAGGGACCCAAGGTCGAGCGTCGTCTCTGGGGGGATCCAAGGTCGAGCGCTTCTTACCTCCTCCCCCGTGTCTTGGGGGAGGATTGAGGTGGGGGTCGAGCGAGAAAGCGGCGGATGTCTTTCCTTTGCGGCGCTTCCTCGTTCTGGTCTTCTAGCGATGTGTGCACGGGTCGTCTGCTCGGCAAAGCGCAGCGATTGCGTGTCAGAGCTTTAATATCGTTACGCCGGTTGCATCTTCGATGTCGCCCTGGAACTTCGGATCCAACGGGGCGCGTTTAAAAAGCTGCAAGAGTTCTCTCCTGGGCACGAAGTTACGACGCAGCGCGCGAACCGGTACCAAATCGGCAACTGCGCGGCCGTTCACGGTAATTCGCATGCATTCGCCCGCTTCGACTCGGCGCAATACGCGGCTCGTCCGATTGCGCAATTCACGCTGGGATATCGTTTTCATGTTGACGTAATATTTCGAGTGTCAGTTTGAATCATCCGGCGGGAGTTACAGAAGTGGGTTGCTTAAACCAATCGCGAGCATTGCCGGTGAAGATTAGAAAGACCGCGATCACTTGAAGCAGCATCTGTACAAGCATCAAAGTTCCGGCGACCGGACTGAACCGTAGCGTTTGGCCGAGCACTCGGAAGTAAAATGGGATCCCCAAGATCCCAATGATGAGAAAGAGCCAGCGCGCCCAGTTCTTGTGCCGTCTCGCAACCAGCCAGATGAACAGAACCATGAACGCAATAACAAACGCCTGAACGAATAGTAGGAATCCGGCGCTGGCGAGAGGACCAGCTAGGGCGAGGTCCTGACTCCATTGCAATGCCGATACAATCACACCGATGCCAAGCGACGAGTACATCAAAAGCTCGAATCGCCCGACGTTCGATGGCAAGTGTTTCTGCATGCAAGTCGTTCAGCCGGTCAGACCCGCCTTCGTCGGTTCACATAATATTTCGTGTACTAGCAGGCCTGCTTGCCGAGAGGTTTGCTTTACTGCAGAGCATCGCCCGGAAAAGCAGAGCCATCTTACCACGCGCGCGCCGCGAACGTCGATGTCACCTTTTTTAAGAAGGATGGCGTTTCGTTTTCTATTTCAACCTCTGATCCAACGCTCCACGTTTAGCCGTGCGCGCGGTGAAGGCTTTCCGATACAATCAACGCATGGCGGGCGGGCGGCGATACGACGTGGTGCTGATCGGCGGCGGGATTATCGGAAGCTCGCTCGCGATGGGGCTCGCCGAGCGCGGGCTCAAGACCGCCGTGGTGGATATCGATCTCAGCGGACGGCTCAGCTCCAGCGAAAAGAATGCCGGCGGAGTGCGCGCGACTTGGTGGCAGCCGGTCAATATCACGCTCTGCCGCGCCTCGATAAAATACTACGAAAGCGTGCGCGAGGAGGTGGGCTTCCGCCAGAAGGGCTATCTCTGGCTCTACGACGCCGCGACCTGGCCCAAGGCCGAGCAGCATCTCGCATTGCAGCGCGAACTCGGCCATCCGATCGAGGAACTCGATGCCGCCGCGGTGCATCGCCGCGTTCCCGAGATCGATCGGCTCGACGGAATTGCCGGCGCAACCTTCTCGCCCGAGGACGGGCTTATCAATTCCAACCTGCTGAAGGAGCACTACCGCTCGCGCTCCCGCGCGCTCGGCAGTGAATACCTCGACCGGCTCTACGTGCACGCGATCGACGTGGGCGCGAGCGAAGTGCGAATCGGATGCTGGCGGGCGGACGACGCGCTCTCCGACGAGACATTGATACGCATGATGTCTGAGGACGGGCCGGGAGAACCGGCCGCAGGCCATCTGATCGAGCTTAACGCCGAGGCCGTCGTGATAACCGGCGGTGCATGGTCGCCGAGCGCGCTCAAGCTGGTCGGACTCAAAAACCTGAGCGAGCCGATTCGCCGCCAGATTTGCCTGGTCGACAATCGCGCGACCAACCTCGCCGCCTACGGCATGATCGTCGATACCTCGGGCGTGTACTTCCATAACGACGGCGCTTATATCCTGGCCGGCTACTCGCCGCCCGAGGAGCCGCCGGGCTATCATTTCAACTACGACGGCGAGCGTTTCTTCATGGACGAAATCTGGCCGCGGCTGTATGCGCGGATGAGCGCGTTCGAGCGCCTGCGGCACGTCCGCGGATGGGCCGGGCTGTATGAGGTCTCGCCCGACCGCAGCGCGATCGTGGGCCGCGCGGCGCCGCGCGTGTTCGAGGCGCATTCGTTCAGCGGGCGCGGCGTGATGCAATCCTGGGGCGCCGGCCAGGCGCTGGCAGAATTGATCGCGCTCGGCCGCTATGAGCGCTTCGACGCGAGTGCACTTGCGCGCGACCGTTTCGAGCGCGGCGCGCTGGTGATGGAAGAGCTGCACATTTGAGCGCGGCGGGCGTTTTAAAGCCCCGGCGGCTCATGATACTTAACATGGACTGCGCGGCAGCCTTTCGCGGGCATCCGCAGCGCCCAGGAGGATGAATGTTTGAGTCGATCGAAGAGGTAATCGAGCGATTTGCCGGTCAGAAATATATCGCCAGCCGCCGGATCGCGACCGTGGTCTATCTGGCTGCCGCGCTCAAGAAGCCGATCCTGGTCGAAGGGCCGGCCGGTGTCGGTAAGACCGATCTCGCCAAGGTGCTGGCGCTCGCCCTCGGCCACGAGCTTATCCGTTTGCAATGCTATGAGGGGCTCGACGAGGGCAAGGCCCTGTACGAGTGGGAGTACGCCAAGCAACTGCTCTACACGCAGATTCTGAAGGACAAGATAAGCGAGGTGCTGACCGGCGCGCAGGGCTTGGCCGCCGCCGTCGATCGGATCGCCAAGGAAGACGAGGTCTTCTTTTCCGAGCGCTTCGTGCTGCCGCGCCCGCTGCTCAAGGCGATCATGTCGGAGAAGCCGGTGGTGCTCTTGATCGACGAGATCGACAAGGCGGACGCCGAGTTCGAGGCTTTTCTGCTCGAGCTGCTTTCGGATTTCCAGGTCACGGTGCCCGAGATTGGCACTTTCAAGGCGCGCCAGATTCCGCTGGTCGTGCTGACCTCGAACAACGCACGCGAGATGTCCGACGCACTCAAGCGCCGTTGCCTGCATCTGTATATCGATTTTCCCGCGCGCGATCAGGAACTTGCGATCATCAAGCTCAAGGCGCCCGAGGCGGCCGACAAGCTCGCCGCCGAAGTAGTGAACGTAGTCCAGTCGCTGCGCAAGCTCGACCTCAAAAAGAGCCCCGGTATCAGCGAGACTATCGATTGGGTCAAGGCGCTCACGTTGCTCAACGTGCAGAACCTCGATCAGGAGCTGGTCAACGAGACGCTCGACACGATCGTCAAGTACGAGGGCGACGTGCGCAAGGCCCAGGAGGAACTCAAGGAATACGTGCGCCGCGCGCGGGCGCGCCGCGGCAGCGACGCGGGCCCGGCCGGCGGCCCGGCGAGCGACAAAGACTTACTCAATTAAGACTTGCTCAACCAGGACTTACTCAATTAGGACCTGCTAGACTGGGATCTGTTGAACTGGCGGCGCACGCGCGTATCGCGCGTCAGCCGGATCACAATGCGCTAAGTGTCATGGAAGACAAGCTGGTCGAATTCGCCAACCTGCTCCGGCAAAACGGCGTCCGCGTGTCGCTCGCCGAGACGCTCGACGCGCTCGCCGCTTCCGGGATGATCGGTTTGGGCGAGCGCGACGCGTTTCGCGGGGCGCTCCGCGCCACGATGATCAAGCGCGCGAGCGAGTTGCCGGTCTTCGAAGAGCTGTTCGACGTCTACTTCTCGGGACTGGGCGAAATAATCAAGCAGGCCGGGCAGGGGGTGCAGGACGCGCTCTCGATGTCCGACCAGGAGTTCCAGAAGTTCCTCGACCAGGTCGAGGAGATGCTCAAGCAGCAGGGCGACAAGCTTTCGGAGCTGGCGCGCGAGCTCTTGCAGAACCGCTCGGGCCAGCTCGAAAAGCGCCTGCGCGAGGCCGCGCGGGCCGTGCGGCTGCAGGGCGTCGAGCGCACGATCGAGGAGAATTATTTCGCCCGCGCGCTGGCGCGCGCGCTCGGCCTGGACCGGCTGGAGCAGGAGATCCGCGAGCTGCGCGAGCAGATTCAGAAGCTGGAGTACGGCGCCGCGCTCAAGGCCCAGCTCGAGAAATACCTCGACCGGCGGCTGAAGGCGCTGGAGGACATCATCCGGCGCTACGTGCGGATGGAGCGTGAGAAGCGCGATCTGCGCGCGCGCGAGGAGCAGCGGCTCAACCAGCTCTCCGACAAGAGCTTCTATTACTTAAGCGACGAAGAGCTGGACCGCATGAAAGAGGCGGTCGCGCGGCTGGCGCAGCGGCTCAAGAACGTGCTGGCGGTGCGCCGCAAGCATGCCAAGAAGGGCCGCTTCGATATCAAACGCACGCTGCGCCAGAACCTGGAGTACGGCGGAGTGCCGTTCAAGCTGCGGTTCGAGAAGCGCCGGCGCGAGAAGCCGCAGGTGGTCATCCTTTGCGACGTCTCGGACTCGGTGCGCAACGCCTCGCGCTTCATGCTGCAGTTCGTTTACTCGCTGCAGGACCTTTACTCGCGCGTGCGCAGCTTCGTTTTCGTCTCCGACATCGGCGAGGTCACCGAGCATTTCCGCTCCAACGATATCAAGGAGGCGCTCGACATCGCGCTCAAGGGCGATATCATAAACGTGTACGCGCACTCCGATTTCGGCCGCGCCTTTCGCAATTTCGTGGGCGACCATATCGGAGCGGTCAACAAGCGCACCACGGTGATCGTGCTGGGCGACGCGCGCAACAATTACAATCTGCCGCACGACTGGTGCCTGCGCGAAATCCGCCAGCGCGCCCGCCGTATCATCTGGCTCAACCCGGAGAGCCGTAACACCTGGGGCTTCGGCGACAGCGAAATGGAACGCTACGCGCCGCATTGCGATTTGGTCGAGGAGTGCCGCAATCTCAACCAGCTCTACCGCGTCGTGGACCATCTCGTCACGCGCTGAGCGCCGCGCTCGGCGCGCTGTGGCGGAAAGTCAGGTTGACCGCCGCACGGGTTTGGTCCAAAATTATTTCAGGACGCGAAGATCGCCGGCCACAGCGTTTGGGGACGCACGCCGGGGGTGATTCCGCCGGTCGCGAGGGCGAGGGCGGAATGGCCAGGGAACGGGGTGGCAGGGCAAAGATATTGATCATGGCTGCGCGCAGGGAAGATTTTATCCTGATGATCGTCGGCGGATTGACTCTCGATCCGACCACCAAGATGCCGATCGTCGTGCTCAAGGATCCCGACAACAAGCTTAATCTGCCGATCTGGATCGGGCCGCTGGAGGCCGCCTCGATGGCGACCGAGCTCGAGGGTATCCGCCCGCAGCGCCCGATGACCCACGATCTCATGCGCAATGTCCTCGGCGACCTGGGCGCCACGGTCGAAGCAGTCGAGGTCACGGAGCTGCGCGAGAATACCTACTTCGCGCGCATCCTGGTCCGCACGCGCGAGGGGCGCGACATGGAGGTCGATTCGAGGCCCTCCGACGCGATCGCGATCGCACTGCGCACCAAGTCCCCGATCTACGTGGCGAAGAAAGTACTCGAGATGTCGAGCGAGCTGCACGAACAGGCGGCCGAGCCGTCCAACGGCGGCGATCAGAACCTGGCCAGCGTCTCGCGCGACAAGTGGTCCGAGATCCTCGAGCGGATGTCGCCCGACGATTTCAAGTACAAGATGTAACTTTGCTGCGACGGCCCGCTCGCGCCGTTTTGGGCGCGTCCGCAGACTCAATTGGCGACCCGCCACAAGATAAGCCGCAAAGAGCTCAAGCAGCCCGACGAGTTTCAAACTGTCTTTGAAACTGCGGCGCTCTTCTTCGAGCTCCACATGACCGAGGTCCTGCTCGGCGCGGCCGCGTTGCTCGTGATCGTGGCTATCGCGCTCAGCTTCTTTTACTACGAGGCGCGTCGCGGACGCGCCGCCTCCGCGCGCTTCGATCAGGCGCTGAGCGATCTCCAGGGTGGCAAGTACGAGGCCGCCGAGAAGGAGCTAACGAGCCTCGCCGCCGCCGAGCCGCATCGCGCGGTCGGCCGGCTCGCAAACCTCTACCTCGCCAACGCTTACCTCGCGCAGAAAGAGCCCGCCAAGGCGCGCGACGCGTTGCTGCGCTACCTGGCCGAGGACGACGCCTCGGTCTTCCGCGGCGCGGCGCTCGACGACCTGGCGGTCACCTACGAAGAGCTCGGCGACTACAAGCAGGCCGAGGCCACGTACCGCCGGGCGTCAGAGATCGAAGGGCCCGAGCAGGCGAGGGCGGCGCTGGGGATGGCGCGGATGCTGCAGAAGCAGGGCAAACGCGACGAGGCGATCGCGGTCTACCGCGATTTCCTGGCGCAGCATCCATACGCGCCGGAGCGCACGCTCGTGATGGAAACGCTGGCCCAGCTCGGAGTGGCGCCTGCGACCGTTTCTCCGCCGCCGATGGTCAAGCCGACCAATCCCCCGGGCGCCCCGTAAAACTTAGGCCCGCCGGCTCCGCTCGTGAGCGGCCTCTAATATCTGGACGACAAATTTGTAGAGGGCGCTGGCCGCTAACCTCTGGAGACAATTTGTAGGGGCCGCTCGCGAGCGGCCCTGCTTGGCTTTCCCCTTCTCGTCATCCCGAGCGAGCCTGCGAGTCGAGGGACCCCGGGTTCTTGCGCTTCGATACTCTCAAAATGCTTGCCTGAAAAAGATCGAGGTCCTTCGACTCGTTTGTGACTCACGACATTAGCGGTGCGCCTGATGCTGCTTCAGTTCGGAGCTGACCACGTACTCGAAAGTCTTGTCCGACGGCAGCCCCACCAGCTCGATCCCGTTGACCAGAAAAGTCGGCGTGGAGTTGACCCCGATTGCGTTGCCGTCGTCGCGGTCCTGGACGACCTGTGCCTCGGCCCCCGGCGCCATGATGCATGCGTTGAGCACCTGTTGGTCCAGTCCGAGCTGCCCGACATAGGCGGTGACGTGCTCGCGCAGGTTCTGCGGATTGATCGCGCCCTGGTCGCGGTAGATGTCGTTGACGAAGGGCCAGAAGGCCTTGGGATTCTGGCGGCGCACGCACTCGGCCGCGATCGCGGCCTGCATCGCCCACGGATGGATGCCTAGCGGAAAGTGCTTGAAGATGAGCCGCACGTTGCCCTTGTGGGTCGTGTTGACCACTGCCTCGATCTCGTTGAAGGCGCGCGCGCAGAATGGACACTCGAGGTCGCCGAACTCGATGATCGTCACCGGCGCGTCATCGGGCCCAAGCGTTGCGCGGTCGCCGAGATGGATCTTACTGAGGTTGACACGTCCCCAGGGGTCCTTGGTCAAGTCGAGTTCGGTGCCGAGGATCGCCTTGGCGGGCGCGTCGGTGATCAACACTGATTTGGCCGGAGAACCGGGCGGCTGATTGGCTTGGCGCAACGGACGGCTCCACAAGCCGTGCAACGGGCCGGGCGTGGCGGCTCCGACTTCGACGTCGCTTAAGACCGCGGTCTTGCCGGCGGTGTCGGTGTAAAGGACGAAGGTGCCTTCCTGGCCCGCATCGTTATGCATCTTCACGATCCTTGCAGACATCCCCGGGATCGGTGAGGCCTTGGGCGGACCGATTTCGACGTCGGAAGCGGCGGACAGCCGGAAGCGCCGCTGAAGGAAGACCTGCAGCCGCATATTATCCGAGGCGGCCGTGTCGGCGGCGGCATGAGTGTCGTTCGCTGAGGCGGCCCGCGCCGAGCCACAATACGATGTGAACGCCAGCAGCGCGGCGAGAACCACGATGGTCGGTCGCAATTGAAGCTTTGCAGTCATAACGGCCCCCAATCATAGAGACGCGGGGCGTCGCGCGCCAGCAGGGGCGCGGGGCAGCCGCATCGGGGCTCGGGGAGGACATCTGCGGGCGACGGCATAGAGAGGCGACCGCGCCCGGCCTATTCTCGCCTCCCGGGCGTGACTTCGCATAAGAAATATTATGTCAACTTGCTCGTGGGGCTCGGTGGACTCGCACCGTGGACGCCCTGCGTGCAAGAATCGAGGAGACCGACCCGCGTAGAGTCTGCGCTCGAGATCGCGAGCGCGGGGTCGGTGGCCAGGGTGCGGACGCTGCCGCGATCGATGGCCAAGGGTGCGCGGGCGCGGCGTGGTCCCTCACGCGAACGGAGACGTTCGCGTGAGCAGCCCGGTCACCAACACCCACCGACAGAGCGCGCCGCGCCGGGCGGTGCACATCCCGTGCGATTGCTGCGCCACGGTCTGGGCTTTCAAGCGCACGCACGGCCTCACGCCGTCGCAGGCCTACAAGCGCGAGCACTGGCCGATCCTCGCCGCCGCTGAAGAAGGCCGCCTGGAGGACTATCATCAGCTCGTCAGGGAACGCGCCCAGCTCGAAAAGGTGCGGCGCGACGCCCTCGCCTACTGCGTCGAATGCCGCAACCCGCTGCTCGCCACCGAGCATGGTTTTCAGTTCTGCCCTTACGAGCGCGCCGCTCAGCATCAGAAGCTCAAGGAAGGCCTCGCTGCGCTCGCCAGAGTTGCGGTCGGCTCTCCGCTTCGCTTCGATCCCCGTCGCGCGCAGCGCGCTGCCGGGGACGCGCCCCTGGCGCGGCCGTCTAAGACAAAAAGGGAAACGCCCCCTCTTCTCCGGATTCAGAGTAGCTAGTAGCTATAGCTACTCTGATAGCCAGCGCTACCGGTCATGTCCCGGCTCGCGGTGGGTCGCCTCGCCTAGCAGTTTCTGCCGCCGAGTCGCTGGCGTCGCGGAGCGGCACTCGCAACCGAGTCAGGCTTGCCGCTCCCACGCATTTGAAAAACGCCCCGTGTCGAAGGAGCCATTCGGCGGGAAGCCTCGGGGGGCGCGACAACGGAGCGCCGCGCTGCAAGGAGGGCATGCGCCCTCAGTGGCGCATGCGTCGTGCTCCCGCCGCGCCTGCAATCGGTGCCAGCTCCACGGCGTCGCGGGGATGACGCCGTTGCGAATTGTGGGAGCTGGCACCGCTTGCAAGCGGCGCTCTGGTCGGTTCCGAAGCATGAGCAACATTCCGCCGACCCTCACCCTTTTGAGGGGTCGGTGGAATGTTTTTCTTTGGATGGCGTACGAAGAGTGGCGCGTCGCGCGGGAGAGCGCACAGCAGCTCGCCCAGCGTCGCCCAGTCTTCGGTCTCCTCGGATTCGCTTATCGGCTCGCGCACCCCGACCTGCGCGAGCGGCTCGCGCAGCTCGTCGACAAGCTCGGTTCCTTCGAAGGAGCGCCGCCGGGGCGGCCGCGTCGCGCGAGTTATCGGTCCCAAGTGAAGGCTTCTCCTTCACATCGAGGGGCCCGACGTTACGCTCCGCGTGTCCCTACGCAACCACCGGCTGGATCCGGGTACTGACTTGCCCCGCGGGGCGTGCTTCCAAGCGAGCGTCCTTTTCCGTAGGCTGATTGTCGCTGCCTAAGCACCCTTAGCTTGCCGCCTCGCGGGCGACAGTTCAAGGGGCAGCTGGATCGGCGTCGTGGGCCACCACGGCGCCTTTCTTTTTCCCCGTCACTTATCAACATGCGTGCAGTTCAAATTCATGTGCGCTAGTCTCGCCTTGATGGCATCCACTGGTTTTCCAGCGCTAAGCGTTGGTGTGCGCCAGCGCTTTTCCAGCGGCTCCCTTTGGTCGCGCGATCCGGAGTACCGCTCAAATGTTGCCTCAGCCGCCGGGTTCGCCCGCCTCCTGACCGCTGAACGCGACGAGCGCGGCCGCTTCAGACGCGCGATGAACTGTGCCCCGAAGCGTGCCCCGGACTGTGCCCCGCAACCGCCTTCCGCCGATTGGTGGATGGCGCTTTAGGAGAGAAAGCCCATGCCCTACAACCCAGTCCCGCCCGATCTCGCAGAAGCGTTCGCTACCGCTCAACGCGGTGCTCGAACAGATGCACGCCGGAAGCTTCCACAGCCGACAAGAGGCGAAAGCATCGCGGCCAAGCTCGAACTCGCGAACGCGATCCGAAAGTACGGCCTCCGCGCTCAGCCCTGACGACATCGCGAATTGGCAAGCTCGAATCGACGCGCTCGGGGTTGGTCCGTGACCGCGCCAATTCAGTGCTGCCCGTACCTTCCGGCCGCGTACACCGCCTCGCTCGCGCAGCACACGGGCCATCTCGCGCGGCTCGAAGCCGCGATTACGGCCGCCATCGAAACGGCCGCCAAGAGGCTCACCCCCGCGGTGTGCATTCATCTCGAATACGTGTGCGCAGTGTTCGAAGCGCCGGTCCGAGCGCTCATCGATGGGATCGCGCTCGAATGCCCGGAGTGCGTGCCCGCCGCGATCCTGCTCGGCCACCGCCTCGTTGATGCGGCGGTCGCCGATGTCGCGAGGAAGTGTTAGAGTCCCGCTCCCAACGGTCAACTATGCTGAACGCTCTGTTTCACCTATTCCCGTGGATAGTCCCGGCGACAATCGGTTTGGGCGCCCTCAACGCGATTGCCAGCAGTCCGAGAGGTCAGAGGTTCCAAAAAGCGAAGGACGTCTATCCGCTCTACTTCGTCGTGGCGGCAGCGTGCCTCATCGCATTTGCGATTTCGAAAAGCCTGCCCTGGTACAAACCATCTTAGAGAGCAATCAACGTGGCCCAGGAAATATTATGTCTACTTAAGAGGCTATTTTGTTGGTATTGACAGTCACTCCAATCTGCGCTAATATCTGAAGCATGGAAACACTGGCGCTATTTGAGAAGCAGTTCCCGACCGATGAAGCCTGCAAAGAGTACATCGTCGGCAAGCGTTGGCCTGACGGCGTGCGCTGCCCTCGCTGCAATCGTTCGGCGAAGGTCTACAAATTAAAGAAGCCCTTTAGCTGGACTTGCTGCAACGTCGATTGCGGCAAGCGCGCGGGCTATCGCTTCAGCGTCACCACAGCCACGATCTTTGAAGACACTAAAGTCTCGCTGGTCATCTGGTTTCGCATCGGCTACATGATGCTGACCGCGAAGAAAGGCATTAGCTCGCTGCAAGTCCGCCGCGTCATGTTCGGCGAGGATTCGGGCACAGACTGGCGCACAGCTTGGTACATCTGCCATCGCTGGCGCGCTGCAATGAAGGGCGATGCGTTCTCGCTGACAGGTCAAGTCGAAGTCGATGAAACCTACATTGGCGGCAAAGATCGCAATCGCCACAAGGCCAAGAAAAGCGCCCAGGTACGCAAAGCCAAAGGGCCACAGCCTCTAGGCGAGGCCATCGGCTATGGCAAAGTCGGCGTGATTGGCGCTATCGAGCGCAAAGGCAACATCGTTGCGAAAGTGATTGGCGATATGGGCGCGGAGACCCTGACCGGCTTCGTTAATCGCACTGTGAGCGAGAAAGTCTCGCTGGTCGCAACCGATGAGAACCAAGCCTATCGCTACTTGAATCGAGGCATCCCGCATCAGGCCGTCAGTCATGGACGCGGCGAATACGTGCGCGGCGAGGTCCACACAAACAACATCGAATCGTTTTGGGCGCTGCTCAAGCGTGGCGTGATCGGCACCTATCACCACGTCAGCAAGGATTATTTGCCGCTGTATTTGAACGAGTTTTCGTTCCGCCACAACAATCGTCATAGCGCAGACGCCTTTGCAGCGATGGTTGAAACGTGCGGTCACTAGCCCGGAGTCTGTTGCCGCGCTAAAGTATCGGCGTGGCCACAAAGAAGCGTGGGCAAAAGCACAAGCCGATCAGCGAAAAGCAGCGCGCAGAGGACGATAAGCTGCGCGAGCAGACCCGCTACATAGACCTAAAGAAGTTCGATAAAGCCCTAGAAAAAGCGATCAGACCAAATCAGAAGATAACTTAGCGATCTAGCCAATTCCGCAGTCGCGCTCTTGCTAGATCGAATTTTGCACGTACATCGTCGATTTCCATCGGGGTTATTTTCTCAACAATGTTATGGCCGGGGGCCTTAGATTTGCGGTCTTGGTCTATTCGTTCGTTGTGTTCAAAAGCCTGCCGCAACATGCTTGAAGTCCCTGCTACATCTTCCCAATAGTCGCTAGCTTCAGATTGGTATTTTTCCATTTCCTCTGCGCTTGACGGTACTTGGATAAGTCTGAAAGGCCAGCGAAGCCGTAAACTTCTTGAAGAACCATACTCGATAAGAGCGCCGACAATTAAGATCAGCGGTATAAGTGCTAAAAAAAAGACTGACAACATGTTGTATCCATTGAATTTCGAAGCCAGCACGGGCATCAAAAACAATCCCGCAAAGGCAAGCCACGGCCCGAAACGGCTAAGTTTCGACATGCGCGCAGCATACTAAACCTAACGGCAGAGGCCCTAAGGCTTCGCGAGCTGTCTAGCGATTCGCTTCTTGAACGCGAGCGCAGCGGCCGCGACCTTGCGCTTGGCCAATTCGTCTGTCAGCGTCCGGACGGCTCTGAAAACATCCTCTGCCTCGGACGGTGCATAAGTCCGCACGATGTGCATAGTAGGGTTACGCCATGCAATTTTAACGGCTTCCAAATCTCCCAAGATTCGCTTAAAAAACGCTTCGTCTCGTTTCCACTTTACTGATTTATGTTTGTGTTTTTGATTGACCTGATCACTGATTTGCTGGATGTAAGATTCCCAGCTTGGTGCGTACGGAATCCCTAGAAGCGACGCAAGATATTTCAAACCCTCTTCCATTATTCGCATTGCGTGGAAAACAGTCGCAGTCCCGCGATCCAATGCCAAGCACTTTCCGGCTTCTTCGACATCATAACCAACGAGTGGAAATGCCGTCGCGACCGCTTGGCCGAATACTTCCACATCGCGAAAGTAAGACTCCCGATCCGGCTCTATGTTCAGCAGAAGCAGGGTCGATAATTCTCGTCGAATAGTGTTGACAGCTTCGCGCATCAGGTCTTGGAGTTCCGCCCAAGTTACTGAAGCTCGGTCAATGCGTTGGAGGCTTTCAGCAAATACCTTCGCAGATACCTTCAAACCAGTGGCGGCGCAATGTTGTTCTGCTTGGTGCAGCATGAACTTCGCCGCTTCGGCATATCTGGCGTCGGCGGATACTTGTGAATTTGAACTCGGCTCGCCGCCTCCTTGCGTGGTTTCAAGCTTTGTAAAAACTTGGACCAATTCGGCGAGTTCATGTCCGTCAAACACTTTCACGATGTCTGCGAGTGTAAAGAGTCGATAGGGGCGCTGCCACGGCGGCAGGGCAGCAGGGACTCTAATACTCGGCGCATCGTCGCTCGCGCTATCGCCTTGGCCGCTCTGACCGGATTCTGAGCCATTGGGCGAGCATATTCCCCATGACTGTCGATTGCAACAAAGGCGCCACTTAAGACGGGAACAGTGTGAACGGATGAAGATGCTGCCTGCTTCGTCGAGGGTTGTGTTTCCTAAGAGCGGCGGTGAGTCGAGAGCCAAAAAAAATACCCGGGAAGCTCCTTCCTCGGTCATTTGGGAAGCGAGAAACGCCGGGTTAAGCAATCAGTGGGCGAGCGGCGCCAGCGGTCCGCCTGCGACGTTCGACACCTCGCGCGGTGCGCGGCTCACAATCGTTCGGCCTTTTGATAATCGCGCATGACGGCCCACACGTCGAAATAGGCGTGATGGCGCGCACCGCCGCACGCGCGCCGATACAGTAACTGCTTTCTCAGAGACCCTGACCTATGCCGATTTTCATTTAACGATTTTCGAACCTCGCTGAGCTACGCCACGGCTCGACGAATTTTCGCGTCGAAATCGAATGTCAGCCGGCCCCTCTTAGGCTTTCTCCCGGCAACTGAGGGTCTTGAATCACGGCGTGCCTTTCGCTCAGATTAATATTAAACCTTTGATTGAGACGATGGCCGACGGTGCGGAAATACATCACGCCAGGCACAGTGCGGATCTATGGCCTCCCGGGCACAGACGACAACTTCGGTGTTCGGGACAACGGCTCTGGTCAGATATGGTCCGAATCCAGGAGAGTTGGTTCCATCAACTATTGGACCGGTGATGTGGTTCTGGCCAAGGAGTTGGTCCCGAAGATTCGGTTCTGGGACGAACTGCTAATCTTGCTCAGATTGAAAACCGCGGCGTTGCCGAACGTCAGTTGCAAATACGAAGTGGCATACTTGGACATCGAGACCAGAGCTGAGCCGCGAACGACGGGCCTGAAATATCACTGGTCGTGACCAGGGAGTCTCGCACGGAGACAACCGCCGCCGCTTCTCAGAGACCTTCGCCCAGGCTGATTTTCATTCAGCGATTTTGAAACTCGCTCAACTACGCCACGGCTCGACCAGAATTTTCGCGTGCCGCTCGGGCGACGCCAGATCCTCGAACGCCTGCGCCACGCCCTCGACTCCGACCTTGCCGGTGACCAGCGGGTCGCCGTTGACCGTACCCTCGGCCAGGTTGCGCAGCGTGGCGGCGAACTCCTCGCCGGTGTAGCCGAGCACGAACTGCAGGTTGAGTTCCTTGTTGATCCCGAACAGCGGCTCGATATGGTCGCGCTCCATGCACACGCCGACTACCACCATCCGCGCATGCGCGGGCGCCGCGGCCATTATCGTTTCGATCACGCCCGGCACTCCGACGCATTCGAAGATCACCGCCGGACGCAGCGCCGGCCCCGGCATCCAGGGCGGCAGTTGCGGCGCCTGCGCGGGGTCTTTATAGGCGGCGAGTTCGCGCCAGCTCTGGTAGGGCGACTTCTCTTTGGGATCGACCACGACGTCGGCGCCCATCTGCTGCGCGAGCGCGCGGCGGCGCGGCGAGAAATCCGCGGCGACGATCGGATGCACCCCCCTGAGCTTCAGCGCCGCGATCACCGCGAGGCCCACCGGGCCGCATCCGATCACCAGCGGCGCGTCGTCCTTCTCCATCCGCGCCTTGGCCACCGCGTGATAGCCGACCGCGAGCGGCTCGGTCAGCGCGGCGCGCTCGGTGGGAAGCCCGTTGGGCACTTCGAGCAGCAGCTTCTCGGTCAGGCGCATGAATTCGCCGTAGCCGCCGGGATGCTCATTCGAGTAGCCGACCGTTTCGACCCCGCTCGCCCGAATCAGCACCGGCATCGCGCACACCCGCGCGCCGGGCTTGAAGTGGCGCTGAGTCTGCGGTCCGTAGTCGATGACCTCGGCGCAGAACTCATGGCCCATCACGATGTCGCGTTTGAGATCCATGACGAACGGGCCGCCGGAGCGGCGCGCCCCTTCGACCAGTTTTTCGGCATGCTTGAGCGCATGCAGGTCGGAGCCGCAGATTCCGCAGGCGAGCGTCTTGACCAGCGCCTCGCCGGGGCCTGGGGCGGGCGTTGCGATATCGTCGACCACGAGCTTCTTGTTACGCATCACGGCAGCGCGCATGACGTTGTCCTCCGAGTGATGAACGGTTTCCCGATCCGCTCGGAAACTTTCTATCATCTCGGAACCGATCATGGGTAACCGAAGCGATCCGGATGGATCCTTCAAACGCGGCCGATCGAGCGTCGAGACGAAACGGCCGCGAGTCGCGCGCCGAGGGCTTCGGCGGCGCCGCTACAATTGTTCCAGCTCACGCACGAAGCGGCGCAGATCGGGCGGGCGGCCGGCGGCCATGATGGTGTCGCCGGGATTGAGCTTACGGTCGGGCGTAATCGGGATGAAGCCGTCTCCAGACTCGCTCGCATTTTGTACCGCGAGCACGCTCACGCCGAAGCGCGCGCGCGGCGCAAGCTCGACCATCGTCTTGCCCCCGGCGGTCGGCGGCACGGTGATGCGCATCAGGCGATAGCCGGTCGCCCAGAAGATGCTGGTGCCGGTGTTGGCGAGCGTCGAGAGCGACACCGCCATCCGGTTCAGCACCTGGCCGATCTCCTTGCGCGCGATAATGCCGGTGAGGCGGCGGCCGCTCTGGCCGGCGATAGTCTCGACCACCGGCAATTCCTCGAGGTCCTCGGACTCCATCAGCTGCGCCGCCTCGTCGAGATTGGAGTCGCCGCTTACGACCGGGGTGTTGCGCCGGCAGATGTCGTAGGCGTTGACGAGGCCGACCACGTCGGCCTGGCTGCTCAGCATCGCGACCAGGTCGCGGGTCACGATAAGGCCGGCCAGTACGCCCGCGTCATCAACCACCGGGAGGGTCAACTGCGCGGTGTCGCCCGCCGCGCGCAGGACTTCCGTGAGCGGAGCGTTGGAGCGCACGACGGCCGGATCGTGGGTCATCACGCTCTCGACCGGAATCTGCGTCAGCACCATCCGCTCGCGCCCGATCTCGAGCGTCTTGCCCTCGCGCGCCAGCCGATAGGTGTCGATCGACTCGCGCTCAAGCGAGCGCGAGACGACCAGCGCAGCCACGATCGCGATCATCGCAGGCAGCGCGATCTGGTAGTCCTGCGTCATGTCGAGTAGCAGAAAAAGCGCGGTCAGCGGCGCGTGCGTCACGCCGCACAGAAAGGTGCCCAATCCGATCAGCGCATACGACCCGCGCGGCCCCGTCAGCTTCGGCAGTACCGAGGCCATCGTGCGCTGAAAACTCGCTCCCGCCATCGTGCCGATAAAGAACGTGGGGCCAAAGACGCCGCCCGGTGCGCCGCATCCGAGCGACACGCTGGAGGTAAAAAACTTGGCCGCCGTAAGTGCGAGCGTCGTTCCGAGGGCGAAGTGCCCCTCCATCGCGCGGTTGATTGTCGGGTAGCCGTCGGAAAGATTCTGCGGCAGCGGAATCGCTACCAGTCCGACGATCAGCAACCCCAGCGCGAGGCGCGCCCATTGCGGCGCTTTTATCGCGCGGAAGGCCGCCGCGGTGGCATGAAAAAAATGGATATAGCTCGCGCTCAGCGCGCCCAGCAGCACGCCCATCAGGGCGTAGGACACCAGCTCCAAATAGCTGCGCAGCAGAAAGGTCGGAGGTTGAAAGACCGCGGCGCTGCCGGTGATCGCGCGGGAGAAGACCACTGCGCTCACGGTCGAGACCAGCAGCAGCGTCAGGTTGCCGAGTTCGGTCTCGCCGAGCAGCACGATCTCCTGCGCAAACAGTACGCCGCCGACCGGAGCGTTGAAGGTGGTGGCGATTCCGGCGGCTGCGCCGGCGGCGACCAGGACCTTGGTGCGGTCGGCCGGCAGGCGGCGCAATTGCGCGACCGCCGAGCCGATTGCGCCGCCGATTTGCGCGATCGGCCCCTCGCGTCCGACCGACGCGCCGCATCCGAGCGATAGCGCCGCACCGAACGCCTTGAGCACGATCCATTGCCGCTTGATCCGCGCGCTGCCGAGATTCACCATCTCGAGAAAATTCGGAAACCCATAGCCGAGCACGTCACCCGGAAATAGGCGGTCGAGCAAGATCATTCCGACGCCGCCGCTCAGCAGCACCACCGGTATCAGCCCAAGCCGCAGGCCGCCGCGCCCGATTCCGAGTGCGCCCCATTCCAGGTCCAGGAATACCCAGGTGAAGAATCGGATCAGCGCGCCGAAGCCCAGATTGCCCAGCGCGGCCAGCAGCCCGACCATCGCCGCCAACAGAATCTGGAGCGTGTAGTTGAACTCGTCAGTGCGTAGCGATAGCGGCCGCAATATCCGCATTAGACGACTCTCTGCACGTTCTCTCTCTGCGCGCGCGAACGCTCGCGGCGCCTCGTCGGCCCTTCCGTTAACTACAGGCCGAGGAAGCGATGGACGACGGCGAGAAACTCTGCGAGCTGATCGTGATGCACCCAGTGACCGGCGTTGGGAATCGTCACCAGCTCGGCAGTGCGGAAGGAGTCCAGGCGCCCATCGCGTTCCCAGTCACCGGCCCACGACTCGTCGCCGCGCACCAACAGCGTGGGACAGCGGATGCGGCTCCAGATTTCGGTCGCATCCTTGAGGTTGAACAGGTAGGGCGAATGGGCGCGCGTGTAGTTGTCGAACTTCCACGAGTAGGTGCCGTTCTCGTTGCGCCGCACGCCGTGGATCGTCAGATGACGCGCCTGCTCGAGAGTCAGATGCGGGTTGGCGACGCGCATCCGCTGCAGCGCCTCCTCGATATTCGGGTACTCCCGCGGCTTGCGTTGGGCGAGCGCGCGCATGTCGCCCACCCAGTGCTCCATCCGTTCGTAGGCCGGCGTCTCACGCAGCATCGCGGAGGGCGGCCCGAGACCCTCGATCGCGACCAGCGCCTTGACCGAATCGGGAAATACGCCGGCCGCCTGCAACGCGACGCCCGCGCCCAGCGAATGGCCGATCAGAGTGACCGGCCCGCCGGCGATCGCGTTGATCAACTGATAGAGATCGAGCACGTGATCGATCATCGCGTAGCTGCCGCCGATAGCCCAATCGGAATCGCCATGACCGCGAAGGTCGGGGGCGATCAGATGGAAGTGCCGGCGCAACTCGAGCGCGACCCAATCCCAGTTGCGGCAATGGTCGCGGCCGCCATGCACCAGAATCGCCATCGGCTTGTCCGCGTTGCCCCAGTCGACGTAGTGAAGCTTGAGCCGCTGGGAATAGAAGTAGTTCGACGTGGGCCCAATTATATCGGTGACAATAGCCGCCATGGCGCCTCCTCGGGCCACACGCAGCGGCCCTGCCCCATTGCGCGCTCAGCCCCTTGAGCGGTGCGCGCGAGACCAACCCTATAATCCAATGGAAAGCGGTCGCAGCCGCAAGAGGCGGCGCAAAAAGCCTGCGGGAATTCTGCGGGAAGTTTGCTTCGCCCGCGAAGCGGCCTGCCGCGGAGCGGGCCTACTGCAGATTCGGATGCACGTCGTCGAGCGTCGCGCGCAGGCGGCTCACGATGTATTCGATCTCGTCGGTGCCGATCACGAACGGCGGCGTGACCATAACCGCGTCGCCGCCCGGCCGCGCCATCCCGGTCGCCGGATAGACGAACAGCCCGCGCTTGAGTCCCGCCGAGACCACCCTGCTCGCGACCTTCATCGCCACCGGATATGGCGCGCGCGAGACGCGGTCGCGCACCATCTCGACGCCCCAGAACATCCCCGTGCCGCGGATGTCGCCGACCATCGGATGCCCCGACAGCTCCTCTTTGAGCTGCGCGCCCAGCCGCGCGCCCATCTCGGCCGCGCGCTCGACCAGATGCTCGCGCTCCATGATCTCGAGCACACGGTCGGCGACCGCGCAGGCGGTCGGATGCGAGCTATAGGTGTAAAACATGAAGTCCGCGCCCTTCGCTTCGCATTGCTCGACCAGGCTCTCCTGCACCGCGATCATGCCCATCGGCATGTAGCCGCCGGCGAGGCCCTTGCCGCCGACGAGGATGTCGGGGATGACGTTCCAATGATCCACGGCGAAACGGCGTCCGGTGCGCCCGAAACCGGTCATCACTTCGTCGGCGATCAGCAGCACGCCATGGCGCTGGCAGATCTCGGCAAGGCGCGGCCAGTACTCCTTGACCGGCGGCACCGAGCCGCCCGCCGAACCCATCATCGGCTCGGCGATAAACGCCGCGATCGTGTCCTCGCCCTGGCGAGTGATCTCCTCTTCGAGCGCATTGGCGCAATCGATATCGCATCCCGGGTACGTCTTGTCCCACGGGCAGCGGTAACAATACGAGGGCTTGATCTTCGGCCAGTCGAACAGCACGTGCTCGTAGTCCGCGCGGCGGAGACTGCCGCCGGCCGAGAGCGCGGCGATTGAATTGCCATGATAGGAAGCCTCGCGCGCGATAATTTTCGTGCGCTGCGGGCGGCCGTGGATCTTGTGATACATCAGCGCGAACTTGAGCGCCGCCTCGACCGCCTCCGATCCGCCCGACGTGAAGAAAAAGCGCGTGAGGCCCGGCGGCGTCCATTGTGCCAGCCGCTCAACCAGCCTTTGGCGCTGCGGCGTGGACCAGATCGGCACGACGTAGTTGGCGCGGCGCACCTCCTCGGCCATCAGTTGCGCGATTTCTTCGCGTCCCTGCCCGATATTGGTCACCACGGCGCCGGACGCCGCGTCGAGGATTTTCCCACCGTCGGCGGTGTAGAGCCAGGCGCCCTCGGCATGGTCGATGAGCAGCGGCTCATAGGGGCCGCGAATGAAGGTTAACGGCAGCTTGGGTGACTCGGGCAACTCGGCCATCGCGACTCTCCTCACACCGATCGGGCCGCTAACGAATCGCGCCTTCGGCGCGCCAGCGCTCGATATCGTGCTGATTGTAGCCGAGGTCGGTCAGGATTTCGTCGGTATGCTGGCCGAGCTTGGGCGCGAGCGAGCGGATCGATCCGGGCGTCTCCGAGAGCTTGACCGAAATTCCGACCTGATTGACCTTCTCGCCGTTGGGCGCCTCGACCTCGACGATCATGTTGCGCGCGCGGATTTGGGGGTCGTGCTCGAGTTCGTCGAGCGTCAGCATCCGGCCCACGCAGATATCGTTTTTGGTCAACACCTCCCACCACTCGTCGCGCGTTTTGGTTTTGAAGATCTCGGTGAAGCGCGCCTTGATTTCCTCGAAGCGGGCGCTGTTGTACTCGTCCTGGATATATTCCTCGGTGCCGAGCGCGCGGCACAAATTGGAGTAGAACCACGGCTCGACCGAACCGATCGTGATATATTTCTCGTCCTTGGTCAGATAGAGGTTGTAATAGGGCGCCGAGCCGTCGAGCGTGGTTGCGCCGCGCCGGGGAATCCATCCCTTGCCGAAATGATTGGAGAGCGCCTGCGCGATCAGCAGCATCGTCCCGTCCAGCATCGCGATATCCACGTATTGTCCGCGGCCGGTTTGATGGCGCGCGAGCAACGCCGCGAGCACGCCGATCGCCGCGTGCAATCCACCGCCCGCGTAATCGGCGAGCAGGTTCTGCGGAATCGTCGGCGGCTGGTCCTTGCGGCCGATCATCGAGAGCGCGCCCGCCTGCGCGATATAGTTGAGGTCGTGACCGACGAAGTCGCGATACGGCCCGGTCTGGCCGAAGCCGGTCACCGCGCAATAGACCAGCCGCGGGTTGCGCGCCGAGAGCATCGAGAAGTCGATCCCAAGCCGCTTGGCCACGCCGGGGCGGAACTCCTCGACCACCACGTCGGCGCGCTGCGCCAGGCGCAGGAAGACCTCGCGCCCTGCCCCACTCTTGAGATTGAGCCCGATCGATTTCTTGTTCCGCCCAAGCGCGTTGTGCACACCCAAGCCGGTTGCCGGGCGCTGCGTCTTGCCCGAGGCCGCGGCCTGCTCGGCGCGCCGTCCCGTAGGTGCCCCTGGTTCCTCGACCTTGATGATATCCGCGCCAAGGTCGCCGAGGATCATCGTGCAATGCGGACCGGGTGCGAGCTTGGTGAGGTCGATTACCTTGATACCGCTGAGCGGTGCGATTGAAGCCATGAGCTTGCAGTGTCTCCTTCGCTAAAAGCGCAGACCCGTCAAAGACGCGCGCAGGTGCCCTGATGATGATGTACTTTCTTTAAGGCGTCGCGTCCACGCGCGCAAACTCTCTGCGTCCTGGCGCAAAAAATCGCGTCGCGGCGTCGAGTCCGTGGGCTCAGACCACCGCCGCGCGCAGCCGCGAGAGCCGCTCGTTGAGTGCGCGCAGCCCATCGACCATGTGCACGCCGTACCAATGCAGGTCGCGCCCGCTTATCAGCAGCACCCGGCGCCCCAGCGCCGGCGGCAGCATCCCCTTCATTTCTTCGAGGTCGCCCTGGTCGAACTCGTAAGGCTCATCGGGCAGCAGCACGATATCGGGGCGATGCTCGACGGCCTCTTCGACCGTGGTGCGCGGGTAGCGCTCGCCGGCGGCGGCATAGACGTTGTTGAAGCCCATCATGCGCAGCACGTCATGGGCGTAGGTGTCGGCATTGAAGGTCATCCAGGGTTTCTTCCAAATCGGGCAGAAGACGCGAAGCCGAAGCTTGCTCCATACGCCGAGCCCGGCCTCGATTCCGCTGACCGCGAGCGTTATGTCGCGCGCGAGCGCGGCCGCCTGCGACTCGCGGTCGAGCGCACGGCCCATACGCAGGATCGACTCGACCGCGCCCGGCACGGTGCGCGGGTAGGTGGTGAGCACCGGCACTCCCTGCTCACGCAAACGCTCGATATCCTCGCGGCGGTTTTCCTCCGCGTTGGCGATCACCAGGTCGGGCTTGAGCTTCGCGATCTCGCGCAGGTTCGGATTCTTGGTGCCGCCTATTTTTGGGATGGTCGCGAGCGCCTCGGCCGGCTCGACGCAAAAGCGCGTCGCCGCAACGAGCATCTCCCCCGCATCTAGCGCGAACAGCGTCTGCGTCCAGCTCGGCACCAGCGAGACGACGTGCTTAGGCGGGCGCTCGAGCTCTACCCGCAGACCGATATCGTCGGTGAATTGAAGCCACGAGGCCATCCGTCGCCCCTACCTGCCGCTCCTTTGCCGCACCAGTTGGTCGAGTGCACGGCGGTCGGAATCGGTGAGGCGCTCGCTCGTGCCGTCGTCATGAGATGGCTCGCCCGGCCGAGGCTCAGCGGCCATCGCGGGACCTGGCAAAGGCGTCGCCGAGCGATGGGTCAGGAAATGCATCGCACGCGGCGCCAGCACGCGCCGGGTGATGAAGCCGGCGGCGAGCACGAGCAGTGCCACAATCAGGATCAGGCTTGGACGCTTGCGTTTGGCGCGTGACTGCCGCCGCCGCCGTTTTGCCATCGAGAAAACCCCGCGCGAACCGCCAGACACTCCGCCTCAATCACCATCCGCCACCGAAATCCGTCGCCGCGCGCCGGATGACGCATCTTCCCAGAAATGCGTGGCGAAATCCTATCGCACCTCGATTCTTTTCACTAACCTCTTGTAGGGGCCGTTGGCGTCCCAACTTAGCTCTCCGGTTTGGTAAGTGCCCGTTGGCGTTCCGGTTTCACTGATCTCTTGAAAGGCCCGTTGGCGTCCCGATTTAGCTCTTCGGTTTGGTAATCGTTTGCGCACACAAAAACCAAACGCGGCGGGCGGCTCCTTCAGGATCCGCCCGCCACGTGTTTCATTGATCTCTTGATAAGGCCCGTTGGCGTCCCGGCTCAGTTCTCCGGTTTGCCGACAGGGTACATCGTGGCGCTATCGATCAGCCGGTTGGCTTGATCACTGTGTACATCGTGGCATTGCCGCGCTGCACCAGGAGCAGGGCCGAGTTCTTGTCCTTCTTGGCCTGCTTGGCCGCCGACAGGAAGTCGTCCACCGTGTTGACCTTCGAGTGGTTGACCTCGAGCACGACGTCGCCCTGCTGGATTCCCGCGTCAGCCGCCGGACTGTCGGGTTGCACGCCGCGGACCACCACGCCCTTGGTGTTGCTGAGGCTTAGCTGGTTGGCGACCTCAGGCGTGATCGACTGCACCTGGAGACCCCAGTTGGAGCCCGGCTCCTCGTTCTTGGCGCTGGCGAGCTGTTCTTCCTTGAGTTCGGCGACTTTGACCGGGATCGTGAGATGCTTGCCGTTGCGGATCACTTCGACCGGCACGGTATCGCCGATCGGCGTCTGCGCCACGAGTTCGGGGAGCTGATGCTCGTCCTGCACGGGCAGGCCATTGAACTTGACGATGATGTCGCCGCGCTGGATGCCCGATTTGAGCGCCGGGCCCTCCTTCTCGACGTTGGCTACCAGCGCGCCCTCGGGCGTGGGCAGGTTGAAGGACTGGGCGAGGTCAGGCGTGACTTCCTGAATTTCGACTCCCAGCCATCCGCGCACCACCTTGCCATGCTCCTTGAGCTGCTGCATCACCTGCTTGGCGATGTCGATCGGAATGGCGAAGCCAATCCCGGCGTTGCTGCCGGTGCTGCTGTAGATGGCGGTGTTGATACCGATCACCTGGCCTTTGGCATTGAACAGCGGGCCGCCCGAGTTACCCGGGTTGATCGACGCGTCGGTCTGGATGAAGTCGTCGTAGTTGCCGCCGAGCGCGCGCCCCTTGGCGCTGATGATTCCGGCCGTGACCGTCGAGTTGAAGCCGAACGGGCTGCCAATCGCGACTACCCAGTCGCCGACCTCCGCGGTGTTGGAATCGCCGAGCGGGGCCACCGGCAAGGGCTGCTTGGTGTCGATCTTGATCAGCGCGAGATCGGTCTTGGGATCCTTGCCGACGACCTTGGCGGTAAACTCGCGCTTGTCGAGCAGCCGGACGTGAATCTCATCGGCGTGTCCGGCCACGTGATTATTGGTCAGGATATAGCCGTCAGGCGATACGATCACGCCCGAGCCGAGACCGTGCTGCTTGTACTCATGGGGAATCTGACCGAAGAAGCGGCGGAACTGGTCGAAGGGGTTTTGCTGCTGACCAAACGGCCCGCCGGGTCCCTGGTCGCCAGGTCCTTCGGGTCCGTTCGGTCCAAGACCCGGCCCTCCCGGCCCCTCCGGTCCTTCAGGTGAGTCGGGCGAATCGCCCGGGCCAGCCTGATCGCCGGAGCCGCCGAACGGCGAGCCGGACTTGACCTGCTGCACCACGCTGACATTGACCACCGACGCCGCGACTCGCTTGACCAGGGGCGCGAAGGAAGGAATCTGAGCGCTGGCTTCGTTGGGTTCGGGCTGATTGGCCGGCGCGGGCTGTGAATTCGGCTCCGCTTGCGCGGTTCGTTCCGCGGGCGGGGCCGACTGGGACTTAGCCTGTTGCTGCGGTGAGTTGGAACTCCAGAACGGGAAAGCCCCGGCGCGCGCAAACGCAATTAAGATACCCAGAAACACGCCGCAGGAAACCGCGGCGACCTTCTTAAACATTCACTCTCCTCCTGGAGATGGCAAAGTTCATGTCAGCCCGCTTGTGCACAGCAATATCTATAGGCTTAAGACGATAGTGGATGGCTTAAATTCAGATGACGTGCGCGCGAGCCGGTTTTTTTGCCGGGAATGCCGCTTCGCGTCCCGCTCGAACCGGCCAATGATCCGAACCTCCAGTAAATCAGAAAAGCCTCGCTAAGCAAACGCCCGCCGCTTTCGTTTGACCAGGCGGCTGCCGCCTCCCCTCCCCGGGCAGCCTCCAACCCGGCAATCCTCTGTGCAGCGTCTCGGGTCAATTGTCATTTGTCATTCGCCCGCCATTCGCGCCATTCCCGCAAGCGGATTCCATCCGCGCAAGCGGATTGCGCGGGCGTCGTTCGCGGTTCTACCATATTGATGTGCCGTGCGTGATTTGTACCGTCGGAGTTTTCGGATTGGTCGGACTTTTCGGCGCGGGGCTCCTCACCTGGACCCTCCTCGAGTATGCGGTCCATGGCTGGATGGGCCATCGGTTTGCGACTTTCGTAACTCCGATCCATCACGTTCACCATCGCGACCCGCGCGCGGTCTTCGCGCTTGGCGCATGGCTACCGGCGTTGCTGCCGATACTCGTCGGCGCCGCCCTTGGAGCGCGCGGATGGACGATCTTCTACGGCGGCATCCTGGCCGGGTTCGCGGTCTATGAAGTGCTGCACTACCGGATACACTTTCATGCGCCGCTCTGCCGCGCCGAGGCCCGGATGCGCACGCGCCATCTGATCCATCACTACTGCGCGCCGGCGCTGTGTTTCGGAGTCACCACGGCGCTGTGGGATTGCGTCTTCAGGACCGCTCCAAGTGATGCCGACGCTGCTGCGCTGGCGGCTCGCGTCTCCTCGATCGCACCGCTTGAGGGCCGCTCGAACGTCAGCGTGCCAGGCGCCGTGATGCGCCGCCTGATAGCCACAATCGCGATTCGCTAGTCCATCTTGATCGCGGGCTCGGCTGCGGGCTCAGCCGAACAGACGCGCGCGCGCGCCGGCGGTGCGCGCTCCATCGCTCGAGCGCCAATTTTTTGTCGCTGGCCGATCTGTTTGAGGCCAGTTTCTCGTCACTAGCCAGTCCGTTTCCGTCTTCACCGCGCAAATCCGACCTTTTTCAACTCATTTCCGGGGCACGCAACGTGCTCAGAAGCGCAGGGGCTTCACTTAGAGCCCTCAATAGTAAGTCGGTTCCGGCGCGGTAGCGCTCGCTATGGCAGATGAATATTCATCGCGCGCGCGGCGCCCCGGCCAGCGGCAACGAGCAGGGAGCTACTATGCGACAAGTCTTATGGACCGTTTCGCGAAGGACGCGAACTCAAGGGCAACGCGGTGCTCGTGGTCCGGCCCCGGTCAACGAAAGCGAACGCGATCCGCGGCGCATGCGGGCGCGCGCAATACGCTCGCGCACCAGCATGTCCGTCGCGGGTGCGGTAATGCTGATCGCGCTTCAGCTCGGATGGGCCGCCGCCGCGCGCGCGCAGGCCAATATAACGCTGAGCAACGTCGGCGTAACCGGCGCGCTCGCCACCAATACCAACTGGTCGATCGCCAAAAACGGCGCCTTCGCTAGCGGCACCGCGAGCTGGACGGTCGCGGTGACCAAGGTCTCCGTGAGCGACCAGATAATCCAGGTTGACGGGCAATTCACTATAACTAATACCGGCACCGGGCGGGCCCCGATCGGTAACATTATAATAAATCTGCAGCGCCCGTGCGGCCTGGTATGGGTCTCGGCCGCGATTGACGTGGCCGACGCAACCTTCGGCCAGGCGGCGACCTACGGCAATTTCATTTCCACGGCGTCGGCGGAAAAAATCGCCCGCAACCAGCCGAGCTCGTCGTGCGGCGGACCGGGCAATTATGCGATCACCACCACCGTCGCCGGGCACGCAGTCAAGGAAGGTACGTTTTTCACCACCAGTGCCTCGGGCACCGTCGACTTCATAAGTGCGTCCGACAACTCGGTCTTCTCGCTAGTACCGGAGTTCAGTCTGGCCGCCGGGACCTCCAAACGGCTGTTCTATACCGCGACCTTCGACAACACGATCCTGGGAATCGCGCCGGGAACCGAACTCCGGCCCGAAGTAATCGTCAGCGTGGCCAACGCTCAGCAAACCGACTTGAACGTGTCACGGCTGGTCGACGTTGATGACGACGACGGGCCGGCCGGACAGGGCGTCGCACTCAACGGAGACGACGCCGGATGGTCCCAAAGCGCCGCGGCGCGTCAGCCATTTGTGCCCACGCTCGCGCGATGCAACCAGACCATCGAGCTCAGCGACGCGCAAAATGCCGGCAATCCGGCGTTGACCGGAACCGCGGCGCTCACCAGCTTCACCAGCTTCAACGGTACCGGGATGCTGTCGATTGACGGCTCGTCGATGAGCGACGGTAGTACCAACACGCAGGACGTAAGAGCGGTCGTCAGTGGCGGCGCCAACGGCGGTACGATTACCAACTGCGCCGGTATCACCGGCCCCGACACCACCATCACGCTCGCGGTGGGCAACATCAGCAAGGTGTTCAGTGTATGCACGGGTGTCGACGATACCGCCTGCGATCAAGAAGACGTACCCGCCAATGCGGGCCCGGCGACGCCCACTCCGTCTCCGACTCCGATCGTGACGCCCACACCGGTGGTCACGCCGACTCCGGTCGTGACCCCTACGCCGGTTGTAACTCCAACGCCGGTCGTCACACCGACGCCGGGCGTCACTCCGACTCCGGTGGTCACGCCCACACCGGTCGTGACACCTACGCCGGTGCCGGTTGTTACGCCCACTCCGGTAGTGACACCTACGCCGATCCCCACACCGACACCGACCGCGACTCCAACCCCGGTCGTACCGCCTTTCGACAAGGGTGAATTCTGCACTTACAGCGAAGCGCACTGGTCGCATACCTGCGGCGAAAGCAGCGAAGACCATAGCTCCGCGAACAGCCTCAAGCAGGTACCCGATGACACGTGCAGTGGCGAGGGCAATCAGGCCCATAACGTCCTGACCGAGAACTTCGACACCATATACGGCACCAATGGAGTCCACGTCGGCCTCACCTGCGCCAGCAATCAGTTCGGAATGACCTTCACCTCGCCGGCCGCGATCCAGAACTACTTGCCCGCGGGCGGCAAGGCCGGAGTGCTTGATGCGTGTCTCCTGAACCCGTCAAGCTCGCACTCGGGTAACCTCGGCGGCGAAGTCCTGGCGCTGGAACTCAACGTCGACTTCAGCGCGGCCGGTTTCACTCAGGGTCCGGGTGGTCCGTTCGGCAGCCTGAATCTGTGCGGCAGCGGCACCTCACTCGACGGCATGTCGATCTCCCAGATTCTCGCGGCCGCCAACAAGGCGCTGGGTAAGGGCGGGATGCCGGCGGGGTTCAATCCGAACTCGCTGCGCAACCTGCTCCATCAGCTCAACCTCTCGTTTGACGACTGCCATCCGCATGGTTTCGCCCAGCAGCACTTGACCGGCGGAGCCTGTCCGTAAAGCGGTTATGCGCGACGAACGAAAGGGCCGGTCCCTGCGGACCGGCCCTTTTTCATTTTTTCATTTTTTTTCGTTCCTCTCGCTCGATCGATCAGCCGTCAGCGATCGGGGCTCACGCTGCCCACTAACCAGACCTGACTACGGCGTGCAGAGCAAAGTCCGCGCACAGTACGCGGCGCTGATCTTCCACACGGTCAACGAGAATGCCTTGCGCACCCGATTTCCCGAAGCATCGATCGCTCGCAGCGTTGGATACCAGGTGCCCTGCGTGGTCGCGATTCCCGTAATGGCGCCGGCGGCGTGATCGATCGAGAGACCAGGGGGCAGATGACCCAGGACCACCGCTATCGTGTAGGGAGCGCGGCCGCCGCTGATGTCAAGCGAGACGTCATAGAGCACCGTGGTGTGAGCGTTGGGCAAAATCCTGAACGCGCCAATCCTGAGCGGCGATGGAGTCGGCGTCGGAGTGGGAATCGGTGTGGGAGCCGGAGTGGGTGTCGCGGTCGGCTTGGGTGTCGGCGTCGCCACAGCAGTGGGCGTCGCGGTCGCGGCCGGAGTCGGCGTCGCGGCCGGCGCGCCAGGAGTTATCGAGCCCCACCACGTACCCCACATATTGCTTTGACCGGCGTACTCCTGGATCGTCCACATCGAGGTGTCGTCGACCGGATCGACCACTGTAGCGGTGAAATCGCCCCATCGATTCTCGCCGGTGCCGAAGTCCTTGAAGTAGGACGCCTCACCCGCCTTCAGCATCACCTCGCTTTCCATCGTATTCGGAGGATCGCTCGCCAGGTGCATCGAGTAGGCCCCGCTCGCATATATCCCGGTCCCGAAGTGGGTATAGCCGAGCATCACGTCGCTGTACTTATTAACGGCCAGCGTCGGGAAGGCGTAAAAGTTGGCGGCCGTGGGATCGTCGATACGTCCGAACTGCTGCACCTGGCCAAGCGCCGAAGCGCTCATGTTTATCTGCCACCACTGCGCGGCTGTGCGAGTCGGAGTTCCAGTGGCAGGAAGGTAGACGGTATGCGAGGCCCACAACGAACCGTTGCGGTACACGCAGCTCTGGATGCGCCCGTCCTCGGTGTCGATGTTCTCGCTGGAGCCGAGTTGAGGAGCGAAATTAATGACCGGTGAGAAGTCTTGCCAGGCCGACGGCCCGGTCGGATAGGCGACGCCGCTCGTCAACACTTCGGACCCGACCGGGCCCGTTATGGTGTCGATCCGCAGCTTGCCGGAACCCGAACTGCTCTGTTCCAGCAGGTACATGGTCGAAAGATTGGGGTCCATCGTGGTGGCTGGAACCTGGGTAAAGCCATTGGTCGGTGTGAGCATCGTATATTTGCCCGTGCCGCCCGCGTAAAGGTCCGCCTTGTCGAAAGCCCAGATCATCGAATTGACGAAGTTGTTGCCCGCGATGGTGAAGATGTTGGCCTGCACGACGATCCAGTTCTTGTTGAATCCGAGAGTCGGATAGTCGACCCAGTTGACTGACGAGCCGAGGTTTACCTTGTAGATGTTCCAGCCGGCGGTTGGATCGCTGGTTTGCGAGACAGCGATCAGAATGGACGAGGTTGAAGACTTTTCGCCCGCGGCGGATGAAAAGATCCACCTTTCAGCATAGGGATCGTAAAGCACATGCGCGTCGAATGACTCGGTCACACTCAGAGCCGACCAGAAGGTCCAGTTGGTGATCGCGCTCAGAATGTTGCCCGACCTGTCCTGGATCACGACCTGGCTGTTAAGCGCTTCCATCAAATGATGGGGTCCGATCGCTCCCTCGGCATCGGGCGGAATCACGGTGCCGTTGTCGGCCACCGCCGCGAAGCTATTGACGGGCGGGAGCGATTGGACGGTCGAAACCGCAGGCGCCTGTGCCTCGCTCTCGGGTGCCGCAACCGTTGCCTCATTCTTGGTGGTGCTTTCGATTCGCGGGGCGACCGGGCGAAGAATTGTACGATGCTCATTGAGCGGCATCGGGCCAAGCGCCTCTTCACGGGCGCCCGCTTTGAAGTTAAACGAAGCGTGCTGCGCCGCCTCGCCTGCCGTTCCGGCTACCTGGACGGAAGCGGCTGCGGCGAGGGTCTGAACGCCGGCGACGCTCACCAGCACGATCGCCGCCGACAGTATGAGTTGCCGAATTCGCTGCGTGGTCGATGTCACTTTCGCTAGCCTCTAAAGCCCGCCTTGATTGGATCGGGCTTTCTCGTTTCGAGGCTATAAGGAGCAATGACAAGACCACGCAGGCGATTTTTATCTCTGACACACCATCATTGTTGGAATTCGAGGCAGACCGACGCACACGACGAGACATCGAAGCGCATAAAAGCGCGCATGCTTCGATTTGAATCGGAATGTGTGAGCGAGTACGGGTTATCGCGCGGGAGCCCTCGCCTCAGGGTGTCTCAGACGAGAACACCCATCGCTGGCGCCGCGATCCTTCCCGGCTGTATCTAATCCGAGACAGAACTGGTGGGCGCGGCAGTCAAAGCCGTCGAACCCGAAGTGGCGATGTGGATCAGATAGCGCTGCGCGGATTTGAGACTACGGCGGATTTGAAACTACGGAAGGATGGCGATTTGAAAGGCCCGGCTTATCGATTCGTGGCTCCGATCAGTGACGCGGATCGTGAACCTTGAGGTACCCGCGACGCCCGGCGTCCCGCTAATCTCGCCGCTGAAGGTATTGAGCGCGAGTCCGCGTGGCGGTGCGCCCGCGTTGACGTAGACGAGATAGGGTGGCGTCCCACCGCTCAGCCCCAGCGAGGCGTGATAGAAGATGCCGACTCTGCCAGCCGGAAGCGTAGTAGCGGCGATCGTCAGCGTCGGCGAAGGTGTCGGAGTCGACGTAGGCGTCGGCAAAGGTGAGGATGTCGAAGTCGGCGATGGTGTCGGAGTAGGCGTCGCAGTTGGCGTTGGGGTAGGTGTCGCCGTCAGAGTGGGTGATGGCGTCGGAGTTGGCGTCGGAGTCGGGCTTGGCGTGGGCTTGGGAGTCGGAGTCGGCGTGGGCGAAGGCGTGGGCGTCGGAGTCGGAGTCCGAGTCGGAGTTGGCGACGGTGATGGCGTGGGGCTCGATGTGGGCGTGGGGGTTGCTGTGGGGGTGGGCGTCGCCGTCGGCGTGGGAGACGGTGTCGGTGTCGGGCCTCGTATGGAAACCTCGCCCCACCAGGTGCCCCAATTGTTGTTGGTCGCCGCGTATTCCTGGAGCGTCCATAGGCTTAGATCGTCGAGCGGATCGACGACCGTGCTGCTGAAATCACCCCATCGATTATCTCCTGTGCCCAGGTCCTTGAAGTAAGGGGCCTCGCCCGCCTTGAGTACAGTACCGGCGCGCAATGTGCCGGGCGCGTCAGCGGCCATCCGCATCGAGAAGCCCGCGCCCGCGTACTGCGCCGCCGAAAACTGCGAGTACCCGACCAGCGCGTCATTGTCCCGATTGACGCCGATCGACGGATAGGCGAAGAACTGCGTCGCGGTCGGGTCGTCGATTCGCCCGCGCTGTTGAATTCCGCCCAGGTCGCCCGCAGCGGTGTCGACTTGCCACCACTGCACCGAGCATCGATTGGGCGTGCCGGTCGCGGGCAGGAAAATGGTCTGCGCCGTCCACAGAGAGCCGTTGCGATAGACCGTCCAATCCAGCCGGTCATCGTCGGTGTCGATGTCTTCGGTCGATCCGAGTTGCGGCGCGAAGTTGAGCGTCGGCTCGACCGCCTGCCATGGCTGAGATGCGGCCGGCAGCGCGACGGCGGTGGTGAGCACTTCGGAACCGACCGCGCCCGTGATCGTGCTCACCCGGAGCAACCCGTTGGCCGAGCTCCACGACTCCAGAAGATAAAGTGTCGCCAGGTTGGGATCGTAAGTCAGCGCCGGATTCATCGCGAAGCCGCCGGTGTCGTCCTGGAGCAGAGTGAAGAGCCCCGAGCCGCTCGCATACAGGTCCGCCTTGTCGAAGACATAGAGGTTCGCGAATTCATAAAAGGTGCCCTGGATAGTGAACATGTTGATCCCGACCACGATCCAGTTCCTGTTGAACCCGACGGTGGGAAAGTCGCCCCATCGCAGGCCCATCGGATCGACCGGCACCCGGTAGAGGTCCCAGCCCGCGGTCGGGTCGCTGTTGTGCGAAACGCCAATCAGCAGCGCCGAAGCCGTGGTCTCCGGGTCGGCCGCGGTGACGATGACCCATCGCTGACCGTACGGGTCATAGGTCACTCGCGGATCGGTCACGGTGCCGACGCTCAGGCTGGACCAGAAATTGAGCAGGCTGACCGAGCTTATGAGCATTCCCGCGCGGGTCTGAATTTCGATCTGGCTATTGAGCGCGACCACCAGATTGGCCGGCCCCACGGCGCCGTCGGTGTCGGGCGGAATCACGGTGTTATCGTCGCCGAGTCCGGGAAACCCGATGAACGCGGCGCGTTTGCCGGCCGGGGATTTGTTATGGCGCGCATGATGCAGATCGGCGGAGGCGGGCGCTTGAACGAAGGGGCTACGCTGCGGGCGTAGCGCATGATGGCGGCGGGCCGGCGCAAAGACGCCGCGCGCTTCGTCACGGGAGAGCGCGCTGAAGTCTATCGTCGCGTGTGCGACGGCGTGGTCGGCGCTTCCGGCGATTCGTCGGGAAGACGTCTCGCGCGGAAACGCGGTGTCGCGTGAAAACGTGGATTGAAGGCGTGCCGGAAGCGCCGTCGAGGCGGCGGATCCAAGATGCTCGTGATCGATCTGCTGCGTTCCCGGCTGCTGTGTGCCCGACTGCTGTGGGTCCGGCGCATCGGCCACCGGACTCGCCGCGGCCCATGGCCGGGCGACAACGAGAGCCGTCCATCCCGCAATCAGCACCACCGTCAGCCGCGCAGCGGTCGCCAACCGCTTGCGGATGAGGTTTGACAAACGCCCCCGTCCCCTTTTGGCTCTCGTTGCCGCCTTGGCTCAACAGGGTCGGAGTTCTTCGACCGCCCGTATCCCCCTTGCGGTCCATGCGGCCCCCGGCCAAGCGAAACCAAAGCGGTTCCGCCTGCCCCCCCATACCTCACTGCGAGGTCGCACGCGGCCTCGGGCGCGTATCGAAGAATCCTTCCGCAGGATCTACCGAGCAAAAGGCGAGCCGCTGAAACGCTCAACAAAAACAACGGTTTTCGCACCTCAACCGCCAAAAAAATGGCGGTCGCGCGACATGCGGCGTTGCGTTCGGCATCGCTTCGCCGCGTCGCTTCCAAGCCTGTCTTCAACGCGCGAGCGCCGGACTTTCACATCGACACTGACGCTCGTAAATACCCGGCCGCAGGCGTAAATTTTCATGAGACGGAGGCAACGAGCGTCGATGTTCGTCCGGAGCTACGTAGGCGTCCTCGCTTTTCTTGTGCTGTTCATTTTTTTGCATGGATCGGCACGCGCAGGGATGCGCGCGCGTTCGAGCCCTGGATCAATGGAATCGGCTTCGTAGTCTTGCTGGTGATGACCTTGAAGCTGGTTCTCGACGGCTGAGCCTTCAGATGCGATTGCGATTGAGCAGGCCGCGCGCGATCACCAGCGCCTGAATTTCGCTGGTACCCTCTCCGATGATCATCAGCGGCGCGTCGCGATAGAAACGCTCGACCGGAAACTCGGCCGTGTATCCGTAGCCTCCCAGCACGCGCATCGCGTCCAGCGTCACCTTCACGCACGCCTCCGAGGCGAACAGCTTGGCCATCCCTGCCTCGACGTCGCAGCGCTCGCCGGCGTCTTTCTTCTCCGCCGCGCTCTGCACCATCAGGCGCGCCGCCTCGACTCGCGTTCCCATGTCGGCCAGCAGCAACTGCACCGCCTGATGCTCGCAGATCGGTTTGCCGAAGGTGGTGCGCTGCTGTGAGTAGCGGAGCGCGTTCTCGAACGCCGCCTGCCCGACTCCGACCGCGCGCGCCGCGACGTTGATCCGGCCGACTTCGAGCGCGCTCATCACCTGCTTGAAGCCCTGCCCCTCCTGGCCGCCGATAAGATTGCCGGCTGGAACCTCGAGATCCTCGAACAACACCTCGCAGGTGTCGACTCCCTTGTAGCCGAGCTTTTTGATGTTACGGCTGACGGTCGGCCCACGCTCGTTCTTTTCGACCGCGAACATGCTGATTCCGGCGTAGGCCGGCTTGGCCTTGGGATCGGTCTTGGCCGCGACGGCCAGCATCGTGCCGTGGCGGGCGTTGGTGATGAACATCTTGCTGCCCTTGAGCACGTAGTTGTCGCCGTGGCGGACCGCGCTGGTGCGGATCGATTGTACGTCGCTGCCGGCGTGCGGCTCAGTCAGCGCCAGGCCGCCGCGTTTCTCGCCGGCCGCCATCGCGGGCAAAAAGCGCTTGCGCTGCTCGTCGGTGCCGTGATGCGTGATGATGTAGGCCATGATGAGATGGCTGTTGATTACGCCCGCCAGGCTCATCCAGCCGCGCGACAGCTCCGCCATCAGACGCGCGTAGCTGACGAAGCTCAATCCCAGGCCGCCATGCTCGACCGAGATGGTTGCGCCGAAAAGCCCGAGCTCGCGCATCGTGGCAACCAGCGCGTGCGGGTATTCGTCGGCATGCTCCAGCTCGGAAGCGACGGGAATAACGTCGCGGTCGACGAAGCGGCGCACCGCGTCGATTACATCGTGGTCAAGCATCTCTGCCATCTCGCAGTTCCTTTAGCCAGTCAGAGAAATGGGAATCCGGGGGCGCCGGGCGCCCATGCGGCGAGATTAACAGAACGAATCGGCGGGCCGCCAACGCGCTGGACGTAGTACCGCAAGCCGGTGGACTGATTAGCGTGAAGTTCGCGAGCTGATTACGGGACTTCAATGACATCAGACGCGCTCGTGAGAGCGAAACGTCAGAAATGCGAGGGAGCAGATTCGTGAGGTGTCAGAAACCCGGCCGGAGCGGCAAAGATTTGGCGGCGAGCGCGGAAGGAAGCGTCGCCGCAGCGCCGACAGCGGGACTCGAATCGACCGGGGCAAGCAGATGCGCGCGCAGGGTCAGGATCGCGAGAAACGCCGACAAGAGCAGGAGGAAAAGCACGATCGAACAGGTTTCGAGTTCGCGCTCGCGCATCTGTCGCGCGACGGCGGCTATCGGCGATTGATCCTTTGGCGGTCTCATGAGGGATCGTATGAGCAAATCGCATACCGTCCGGTGGAGCATGGACGGGTGAGGGCGGCGACAATTGCGACTGAACGTTTCTGGCAGGCGGGTGCGTATACGTGTACTATACGTATATGGGTGCAAAGGCTCGAAGAAAGCTGACCATAACCGTCGAAGACGCCGTCTACCGGGGACTGCGCAAGATCGTCGGCCCACGCAACATCAGCCGCTTCCTGAACGACCTGGCGCGGCCGCATGTCGTGCGCGAGCGGCTCGATGAGGGCTATCGCGCGATGGCCGAGGACGAAAATCGCGAGGCCGAGGCCGCCCAGTGGAGCGAAGGGTTGGTGGGAGACGTCGCGGATGAGCCGCGATGAGCACACTGCCCCGCGGCGCGGCGAAGTATGGTGGATAGCCTTCGATCGCACAACGGGCGGCGAAATCAGGAAGACGCGGCCGGCGGTCGTCGTCAGCAATGACAGCGCCAACCGCTATCTCAACCGCGTCCAGGTCGTTCCACTCAGCAGCAACGTGAAACGTCTCTATCCGGCTGAGGCGTACGTAAGAGTCAATGGCGTGCGCAACAAGGCGATGGCCGATCAGATAACTACCGCCAGCAAGCAGCGCCTGCTCGAAAAGGCCGGCACGATCGATCCCGCCGATCTGGCGGGCGTCGAACGCGCGATCAAGACCCAACTCGGCCTGAACTGAATCTCCCCGGCCTTCAAAACCGGGCTCGGTGTGCGCGGGCGCCCGGGCGTTCACTGCCCTTGCAAGCGCGGTCGGCCTGTTGATAGACTAAGTGTCATATTGACGCAAACTACGGGAATTCAGACAATCTTCATACGGCCGTAAAGCGGCCGTATTCGAAACCACCCGCATCGCGCGTCCACATGAGGTCCTAACCGATGATGCTTGAAATGCAATCCTCGACCATCACTAATACCGCCGGCGCGCGGCTCTATCGCAAGCTCGCCGCCCTTGGGCAGGACGCCTACGATCTGGCGGCCTGTGAGCGCTACGCTGCCCAAATCGACGAAATCAACCGGCTTAAGGCCGAGCGCGGCGCGGTGGTGCTCGCGCACAACTACCAGCGTCCCGAAATATTCGAGGTCGCCGATTTCATCGGCGACTCGCTGGAACTCGCGTACAAGGCGCGCGAGGTCCGCGACGCCGGAATCATCGTGTTCTGCGGCGTCCACTTCATGGCCGAAACCGCCAAGGTCTTCAACCCCGAGCGGATGGTGCTGCTGCCGGACCTGCGGGCCGGATGCTCGCTGGCGGAGAGCGTCACTGCCGAGGCGCTGGCCGAGCGCAAAGCCGAGTTGCGCGAGATTTATCCCGACCTCAAAGTGGTCTCCTACGTCAACTGCACGGCCGACGTTAAGGCCGAGTCGGACGCCTGCTGCACGTCGGCCAACGCGCTCAAGGTGGTCGAGGCAATCGACTCCCGCCACGTGCTGTTCGTTCCCGATCAGAATCTCGCCAACTACGTGCAGAGCCAGACCAGCAAGAAGATCATCTCGTGGGACGGCAACTGCTACGTGCATCACCAGATAACCGCCGAGGAGGTCGACCGGGTCAAGCGCGCGATTCCCGGAATCAAGGTGCTGGCCCATCCCGAGTGCCGCACCGACGTGCTGCGCCTGGCCGACGCGGTGCTCTCGACCAGCGCGATGGTGCGTTATGCGGAGAGCAGCGACGCCGACAAGTTCCTGATCGTGACCGAGTGCGGGCTTTCGGACCGGTTGCTGATGGAAATTCCGAACAAGCACTTCTACAAGGCGTGCAAGCTCTGCCGTTACATGAAGATGATCACGCTGGGCGGCACGCTCGATTCGCTGCGCAACCTGCGCTTCGAGATTGAACTGCCCGAAGAGGTGCGCGAAGGGGCGCGGCGCGCGCTGGAGCGGATGCTCGAGCTGGGCGCCTAGGACAGACGCGGCTAATCGTTTAACTCCTCGAGCAACGCTTTGGTGTCTTTGAGGTCGGGGGTGTCGAAGCCCTCGGTAAACCAGCCGTAGATTTCCGCGAGCATCGCGCGCGCGTCGTCGCGACGGCCCCGTTGCGCGAGCAACCGCGCGAGACTTGTCACGGCGCGGAGTTCCCACGATTTGGCTTCCTGTTGGCGAGCTATCGCGATCGCCTGTTCGAAGGAGGCTTGTGCCTGCGCCTCGAATGGCGCTCCGCGGCTCAGCAACGCCTCGCCCTTCAGGCGGTACAACTCGGCCGCGCTCATGCGCGCTCCGGTTTGCTCGATGACGCTGAGCCCCCGTTCCGCCGCGCTCAGCGCCTCATCCGCAAGGCCCGCTTTGAGATAAGACGAAACCAGGCCCACGACGACGGCGGCGGCGCCCAGTGCGGACCCCGTCGCGCGGTACGATTCGATGCCGGCCAGAGTTTCCGCGATACCCTCGGCGGTGCGTCCGAGCACGGCCTGAGCGATACCGCGGTAGGTCGATCCGAGCGCGCTCCAATAACGAAATCCGTGCTCCATCCCCACCCTGCGGGCCTCGTCCGCCAGTTCGTGCGCGGCTTCGGGATCGCGGCGGCAGAGTTTAAGCATCGCTCCGTAGCTGAGCGCAAAAGCCACGCTCATCGGATGGCCGAGGCCTCGCGCCCGCCCGAGCGCTTCGCCGCTCATCTCGAGCGCGGCGTCCGGATAGCCAAGCAGCCACAACGCCACCGACAAAAGGGACAGCGAGGCGACCCGCGGGTCCTGTGGCATCCCATTCAACGGCGCAGGATCGTCTATGGCCGCCGCCTGTTCCAGTCTTGCACGAGCGGCGCGGAATTTTCCGCTAAAGAGCGACACGGCGCCGCTCGCGAAAAATGCGTTCGCTAGCATGCCCGGCTCACGCGCACGCTCGGCAAGTTCGATCAGCTCCATGCTGGTCTGGTCCGCGCGCCCGAGATCGCGCCGTACCTGATGGAACGCCCAGGCGAACATCAATGCCGGAAAGTGGAGCCCGGGGTCGCCGAGCGCGCCGCTCAGTTCGAGCGCGCGCCGCGCGGACTCCTCGACTTCGGCCGCTGCATAGCCCTTGTTCGCAACCAGCGATCCGATGAGAGCAAGACGCAGCTCGACTTCCCGCCGCATCCGCTCCTGACTTTCGGGCTCGTGCGCGAGCATTTCGAGCGCGGAGTTAAACAGGCTTGCTGCCTCTTCATGAGCGCTGCGCCGTTCCGCCTGCTCGCCGGCGATCCGCAGATAATGGATCGCCTTGCCGGCATTTCCACTGCGGCTGTAATGGCGCGCGAGCTCCTGCAAATGATCGTCGAGCTGATCGGCAAACAGCGCCTCGATCGCCTGTGCCGTGCGCTCGTGGAGCGGCTTGCGGCGCTCGTTCAGCACCGAGCCATACGCCACCTCATGCGTGAGCGCGTGCTTGAAGCTGTATTCCACGTCAGGCAGTGCCGGCTGCTCGTAGATGAATTCGCCGAGCTGCAAATCGCCGAGCATCCGCTCCAGTTCGTCATCCGGCTTGCCTGTGACCCGTCTGACCAAGCCCAGCGGAAACTCCTTGCCCATTACCGCCAGCGTCTGCAGCAGGTCCTTCTCGCCGGCGGGCAGACGGTCGATACGCGAGGCCAGAATTGCCTGCACCGTCGGAGGGATCTTCAGCTCGTCGAGCGGCCTGGTCAGCTTGAGCGTCCCATTGCGCACCAGCGCCCCCTCGTCGAGCAGCACCTGCACGGTCTCTTCCATGTAGAACGGGTTGCCCTCGGTCTTGTCGATAATCACTCGGCAAAGGGGTTGCAGCGCGGTGTCGCCGCCCAGCAACGCCGTCAGCATTTCCCCGGCGCTCTCACGCCCCAGCGGATCCAACCGAAGCTCCGCGTAGTGGCTTTTGTTGCTCCAGTCGTGCCGGTACTGGGGCCGATAATTCACCAGCAACAGCACGCGCGTATTGGCAATCGCGTCGACCAACAGGTCGAGCAGCGCCTGAGTCTCGTTGTCGACCCAGTGCAAGTCCTCGAACACGACGATCAGCGGCCCATTGAGGCTCTCGCGCAGCAAAATCCGCTTGATCGCCTCCAGCGTCCGCCGCTGGCGTACTTGTCCATCCATCTGCGCCAGCGCGCCGGCCGTTTCTTCCACGCCCAGCAGCGCAAACAGGTACGGCAGGGAGTCTTCCAGCGCGCGGTCGAGCATCACCACCTTGCCGGCCATCTTCTCGCGCCGTTTGCGCGCATCGTCGTCGGTCTCGATCTCGAAGTAGTTGTTCAGCAATTCGATCACCGGAAGGTAGGCGGAGGCTTTGCCGTGCGAGACCGAGAACGTTTCCAAAGTCAGGCATCCGCTCTGCGAGGTCATCTTGAATTCGTAGAGCAGCCGCGACTTGCCCAGCCCGGCCTCGCCCATCGCGGCGACGACCTGTCCGTGACCCTTCTTCACCAGTTCCAGCGCGTGGCGCATCGCGGCCATCTCGCGTTCGCGGCCGACGAATTTCGAAAGCCCCCGGCCGGCCGAGCGCTGCAGCCGTGTGCGCAGCGATCCAAGCCCGGTCACTTCGTAGACGTTGACCGGCTCGTTGACGCCCTTGATGCGTGACGGCCCCAGGGCGCGGAAGAGAAAGTAGCCGTCGCATAGCCGAAACGTCGCCTCACTCGCCACCACAGAGCCGGGCTCGGCCAGCGTTTGCATCCGCGAGGCCAGGTTCGCCGTATGGCCGATAGGCGTGTACTCGACGTGCTGCTCGCCGGTCTGAATCGGGCGCACCACCACTTCGCCGGTGTTGAGTCCGATGCGAATCTGGATCGGCGCTCGGCCCTCGGCGCGCAAATACCCGGCGAGCTTTTTGATCTCCTGCTGCATCCGGAGCGCCGCCAGCAGTGCGCGCTGCGGATGGTCTTCGTGGGCAACGGGAGCACCGAACAACGCGAAGATGCCGTCGCCGGTGGATTGCACGACGTAGCCGTCGTAGCGATGCGCGGCGTCGATCATCAGCTTCAACGCCGGATCGATCACGCGGCGAGCGTCTTCGGGATCAAGGTCCTCCATAAGCTCGGTCGAGCCCTTGATATCGGCGAACAGCGCGGTGACGGTCTTGCGTTCGCCTTCCAACTCCGAAGCCGGTAAGTCCGCCGCGCCTACGCTAGTCGACGCCGTGGCCTTGACTGGGGCGGACTGAGCGGCCGGTGCAGCGCCCGCGGCTCCCGGCAGGGGTGCAGCGCACTCCCCGCAAAATCGCGCTTTAGGCGAGTTCTCAAATCCGCACTGCGAGCAGCGCCGCTTGAACGGAGCGGCGCACTGCTCGCAGAACTTGAGCCCTTCCGGATTTTCCGCCCCGCAAGCTGAACAGTGCAGGTCCTACTGACCCGGCTGACTAATCCCTATCTCATCCCTGTGTCGCCCCTATATTGCCGCATGCTGCCAAGCGTTCAGCAATATCTTGGCGTCTTACGGCTTCACTGTCTCGCCCCGGTGCTTTTGATACATCTTGTCTCTCCACGCGAATATCGGAGCAAACGCTGATTTCGAGGTCAGCGACGCGGTATACATCGGGCGCATCGACGCGGGAAAGACGAAGAGATCATCAGGAGGAGGGTTCACGAGCAGAAACATGCTCGCCGTGGTGAGATCAGCCCGGGTGAAAGCGTCGCCGACTAAATACTCATGTCCATCGAGAGCATGTTTGAGTACCGTCAAAATCCGCTCGACCGTGGCCTTGGCATGCTCCTCCGCATACTGCGTGTGTTGGTACTTCTGCGCAAAGTATTGTCCGCCTTGCTGCAATTCCGGCGCGCTCGACCGCAGAAAATGCCCAATGATGAGCATCCGCGCCTGAGGGCCCAGGACCCCGTCCATCAGCTCCTCCCACATCATCACTTGCGCCCGATCTTTCTCGGACGCTGGCATGAGCGCCGGTTGCGGATGGTGCTGCTCAAGCCAATTCAGGATCGCGGTCGAGTCGGGAATCACCGAGCCGTTAACCAGCAACACTGGAACCTGTGCCTGCCCGGTCAGTTTTTTTACTGCTTCTTCGTCCACCCCGGGCTGGTAGTCCTGTTTTTCATATGGCACGCCTTTGAAGTTGAGCGCCCATCGAACGCGTTCCGCCCAGGGCGACGCATACATCTGAATCAGCTTTGTAGCACTCATTTTGAATACCCCTCCTGAATATTTAGGACAGTTGTTCGATAAGTTCTTTAGCGTCTATTAAATCTTGCGTCTCAAAGCCTTCGCTGAACCATCCGTAGATCTCCACGAGCATCTGCCGAGCTTCAGCAGTCTTGCCCTGTTGTTTCCACAGCCGGCTCAAACTTGTCACCGCCTTTAACTCGAACGACCTGGCTTCTTGCTGACGCGCAATCTCGATAGATCTCCGGACGCACTCTTCCGCTTGCGCCTGAACGGCAGGCGACACTTCGCCGGAACCCCGGAGGATCAACTCTCCCTTCAATCGATGCAGTTCCGCCTCGTTGTGGCGCTCACCCGTTCTTTCCGCTATTGCGATCGCTTCTGCCACAGCAGCCGATGCTTCCTCGAAGCGTCCTGCTGTCGCGCAGGCCTCCGCCAGATAACAAAAGTACCAAGGCCGGAACAGACCAGCCCCGGTGGCCAATTGGGCGTCCAAACCTGCACGCATCACCGCAATTCCTTCGTCCGTTTGTCCCTGCTGAGCAAGTGCGTACCCTCGATATGTAGTCGCCTGGGCCAGAATGCTTCCGAATCCTTGCTCCGTGCAGACCGCGATCGCCGTCTCCGCTTGTTGCTGGAGCGTTAGCCATTCCCTTCGAAGGTAAGAGATTACAATCGCGTGTACCAGGGCAACTGCCAAGCTAAACGCATGAGACTGCCTGTGGGCCAGGGCCAGAGCGTCTTCTATCTTCTTCGAAGCCTGATCCGAATGGCCGAGAAGCTCCAGGAGCCACGCTGACCTGGCGAGACAAAAGACTCCTGGATCTAGCCCATAGATCAATGCATGAGCGTGGTGTGTCTGAGGGTCGTAAAGGTTGATGGCCCGCTCGAAGTGCTCCAAGGCAGGCCTCAACTTCCCGAAAAGGAACAGCGAATTTCCTTGCGCCAGATGAGCTTCCACCAGAAGAGCCGAGTCTTGCATGTTCTCGGCCAAGCTCACGAGTTGCTGTGCCAGCTCAAATGCCGGTTGCAACTCCGCTCGTATGAGATGAAAGGATCGCAGTCCAAACAACACCGGAAAGAGCCGAGCGTCCTCACCTGATTGTCGGCCCAATTCCAGCGCTCGCTGGTATGCGGCTCCGACTTCGGGAGCTCCGTTGCCCTTCTTCGCGATCAGCACCGGGCCTAGCATCGTCTGTAGGTCCAATTCCTGCCGATCCCGCTGCGGACTGCCCGGCAACGTATTCAACAAGCGCACAGCGGCAGTGAGGTGATTTATCGCTTCTGTGTTTGCGGATCGTTCGATAGCTTGTTGCGCGGCAAGTTGCAGGTATTCCAGGGTCTTCAGTCTGTTTCCGCTGCAACTGTAGTGATGAGCCAGATCTCCGTAGTGGTCTTCCAGTCGCGAATTGAACAGAACTTCGATCTGTCGTGCCGTGCTCTCATGCAGGTTCTTGCGTCGTTCTATCAGTAGCGAACCGTATGCTACCTCCTGGGTGAGCGCATGTTTGAAGGTGTACGCAGATTCAGGAAAGGCAGGCTGCTCATAGATGAATTCGCTGAGTTGAAGGGCCGCCAGCATGCGTTCCAGTTCATCCTCCGGCTTTTGCATCACTCGCTTGACGAGCCCCAGTGGGAACTCCTTGCCCATCACCGCAAGCGTTTGTAAAAGCCCTTTCTCGTCTGCTGGCAACCGGTCGATTCGCGAGGCAAGGATTCCCTGAACTGTAGGCGGGATGTGAATCTCGGACATCGAACGCGTGATCTTGACCGCACCATTGCGGACCAGAGTTCCCTGATCGAACAGCGCCTGGACGATCTCCTCGATGAAAAACGGATTGCCCTCCGTTTTCTGCATGATCAGCCGCTTTATTGGCTTCAGCTCGACCGCCTCGCTCATCAATGCGTCTAGCAACTCCTCGGCGCTCTCGCGCCCCAACGGATCGAGGCGCAACTGGGTATAGTAGGTTTTGCTGCCCCAGTCGTGATGATACTCAGGCCGATAATTGATCAGCAGGAGTATCCGCGCGTTGGCGACGCTTTCGGCGAATAGTTTCAAGAGCGCCTGGGTTTCGTCGTCGACCCAATGTAGGTCCTCGAACACCACTATCAACGGTTGTTTCAGGCTTTCGCGCAGCAGAATCCGCTTAATAGCATCCAGCGTACCCCGTCGCCGCGACTGTGGGTCCATCTGCCGGATCGCCTCGGTTGGTTCCTCCGCCCCGAGCAGCACGAATATGTAGGGCAGCGTGTCCTCCAGCGCCCGATCCAGAGTCAGGATTTTGCCGGTAATCTTCTCCTGCCGGCGGCGCTCGTCGTCTTCTGCTGTGACCTCGAAATAGTCTTTCAAAAGCTCGATCACCGGCAGATAGGCCGACGCCTTGCCGTGCGAAACCGAGAACGCTTCGAGCACCAGACATCCATCCCCATCAACCGCCTTGAATTCGTAGAACAGGCGCGACTTCCCGACTCCTGCCTCGCCCATCGCGGCGACAATCTGTCCATGCCCCGCCCTGGATTGTTCCAACGCTTGTCCCAGTTGCGCCAGTTCACGCACGCGGCCGACGAACTTCGTAAACCCGCGTCCCGCCGCACGCTGAAGCCTGGTTCGCAGCGGTCCCAGCCCGGTCACCTCATATACATTGACCGGCTCGCTGACCCCCTTGACCCTGGTCGGACCGAGCGGCTCAAAAGTGAAGTATCCTTCGCAAAGTTTGCGCGTAGCGTCGGTTACCGCAATCGAACCGGTTGGTGCGAGCGCCTGCATCCGTGCCGCGAGGCTGGTCGAATGCCCGATCGGTGTATATTCGGCATGGCCCTCGCCGGTCGCGATCGAACGAACCACTACCTCGCCGGTGTTAGCCCCCACGCGGGCTTCGATTGGCAGATTGCCGGCCTCGCGCAGTTTCGTCGAATATCGGCGCATCGCTTCTTGCATTTTCAGCGCCGCGAACAGCGCGCGTTGCGGATGGTCTTCGTGCGCGACCGGCGCTCCGAACAGCGCGAAGATGCCGTCGCCGGTGGATTGCGCTACATAGCCGCCGTACCGATGGACTGCATCCATCATCAGCTTCAGCGCCGGATCGACGAGCGTGCGCGCCTGCTCGGGGTCGAGGTCCTCGATCAACTCCATCGAGCCCTTGATATCCGCGAACAACGCGGTCACAGTCTTGCGCTCGCCGTCGGCGGCCGCAGAAGCATCCCTCCCCCCGGCTGAGATCCGGATCGCGAGTGCACTGCGGACGGGCGCCGGTGGCTCTGTGGCGGTGTTGGTCGGCGCGAGCGCGGCTCCACAATCTCCACAGAAGCTTTTGCCGGAAGGATTGACGACACCGCACTTCGCGCAACGGTTCGCGAGCGGCGTACCGCAATCACCGCAGAACTTCTTTCCGTCCGCGTTCTCACTCCCGCAGTTCGAGCAGCGCACTTCCGCCCTCCGTCGCCGTCTATCCCGCCAACTCTTCGAGTGGCGCCTTGGCGTCCTTCAGGTCCGGGATGTCGAAGCCCTCGGTGAACCAGCCGTACTGGAAAGCTTGTCGAGCAGCGATTTGGCAGCTTTCAGGTCTTCCGTCACAAAGCCTTCGCTGAACCATCCGTAGATCTCCGCGAGCATCTGCCGGGCCTCGGCCTTCTTGCCTTGCTGCTCCCACAACCGGCTCAAGCTCATCACCGCCCTTAACTCGAAGGACCTGGCTTCTTGTTGACGCGCAATCTCGATGGCTTTCCGGAAACATTCTTCCGCTTCGGTTTGGACGCCAGGCTCCGCTTCGACGCCGGAACCTCCGAGAATTAATTCTCCCTTCAATCGATGCAGTTCCGCTTCGTAAGAGCGCTCACCTGTTTTCCCCATTATTGCGATCGCCTCTGCCACAGCCGCCAGTCCTTCTTCGAAGCGTCCTGATGTCAAGCATGCCTCCGCCAGGAAACACAGAAAAAGCGGTCGGAACAAGCTGGAACCCGTGGCCAACATGGCGTCCAAACCTCCGCGCATCAGCGCAATTCCTTCTTCCGCTTGGCCCTGTTGGGCAAGTGCGTACCCTCGCTGAATAGTTGCCTGCGACAGGATGCTCCCAAATCCTTGCTCGGTGCAGAGCGCGATCGCCGCCTCCGCTTTTTGCTGTACCGCTGGCCATTCCCTGCGAAGGAAAAGCGCTGCATCCACGTTCAATAAGGCAACTGCCAGGGTAAACGCGTGACGCTGTTTCTGCGCCAGAGCGAGTGCCTCCCCCAGCCTCTTTGAAGCCTGGTCTGGGTATCCAAGAACGGCCAAGAACCACGCCGCCCTTGCGAGGCAAAACACTCCGGGATCTAGTCCATAGATAAATGCATGAACGTGATGTGTCTGAGGATCATAAAGACTGATGGCCCGCTCCATATGCTCCAAGCCAGGGATCAGTTTTCCTAAGAGAAACAGTGAATTTCCTTGCGCCAGGTGAGCTTCAACGAGAAGACCAGAGTCCTGCACGCTCTCGGCTAAGCTCACGAGTTGCTGTGCCAACTCAAATGCCGGCTGCAACTCTCCACGTACGAGATGAAATGATCTTAGCCCAAACAACACTGGAAAGAGCCGAGCATCTTCGCCTGATTGCCGACCCAACTGCAGCGCTCGCTTGTAGACGGCTCCGACTTCCGGGTCTCCGTTGCCCTTCGTCGCTATCAGAACCGGACCAAGCATCGTCTGTAGGGCCAATTCCTGCCGATCGCGCTGCGGAGTATCCGGCAAAGTGTTCAAGAGGTGCACTGCGGCAGTGAGGTGTTTTATCGCTTCCGTGTTTGCGGATCGTTCGATAGCTTGTTGCGCGGCAAGTTGCAGGTATTCCAGTGCCTTCAAACTGTTTCCGCTGCAACTGTAGTGATGAGCCAGATCTCCGTAGTGGTCTTCCAGTCGCGAATTGAAGAGAACTTCGATCTGAGCTGCCGTACGTTCGTGCAATTCCTTGCGCCGTTCTACTAGTAACGAGCCGTAGGCCACTTCCTGCGTCAGCGCATGCTTAAAGACGTATTCGGTTTCGGGAAATGCCGGCTGCTCGTATACGAACTCGCCAAGTTGTAAGGCGGCGAGCATCCGTTCCAGTTCATCCTCGGGCCTTTGCATAACCTGCTTGATGACCCCCAGCGGGAACTGTTTGCCGATCACTGCGAGCGTTTGCAAAAGCCCTTTCTCGGCGGAGGGCAGCCGGTCGATTCGCGAGGCGAGGATTCCCTGAACCGTAGGCGGGATGTGAATTTCGGACATCGAACGGGTGACCTTGACCGCCCCGTTGCGGACCAGTACCCCCTGATCGAACAGCGCCCGTACGATCTCCTCGATGAAAAAGGGGTTGCCCTCGGTTTTTTCGATGATCAGGCGCTTTAGCGGCCGCAGTTCCACCGCATCGCTCATCAACGCGCCCAGCAACTCCTCGGCGCTCTCGCTCCCCAGCGGATCGAGCCGCAATTGAGTATAGTACGTCTTACTGCCCCAGCCGTGTGAGTATTCGGGACGGTAATTCACCAGCATCAGGACCTTCGCAGTGCCGATCGATTCGACGAGCAGATTCAGCAGCGCCTGCGTCTCTCCATCGATCCAGTGCAGGTCCTCGAAGATCACTATCAGCGTCTGGTTCAGGCTCTCGCGCAACAAAATCCGCTTTATGGCGTCCAGCGTGCGCCGACGCCGTAGGTCCGCGGCTATCTGGCCGAGTATCCCCGCTGTCTCCTCCACCCCGAGCAGGGCGAAGACGTAGGGCAGAGTATCTTCCAGCGTCCGGTCGAGCATCAGCACCTTGCCGCCGATCTTTTCGCGCCGCCGGCGTTCGTCGTCCTCAGCAAGCAGATCGAAGTAGTCTTTGAGTAGCTCAATAATCGGCAAATAGGCCGAGGCCTTGCCGTGCGAGACCGAGAAAGCTTCGAGCACCAGGCAACCGCTCTGCGCCACCGCTTTGAATTCGAAAAACAGGCGCGACTTGCCCAGCCCCGCCTCACCCATCGCCGCTACCAGTTGCCCGCGCGCGCCCTTGGTCCTTTCCAGCGCCCGCTTCATTTCCTCGATTTCGCGGTCACGACCGACGAATCGCGACAGCCCCCGCCGCGCCGACATCTGCAGTCGTGTGCGCAGCGGTCCCAATCCGATCAGCTCGTAAACATGACCGGCTCACTCACGCCCTTGACCCGGGCCAGCCCCAACGACTTGAATGCGAAGTAACCTTCGACCAGTTTCTGCGTATGCTCGCTCACCGCGATCGACCCGGTCGGTGCGAGCGCCTGCATCCGCGCCGCCAAGCTGGTCGAATGCCCGATCGGAGTGTACTCGGCGCGATGCTCGCCGGTCTGGACCGAGCGCACCACCATCTCGCCGGTGTTCAGCCCGACGCGAATCTCGATCGGCGCGCGCCCCTCCTCGCGCAGCTTACTTGCGTATCGCTTGAGGTCTTCCTGCATCTTGAGCGACGCGAGCAGCGCCCGCTGCGGATGATCTTCGTGCGCGACCGGCGCCCCGAACAGCGCGAAGATGCCATCGCCGGTCGATTGCGCCACATAACCCTCGTAGCGATGCACCGCGTCCATCATCAGCTTGAGGGCGGGATCGACCAGGCGGCGCGCTTCCTCCGGGTCGAGGTCCTCGATCAGCTCCATCGAGCCCTTGATGTCGGCGAACAGCGCGGTCACCGTCTTGCGTTCGCCGTCCAAACCCTCTGCTGTCTGCCGCTCAGGAGTGACTTCGACGCGTGGAGTTTTCGTAGCGGCGGCAGGAGTGGGCGATGAGGTCGGCGCCCCTGCTTCCAGAGCTTTTCCGCACTTTCGACAGAAATTAGCGTCAGTGGGATTGGCGGTGCCGCAGGAAAAGCAGCCGAACTCGACCTTCGCCCCGCACTTCATGCAGAACAGTGCGTCTGGCGGGTTGTCGTGGTTGCATTTCGCGCAGAGCACCTTCTTTTCCCGTGTTATCAGCGCCAGTGCACTATCTCGATAAGCGCGCCCGAGAAACAAGGGTCTACTACGTGGGCAGGCCAGCGCCTACCCTGGCCGCTCAGTGCTCGGCCAATCCCCATTAGACGAAGCAGGAAAATCCGGCCACCCATGCTCGCGGCGCTTGTCCAGCGGGGGCCGGAACAATCGTGAGCAACCGCGAGCTATGGTGCCCGGCGGATCACTTCACATCTACTTCCATGCGCATCCAGGGATGGATGCAACATTCGAAGAGATGCTTGCCCTTCGAAAGGCCCGTAATATCAAGGTGGCTACCCTGAAGGATTCGCGTCTTGGCTACCGCGACGTTTTTGAAGCCACCCGAGCACTCGGGAATGACGCTCGTTGCGCCGCCAGGGTTGAGCTGCGGTACGAACCCGTTACCGAACTCTTTAACCTCGGTAAAGGTGTGGGGTTCACCGCCTTGGTCGACTACGGAAACGATGGTTCCCCGCTTGATCGTCAACTTGTCGGGTTCGAAGTCCCAGCCCGGATCGGGGGTTCCAGCCTCCGCCAATGAAAATAGTTCGGAAAGCGTGGTAAACGCTCCGAGCGTGACATTCCGGCAAAAGTCAGGGCCCACCGCCGCGTTGAACGTGACTGGATCACATTCGTCCAAGGCCACGATCTGAGCCAGACTAAGTGATTTATCTTGCGCAACCGCGTGCGTCGCGCCAGCGAACATCAAGCAGCCGGCGAATAAACCCACTACCACGGTAATTTTCATCTTGATTCTTCCTCCTCGTTGATCAGTTAATCTTGGCTTCACGGTATCCCTCTGTCCAAAAACCACGCGCAATTCGCAATTTTTTAAGGCCGACCTCCTTTGTCGCCGCGATTGTGGGTTTGTTCCGTTTTGTGCGAGTATCCCAGCCAACCGAGCGCGAAGTCCTGATCGAACTCGAACATTTCTCTGACAACTTGCGCCCCATCTGATCGCTCGGCGGAGCTAGCAGAGATGGCGCCAGAACAGGCACTCCGCTTCGGTCCTTATCGGCTCGACGCTTCCGAGGAACAAGTCTGGCGGGGCCAAGAGCTGGTGAAGCTCACTCCGAAGAGTTTCTCCGTTCTGCGCTACCTCGCGGAACGCCCAAAGCGCCTGGTCACCAAAGAGGAACTGTTCAGGGCGCTGTGGCCGGATACGGTGGTCAGCGATGCGGCATTGACGAGATGCATTCGCGAGATTCGGGAGGCGCTCACCGACGATGCGCGCTCGCCCCACTACATCGAGACCGCGCACCGGCGTGGGTTTCGCTTCGTTGGGCCCCCGGCCGAGGTGCGCCAGCCGATCCCGCGAACGAAGACAAAGTATGCCAAGAGTGGAGGCGTAAACATCGCCTATCAGGTCGTCGGCGATGGTCCGGTCGACCTGGTGATGGTGCCCGGGTGGACCTCGAACGTGGAAGGCTGGTGGGAGCTGCCCGCCTCGACGGCCTTCTACGAGCGGCTCGCGACCTTCTGCCGCCTGATTATCTTCGACAAGCGGGGAACCGGCATGTCGGACCCATTTCCCCTCGACCAGCCGCCCACGCTCGAGCAGCGGATGGACGACGTGCGAGCGGTCATGGACGCGGCGGGCTTCGAACGGGCGGTATTGTTCGGATATTCCGAGGGTGGCCCGATGTCCCTCTTATTTGCCGCCACCTACCCGGAGCGGACAGTCGCGCTCGTTCTGCACGGGACGTTCGCCAAGCAGGAATGGCATGACACATTTGCGGCGAGGCTCGCCGAAACACCCGAACAACTCGCGGCACTGGTCGAGGAGCGATGGTCCGAGGGCTGGCCCGGCCTCGATGTATGGGCGCCGACCTTCGCGGACAACCAAGACAACCGAGAGGCGTTCGCCCGCTTCATGCGACAAGCGGCGAGCCCCGCGACCGCCGCGGCGATCCTACGGATGTCGTGGGAGATCGACGTGCGGCCCATCTTGCCCGCGATCCACGTGCCGACCTTGATTCTCCACCGCCGCGAAGAGCGAGCGTTTGGCGTGGCGCATGCGCGATATCTCGCCGATCACATTCCTGAGGCGAAGTACGTCGAGATGCCCGGTCTGGATCATCTTCTGTACGCTGGCGATCACGAGGCAATCGCAGAGACGGTCGAAGAGTTCCTGACCGGTGCCCGACATGCCCGCAAGGCCGGCCTTCTCGCCACGGTGTTGCTCATCGACGTCGTGGATTCGGCGGGTCGAGCCGGCGAGCCCCGCGACCGCGCCTGGCGAAGTCTCCTCGAGCGCTACCAGGCGTTGGTTCGAAGGGAAGTGAGCCGTTTTCGTGGACGCGAGGCGGCAGGTGATCGCTGCGTGGCGACCTTCGACGGTCCGATCCGAGCGCTTCGCTGTGCGCTGAGGCTGCGTGAGGCCTCTCGGGAGTTAAGACTCCAAATCCGCACAAGTATACACACCGGAGAATGCGAATTCCAAAACGATCGGCTGCACGGCACTACGGTTCGCATCGCGGCCCAGATTCTTGCCAAAGCAGTGCCGGGTGAGATCTGGGTGTCGGGTACCACGAAGGATTTGGTACCCGGCTCGAAAATCGAGTTTGAGGATCGAGGACTACACTTCTTAGGCGATATCCCACGACAATGGCCTTTGTTCATCGTGAAATCGACGGACGACGAGGCGACCCGTCGATCACGGTCTCTTCCTCCTTCGCGCTTGGAAGCCAAATCGACGCGGGGCCTAGTGTGACCGACGCCACGATCAAAGGCGCTCTCTGCGGAGCCAATAAACCCACCGATGGGAAGACACAATGTCGAACTCGGCTCAATCGTTGTCCGACGAACGGCTGGTTTCAGGAGTCCATCTGGTAGGCAGTATCCCGCTCGCCGATGCCGACCAAGTGTTTCGGCGAGTGACTGCGGATCTTGGCGATCGGCTAAGACGCATCCCTGATGGCGAGACGGGTCCGCGAGCGGACTGGATCATCTGGCAGTATCCCATCCTCAGTTCGCGGCCGGAATTCGAGATCTGCCCACCGGGGCCGGACCATTATCGGGCACTGCCGAGGCTGCGGCTTGCTGAAGGCGTCTCGGCCGCGGATATTGCCTTCGAGCGGCTCGGCTACGCGCAGACGGCGATCGCGTCCTACCGCCTGTTCGCGACGCTGAAGCGCGACGGAATAGTCCCGGGGCATTGCCGGTTCCAGGTATCGCTGCCCACTCCGCTCGCGCCGATCAGCGCCTTCGTCGCGAGCGAGGCCCAAAGCGCCGTCGAGCCAATCTATGAAGCCCGCATGCTGGAAGAGGTGGCGCTTATCATACAAGCGATCCCCTCCGATCAACTGGCTATTCAATGGGACACGAATGTCGAGTTTGCGATGCTCGAGGGCTCGGTGCCCGCATGGTTCGACGACGTGCGCGCGGGCATCATGGAACGCCTGCTGCGGCTGAGCCGCCGCGTGCCGCCCGCGGTCGAACTGGGTTATCACCTGTGCTATGGCGATGGGCGCCATCGCCACACCGCCGCGAAAGACGCGCGCAAGCTGGTTGAGATCGCGAACGCGCTGGCGGCCAGCCTGGACCGGCCGCTCAACTGGCTGCACATGCCAGTGCCCGTCAACGCCGGTGAGTCCTACTTCTCGCCGATGGCCGCGTTGATGCTGCGTGCGGAAACCGAGCTTTACCTCGGAGTAATCGATCCGTCGGACGGACTCGAAGGCGCGTTGCGGCGAATCAGGATGGCGCGGTCCGTGGTTGACGGATTCGGCGCCGCCACCGTATGCGGATGGGGCCGGCAGCCGGAGCGGATCGTCCCTGACCTGCTCAAGCTGCACGCCGATGTCGCGCAGCCGGTGGTCTCGTCCTCGGATCACCACGCGTCGTTCGTGTGGCCGAGCGGCTTCGATCGGATTCCTGACGAAGATTGGACTCATCAGCCGGTGGACCGTTTCGGCCTGGCCTACGACAAGGTGGAGCGTCACACTTGGTATCGCAACCTCGATCCGATCGTCGAGGAACTAGCCGGCAATCTGAAAGACGGCGACATCATGGTGGATTACTCGGGCAGAACCGGAATCCTCCTCGATCGTCTCAAGCTGAGAATTTTCGACCGCGCGGCCGGTATCCTTATCGCGGACAGTTCGCCGCGCTTTTTGCGCGTCGCGCACGAGAAGTTCGCCGCCGACCCACGCGTTGCTTTTCGGCTCCTGCGCTTCCTGAAGGAGCACAAGCGCGTGCAGCGAATCGACGAAGTGTTGAGCCCACCGCTGCTTCAGCGCGGAGTCGACACGATCGCCTGCACCAATGCGGTCCATCTCTACACCGACCTGGAGGAAACCGCTTCCGCATGGGCTTCCGTCCTGCGGCCCGGTGGCAAGTTGTTCATCAATTCCGGAAATATCCGCAATCCCCGCGCCAAGCCAAATCAGTGGATCCTCGATGAAACGGTGTGGGTCATAAATGATCTGGCGGAGGGAATCGTGCGGAGCGATCCCCGCTATGCGGCGTATCGACCGGTTCTCGATGACGGTGAGCGCATGGAAGCGCATAGCGCGTTTAGAAATCGCGTGTTCGTCGAACCGCGGCGGCTCGATTTTTACCTGAACACGCTCAGAAGCGCCGGCTTTCAGATCGAGGGAGTGACCGAGCACAATATCCGCGCCCGCGTCGATGACTGGTACGAATTTTTGACCGCATACCATGCGCGGTGCTCGGATGGGCCGGCGGAAATGAGAAAGTCGACGGACGGGCGCCCACTGCGGAAGCGATCGCGGACCGGCTCTCATTGATTCGGCAGGCGATAGATACGCTGTTCGGCGGCCGCACGGAGTTCGACGCCTGCTGGACCTATATCAACTGCACGCGTTAACAGAGGGATGCGTGTGCTTTTGGCTGGAAACGCAGACGGGCCGTCCACGATACCGCCGCTGCGGCCAGGGGCCGCTTAGGGTCTGCGCGTCCTTTTTTGAACGGGACGCAATCCGGCGGATATACTGGCGCAGGTGAACTCTGAATCGCTGCCGCCATCGCGAAAGGCGAACAAGGCCGCCGACCCCGCCGCCGCGCGAAGCGATCGTGCCGCGCGCCCCAAGGTCGCCGTCGACACGGTGGTGTTCGCGGTCGAGGGCGGCCGGCTCAAGACCTATCTCGTGCAGTTGCGCCGCGGCGCGGTCCGTGGGCGATGGGCCTTCGCCGGCGGCCTGGTGCGGATGGGCGAGCTGCTCGACGAGGCGGCGCATCGCGAGCTTTTCGCCTCGACCGGCATCCGCGAGGCCTACCTGGAGCAGCTTTTCACCTTCGGCGATCCCTCGCGCGACCCGCGCGCTCATGTCGTTTCGGTGGCCTACATGGCGTTGATCGCGGACGCGCGCAGTGCCGCGGCGCCGGGCGGCAAGTACCAGGACGGGCGTTGGTTCGAGGTTTCGGCGCTGCCCGCGCTTGCGTATGATCATCAACAGATGGCGCAGTATGCGCTCGGAAGGCTCAAGGCGAAGCTCGAGTACACCAATATCGCGTGTAATTTGCTGCCTGAGACCTTCACCTTCGCGGAACTGGAGGCGCTATACGCGATGATCCTCAAGCGGCCGATCGACCGGCGCAATTTTCGCCGGCGGATTCTCTCGATGGGCATCCTGCGCCGATTGCCGGCCACGCGCCGCGGCGCCCATCGCCCGGCCGCGCTCTACAGTTTCATGCGGCGCGACCCGCAAGTCGTGGAAATGCTATAGTAATCCGAGTGATCGGGTGAGCATCATGCCCAAGACCAAAAAACCGCCAACCGGCGGTAAACAAAGCAAGCGAAGCAAGCGAACCTGGATAGTCGCGGCCGTGACCGCCGTGGCGGTCCTCTCGATAGGCGCGGTCGCGTGGACGATGCGCTCGGCGGCTGATCCGGCGGCCGCAACCGCCAAGGGCGAGCGCCCGACGCTCGATCCCGCGCGCTTCTTCGGGGCGGCGCGCCAGGCCTACGAAGTCGCGGAGAAAAATCCGGCGCTGCTCGCGCAGCTTCACTGCTACTGCGGATGCGACAAGGAAATGGGGCATCAAAACCTGCTCGACTGCTATCGCGACGAGCACGGTTCGCATTGCCCGATCTGCACCAGCGAAGCGCTCGAGGCCGCCAAGCTTGCCGACGAGGGTCTCCCGGTCGAACAGATCCGCCGCGTTCTGCGCGAACATTACGCGCAAGGGAACTGACGCTTGACGGGTCTGGTCTCGGCTTACATCCAGCACTTCACTTACGCTGGATTGCTGGTGGTCTTAATTTTGTGCGGGATGGGCCTGCCTATACCCGAGGACGTGGCGCTGCTGGCGGGCGGTTTCCTGGTGCATCGCGGAGTCATCCAGTACCCGATAACGCTGTTGGTCGCGCTGGTGGGCGTGGTCGCGGGCGACAACTTGCTGTTCTTCCTGGGCCGACGTTTTGGCACCGGGCTGGTCAAGTACCTCGGTATCGGGCGGCCGCGCTCGCAACGCCAGATCGTGTGGCTCAAGAGTTTCATGGAGCGCCACGGCCATCGGGCGATCCTGTACGCGCGCTTCGTCGCCGGCCTGCGCGCGCTGGTCTATCTGACAGCCGGCTCGTTCGGCGTGAACCCGCTGCGCTTCTTTCTGTATGACCTGGCCGGCGCGGTCATCTCGGTGCCGATAGTAGTCACGCTCGGCTACCTCTTCGGCGGCCAGATCGAAGTGGTGCTGGGATATATCGGCGGGGTCGAAAAGCTGGTGTGGCTGGTGGTGGCGCTCTCACTCGGCGTTATCGCGATGCGGATGCTGATGTTCACGCGCGAACATGGGGGAACCCCGACCTAGCCGATACGAGTTGCGCTCGCACGCCGCTCGCGTATGTCTTTTTTTCGACCGGACGAACCGCATCTGTAAAGCGGATCCGAAATTATTTATAGAAACTATCTGTCTCGAAATCACTTATATCAAATTTATTTACGATGGCATTCAGACTTCCGGCGCTTAATCTCAAAGCCAAACTTATGGCCCTGATGGTGGTGCTGCTGGGGCTGACCCTCGGCGCCGAATTGCTGGTCAGCCTCAACACCCAAAACCGCATCGTCGAGGCCACCCAGGACAACGTCAAGGAACTCGCGAGCGCGATCCAGATCAGCGTGCAGGAGCTGACCTCGGTCGGCACGTTCGATCGCGATCGCCTGCAGAACTACGTCAACTCGCTGCACAACAACGGGCTCGAAGTCTCGATCGCGTCGAGCAAGGACCTGATAATCAACAGCTCCAACCCGGCGCTGATCGGCGAGGCGATCAACCGCGGCGCCGTCCACGTCGTGGCGGCGCAGACCGCGGTGCATGGGGCCGCCGATCCGCTCCCCGTACCGGCCTTCACCGTAGGTCCGGCCGGCGAGCAGACCGTTTACCTGATTCCGGTCGAAGTTGAGGACCACCTGCTCGGCTACGTCCAGGTGGTGGCCGATTTCGCCGACTTCGCCCGCCCGCTCGAGGAGCATCGCATCCACCTGTTGACGGTCGCGCTGGCGATCTTCGCGATCGGGTTGGTCTTCTCCTACGTGCTGGCCGATCGCTACGTCGAGCCGATCCACGCGGTCGCCGCCGCCGCACAAAACATCGCCGCCCGCGGCCTTGAACCGGTACCCGAGGCGCATCGGCGCGACGAGATCGGATTGCTCACGCGCAGCTTCAACGAGATGGTCGACCAGTTGCGCCGCGCGCGCGAGCGCGAGGCCGAGCTCAACCGGCTCGAGCGCTTTACCGCGCTCGGCCAGCTGGCCGGCGCATTGGCGCACGAGATCAAGAATCCGCTGAATTTCATCAGCCTGGCGATCGACCAGTTACGCGCGCGTTACGCCCCGCAACAGCAAAACGACCAGGACAATTATCGCCGCCAGCTCGCAATCATGAAAGACGAAGTCCATCGCCTCTCCGAGCTGATCCAGAGCTTCCTGAACTATGGCCGCCCGATCGAGGTCCATCCCGCGCCCAGCGACGTGCGCGCGTTGGTCGGCAACGTACTGGAGTTGTCGGACTCCAAGCTGCGCAGCCAATCGATCCAGGCGCTCCAGCAAGGCGCCGAGGCGCCGGTCATACTAAACGTCGACGCCGAGAAGCTTCACGCTTGTTTCATCAACGTGGTGGCGAATGCGATCCAAGCGATGCCCGAAGGTGGAGAACTCAAAGTCGCGTTCAGGCGCGACGGCGACAACGAGGTGATCAGTTTCTCCGACACCGGCGCGGGCATCGACCCCGAGGTCGCGAGCCACGTCTTCGAGCCGTTCTTCACCACCAAGCGCGAAGGCATCGGCCTGGGCCTGTTCTTCTCGCGCGCGATCGTCGAACGCCACGGCGGCACGATCAGGATCGGCTCCAACCCGGCCGGACGCGGCACCACGGTGACTTTCATCCTGCCGCTCGGCGCACTAGGTAGACATACATGAGCCAACCGTCGGTATTGGTGGTCGAGGACAACGACCTGGAGCGGCAGATAACCGCCGACACTCTGCGCGAGGAAGGCTTCCTGGTCGACGAGGCGCCCAATGGCATGCGCGCGATGGAGCAGCTCGCGCTCGGTAGCTTCGACGTGGTGCTGACCGACCTGATGATGCCCGGGATGACGGGCGAAGAGTTGCTCGCCGCGGTGCGTCAGACTTATCCGGGCAGCCAGGTCGTGCTGCTGACCGCGCACGGCACGATCGAGAGCGCGGTGAAGGCAACCAAGAGCGGCGCGTTCGAATACCTGACCAAGCCGACCGACCGCGAGAAGCTGGTGATGACGGTCGGCAAGGCGGCCGAGTTCGCGAGCCTCACGCAGGAGAACATCCTGTTGCGCACGCGGCTTGAGGGGAAATTCCAGGTCGAGGGCATCATCGGGCAGCATCCCGCGATCGAGGACGTGATCCGCGTGGTGCGCAAGGTTGCGCCGTCTTATTCGACGGTGTTGATCCAGGGCGAAAGCGGGACCGGCAAGGAGGTTATCGCGCGCGCGATCCACAAACTGTCGCCGCGCGGGACGCGCCAGTTCGTGGCGATCAACTGCTCGGCGATTCCCGACAGCCTGATCGAAAACGAACTGTTCGGCCACGAGCGCGGAGCCTTTACCGGAGCCAACGAGCGCAAGATCGGGCTTATCGAGAGCGCCGACAAGTCGACACTGTTCCTCGACGAGATCGCCGACCTCAACATCGGCCTGCAGGCCAAGATTCTGCGCGTGCTGCAGGAGCGCGAGCTGCGCCGCGTGGGCGGCAACGAATCGATCCGGGTCGACGTGCGCCTGGTCGCCGCCACCAACCGCGACCTGTCCGAGGAAGTCGCCCAGGGACGCTTTCGCGAGGACCTCTACTACCGCATCAACGTCGTCACTATCACGCTGCCGCCGCTGCGCGATCGGCGCTCGGACATCCCGCTGCTGGCGGAGAACGCACTCAAGAACCGTTTCGCCCATTTGGCGCAAAATCGGGTCAAAGAGATCAGCCGCGAAGCGATGGAAGTGCTGCTCGACTATCCGTGGCCGGGCAACGTGCGTCAGCTCGAATCGGCGATCGAACGCGCGCTGCTGCTCTGCGAAGGCGACCGTATTATGCCCAAGGATCTGCCGCAGGAAGTGCTGGCGCGCAAGATGCCCGCGCGCGGCGTGGAGCGGGCGCGCTCAGAACGTTTCGAGATGCCCGCCGAGGGTATCAACTTCGAGAATCTCGAGCGCGACCTGATTCTGCAAGCGATGGAACGTGCGGAATGGGTAATCGCCAAGGCGGCCAAGATGCTCGGGATGAGCTATCGCACCCTGCAGTACCGCCTGGACAAATTCGGGATCAAGAAACCCGACGGGCGCGCACAGCCAGCCGACGCCAAAGCTTAAGCGCCGCGCCATTCTCAAGTCCCGGTCGCGAGCAGCGAGGGCGTGGGCAGGTAAACCCAGCATTGGAGCGCCGCGCCGTCGGCGCTCGTGACTTCGACTTTCACTCGCGTATACAGCCGTGGCACTTCCTCGTAATGATCGAGCACCGCGAAATCGCGCTCGCCAAGTCCGCTCAGCACCAGGCCCGGGGTCTCGACGCCCGCGCGCTCGACAATATAAAAGTAGCGGCCGCGCCGGCGCTCGTAGCCTTCAAACCGGGCCGGTGCCGCGGCGACTTCGCGCCCGAGCAGCGCGGCGCGATGCGCCGCATCAAGCAACGAGCCGTAAACGAACAGTGCTCCGTCGCTATCCGGATCCGGCGTGCTCATCGCAATTTCCTCCCGCGCGGCGCCGCGAAGCGGTTGCCGCACCGCGCGGCTTCACTTACGCTCGGCGTTGGCCGCGGCTAAACGATGGTTCAAGCTTTCAAGCGTTTCCTCGAACAGCTCGGCGACATCGGTCTGCTGACTCGCGAATGCGTCCGCCAGGCGCTCCGCCGCCCGTTCGAGGGCGGTTTGCTGGTCGAACAACTCGACAGCGTGGGCGTGCGCTCGCTCAACGTCGTCAATCTTACCGCAATTTTTACCGGGATGGTGCTCGCGCTGCAGATGGGACAGTTCCTCGCCCGCTTCGGCGCCAAGATTTATATCAGCCGTATCATGGGGCTGTCGCTGTTTCGCGAGATGGGTCCGGTGCTGACCGCGCTGATGATCGGCGCGCGCGTCGGCGCCGGCATCACGGCCGAGCTCGGCAGCATGAAGGTGACCGAGCAGATCGACGCGATGCGCGCGCTGGCGACCAGCCCGGTCAAGAAGCTCGTGGTGCCGCGGGTGCTGGCGACGGTGCTGATGCTGCCGGTGCTGACCGTCATCTCGGACGCGGTCGGGCTGGTCGGCGGGCTGCTGATCGCGGTCACCCAGCTCGGCCTAGGCGCGGGCTATTTCTTCTCCTCGATGGTGCAGAACACGCGCCTGGGCGATCTCACGAGTGGCCTGGGCAAGGCGGTGTTCTTCGGTTTCCTCATCTCGATCATCGCGTGCAGCAAAGGTCTTGGCGCGACCGGCGGCGCCGACGGTGTGGGACGCGCGACGACCTCGGCGGTGGTGGCGGCGTCGATCGGCGTGCTGGTGTCGGATTTCTTTTTGACCAAGTTGTTCATGGCGCTCGGATGAAAGACGAGGCGCGTCCGTACATCAGCGTGCGCGGGCTGTACAAGAGCTTCAACGGCAAACCTGTCCTGCAGGGCGTCGATTTCGACGTCCACGAGGGCGAGACGCTGGTGGTGTTAGGCGGCAGCGGCGAAGGCAAGAGCGTGATCCTGCGCCACTTAAACGGCCTGATCGCGCCCGACCGCGGCGAGGTCTGGATCGAAGGGCGCTCGCTCAGCGGGCTGGATGAAAACCAGCTCTACGACGTGCGCCGGAAAGTGGCGATGGTCTTTCAGCTCGGCGCGCTGTTCGACTCGCAGACGGTGTACGGCAATATCAGCTATCCACTGCGCGAGCACGTCACGCTTAGCGAGCCGCAGATCGCCGCGCGCGTCGCCGAATTGCTCGCGATGGTCGATCTGAAGGGCACCGAACGGCTTTATCCGGCGGAGTTGTCGGGAGGAATGAAGAAGCGCGTCGCGCTGGCGCGCGCGATCGCGCTGGAGCCGCGCGCGGTGCTCTACGACGAGCCGACCACGGGACTCGATCCGATCGTCACCGTCCACATCAATGGGCTGATCCGCGGCCTGCAGCGGCGGCTTGGCTTTACTTCGGTGGTGGTGACGCACGATCTCAAAAGCGCATTCACGGTGGGCGACCGTTTCGCCCTGCTCGATCACGGGCGCATACGTTTTTCAGGGACCGCGCAGGAAGTACGCCACACGCGCGACGAATTGATGCAGGAGTTTCTCAAGGCCGCGTTCTGAACCGGCGCGCGGCACGCTATCAGGGAGATTTCAAACCATGGCGGAACAACAAGGCGGTCATGCAGTGCGCGTGGGGATCGTGATGGTGCTCGGCATCGCGATCCTCGCGGGCGCGATCTTTTCGATCGGCGGAGGGTTACGATGGCTCGGCGGCACCGAGGAGCTGACGGCGCGTTTCCAGCGCGTCAACGGGCTGCAAATCGGAGCGCCGGTGCATCTCTCGGGCGTGAACATCGGCTCGGTCGCCTCGATTCAGTTTCCGCCCGACCAGCGCGCCAACTACGTCGTCGTGCGCCTCAGCATAGAAGCCAACGCGGTTGAGCGCGTGCGCACCGACTCGGTAGCCAAAATCGAATCGCTGGGGTTGTTGGGCGACAAGTTTTTGCTGCTGACGGCGGGCTCGCCCGACGCGCCCTCTGTGGGTCCGAATGCATTGCTGAAGAGTCAGGATCCGTTCAACTATCAGTCGCTACTGCAGACCCGCGGCACCGGCGACCTGGTCGCCAACGTAATCGCGATCTCGAACTCGATGCGTCAGTTGCTCGATTCGGCCAACGAGGGTCACGGAATCCTGGCTGAGCTTATCAGGGGCCCCTCCAACCCGCAGGAAAAGACGCTCACCCTGGCTTCGATGAGAGAGACGCTGGACAACCTGCAGAAACTAACCGACAAACTTGAGCTCGCGGTAGATCGCGTCAATCGCGGCCAGGGCGTGATCGGCGCGATGCTGAGTCCGCAGAACAACGGCAAGCAAGTGGTGGAGAATATCAGCAGCGCGGCGGAGTCGATGCGCACGGCCTCGGCACGCCTCGATCAGACTTCGTTTCAGCTTCACGATCTGGTGGCGCGGATGAACACCGCCAACGGCCTGTTGCCGCAATTGATGGGAGACCAGAGATACGCAGGCCAAGTGATGAGCAACCTGCGCCGCTCCTCGGACGACATGCGCGAGGTGCTTGACAAGATCAACGGGCGGCAAGGCACGCTCGGGCTGTTGATCAACGATCCGTCGCTCTACGACAAGACTACTAACCTGGTGAGTGCGAACGGATGGGGCTTCTCGCTGTTCAGGGGCGTCTACAGCGTGTCGCATCCGTTCGGCACCACGGGCTCGCCGAGCTATGTGCCGCCGCCGGCCGAGCCGATGAATTACAGCCCGGCAGTCGGCAGCGCCCCGCCCGCGGCCGGCGCTACGAATCCCGCGCCGACAGCCGCGCCACAACCGAACCCATGATCATGGATGCGGCGTGATATTTGGAGGCCGCTCACGAGCGGCCCTACATTGGAACGGCGGATTCTTGTAGGGGCCCGTTCGTGAACGGTCCTCTAAGGTCGTGTTGGGCGCGATGCGTGTAGTTGAGCCGAACCTTCATGACGCGCCAGTGGCGCGCGCTTGCGTGGTCAGCAGCGATTTCCCTAGGCGATTTCTTCGTCCGCGTATTTCGCGAACGAGGCGAGGCTGCGGAGTTTTCCTTTTGCCGCTTGCGCCAGGCCTTCGCGAACGCGCCTGAGCGCGACCGGATTGCGGTAAAGCCAAACCTCCTGCGCTGGCGCCCGGACGGCGCTCGGGGTACGCCGGATCATTTCGCAGGCTCCGGCTTCTTCAGCCCCAGACGCTCGTAGTACTTCGCCGGCACCTTCGAGCGATCTTTATAGATGATGAAGTTGCAGTGCTCCTTGCCGAGCTCGTGCGCCGGCTCGACCACCACAAACGGCGCACCGTGGGCTTCGATGTCCTGGCGCTCCATCACCGGCTCGTGCGCGCAGTAAACTGGAAAGCTGTCGCGTCCGTAAGTCAGGAACTGCTTGCCCTTGACGGTCAACATGGCGTCGGGGCCTTCGTACTTGCCCTCGAGCACCAACCGCCCGCCGCTCCCGCACGGACGCATCTGGATGACGACTTTCTCGTCGTCCTCCTCGATGTGCATCGGCTGGAGATGGCCGCGCAGACCGGCGGCGAACATCTTGACCCGCGCGCGCACGTCCTGCGGCATCTTGTCCAGGCTAGGCCCCCACCACGCCTTCACGCCCTCGTCCATCGCCTCCTCGAGCGCCTTGTCGCCGAAGCGCCGGCCGACGAAGCTGAGCGTCGCGGCGGTCCAGTTGCGGTAGAGGTCGTGCATGCTGAGGAACTCGTTATACATCCGGCGCGCGAGTTTCTTAGCGCCCTCGCGATCGCCGCGATCGATGCTTTCGACCAGGCGGTCGACCGTGAGTTTTTCCATCTCGGCTATTTCTTCGTTGCTGAGTATCCGCTCGGCCATCGCTGATTCCTCCCGTCGTATGCCCATCGTGGATTGTCTAGCCCGAAACTAGCGCAATTGTATCGAAGTGGCGAAGCGCGCGACGCCGGCATCGGGCGCGATGGTTCTCAACCCCGCGGCGACGCCAGACCTCGCTGGCCCGAGCGCGCTCTTTCCGTTGGCAAGTGAAAAGCGGCTGCGCTATAGTCCGTCCGTTTTGACTTGTTTCACTTGCCGTTTTAACTCGCCGCCTTGGCTCGCGCCGGAAACGCAGCGCGAGGCGCCAGCCCCGATTGCGATCGCGGCCGATGGCGCCAGATTCGCCCGGATTGAAATGCGGCTTATATGAGTATCTTATTGAGAAGTAGCGGCGCTTATCGTATGGTGGCGCAGGCCGAGGTCTGAAACAGCCGTGGAAACGTCTTCGCACGATGTTCTTCTGGTCGGCGGCGGCGGCGCCGCTTTGCGCGCCGCGATCGCCGTGTCCGAAATCAATCCCAAGCTCAGCGTCGCGGTGGTCTCCAAGGTCTACCCGATGCGCAGCCATACCGTCTCCGCCGAGGGCGGCGCCGCCGGTGTGATCGCCGAGGACGACACGTACGACGAGCACGCGTATGACACCATCTCGGGTGGTGACTGGCTGAGCGACCAGGATTGCGTCGAGATCTTCGTCCACGAAGCTCCCAAAGAACTGCTGCGGCTGGAGAACTGGGGATGTCCGTGGAGCCGGCGTGAGGACGGCAAGATCGCGGTGCGCCCGTTCGGCGGGATGAAGAAGATGCGCACATGGTTCGCCGCCGACAAGACCGGCTTCCATATGCTGCACACGCTCTTCCAGACCTCTCTGCGCTATCCGGTCACACGCTACGACGAGACCTTCGTCACCAAGCTTATGGTCGAGGACGGCCGCGTCTGCGGCGTGGTCGCGATCGAGCTCAAGACCGGCAAGATCCGCGTGATCACGGCCAAGGCGGTGATTATTTGCACCGGCGGATGCGGCCGCGTGTTCCCCTACACCACCAACGCCAACATCTGCACCGGCGACGGGATGGCGCTCGCATATGAGGCCGGCGCGCCGCTCAAGGACATGGAGATGGTGCAGTACCATCCGACCGGCCTGCCCTTTACCGGCATCCTGATAACCGAGGCGTCGCGCGCCGAGGGCGGATTGCTCGTCAACAAGGACGGCTATCGCTATCTGCAGGACTACAACCTGGGCAAGCCGCAGAAGGAGCCGGTGCTGCGCACGATGGAGCTCGGCCCACGCGATCGCCTCTCGCAAGCCTTCGTCAAGGAGATGGAGAAGGGGCGCACGATCAAAGGCCCGTACGGCGACGTGGTCCATCTCGATCTGCGCCATCTGGGCGAGGAAAAAATCAACGCCAAGCTCCCGATGGTGCGCGAGCTGTGCGTGAAATACGAGAACATCGATCCGGTCCATGAGATGATCCCGGTGCGCCCGGTGCAGCACTACATGATGGGCGGCGTTCATACCGACACCAGCGGCGCGACTCCGCTCAAGGGACTCTATGCCGCGGGCGAGGCCGCCTGCGTGAGCCTCAACGGCTCAAACCGGCTGGGCTCGAACTCGCTCGGCGAGCTGCTGGTGTTCGGCGCGCGCGCCGGACGGGCCGCGGCGGAGTACGCGAGCCAGACCGCGATGCCGTCGGCGAACCCGGTGCTGGCGCTGGGCGCGGACGAGGAGCGGCGAATCGAAAGCGAGTACCTGCGCAAGACCGGGGGGAGCGAGAAAATTTCGGCGCTGCGCGAGGCGATGCAGCATACGATGGAAGCCGGCGCGGGCATCTACCGCACGCGCGTCTCGCTGGCCGAGGCGGCGGACAAGATCGCCGAGATGCAGGAGCGCTACCGGACGATCTCGATGGAGGATCACAGCCTCGCCTTCAACACGCAGTTGATCGCGGCGCTGGAGCTGGGCTTCCTGCTCGACGTCGCCGAGACCATCCTGCAATGCGCCTTGCAGCGCGAGGAATCGCGCGGCGCCCATCAGCGGATCGATTTCCCCGAGCGCGACGACACGAAATTCCTCGCGCATTCGATGGTGTCGAGGGGCAAGAACGGGCGGCCCGAGGTCTCCTATCTGCCGGTAACGATCACGCGCTGGCCGCCGGGCAAGCGGGTATACGGAGAGCAAACGACCGATGGCGGACACGATAGTCATTGAGGTGGCGCGGTACTCGCCCGAGACCGACGCCGAGCCGCACTTTCAAAAGTACGAGGTTCCGCTGCGCGGGGACTGGATGGTCCTCGACGCGCTGAACTATATCAAGGACCGGCTCGACGGCTCGCTCACATACCGCTGGTCGTGCCGGATGGGTATCTGCGGAAGCTGCGGCATGGTGGTCAACGGCTACGAGCGGCTGACCTGCGAGACTCTGCTCGCACAGTTTGCGCCGGGACCGGTGCGAGTCGAGCCGCTGCGCCATTTCCCGATCGCGCGCGACCTCGTGATCGATATGACCGACTTTCTCGAGAAGCTGACCCGGGTCAAGCCGTGGCTCATACGCAAGGACAAGACGCCGCCGCCGCGCGAATATATCCAGACTCCCGAGCAGCTCGCGACCTACAAGCAATACAGCAACTGTATCAATTGCATGCTGTGCTATTCGGCCTGCCCGGTTTACGGAATCGATCCGCATTTCATCGGCCCGGCCGCGCTCGCGCTGGCGGAACGCTACAACCTCGACTCGCGCGACCAGGGCGCCAGCGAGCGGCTCGACATCCTCTCGCAACACGACGGCATCTGGGACTGCACGGTAATCGGCGAATGTTCGGAGGTCTGCCCCAAGGAGGTTGACCCTTCGCTGGCGATCCAGGAATTCAAGCTCACCGCCACCAAGGAATGGTACAAATCATTCCTGATGCCGTGGGGAGGTAAGTGACCGATGGCCTCGTTTCCGCAGTCCGGACCCCGCGAGTATCGCCGTTCGTTTTCCAACTGGTGGTGGCTCGAGCGGCGCAACTACCTGATCTTCATCCTGCGCGAATTCTCCAGCGTCTTCGTCGCCTACTTCCTGGTCGTGACGCTGGAGCAGGTCTGCGCGCTGACGCGCGGTCCCGAAGCGTACGCGGCGTTCCAGGCGCACATGCGGCATCCGCTGATGATCCTGCTCAACATCATTGCGCTCGCCTTCCTGGTGCTGCACACCATCACCTGGTCCAAGCTGGTGCCCAAAGCGTTCTATCCGCGCCGAGACGGCCATCCTCTCCCTGAGATGACGACCGCGCTGCCGAGCTACATCCTGTGGGCTATCGCCACGATAGTGGTGGCGGCCTTTATCCTGGGGGCCTGAGATGACCAAGCGCGCCAACGAGCCCGCGGTATGGTTCCTGTTCGGCACGGGCGGCTTCATCGCGGGCTACCTGCTGCCGGTGCACATCCTGTTCTTCGGCATCCTGTTCCCGCTCGGGATATTCACCGACCCTGGCTACGAAGCGACGCTTCACCTGTTCGAGCATCCGCTCGCGCGCATATACCTGGTGGTGCTGTGCTTCTTCGGATTCTTCCACGCCGCGCATCGGCTGCGCCTGACGCTGGTCGATTTTCTGCGGATCAAGCATCTGGAGAACGGGCTCGGCCTGGTGCTGTATTCGTTGGCGCTGATCGGCACGGTGTACGCGATCTACCTGGCGAGCATCGTTTAAGCGCGGCCGCCATCACGGCGCGCGGCTCACACGCTGCCAAGGGCGCGCGTGAAGTCATCCAGCAGATCGCGCCAGTGCTCGGTCCCCATCGAAATCCGCACAAGGTTGTCAGTGATGCCGGCCGTCGCCAATTCCGCTGGACTGAGCTCGCTGTGCGTCGTTGTTTTCGGATGACAAGCGAGGGTCTCGACGCCCCCCAAGCTGACGGCGTTCTTTCCGATAGTCAGATTGCGGAGAAAATCGAACGCTCCCCTCTTTCCGCCTTCGAGTTCGAGCGACAGCAGCGAGCCTGGATAGTCAGTCTGGTTATCTCGAATCCTGATCTGTTCGGCATCCTTGAACAGCGATGGATACAAAACCCGTTTCACCCGCGGGTGTTCGACCAGATGTTCAGCGATTCTCTGCGCGTTCTTGCTCTGCCGGTTCATCCGCAAGGCCACCGTCGAGAGCCGCGAGTTGAGCATCCAGCATTCATCGGGCTGAAGAATGTTGCCGAGCATCGCGCGCAGGCCGCGAAGGCTCTGGACAAGTTCCGGTTCAGCCGCCGCCACCACGCCCGCGAGCAGGTCGCTGAATCCGCCGAGGAACTTTGTTGCCGAGTAGATAACCAGGTCGGCGCCGTGATCGATGGGATGCTGAAACGTCGGCCCGAGAAGAGTGTTGTCCACTGCGAGTAGCGGACGCCGGGGATGCCGCCGGACGGCGGAAGCAGCGGCATCGAGATCGGTCATGGTGAGTGTCGGATTGGAGGGCGTCTCGATCAACACGAGCCGGACATTATCGGTTTGCGCAATCGCGTCGCTAAGCGCCCGCGTGTCGCCTGCTGCCACGGGCTGCGCCGTGAATCCCAGCGGCTCAAAAACCTGGTGAATCAGGTGTTGCGTTCCACCATAGAGAGGCTGGGTGTATATCAGCGAGCTGCCACGTTCGAGATACCCAATCAGGACCGTGAAGATCGCCGCTATCCCCGAATTGAAGACTGCTGCTGCGACGGCGCCGCGTTCCAGGGGCACGAACTGATCCTCCAGAATCTCGGCATTAGGATGGTTCAGTCGGGCATAGATCAGGTCCGGGCTCTCTTCGGCGGTCGGCTGGGCTCGCCCTAGCACGATATCGAAGGAGCGCTCGGCGGCCTCGGGGCTCGAGAAGACGTAGGTCGAGCTGCGATAGACTGGAGGTCTGGCCGACCCGACCGACAACTGCGGATCGAATCCCTTGGTCAGGACTGCTGTTTCCGGCCTCACCCGGTACGAAATCTTTCCCATAACGCGTCCTCCTTCTAAGGATCACTCTACTCCGGTGGACGCATTCAGACCTCTGATGTGACGACAAAAGTAGCCGGCGTATTCCGGCGTCAACGGCCCTTGGTCTCAGGCACGCCGATACCCGCCAGAAAATCGGTGCGCGCCTTCATCGCGTCCTCCGCGACGGCCTTGTTGTAGGCGTTCATCGTGGTGCGCGCGTCCTCGGTGCACATCACGTCGCGCATCTCGGCGCGTTCGATATAAAGTCCTTCGGCCAGCGGCAGATCGGCACCCAGGTAGACCGCGCGCTTGATCGCGGCGACCGAGCGCGGCGGCCGCTTGGCCAGCGTCCGCGCCCATCCCATCGCGAACGCCATCAGCGTATCCGGCGCGAGCACCCGGTTCACCATCCCCATCCGCTCGGCGTCGCGCGGCGAATAGACGTTGCCGAACAGCATCACCTCGAGCGCTTTGCCCCGCCCGATGAGGCGCGGCAGGCGCTGCGTTCCGCTGCCGCCCGGCAGGATGCCGAGCACCGCCTCGGGCAGGCCAATCTGGTATGGACCGTCGGCCGCGAGGCGGAAGTCGCACGCCAGCGAAAGCTCGTAGCCGCCGCCCATGCAGTCGCCGTTGATCGCCGCAATCACCGCCTTGGGCATCAGCATGATCCGGTCCAGCATCCGATGGTACCCAAGCTCCATCTCGGGAAACACGCGGGCGCACTCGGCGGGATCGGCCGCCATCTGCGCCAGCTCGTCGACGCTATAGTGCGTGATGAACTTGCCGTCGATTCCGCCGGTCAGGATGATGGCGCGGAGCTCAGCGTCGGCCTCGGCCTTGCCGATAAGCTCGAGCAGCTCGGCGGCGCCCGGACCGACAAAGTAGTTCATCGGCGGATTGCGATAGGTCCAAACCTCAACAGTATCGTGGCGCTCGACGGTCCAATGTTTCATGGCGAACCTCCTGGCCGCTGGCCTAGCTTGCGCGCGCTTCGGCTGTCAAGGCGTTTGGGAGTAGAGTGAGAGCATCGTCCAGGCTCTGCCCGATCGGAAGGCCCACGGCGAAGGAAATCATGAAAGTTGATATCGACCTCAAGGCCGGCTTCCTGCAGAACCTCAAGCGCGAGGTGCTAGCGCAGCTCACGCCCGAAGAGCGCGCGGTGATCGAGGTTTCGACCGGCGAGATGGGCAACAAGCCCGATGCGGTCAAACTCGGATGGCTCAAGATGCGCACCAAGGAGGGCTGGACGAAGCAGCGCTACACGCGCGCGCTCGACCGCGTGATGACGCGGCTTAAGGAACTGGTCGCGGCGGAGTCGGCGAAGAAGGACTAGCGCGCTGGAAATCAAAAAGGGCCGTTTCCCGAAGGCTCCCTAGGGACGGATCCGATACAGTGAGAGGGGGGAACCTTCAAACGATCGGTTCGCGACCGAATTGGAATTTTTGGATAATCCTAAGCGAGAACCTAATTTTCTCCAACTACTCAGGCACCCGCGGCTGCTCCTCAGCTGTGTAGCACACGAACGTCCTGGTTTGCGGAAGGCCTGCATCATGCGCGGGATAACAGGCAAATCGCGCGTTCAGATCGCCCTCGTAGGAAGGCGCTTTCTGCTTGCCGGAAAATTTCCCCACAAAAGGCGCGACGTCGCGCTCAACGGTCACAGCGTTATTGGGCTGACCCGAACTCTGCTGCCGTCTTGAGCTCCCGCCGCCGCCCAAAAGCTGCCCCAGACCTCCAAGCCCCTGAGCAAACGATTGACCAAGCCACGCGACCAGGAAAATCATGACGCCAATCGTTGCGACTGCGCAGGATTTCCTTAACCCGCTATTGTTTACCTTGCCCGTTTCCGAATCCTCCTCGCCCGTACCACTAAGACGAAACTGACGGGGCGACGGTTACATTCGTTCGGATAAAATTCATAGCTTCGCGGTTCCGTGAGAGGCCCACCACCCGACTCCGATTTGCGTCGCCGACGACGTGCGCCGCCGGGCCCATCGCTGCCTTTTAACGAATTAGGAATTCCATAGTCGCGCGCTCGAAGCGAGCGCGCTGGCTTCGACCCTCACCGCTCGCCGCAACGGCGGGCCGCCTCTCCCAAGACGGGGAGAGGCATTAAACAGGTACAGACCGGCAGGATCGGTAACAGAATAGACCGGCAACATGGGTAACAGATTAAACAGACACGGCAGGAGGTGGATGCGATGCCGTGGCGAGAGGTCTGTCCCATGGACGAGAAGATGGAGTTT